>Ga0335075_10013196_pt1 | contig 12446 bp, 11 predicted proteins | sample Lox_Sample_24_FD_206723 | JGI IMG/M metagenome (GOLD analysis project Ga0335075, IMG submission 206723) | Soil microbial communities from Loxahatchee National Wildlife Refuge, Florida, United States - Lox_Sample_2.4 | ecosystem: Environmental > Terrestrial > Soil > Wetlands | place: USA... | reverse complement strand
CCGCTCGGACCGTGCGAGGATGCGCAGAAAAGCCGGGTCCATGTTCGTGACCCAGTGGCCGAACGTGAATCCTCCGATGAACACCGCGACTCCAGCCAGCAGGCTGTTGAAGAGATTGAAGGCGCCGACTGCGGCTACGCAGACGAAGAAGAATAGCGTCCTTTCGACGCCCAGATACGTGAGGGGCCTGTGCAGGCTTTTAAAAACCCGGTTTCTCCGCCTCAGCGACGAGGTCCTCCCGCTCGCATCCCCCATGCGAACGCCTTGCGGAGAGGGCCCGAGGTCGCTGACTTGGGTCTGTTGCCGGATTGTGGTTTGTGTCTGCATCAGGCCCCTCACACTCAAAAAACAGGGTTGACGGTTGCGGTTGGTCGACTCCGGGTGAATCCCGTGCTGTCAGATTCCCCAGAGCCAACTGAGGACATTAACGGCGAGCACGGCGATTCCGGTGCCGGCTGCAACGCCGGCAAGAGCTTTCTTCGCGCCTGGCTCTCCGTGGGCAAACTGGTAGCCACCGATCACGATCGCGATCAGGCTTGCGACCTTTGCGACCGTTCCGGTGAACAGGTTCTGCATGGCGGAAAATCCTGTGTCAAAAGGCGAACCGCCCAGGGCTTGCGCGTATGCGGCGGCCGGCACGAGCAGGAAAAACAAAACGATCACATTCGAGACTTGCCGGGCTCGAATGTGCCGCCGCCATGCGGGCGATAGGTTCATGCGTGCACCTCCGTTGCCGTGAAATTGACCTCTGTCGTGCAGGTCATGCCCAGAGATTGGCGCGAACTCGATTCTCTGTCCACGGCTTTGTTTGCACGGGTTGTTGCGTGAAAGTCATCACGACAGCGTGCTTCGGAACCGTGTGCAACAACCCAGAGCGCCGCGGAACTTCCTTCTGTGGAAAACATTCAGCTTTTTTTCGCCACACCCGTTCGACCGAGTTCGCGAGCAATCTCGGCAATCATCATCTGCACTCGCGCCGAGGCCTCGCGACGGTAGGTAATGATGAGTTGCAGAGGTTCGAGTCCGTCGATCTCAGACCACTGGAGAGCGCGAGGAGCATCGCCACCGAATCCGCCGGGCAGGATTGCAATGCCCACGCCATCTTCCACGAGGTTGAATGCGTCGGACAGCGAACTCGCTTCCCCCGCGACCTTCGGTCTGAAGCCGGCGGCCGCGCACTGATCGAGAAACCACCGATAGAGGGCCGGGTCGGTGTGCTCCGAGCCTGGGAGGATCAACGGGTGCGCTCTCAGTTCGCCGAGCGCAATTTGTCCCCCGGGGTTCGCACGGTACGTGCGCGGCCAGACCGCGAAAAGACGTTTTGCGGCGAGTGGGATTTCGTCGAAGTAGCGTGTGCCGGCGGGCCGGAACATCACGCAAGCCTGACAGGCGTCGGAAATCAGAGAATCGGCCAGATCCACGGCTGGGGACCGGCGCATTTCGAGGTGTATCGAGGGAAACCTCCGGCTGTGAACCGACCGGATTTTGCCCGGGATTGTCGGGATGACAAAAGGCGAATAACCAACGACGAACGAAGAGATCTTACGGCGGACACGCAGGCGAGTCAGCTTGATTGCTCGCTCCAGTTCGGAATCAAATCTGGCAAGTGCTTGTTCGACATCCAGGATGAATGGCACTGCTTCCTGTTCGACGGCTATCAGACGATGATGGGCGCGGATAAAGACGGTAAAGTCAAATTCCTGCTCGAGGTCTCTCACCCCCCGGCTGACGTGCGATTTGTCAACGTGAAGTCGTTCCGCTGCTCTGGTGATGTGCAGCTCGCGCGCAGCAGCGAGAAGATATTCGAGCTTTCGGAGAGAGGAAATCGCAGTCATGAGTTCACCACCGGTTGAAATGATCCGTACAGGCCTGGAGGCCCCCTTCACTGGATAAAGGCATTTTGGAAGGCCCCCTGGTGCGCAGGCGACTTCCTTTTCATTGAAAAGAGTCGCGGAAGTCAGGGTGCCCAGCATCAGCACCACATGAGGGCCGCGGAAAAGGCCAAAACGGGATACACATTCGCAGGAATTGCTTCTGCCCGACCTAGCGCGTCGATGCGGTCCGACGCTGCCGGGTCATCTGTTTCGTTTCCTGCGATAGATTCTTGCCGCGTACCTTGCGAGGGTTCCGGAATTCATTTGGCCAGAGGAGCGGGCCTCGTACGCCGTTCAGGCCCGGGTGGCAGGCGCCCCGAATGCCTACCATACTGATCCAGTCCCTGGCACTACGTCAACTGATACCTAACATAAACACGTTTGCTACAGAAACACGTTTGCCGGCATTGACCATCGCCGGTTTGAAACGGTACTGTCCGTTCTGATGACGGACTTCGACGAGCTTTATCGTGGAGTGGGACGGAAGATCCGTCAAACGAGAGAAAACGCACATCTGAGCCAGAGTCTGCTGGCAAAGCGCCTCGGGATCAGCCGCACGTCCATGGTCAATATCGAGGCCGGCCGGCAACGCGCCCCTCTGCATCTCCTCTGGCAGATCGCAGAACTGCTTGAAACCAAAGTAGCTCTGCTGATTCCCTCACCGGAAGAACTGCTGGCTCCACAGACCCAGACCGTGCTCGACAGGCAGATAATGAAACAGATCGAGGACGTGGCGAATGGTGATCCGGCTACGATCAAAGTTCTGACAGGATTTGTGACCAAAACCCTCCAGCAGAAAATCGCTGCGCCGAATACCCAGAGGAAAGCGCATGGCCAGGCATAATCTCGAAGAAACAGCTGAAAAGACGCTGCGCAGGACGGACAGCTACCGAGTGCCGGTCCCGATTCATCTGGTCGCCCAGCGGCTTAGCCTGACCCTTGAGGCCGCTCCGCTCGGCGACAAGGTTTCAGGGATGCTTGTCGTTCAGGGGGACCAGGGATCGATCGGGTACAACGCCGCCCATGCCCGAGTTCGCCAGCGCTTCACGATCTCGCATGAAATAGCCCATTATCTGCTACATGCGCGAAGAAGCGGGAAAGCGCAATTGTTCATTGACAAGCAGGTAACATACCGGCGGGATGAACATTCGTCCGCCGGTATGGACAGCGAGGAGATCGAAGCGAACAAGCTCGGCGCGGCGCTTTTGATGCCTCGCAGCCTCGTCCAGCAGGAGGTCCGCACCCAGGACCTCGATCTGGATGACAATGAGGCAATTGAGCTTCTGGCCAGGAAGTTTCAGGTGAGTTCGTCCGCAATGTCCAATCGCCTGCAAAATCTGAGAATGCTCGCGTAGCCAGCTTTTGCGACAAAAGCCTGGTACGCAGCTTTTCTTCTTTCGAAAAACCTCAGCAGCGGCGAATTGGCGAATTCAGCGATCTTGCATTCTGGTTCAAGGGGACGACTGTTGACCCAATACGGTTATAGGGAAAAGCTTCGGGCCGAACCTCGCTCTAGCTGATTGGAAGAAACTCTGATTTCGCGCAGCTTTGCCGGCGCAATGTCGTCGCTAATCACGAAGCCGCTAAATTCAGCGAATGATATTTTCCGGGTATTCTTGGCCCGGAACGACAGCGTCGCGATTGACCCTATGGCGAAACGGCTTCGGGTGAGCACCGGGGACGTCCAATCCCGTGAGAATTCGAGAATGCATGCATTCGCAATATGGAACAAAAGCCAGGTACTCGCTTTTTACTTCTTTCCATAATCCCACCCTTTAGAAAATCAAAAGAAGCGCCGAGTTTGATCAGAGTCAGCTTTTAGCGGGCCAGTTCTGGTTCCAGATGACCAAACATCTGTTGGTCTGCTCAAAAGACACGGCGATTCATAGCTCGTAGAGCCACTGCTTGGTATCCAGTCCAAAATTAACCGCGGCCAGGATTGCCCGCAGCCCCAAGAGCCCGTTGCTGATTGAGGAAAAATGCGCGGTGACGCTTACGTTCTTACCCTCAATCGTAACGGTGAAGTTGTTTACGACCGTCACAGGTAAGTAACCGCCTGCCGTTAATATCTGGTTTTGAGGGTAGCCGGCGTTCAAATTGATGTTTAGCTGTCGGGCAACCGAATTGGGAAGTTCAAGGTAATCCGCCCCCGTGTCCACGAGGAGCGAAAGGTGCAGCTGCTTGGCGGGAGCTACGACTCCGTTGACTCCGTGGCAATAAACATCCGCATACGGTCGATTACGAAAAAATGCGTGGACTCCGTCGTAAGTCACGGGGAAAAGCATCTTGATTCGCAGCCTCCTCAGCGCAAATTTAGACGCGTGAGCTGTAGTTTTCCAGATGTGGTCGAATAAAGACATAAAACAATTTAAACGGGTCAAGCTCCTTCAGCCGAGCAAGCGCGATCACTTCTCCTAGTGAGTCTCCAGAAGCAACAATGACCAATTCCGGCTTGTCTTCATTGTTGGGAATCTGCTCCCCATCGACAGCAATCCACTGGTAGTCATAGGCGGTGGTCAGATTGCTCCCTTCCCGTACGAGCCAGTCGAATTCGCGTGATGCCATTGCGTACTCCTAATGTGACCCGGCGGGACGGCCACCCGCCATTACATATGGTGACTACAGTCTGCGTTCTTACTGTCGCTTGATCGGCCCCTGGTCCTCAGGTGTCTGCGCGAGCATTGCGAGCGGGCTCGACAGTCCTTCAGTAGAGAACTTCAAAGTGATTTTGCTCGCTTGTTCCGAACCAGCCTTTGCCTCAGCGGAAAAGATGTAGAACTTGATGCCTCCGCCTCCTTCCACCGTCGCCTTGACGGAAAGCTCGATTTCGCATTCCTTGAGGATTATGACGGGATCGACGGGAGGCTTACTGCGGAGCTTGTGAAGCTGGGTTGCGACATCCCGAACGATCACATCGAGGGAAAGGGCGCTGCTGTTGTCATCGGCCATCGGCGTACTCCTAGACGCTGCGATGATAACCGACGTTAGCTCCGTTTGTTTAGAAATTAACAATTCCACGGTTCTGACCAGATGGAACCTATTCGCACTCGGGTGGAATGGGTAGATAAACCGGAGGGAGCGTCCAAGACTGATGGCCTGTCGGCTTTGCGCCGGCAGGGTGTGCACCGACGGCGGGCCCTAGGAGTGATTCGGGGTAGGCGTATGCGTAAGGAACAAAGGTTCGGTCCTCAGGTCGCGCGCCATAATTGTCCCGCCACGTGGACGGCAACTGGAACCAAGTGGCTGTGAACCAAAGTTTGATGATGTTGCGGGCGACGGGGCCGAATTCCGCATGATCAAGAATGGCCGCTTGCAATGCTCCATGAGCGGGAGCGGGGGGCAATGAAGTGAAACACTCCAGCAACCGATTCATCACATCATCCCCTACGATGGTTTTGACCGTCTCGAAGTAACGCATAGCGTAGCCGGTCCCCCGCAGGTCAAATTTCGATATGCCGCAGAGGTGCACTGAGAGAAGGAGGAAATTCTCAAATGGCTCGGGCATGGACACCCTCCGGCAGTGGAGTGACTGGGACATATGCGGGCGCCGACATCGATGCGGCCGGCGGATATATGAATTGGTCCATCTCGAAGGTAGGCGCAGCGTTCTCATAGGTGCCGGGAATGGGGTTGTGAATGAGCCGGTCCATTGCGTTTTTGATCTGGAACATTTCTGCCTGCAAGGCTGTGCCGAGTAGCTCGGGCTGGCCATTGAAGGCTTTGGTCAGTTTTTCGAGGAATCGTTTGTAGTGGCCGTTGAAGAGCAGAGCGTTTTCCTCCAACTCCGGGTGGCCATGGTAGTCCGCGACCTTCGCATTCGTCCTGATCGGGAAAACCGAGGCCATGTCCACGGGAAACTTCGGGCCTTGAGGATCACCGGCCTCGTCTCCAATACCGTCCTTGTTAGGATCCCGGTAGTATCGTTGCCTCTGAATCTGATCGAACCGGTAATAGTGGGCGAGCTCGCCCTCACTGTCGTAAACGCGATGGTTGCTGCCTTCCCCCTGGCCGGCTATGAAGTCGATGGCCTTCAGGGCGCGCATGAGGCCGGTAACAACAATGGATTCGCCACCGGCCGAAAAGTAATACCTAGGCTCGACTTGTCTTCTGGGATCGCCGGTGAAGAGAGCCTGCACCCCCATCTTGTGCGTTAGCTCGACGAAACCGAGATGAATCGCCTTATAAAACTCGCCGATACTCCAATAGTGAAGCTCGATCGAACTTTTTTCGGAATTCTTTGCAAACACATGAGGTACGAGGGAGGTGCCTGCCTCGGAGATTGCCTTGCGTTTGGGAGCTAGATGATCGTGTGGGATGAGTGCTATATCGTAGTGCAGCTCATACTGGCCGTCACCAACCTTCTTAACAGGAACCAAAGGGGATTTGTTTTCGAGCATGGATTGGTCGATGTGCTGGCCCGAAATGGGGACGACCTTCGTGATGTGCTCGACCATGTGCTCGTTCTCGGCTTCCAAGGGAGTCGGCCGCTCGATGCAGAGAAAAATTCCGAGAGCGTGATCGGAGAGTTTTTCGATGCCGACTTCAAAGTCGTCCGGGCCGGTGGGCAGAGGCGCAGGATAGGGCGGCACGAAACCAGGTGACAGGAGATCTGGCCGGCCGCCGACGGCGTTCAGAAGATTTGCCGCCAGGGCGAGGTGCAACATCTCCTCTTTTGCGACGGCGCGAATGATGTCGATGGAGGCTTTGTTGACTTCGATGTACGCACTATAGGCGGCGGTGAGATACGGCGGGATCGTAGCATGCTCGAGCTGAAGAGCGACCTGAAGGTAGTCTTTGAGTTGCTCGATATTTTCGATGATAGTGCTCGGCGTTTGGGTCATAGGCTTTGGTCGCTCCTGGTCCCGTTCACAGACTCGCGAGGTGGTTGAGGACGGCTTTAGACGTCTTTAGACAAAGCGCCGCCGTCGTGAGAGTGGTATTGGAAGATCCGATCGACGGAAGGCTGCCGGGCCCGACGAGATAAAGGTTGCGGTGATCCCATGATTTCTGGTTGGCATCGACAACGGAATTGCATCGAGAGGTACCCATCACGTGAGTGCCGGAGAGGTGGTTGCCGCCACGGATTTCGTAGCCGTTGCCGTTGTATGTGAGGTAGCCGTAATTTGCGGGATCGTAGTGCGTGCAATCTTCTGCCTTCAGTTGCTTGAACATGCGACTAGAGAGGCCTCGCGCAAATTCGGCGGTGTCCAGACTATAGTCAGAAAATTTGAATTTGACGACGGGCCGCATATTACCCAATCGATCAGGGTAACGTTTGACTTTATCGACGGTGACACGGCTGTCCGGATCGGCGGGCATTTCGATCATGTAGGCGAGCAAAAGCTGGCGGGAAATGCGCCGGATGAGTTCTTCGCGGAGGGCGCGACCATGGAGGTTGGCATTGTCGACCGCGTCCAGCAAATCCGATACAGGGGAGCCGGTGGCCCATCCCCAGCCGTCGTTGTGAATATCGGCGGCAAAGGAGGCGAATTTCCGACGGAATTTGCCGCGGCGGAAATTGCATAGGCCTGAGGTACAGGAAGGGCCGCGCCCAACGCCGGCGTTGACGGGCAGGAGCCCCCAGCAAAGCAGGTACGGGTGGTCCATAAGATGGCGGCCGATCAAATCGTTGGTGGGCTGCTCGTTCTGAACGGCGGAGGCGAGCATGAGGCGCGCATTCTCCACTGCGTTTGCGGCGAGGATGAAGAGCTTGCCCCGCACCTGAAAAATCTCATGCGTCGAGGATTCGCGGTTTTCGTAACGTTTGACTTCGACCTGTGTCACGGCGCCAGTATCGGGATGGATCCAGATGCGGCTGGCCACGGCCTGGTCGAGGAGGTCGGCGAACCCAGTTCTGATTGCGAGGATCAGGAGTTTGCGCGCATCGAAGCGGGCCTGGACGGGACAAAGGGGCACGCAGTTCGTGTTGCCCTGGCACCGCTCCCCTTCTTCGCTCTGGTGCATGCTGATGGCGCCCTTCGGCTCATAAGGTTCACCACCGTTCCATTTGGCGTAATTGGGATTCGGATCGGCATTTTTGGCCTGAGGAAAAGTGATCCAGTCGACGTCGATCTGCTCTCCGTCGATGTTCTCGCGCATGCCCATAAGGCCGTCGGAGACGATGCGGTCGAGATAGCTGGCCTTCAACTCAAACATCGGGTAGACGTAGTCGTTGCTGCTGTATTCGACCCCAACCTTTCTTTGCGCGGCGGCATCACCCGAAACGCCGAGGACGAATTCCGCCTTTTCGTAATAAGGCATCAGATCGTCGAGGCCGATGGGCCAGTCGAGACCTTGGCCGAAATTGCTCTTCAGCGCGAAGTCCTCCCGCACCATGCGAATGGCCTTGGCCTCCCAATGGACCGTGGTTCCGCCGAGCACGCGTGCGTATACGGAGTCGCTGACGTAAGGGCCGGACTGAACCCAATAGGGTTCGGTGTTTGTCTGGCCGGCCGCGAGCGTCCGGAGGTCGGCACTACGGGGCATCTCGGCGTTGGGATTTCGCCGAAACGGTGAGTTGTTGTCCCTGTTCGGGTTGGAATAGAAAGTTTCGAGATACCGCTGATAGCCGTGCTGGGAGAGATCGCGCCCGAGCCCAGCTTCCAAGATGAGGACGCGGCGTCCCTGGCTGGTCAGCTCGTGGGCCAGGATAGCGCCGGAGATGCCGGAGCCGACGATAACGGCGTCGTAATTCTTTGAGGCGGCTTCCTGCGGTGTAATGGTGGGCGCGAGAGCAGCACTTCTATGTTCGGTGCCAGAGCTGATGTGAAATACGGACATGGCGGAGTCGCTCAGGGATAGAGACTGATGGAGAAGTTGGCCCCCTGCCATGTTTGACTGGAGAGCCAGAAGAAGGTGAAGGTGAGAGCTGAACCGGCTTGGTCCCCTTGTGTGGGCAGGTCAACGTAGTAGATACCCACTGCGGTGGCGGTCGCAGCGATGTCCTGCCAGGTGTTCCACCCATCGTGGGTCCAGCGCATCCGGAAGGGCGCCGTGAGGGGAATACGCACCGTCATGCCGGCCTTCATGGAGAGGAATTGGCGATCGAAATTCCACACCTCCAGCGGGCTCGGCGGGTGCGGTTGTTGATAGCGCCCGGCTACGACCGGGAGTAAGTCAAAGACCCGATTGTCGGACACGGAGCGGACGAGCTTAATGTACTCAGCATGCGCCCACGCCAGAGGCATGGCTGAGCCGGTAGGCCCGCCTGGCGTGAGGGGAGGAATGGCATTGGGCAGGGGATTGCGGTTCCAAAGTTGTTCCGCAAGCAATCCGCGCGTACTGGCAAACGCCTCCAGATAGCGAATGTAAGGCTTCGCGTCGCCCCCGGCGGCGAGTTCGTAGTGGGCGCGCTCTCCCGTGAGCAAAGGCCAGGGCCGGCCGACGCCTTGCGAACCAAAAGGCTGGCCCTGGTCGCCCTGGCCGTACCCATCGTGGTTGTAACGGCGATAACAAGGGCCATTCGGCAGGTCGTCCTTGAGCACGGCATCGATGACTCGGATGGTGTTTTGGATGATTGGGTCGTTTGCTGAACGGACACCGAGCCGGACGAGTTCCTGAAAGCCACCGTCGACGATGTCCCGGGCGGGAAACGCCCCTCCTCCCGGGATGTTCTTGAGATACACGGTGGCGGTGTTGGGATCCTCGGGCAGCGAGGGATTGCGGTTGTCACCTGATTTTACTTGTGTCGGAAGAATCCGGATGTAATGTTGATTGATTCCGGGGACGAGACCGCCCCGCGTGGTGACACACCATGTCTCCAAGTGGGACTCAAGAAAGTCGGCATGGTCTCGCAGAAACGCTGACGTCACTGGATCGCTCCAGCTGTGTTCGGCGAGTTCTGCGGCGCAGATGAGGCCCGCAATATTCGAGGCGAGGGTGGAAGGCGAATAGCCTTCGTTCTCTTCCCACCGCTCCTCCTGAGTCATCGGCCCCTTGGCAATCACTGCTCCCGCAGCGGCAAGCACCATGAGCTTCGGGTTGTAATTCTGAAGAGCGCTCGCCTGGCTCAGGCGATAGGCGAGGATGATCGGGTACGAGATCTCATCGAGTTGTGTGCCGTCCCAATAAGGAACACCATCGATATAGAAGTTTTGGTGGAATCCGCCATCGGGCGACTGGCTTGTAGCCAGGAACATCAAACCGCGCAGCGGAAGGTCAAATTCACCGGCGGCCATCAGAGCTGTGGCGCTTTGGCACATGTCGCGCGGCCAAACAAGGTGATAACCGGCATCTGAGTCATTGTTGTTGTATCCCCACGGAATACTAAGGGACGCAACGAGGGCGCCAAGCGAATTTTTGTCCTCGTGAGAAAGCAGAATGTCTCGACTGAAATTGAACAGACGATCCTGGTCGCCGGTGGTACCGGGGATAGGCTGATACCCGTTGGAAGAAACACTCTTCACCCAATCGTCAATGTAGGTCTGTAACTGGCCCGGGGGTGCGGCCTGATCGAAGGGATAGCTCAATGCTTCCCGGACCACGACCATGGCCGGATTAGGTTGTGGATTCTGACAGAAGCCCAGCGCCACGACGAATTCGTTGCTGGCACCGCGGTTGATCTCCGCGGTGAGGGCAACATTGCCGTTGAGAGCGCAGTCGTAATTCCAGATCGGCAAGCGGCGATTGCCGATAACGTCGGTCCAGCCATCGTTGATGCCGACGAAGCCGCAACTGGTCTGACCGAGGCCGCAATCCGCATTCAACACAACCCAGGAATCGTCGCGCTGGCCAACAAGTTTCTTGCCATCAGTGGTGACAGCAACATAGCCGGAATTACTCCCGCCCTGGCCTGCAAGGTGCGGGGCCAGCAAGGCGTAGATCTTGAGCCGGCTGAGCAGATCCGGGTCGCCCTGCAGCCGAGTGCGGATGAGAAGACACGAAGTATCTGCAGACGTAATGATGTCTTGAATCACCGTGTACGACGGTTGCCCTATGGCGGTGCTGGTTAGGCGGAAGGCCGGCGCATGCGAATCGATCGGCGCACACTGATGGGTAAAGTCCCGCTGGGCATCATGGAAAAAGGTGACGCCATCGGTGAACATCAACTGGAAGTCCCGAATTTGCGGCGTATCGACGTCAGGAAAGTACACCTCGGTGACGATGCCGCCAGCGACGGTAAACCATACCTGGCTGGCGGAAGAATATGCGGTCCCGACGGCGTCTTTGTCGGCTCGGGTCCACATTCCCGTGGCGCCGGGTCCGCCCGGAGCGGGGTTGTCAGTCAGCAGTATTGCCATACTCTTCTCCTGCATTCGAGAACAGAAACCGGCCGGACGGCAGGGCGCGAAGGGACAACCAGTCGATAGACGGTGCGGGGTTTAACTTGCTCCGGGCTCATCTTGCGACTCTGATTGGCATGTTCTGGGCGTCAGCCGCTTCTTTCCATACAGCATTATTGGGAATCGATTTAATGTCCTTCAGCACGACCTGAATGATGGTGGGCTTGTCCCGGTTGTTGCCGGCTTCTTTCATTGCCACTTCCAGGTCGCCATATGTCTCGACTTTTCGCCCCGCGCAATCAAAAACCGCCGCAAGCTTGCTGTAATCCCATCGCCTCAACTCGCATGATTTGTAAAACGGCCTCCCAGGATCTTTGAAGACAGTCGCATCTGCGAGCCATTGCTCCACGCCATAGACTCCGTTGTCGATCACAAAAATGATCGGGTTAAGTCCAAAACGAGCTTGCGTGGAGAGGCACTGTGGAGTCATCTGAAATCCGCCATCTCCCGAAAAGACCATGACTCGCCGGCCGGTCTTCATAGCCCGGCAGGCGAGGCAAATCCCCGTCGCAGCGGGACCTATGTAACCGATCGACGAGTAGGAAGATTGGGAGATGAACCCTCTCTGGGAGCCGACCTTCAGCAATATACTGCCGAAGTAATTCAAACTTGCATCGCTACCGATGATCGCATTGTCGTCAATAAACCTTGGGATAAAATCATAAAACCCTTGGTACGTGATTGGATCAGACGCGTCCACACAGGGGGGCTCATAGGTAGGCTTCTGAGGTGGTGCCTGATCGGTGGGCTTAATGCCGGCTGCCAGTAAGTCCTCCATGAAATGCTCCAAAGCAACCTGCGCCCAGAATTTCGCGCCAAGTTTAACCGTGTCTAGGGAAACAAACGCGGTCTTCTCGAAATCGAACGTCCAGCCCAGCGAGTTAATGTCAGTCAGCCAGACGCCCAGAGAGAGTATGAAGTCGGCGCCTTTGACCAACTGCTGAACGGCCTGCGAAGAGGCTTGGCCGTCAAACACGCCTGCAAAGAACTCATCGTCCTCTGATAAAACGGCTTTGCTCAGAAGCTCAGTGACGTAGGGAATTCTCAGTCGCTGAATCAGACAGTTCGCCTGCCTCTGCAAGCCAAAACGGTCGACTTCCACACCCAACCAGATTAGTGGTTTTGAGGCCTTGCTAAGTTCGCCGCTCAGGGCCTTGACGGACTCCGCCCGGGATTGCGGATCGGACATGACCTTCGCCGGCACTAGCTTTTCCTTCGGGGCAGGATTACAGGACTGGTCGACAATATCTTCAAGCAACTCAATATAGACCGGGCGTCTTTCTGTGATGCA
>Ga0335075_10013195_pt1 | contig 12446 bp, 6 predicted proteins | sample Lox_Sample_24_FD_206723 | JGI IMG/M metagenome (GOLD analysis project Ga0335075, IMG submission 206723) | Soil microbial communities from Loxahatchee National Wildlife Refuge, Florida, United States - Lox_Sample_2.4 | ecosystem: Environmental > Terrestrial > Soil > Wetlands | place: USA: Florida... | reverse complement strand
CGCGAAGGGAGCATGAGGTGGCGATCTTCCTGACCGCCGAGAGCCGGATCCTGGTGCAGGGCATCACCGGCTCCGAAGGGCGCAAGCACGGGGCGCGGATGCTCGCCGCCGGGGCGAAGGTAGTCGGCGGGACCAACCCCAGAAAAGCGGGACAGACCGTCGATCTGAACGGAACGAGCGTCCCCGTCTTCGGCACGGTCGCTGAGACCATGGCGGCGACGGGTGCCGACGTTTCCGTGGTCTTCGTCCCCGAGTCCGGCACGAAGGCGGCCGTGATCGAGGCGATCGACGCCGAGATTCCGCTGTGCATCGTGATCACCGAGGGCATCCCGGTGCACGACACGGCCGAGTTCTGGGCCTACGCCGGCGAGAAGGGCAACAAGACCAGGATCGTCGGCCCGAACTGCCCGGGGATCGCCTCGCCTGGCAAGTCCAACGCGGGGATCATCCCAGCCGACATCACCACCGAGGGCAAGATCGGCCTGGTCTCCAAGTCCGGCACGCTGACCTACCAGATGATGTATGAGCTGCGCGACATCGGGTTCTCCACCGCCGTCGGCATCGGCGGCGACCCGATCATCGGCACCACGCACATCGACTGCCTGGCCGCGTTCGAGAATGACCCGGAGACCGCCGCCATCGTCATGATCGGCGAGATCGGCGGCGACGCCGAGGAGCGGGCGGCCGCGTACATCGAGCAGAACGTGACCAAGCCTGTCGTTGGCTATGTGGCTGGCTTTACCGCTCCCGAGGGAAAGACGATGGGCCACGCGGGCGCGATCATCTCCGGATCGTCCGGCACTGCCCAGGCGAAGAAGGATGCTCTGGAGAAGGCCGGCGTCCGCGTCGGCAAGACCCCGAGCGAAACCGCCGCCCTCGTCCGCGACATCACCCGCGGCCTCTAGCCCCACACGCCTCACCCGCACCCGACCCGGGTCGGCCTCATCCGGACCGATCCGGGTCGATTGCGCTTTCGGCACCCTCTATCGGCCCCATTTGCGCGATCGACCCGCGCTGACCGGGACCTTTTGCGCAATCGGCCCCATTTGCGCGATCGACCCGCGCTGACCGGGACCTTTTGCGCAATCGACCCCGGGTGGGATGGCTGGGGCCGCGGCGTTAGCGCTTTCTGGCCAGGGTGTCGTTGACCCAGGCGACGATCTCCGTCGTGGACGCGCCCGGGGTGAAGATCTTGGCGACGCCGAGATGCCCGAGTTCGGCGATGTCGGCGTCGGGGATGATGCCACCGCCGAAGACCACGATGTCGCCGGCCCCTTGCTCCTTGAGCAGTTCGATGACGCGGGGGAACAGGGTCATGTGGGCGCCGGACAGCACCGAAAGGCCGACCGCGTCCACGTCCTCCTGAATGGCGGCCGCCACGATCTGCTCCGGGGTCTGGTGCAGGCCGGTGTAGATCACCTCGACGCCGGCGTCGCGGAGCGCGCGGGCCACCACCTTCGCCCCCCGATCATGCCCGTCGAGGCCCGCCTTGGCCACGATGACGCGGATCTTGACCGCCGACGTCCCCGGCTCGCCGGGACGCTCGCCCCCCGCCACAGCGGTATCAGTCACAGTGCTGCCTCCCAGCCCACGGGGCCTCGATGAAATTTCCTCTTACCCATTAGTACACGCAGGGGACGCCGTACTTCGCGTTCGGGGCGACGGTGATGGCACCGCCGGTCTGGCCATCGTTCCCCGGCGTGGGGGCCGGCGACGCCGACGCGGCCGGCGACGCCTGCGTGCCGATCAGCCGGGAACCGCTGGACTGGGTGCTCGCGGTGCTCTGCGCGGCGGCAGGGGGGTAAAAGAGGTTTTTCACGTACCCCTGCACGTAAGGCACGTCGATCGTGTTGACATCCTGCAGCGTTCCGTTGAGCGGGTAGTCGTTGACCTGGCCCGAGATCGGGAGCGTCTGGAACGTTATGTTGCTGCCCGACATCGCGTGCATGTCGGTGGCGAAGTCGAGCAGGTTGAACGTCGAGTCAGTGATGAGGTACTGGCTGGCGGTGTCGAGCAGGGCGGTGAGCTTGGCGACGTCGCTGAAGTAGTTCTCGTTTTTCAGCGCCCAGGTCACATAGTCGAGGACCGCCTGCTGCCGGTGCGTCCGGTCCAGGTCGATCTGCGGCAGCGAGTCCCGGTCGCGGACGTACGCGAGCGCCTGGTCCGCCGCCAGGTGCAGGTACTGGTCCCCGCCCTTCTTCAGGTTGTAGCCGTCCTTGACCGCGTTCCAGCCCGAGTTCGCATCGGTCAGGTTCTCGCCGTCGTTCCACGGCTTCACGCAGACCTCGATGCCGCCGAACACCTGCGCCAGCGAGTAGAACCCGGCGAGGTTCACCTCGACGAAGTGGTCGACGTGCACCCCGGTGACCGATTCCACCGTATCGATCGTGGCGGCCTGGCCCGCCTGGTTGGCCTGGAGGTACCGCTCGGCGCTGCTCATCGAGACGTCCGCGGTCTGGTTCAGCGATTCCGCGTAGGCGAAGTCGTAGGCCTGGTCGATCTTGCCGTTGGTTACCCCCGGGTAGAACTGCTTGGGATAGTTGACCAGGTCGTCGCGCGGGATGGAGATGCCCTCCGCCTTCTGCCCGCCCGCGAAGATATGGATCAGGATCAGCGTGTTCGTGTCCTGGCCGCCGACGCTGCCAGCGTGCATAGCGGCGAGCAGGTCGGCCGGCAGTTCCTGGCCCTGATAGTTGGTCCGGCTCTCCAGCCCCATCACCAGGATGTTCATCGCGCCAATGGGCGCCGAGCTGCCCGGACTGCCCGGGCCGGTGATCGCGATGCCCTGCTCGGTCTCGCTGACCAGGGTGACGACCTTGTGCGCGTAAAAGGAGGCGGCGAGGGTGACGGCGGCTATCAGGCAGGTCGCCCCGTATACGACCTTGCCCGCGATCGTCTTCCATAGCCGCGCCGAGAACACGGTCCTTCCCTACCGGGACACGCTCGTTCCCCTAGGGACTTATTACCTGCCCGTCGGCGCTTAATACACGCAAGGAATGCCGTACTTCGCGTTCGGGGAAACCGTGACGGCACCGCCCGTCTGGCCGTCGTTGGCGGCGTTGGTGGCCGACGGCGAGGGGGTGGCCGACGCGGTCTGTGCGCCGATGGAGGTCGCGCCTGTGGACTGGGTGCTCGCGGACGGGGACGCCGACGGCGACAGGCCCGCGGGCACCGTGGCCGAGGCCGTGCCGAGCAGTACCTCGATCTGGTCGGCCGGGAGCGACGATAGCGCGGTGGCCGTCGTGCCGAACTCGGTCGCGATGTTCGCGGCGTTCGCCGACGCGCCGGGGCCGTAGAAGACCTGGGTTCCGGTCTGGACGGTCTGCGACTGTGCGGACGCGTCGGCCGGGGTGCCCGTCTTGTAGCCGAGGCCGGACAGGGCCTGCGAGACGTCGCCGGCGAGGCCGGGGGTGCTGCCGCCGTTGTAGACGGTCACCGTGATCGCCGACGGCGCGGCGGCCGAGGCGGTCGCCTTCGCGCCGGTCTTCTTCCCCGAAGTCTGCTTCGTGGCCGACGACGGGTAAAAGGCATTGTGCACATCCTGCTCGATGTAGGGCACGTCGATGATGTTGACGTCCTGCATCGTCCCGTTGAGCAGGATGTCCGGCTCACTCACGATCGGCAAGGTCGTGAACGTCAGGTGATTGCCGGACAGGGCGCGCATGTTGGTGGCGAAGTCGAGCAGGTTGAACGTCGAGTCGGTGATGAGGTACTGACTGGCGGTGCCCAGCAGGGAGGTGAGCTTGCCCAGGTCGCTGAAGTAACTCTCATGCTTCAGCGCCCACACCACGTAGTCGATGACCGCCTGCTGGCGGTGCGTCCGGTCCAGGTCGATCTCCGGCAGGGAGTCCCGGTCGCGAACGTAGGCAAGCGCCTGAGGCGCGGACAGATGCAGGTACTGGGCGCCGCCCTTTTTCACGTTATAGCCGTCTGCCACCGCGTTCCAGCCCGAGGCTTGGTCGGACATGTTGGCGCCCGAGGGCAGGCCGTTCGCGGCGGGCGCCGGCGTAATGCATACTTCGATGCCACCGAACGCCTGGGCTAGGGAGTAGAACCCGGCCAGGTTGGACTCGATGAAGTGGTCGATGTGCACCCCGGTGATCGATTCCACCGTAGCGATTTCGAACGCCTGGCCAGCCTGGTTTGCTCCCAGGTAGAGCGCGCTGTTGCTCAACTTGCCGTAGTTATCGTCGATGTACTGGTTGTAGGCGTAGTCGTAAGCCTGGTCGATCTTCCCCTCCGTGATCCCGTCAAGGGTGGCGTGCGGGTAGGTGACAAGGTCGTCGCGGGGGATGGAGAAGCCCACCGCCTTCTGCCCGCCCGCGAAGATGTGGATCAGGATCAGCGTGTCGGTGTCCTGGCCGCCGACGGTGCCGGCGTGCATGGCGGCGAGCAGGTCCGCCGGCAGTTCCTGGCCCTCGTAGTTGGTACGGCTCTCCAGCCCCATGACCAGGATGTTCATCGCGCCCTCGGACGGGCTGCCGCTGATCGTTATGCCCTTGCCGGTCGCGTCGATATCGGCGACCACCTTGTGCGCGTAGAAGGAGGTGGCCAGTGTCACGGCCGCGACCAGGCAGATCGCACCGTACCCGACCTTGCCCGCGATCAGCTTCGCGACCCGCGACGTCAGCAATGTGCCGTTCCTCCAGGGGTCAGTCCACGCAGGGGATGCCGTACTTCGCGTCGGAAGCGACGGTCACCGCTCCGCCGGCCGCGCCGTTGTTCCCGGCGGAGGTCGACGTGGACGAGGGGGTAGTTGACGGGGAGGCCGCCGGGGCAATGCCGGACGGCACCACGGTCGAGCCGGAGCCGAGCAGCACTTCGACGTGGCCGGCGGGCAGCGACGTCAGGGCGGTGGCAGTGGCACCGAAGTACCCCGCGATCTTCGCCGCGTTGGCCGACGCGCCCGCGCCGTAGAAGACCTCGGTGCCCGCGACGACGGTTTGCGACTGCGCGGACGCGTCGGCGACCGCCCCGGCCTTGTAGCCCTTGCTGACGAGAGCCTGGGATACGTCGCCGGCCAGCCCCGAGGTGCTTCCGCCGTTGTAGACGTCCACCGTGACCGTCGAGGCTGGCGGAATCGGGGCGGTCTTCTTCGACGGTTTCGCCGTTGACTTGGACTCGCGCGGCGCCGGGGGCGGGTCGAACTTCGACTTGATGTCCGCCTGGATGGTGGGAATATCGACCTGGTTGGCATCCTGGCCGTCGATGGTGATGTATCCCTCGATGGGCGCCGTGAAGAACTGGAGGTTCTTGCCGGTCAGGGCGTGCATGTCGGTGGCGAAGTCGAGCAGGTTCCAGCCCGAGTCGGTGATGAGGTACTGACTGGCGGTGCCGAGCAGCGAGGTGAGCTGGCCGAGGTCGGTCAGCACGCCGTCGTTCTTCAGCTTCCAGATCACGTAGTCGAGGACCGCCTGCTGGCGGTGGGTCCTGTCGAGGTCGCCGTTTTCGAGGTTGTCCCGCTCGCGGACGAACGCGAGCGCCTGCGGCGCCGACAGATGCAGGTACTGGCTGCCGCCCTTTTTCAGGCTGTAGCCGTCGTTGATCGCGTTGAAGCCGGAGTTCGCGTCGGTCAGGTTCTGGCCGCCGTTCTCTTCCTTCAGGCAAACCTCGATGCCCCCGAAGGACTGCGCGAGGTAGTAGAAGCCGGCCAGGTTGACCTCGGCGAAGTGGTCGATCGTCTGCCCGGTCACCGCCTCCACGGTGGCGATCGTGGCGGCTTGGCCCGCCTGATTAGCAAGGAGATAGCGCTGCTTGCTGCTCATTGAGGAGCTCACGGTCGAACTCAGTGACTGAGAGTAGGCCAGCCCGTACGCCTGGTCGATCTTTCCCGCCGACTGGCCGTCATAGGGCTTCGGGTAAGTGACCCAGTCGTCGCGGGGGATCGAGAAACCCACCGCCTTCTGCCCGCCGGCGAAAACGTGGATGAGGATCAGCGTGTTCGTGTCCTGGCCGCCGACGCCCTCATTGTCGACGCCGTAAACGCTGCCTGCGTGCATGGCGGCGAGCAGGTCAGCCGACAGGGTCTGGCCTTCGTAGTTGGTCCGGCTCTCCAGGCCCATCACCAGGATGTTCATCGCGCCGACGGAGGTGCCGCCAAGCGAGATCCCTTGACCGAATCCATCGGCGAGGGATACCACCTTGTGGGCGTAGCCGGACACCACCAGCACGACGACGGCCACCAGGCAGCTCGCCGCGTACCCGATCTTGCCCGCGATCAATGACCTGCCGAGCAATCCTGTTCTCCTCCGGGTGCGGGGTCACCGTTCCTGGCGAGGGTACCCGCTTGGTCACTACAAGGGCTGCTTTATCACGCGTTTACATCACAGTTATCGCGCCGCAGCCTACGCACCGGCCGTCTCGCCGCCATTCACAGCTTTGAATGCTACCTGCCCGGCCAGGGAAAACTGCGCAACGTAAGGACACGGTTCGAATGATGCGCTGGTGATTAGCTACGTATCGCTACCATGTGGTAACAATGGATGAGATCCGCTTCCCGACGCTCATACCAGGCGATTCGGTCTCGGGCCCGCGGCGACGCGCCGACCGTGTCCCTGGCTTGGGCCGTTCTTTGCAAGTCATGCATTACCCTCTCCAACAATGACCACAACACCTGGGTGGGAGCCCCGACCCGGCCCCGCGCGAGGCGAGACGTCCCGGCAGACGCCCCGCGGGGGTGCTGGCGGCTGGCCCCCCGGCGATTCCCGGCGGCAGGCGGGCCGGGACGGAGCGCCGACCGGACGCGGCCGTGGTGGCCAGGGTGGCAGCCAGGACGGGGACCGCAGGGCACGCGATCGCGCACCAGGTGGCGGGGCGAGCTGGGACGGGCGTGACGACCGCAACTCGGGTCCGAGCTTCACACCCGACCGGCGGACACCGCCCGGTTCACCCAACGGCTACCCGCGTCGCAGCCCGCAAGGCGGTGGCGGCGACGGCGGGGGCAGGTTCGATGGCCTTGAGGGGCTGCGCGATTCCCCGCTGCTGCGCTGGGTGGGTGCCATGCCGGTCAAGGTGGCCGTGCTCGTGCTGGTCATCGCGACCGCCCTCGGCGTCATCTTCACCCTGGTGGCGGGGCACGACCCCGGCTTCCTGATCGGGTTCTTCATCACGATTGGCGCCGCTGTCGCGACGCTAGGCGTGCGGCGCGGTGGCGTTTACCTGTTCTTCCCGCTCCCCGCGCTCGCCGCCTTCGTCGCGGCCGTGCTGACCGGGAAGATCCACGACAGCCAACTGGCCTCCTCGACGGCGGGGACCGCCGCGGGCTTCCTGCAGTGGATCGCGGGCGTCTTCTACCCGATGTGCGCGGCGACGATCGTCGTGCTGCTGGTCGGCGGCGCCCGCTGGCTGCTTTCCCGCCAGTTGGTGAGCGGCCAGTTCACGATGTCCGCCGGCCGTCCCGGCTTCGGGGCCCGCCCTGCCGCTGGCGGCCGCCGTGCAGCGACCGACGACCCGTGGGCCGACGCAGACCCGTCCGCCAGCGGCGGGCTCCGCGCCGCACCGGACCGTCCCGCGCCGGACCGCCCTGCAAAGGATCGCCCGCGGCCAGACCGCGCGCCGTGGCTCGGCCAGAACGGCGCCCGCTCCGCCCGCACGGCCCGCCCGGAGCGACCCGACCGTGACCCTTGGGGCGACCCCCGGCCCGCGGCGGATCGCAACCAGCCCGGCGCGCCCGCACGCCCCGGCCCGGATTCCCGCGGCGCCCGTCCGGCGGGCCCCGCCCAGCCGCGGCCGCCTCGCCCGCAGCCCCGCGACCCGCGCGACCCGCGCGGTCAGCGCCCGCAGCCCCGCCAGCCACGCGACCCCTGGGACAACGGCTAGCCCGCGGAGCCCTGCCCGGCGGGGCTGAGCAAGGTGACGGGAAGTTAGAGCTTTTCGAGCGGGGCGTAGCGCAGCACCAGGTGCTTCACGCCATAGTCGCCACCGAAGTCGATCTTTGCTTCCGCGCTGTCGCCGTACCCGTCGGCCGACACCACGGTCCCGAGGCCGAACTTGTCGTGGTTCACCCGGTCGCCGGGCGCGAGCGCCGGGACCGAGCGGTTGCCGACGGTGGCAACTCCCGGCCGGGCCGCCATCCGCGCGGACGCGGGTGTCGACGCGGCCGCCGCGGCCTTCGCGTCACGCTTCCAGTCAATCAGCGTCGCCGGGATCTCCGACAGGAACCGCGAGGGCGTGTGGAACGCCGGGCGGCCCCACCAGTTCCGCGACGACGCCCTGGTCAGGTACAGCCGCTCCTCCGCGCGGGTGATCCCGACGTAGGCGAGCCGTCGTTCCTCCTCCAGTTCGCGCTGGTTGGTCAGCGCGCGCTGGTGCGGGAACACCTCCTCCTCCATGCCGGTGAGAAACACCACGGGGAACTCCAGGCCCTTCGCGGTGTGCAGCGTCATCAGCGTCACCAGGCCGCCGTGCTCCGCACCGTCCGGGATCTCGTCCGCGTCGGCGACGAGCGCCACCCGCTCGAGGAAGTCGGCGAGGGTGCCGTCAGGGGTCGAGCCGTCGAACTCGCGGGCCACCGACACCATTTCCTGAAGGTTCTCCACCCGGGTCGCGTCCTGGAGATCGGGCGAACTCTCCAGGGACGCCTGGTAACCGGTCCGGTCGAGGACCGCCTCGACCAGCTCCGCGACCGGACCACCAGTGGCCGCCTGCTCGCGCAACTCGTCGATCAGCGCGTTGAACCCCGCGATCGCCGACGCCGACCGTGCGGCCAGGGCAGGGACCTCATCCGGGGTTCGCAGCGCCTCGGCGAACGAGATCCGCTCCCGCGTCGCGTACCCCGCCACGTACTCCTCCGCCCGGTCGCCGATGCCCCGCTTGGGCACGTTGAGCACCCGGCGCAGCGAAACCTCGTCGGCCGGGTTGGCGATCAGCCGCAGGTAAGCCAGCAGGTCACGAACCTCGCGCCGCTCGTAGAACCGGACACCGCCGACCACGCGGTACGGCAGCCCGACGCGGATGAACACTTCCTCAAAAACCCGGGACTGCGCGTTGGTCCGGTAGAAGACCGCCACCTGGCCGGGCGTCGCCAGGCCCTCGTCGGTGAGCCGGTCCACCTCTTCCGCAACGAACGCGGCCTCGTCGTGCTCGTTGTCGGCCACGTACCCGATGATCGGCGGGCCGTCGCCGGCCTCGGACCACAGGTTCTTCGGCTTCCTGCCGGGATTGCGGGAAACCACGGCGTTGGCCGCGGCGAGGATGTTCTGGGTGGAGCGGTAGTTCTGCTCGAGCAGGATTACGGTCGCGTTTGGGTAGTCCTGTTCGAACTCGGTGATATTCCTGATCGTTGCGCCGCGGAAGGCGTAGATGGACTGATCGGCGTCACCGACAACGCACAGCTCGGACGGCGCGAGCGGCTCCGGCGAGTCCGCTTCGCCGGGCGCGGAGCCGCGGTCCGTTCCATATCCGAAAAGAGCTCCGCCACCGGAGACCAGCTCGCGGACGAGGACGTACTGTGCGTGGTTGGTGTCCTGGTACTCGTCGACGAGCACGTGCCGGAAGCGACGCCGGTAGGCCGCCGAGACCTCGGGGAATGCCTGGAACAGGTTGACCGTGACCATGATCAGGTCGTCGAAGTCCATCGCCCCGGCCGCGACCAGGCGGCGCTGGTACTCCGCGTACGCCTCGGCGAGGGCCTTATCCCGGGCGGAGCGGGCCAGCCGGGCGTACGACTCGTAGTCAATGAGCTCGTTCTTCAGGTTCGAGACCTGCGCGGACAGCGACTTCGGCGGGTACTGGCGGACGTCGAGCTCGAGCTCGCGGCAGACCAGCGCCATCAGGCGCTGCGAGTCGGCGGCATCGTAAATCGAGAAGTTCGACGGGTAGCCGAAGCGCGCCGCCTCCCGGCGCAGGATGCGGACACAGGCGGAGTGGAAGGTCATCACCCACATCGCCCTGGCCCGGCGCCCGCCTACCAGCGCGGCCACCCGGGACGCCATCTCACCGGCCGCCTTGTTCGTGAAGGTGATCGCGAGGATCTCGGCGGGCGACACCTCCCGCTCGGCCAGCAGGTAGGCGATCCGGTGGGTGAGCACTCGCGTCTTGCCCGAGCCGGCCCCGGCGACGATGAGCAGCGGCCCGCCGGCATGGGTCACGGCGGCGCGCTGCTGCGGATTCAGGCCATCGAGGAGGGAGTGCGTCACGGTCGAGGTCACGCTCCAAGGGTAGGCCGTGGCCCCGACAAATGCCCCCGGCGGCGCGCGACAGCCGCTGCGGAGCCGCCTGACGTGAATAACACCGTAACCCAGCGTTTTCCACCATGAAATGTACCGGTTTGGGCACGATCACGCCCGGTTACGCGATATCGTGGCTTGCCCTTACTCATTACCCGCAGGGGGTACCTCCATGGGGTCGCGCGGCCGATCCATCAGGCTCAGGATCTACTTCCTGGTAGCCATCCCGTTGATCACGATGCTCGGCCTCTTCGGTTACGTAGCGTATACGTCGGTCACCAACTGGCTGAACCTCGACCGCGCTCCGACCCTCATCGACGAGACTTCGGAGCCGCTCACCAACTTCGTCAACCTGATGCAGGCGGAGCGCAGGGCCGCGGTCGTGTACCTGTCCCAGCCGAACGCGGCCAACCTCAGCAGCTTCGCCGGCGCCGTCAACGTCACCAAGAGCGGCGCGGTAACGGTTGATGCGGCGCTCACTTCGCCGGCCACGAAGAGCGCCTCGACCCCGGCCGAAACCGCGGCCATCAACAAGATGATCGGCCAGATCGACGGGATGCCAGGGTTGCGGGCCGAGGTCACGGCGAAGAAGCTGTCCCCCCTCGGCGCGCTCGAGGCGTACACGAACATCATCGCCGGGCAGGGGGCCGTGCTTCAGGCCGAGGCGAACAGCATCCAGGACTCGGCTCCGGTGCTCCAGGGCCTCGGGCTGATCTCCGCGGTCAACACCCAGGAAGACGTCTCCGAGCAGGACGCGGTGCTGGCGAGCGCGCTGGTCAGCGGAAAGCTGACCCAGGCCGACCGGGTGGCGTTCAGCAACGCCGGCGGGCGCCTGCAGGACGACACGCTGACCTACCAGGAGCTGCTGACACCCGCGGAGCTCAAGACCTACGACAACACGCTCAACCAGCTCGCTCCGCAGTCCATCCAACTGGACCTGACGAAAATCCAGAACGCCATCCCGGCCGGCGTCCCGCTGAGCGAGCTGGAGGTGCAAGGCCTAACCCCGCAGAGCTGGCAGCTGCTGACGAGCACGTGGCTGAAAGCCGCGAGCAAGGCGGGCACCACCAGCGCTACCGCGGTGCTGGCCGCCAACACGCAGCCGTCCATTGCCGCCAAACAGCGGGTGCTGGTGCTCGCCGCCGTCGGCGCGATCGGACTCATCCTCACCCTGCTCATCACGATCCTGCTCGGCCGGTCCATCAACCGGCGGCTCACCGTGCTGCGCCGCTCGGCCCTCACGCTGGCCCACGAGCAGTTGCCTTCGGTGGTCACCCGGCTGCGCCGCGGCGAGTCGGTGGACGTGGCGGCCGAGGCACCGCCGCTGCGCGTCGGCGCCGACGAGATCGGCCAGGTGGGCCAGGCGATCGACATCGTGCGGCAGACCGCCATCAGGTCCGCCGTCGAGGAGGCGAAGGTCCGCCAGGGCGTCAACGACATGTTCCGCAACCTGGCACGGCGCAACCAGTCGCTGCTGCAGCGCCAGCTCACCGTCATTGACGACATGGAGCGCAAGGCCACCGACCCGGACGTGCTTGAGGACCTCTTCAAGATGGACCACCTCACCACCCGGATGCGGCGGCACGCGGAGGGCCTCATCATCCTCTCCGGTGCCCCTCCGGGCCGGTCCTGGTCCGCTCCGGTCAAGCTGATCGACGTGATGCGCGGCGCCGTGGCCGAGGTCGAGGATTACGCCCGGGTGAGCGTTTCCACGCAGTCGCGGGCCGCGCTGGCCGGCTCGGCGGTCACCGACGTGATCCACCTGCTGGCCGAGCTGATCGAGAACGCCACCACCCTGTCTCCGCCGTTCACCCAGGTCCGGGTCGGCGGCGAGACCGTCGCCAACGGGTTCGCGATCGAGATCGAGGACCGCGGGCTGGGGATGACACCGCAGCGCCTCGAGGAGCTGAACGAACGGCTGGCGAACCCCCCGGACATCACCCCGGCCAACACCGAGCAGCTCGGCCTGTTCGTGGTCGGGCAGCTAGCCAGGCGGCACGGGATCAGCGTCACGCTCCGCCCGTCGCCGTATGGCGGCACCACGGCGGTCGCGCTGATCCCGCGCGGCCTCATCGTCGAGGAAGGACCCGCCGCGATCACCGCGGGCAGCGCGGGCGGCGGGCTGGCCGGGGCGAACGGGCGGGCGACGGCCTACCAGGGGGCCGGGGCGTTCGGCGGTGCCAGCGCCGGATGGCAGAACGGTGCGGGAGCCGTCGTGCTGCCCCCCACGCCGGCGGCCGGCACCGACTGGTCCGGCTCGGGTGACTGGCCGGAGCAGAA
>Ga0335075_10013194_pt1 | contig 12446 bp, 6 predicted proteins | sample Lox_Sample_24_FD_206723 | JGI IMG/M metagenome (GOLD analysis project Ga0335075, IMG submission 206723) | Soil microbial communities from Loxahatchee National Wildlife Refuge, Florida, United States - Lox_Sample_2.4 | ecosystem: Environmental > Terrestrial > Soil > Wetlands | place: USA: Florida... | reverse complement strand
GAGGTAGCTCCCGACCGATCAGATCATGATTATGCGGTTCCAACCCGCGAATATCAGACTCATCAATCGTCGTTCAACACTGTCCAGGCTGCTGCTTGCTATGTAATCGCGAAAAGGTGACGACTACCACAAAACAATTCAAGATCCGTGGCGTTGACACGGTCACTCCATATCAGGGCAATGCACGCATTGAGCCCGACGTCGCTGAGTGCGCTGACGATTATGCGCTAAATCTGGAGCCCGAGGCTGAATAGTCATGCAGAGTATGTAGGCCTTTTGCGCTGACGTCAGCATTCAAATTCAAGAGACGATAGCCCGACTTCTTAGTCACGGTCGAGAATCTTCAGAACCGCACGCATAATATCGTCATAGGTAGCGCTCTCGCTGATCTTCGCCACTCTGCTGGCGATCATCAGGTTGTACTGTTCTAAATCCTCGACGGTGACCCTATGTCGGATTGGGAGAATGAGCGATTTCCCAAGCTTCTCTCGCGCGAACAGAGCGCTCAGTTCCGCCTTTGTCCATTTTCTCCTTGCGAGGTAGACCTCAGAAAGAACCAAGATCGCGCGCTGACAATTCCTCAGGTCCCGATCAAGACCCTGAAGTAAATCCCCACCCCGCTACTTTGCTTGTCGCGTTCAGAACAAGAGTCTAAGCGCCAACTGCATGTTGCGCTGCGACCCGCTGTTAGGTTGATAGACGTTATTGATGATTCCGAACGTACCGTCAAATACTCCATTGTCAATGCCGTTTGGCGCCGGATGATTCAGGACGTTGTAACTTTCCGCCCGGAATTCGTAACGAATTTTTTCCGTTACCAGGAAGCCGGTTTTATGCAGACCCGCGTCCCAGATCCACTGGCCCGGACCCCAAAGCGTATTGCGGCCGGAGTTTCCCAGGGTCCCGCGTGGCTCAAGAAATTCGTTACTGCCAGTGGCAGCGGGAGCGCTGGGATTGACATAGCACGAAGTCTTGAACCACTGCGCTTTGGTGCGGGGACCGCTGTTTGGGTTGCATCCCGGCACCAGTTCAGCGAATTCACCTGCGGCAGCTCCCCCGCCCGCCGGGGTCGAACTGATGGGGTCGACACCGAGGCCGGCAACGTCGATACCTTGATCGATCACGGTATTGGGGACACCTGTCTCAGCTGAAAATACGCCCGTCACGCTCCACCCTCCCAATACCGCGGCAGCGACCGTCTTTTGGTGTTGGAAAAAGGGAAGATCGTACACATAGGTTCCGGTAAACACGTTGTGACGCATCCAGTCAGGCTTGCCCCGATAGTATTTTGGATCGTAGTGATTGACGATCGAGGACTGCAGTTCGGAGCCAGTATCCCAGCCGTTCGCGAACGTGTAGGCGATGGTGTACATTAGATTCTTGGTCATCCTGCGCTGCACACTTACCTGCAGGGAGTCGTATGCCGAATTGGCAAAGTCGCCTTGGTAAGTAAAGCTGGAGTTGGAGAATCCGGGATACGGTACGACGGCTGAAACCGGCATGACCGGAGTTGTGGCGTTGCCAACATCCGAGCTGTATAGGTATGGGCACGTAGCGTACTGAATCCCTTGCGCCCCAAGGCAGCTACCGTAGCTTCCGACTGGTAACTCGTTCAGGTTCTCAAGAACGGAAAAGTGACGCGACCGGTTGCCAACGTATCCCACCTGCACCAGCGTGTTCTGCGGAAGCATGTGCTGGACACTCAGTTGCCATCCATAGACTACCGGCACTGGAGCGGTGATATCCGAACCCGTAATCGGAATCGGCTGCTGGGGGTTTGTCGGACTCGCCACCACTGGTCCCGGAACGAACGAGCTGCCTGCTCCGGAACAGCCAAAAGTGGTTGGAGTCTGGTTCGCGTTCGGACAGTCGATATCTCCGTTCGTCGTTGTTGCAGCCGTCTGAAATGGGACATTTCGTCCCATCTGCGTCTGGTCGCTCAACGTGTCGTGGTTGTAGAAGATTCCGATGCTGCCTCGGACGGAAGTTTGTCCCAGGTCCGGCGGGGTCCAGGCAAATCCTACTCGCGGTTGGAAATTGCGATGCCGGTTCGGCAGGATTGAGGGAGAATAGCCACGCAACATCCCTGTGCCTACGAGCGCCTGGTTAATGGCATCGGCACTTGACGCATCGAAGCCTTGACCAAAAACGCCGAAGTGGCCATATCCGCTGGTCGGAAGTTTGCTACATGGAACGCTGATTCCGTTGTAATAATTGCCGCCGACAATCGCCCCGTAATTCGAACTGGTCGGATCTGTATTGATCTGCTGCTGACCTCCGGAGAACGTGGAGTAGGCCAGCGGATTGAACATCGAGAAGTTGCACCAGCGGCTTGTGTAATTGGGGAAATAGTCCCATCGCAGGCCCCCCTCAATCGTAAAATTAGGCGTTACCTTCCAGGAGTCCTGTGCGAAATAACCCTGCTGCCAGGATTGCCATGGTGTCAGGTTGCGATATCCGAGTTCGGTATAGTTATCGAATACACCCACGAGCAAATCGGCCACCGGCAACCCGGTCGAGTGCGGATCAGAAGAATTGGCGTTGATTTTGAGCGTACCATTCAAATTCTGCCCGCCAATAACCAGCTGATCGTCGTCGTTTTCTCCGTCCTTCTCAATCCATGCGCCGAATTTCATGACATGGCGGCCGAGAACTCTCGTTACAACGTCGGAGTATTGATAGATATGGCCGACGCTGTGTGAAGGATAGGCATCTGTGTTGCCATTGAATGAGTCGAGGTTACTGTTCGGTCCTCCCCAATTGATTGTCGGCGTCTTTCCGGCGACATCTTTACTCGCGTCGCCAAAGATGTATGGGTAGTCGATGCCGAAACTTGTGCGATCCAGGCCATTCCCGCGCGGTCCCGGAGTAAGAACGACATGAACGATATCTTCCGTAGCGCCGAAGGTGAAGTCGTTGATCAGCGTGGGTGAAAAAGTCGTTGCGAAATCAATTGTGCCGCCGCGCTCCGGCTCCTGGATTTGCCAGTCGAGGAGTTGCGGGCTGTTGCCGAAATTGTCGCCCGTGGAGTTGGTGCGATAGTGCCGCAGGGAAACGGCAAGGTGAGACTTGATGTTATCGAGAATCCAGTCGACCTTCAGGCTCTCCGTGTGATTGGTGTTCGGGCTCTGCGAGCTGTAATAGTAGTTCGACGTTGCAGTGACTGATCCGTTGTTTAAATTGGGCATGGGATAGACGTTCAGCAACGCCGACCCATTGGTACTCCAGAATTGCTTCGCAATGGTGTTGTTGGGAAATGGCTGGCCCTGTACTAATGTCTGCCCCGTGTTGGGGTCAGTCTGCCCGGCGAGGAAGGCGGGCACTGTCGGACAACCGATGCCGGCATTGCAGTAGTCCGTGAAATTGCCCGTGTGGGAATTAGCGGAGGGAACAATCACGTTGTTCGGGCTGGCGCCGGGATTGCGGGTGATGTCCTCCGAGTAGAAGAAGAAGAGTTTCTTGTGGAGTCCGGGCACCGGACCACCGAATGTTCCACCAAAATTATTCCAGTTATACGGCGCAACGGGAGTGCCCGGATTCACGTAATTAACCGCAGAATCGTAGACAGTGTTCTGGTTGTATTCATACAGACTGCCGTGATATTTGTCGGTCCCCGACTTCAGCTGAACGATAATCTGGGCGCCGGAGGCGCGAGAATATTCGGGCATGTATCCAGCGGCAACGATATTGATCTCCCCGATTGCGTCAAGCGCCGGCGCGGCCGTGGTTGCTGCATTGTCGCGTGTTCGCTGCGAGGAGACGCCCTCGATCAGGATGTTGTTGTCTTCGTCCCGCTGCCCGTTGACCGCTACTCCCTGCGTAGCGAAGATATTCATGCTGTTGTTGGCGTCGAAATTAACGCCGGCGACTCCCGGCTGCAATGCCAGGAAGTTTGCAAAGTTTCTTCCATTGTCAGGAAGCTGCGACACCTGCTCTGAGTTGATGACGCTGTTCACCTGAGCGGTTTCAGTCTGCACCTGCAGTGAGTTGGCTGCAACGCTGATCGTTTGAGCGACCTTGCCAACGGTAAGAGGGCATGAGAATGTGCGCGTATCCGCCGGCTGCAAGACCAGGTTCGTGGCCTGGCAGCTATCAAATCCCTGCTTTTGCACCAGAATTGTGTAGGACGCAGGGCTTACGTCGGAAAAGATATAAATACCGGCTCCGTTTGTCTTGGTGGAAATGTCCACACCGGTGGCCGTGTTGGTGAGCTTAACGCTCGCTCCGGGCACAACGGCTCCGGAAGCATCGGTGATCGTGCCGGTAATCGTGCCATTTACGTGATACTGCGCCGAGCAAGGGCTCGTGAGGAAAGCGATGAGTGCCAGCATCACGATTGCTACGAGAATATGTTTGGGAAAGACACGCCTTCCTGTCATCACTGTGACCTCCTTAAAAAATGCATCCTTGCAACTGAGCACTACTCAGGACCCGCTTCTGTCTTCGAAAACTGGGCCGGTCTGCCGGGACTGAACACAACTCGAACCACACGCACACGAATAACTCGAGCGGCATGGCAAGCGCGACGGAGATCCGAAGCGCCTGAGTTGATTCTTCGCCCTCATCAGGCAGACTTGCAGAGGACGAAACGCTTAAAGGAATGCTGCAAATAAGTCGCGTGGGTCGACTTTGCGATTTGCTCTTGACTGCGAGCTTTTGGAAATCAAATGGTATCGATTCCAAGTCGGTAGCAAATTAAACCCAGGTTGCCCGAATTGTCAAGAAAAGCCTTTATATCTAGGGACAGCAGCACGGAATGCAAGTCCCTCTTCAGGCAACGGAAACTGGAAACCGACGACTCGCCCCTGTTTTCAAGCGGTTTGCAGCAGCTTCAGCACGCACGAAAGGTTTTGCCGTTTTTGCGGAAAGCCGAAGCCCGGGAACCGCCATCGGACGCTGAATCATGAAATGGGATTTGTCGGCGGGGCAAATCGTAACTCGCGCAAGCCGCGGGGCCGGCGCTAAGATCGGGTTGTGTTGACTTCATTATGCGACTCGGGCGACGCTCACAACCTGAATGTGTGTGGATGGGATGTCCGTCGCCCTGCAAAGCTTCACTGTTCAAACCTGTTCACGATTCCGCTGGTCTTTCTAGGACTGGCATGCGGTGCTCTATCGGCCGCAGCCCAATCTTCTCCTGACAGTGGAAATGGGGGGAGGGAATCCCCTGAGCAGGTCCAAAGGGCTGTTGCCCAATACGAAAGTTTCCTTGCGGATCCGACGCCTGGAACCACCCAATCCACTCTGCTGGCGGTACGGCTGCGTCTGGGGACAGCTTATTTTCTGTTGCACCGATACCCGGAGTCACTGAAGGCACTCACGGAAGTTGTCGGCGCGGATGCGCGAGAACGCGGCCCTGCGACGTCCGCCAAGGGATTTCCTTCCAACGCGGAGTCGAACGCCCGCCTGATGTTTGCCCAGGCGTGGCTGGTTTCCGGTCTGGACCATCTGGAACTGGAGCAGGCAGCGGAGGCGATCGCACCTCTTCGGCGGGCGCTCGATCTGGATCCGAAGAATGCCAATGCGCGGGTTGCCCTGGGCGACGCATTTGCCAGAAACAACCAGATGGAGAGCGCCGAGAAAGAGTACGAAGTGCAGATCCAGCAGACGCCATCCTCGCCAGACTGCTGGTACAAGCTGGGCATGGTTCGTCTTCAGCTTGCGTCCGATGCGAAGCACGCTTTGACAATCAAATCACCCGGCAGCGTTTTGGCTCAGCAGCTTGATGCCGAGGACATGCTGAGAGCGGAGGCGAATTGGGATGCGGCGCGCATCCTTCTACGCCTGGCCAAAGAGGCTCCGAAGCAGCCGGAAGTCCACGCCGACCTCGGCCAGGCGTTGCTGGCGCTGGGATATCCGAAGTCGGCAGCGAACGAATTCCTCCAGGAGTTGTTATCGAATCCTGAAGATCCCTCGGCCATGCTGGGCCTGGCGGAGACCGCAGCACTGCACGGCGACTGGAAGAATGCCGACTCCAACGTCGACAAGCTGGGGCGCGGGCAGCCATTGCAATTTGCCCAACTCGTAGAATCGGCCCCTCCAGGCCCTCTGCGTCAGGCCTGGAACGAAGGGCTCGTGAAGATGCCGGAGAGTGAAGCGGAAACAGCGACGGGATTGTTCTGGAAGAGCTGGCTGACCACCTCCACGCTTGCTCCCGGCATGCTTTCGCCAATCACGAGCGGCGCGGAACAATGCACAGCTCTCGTTTCTGCCGCGGTTGCAACTCCAGGTCTGTGGCTATCGGAAAGTTGCTATCGCCGCCTGGAGCGTATGCTCAAGAGTCGGCCGCATCTTTCTTCGGTGGAAAAAGCGAAGATGGCGGAGGTCATGTTTCGGCTGGGCGACTATCAGGGAGCAATGCATGAAGCCCAGGCCCTGTTGCAGTCTCATCCCGGCGATGCATGGGCCACCTATTGGCTGAGCCGCGCGCGTTCGGAGTTGGCCGGAGATTGCTTCGTCAAGCTGGGATTGCTGGATCCGGCCTCGCCGCGCGTACACCAGATACTGGCAGAGCGCTATCTAGGCTGGGGGCAATTCGCGCAGGCCGTGTCCGAATATGAGGCAGCCATCAAGCTTGCACCATCGCTGCCTGATCTGTACCTAGGCCTGGGCGATACCTACACGCACATGCTGAACTGGGCAGATGCCGCTGCGCAGTACAAGAAAACGCTTGAGCTGGCGCCGGGCTCACTTGCGGCACAAGCGGAGCTCGGCCACGCCTATGTAAAGCTCGGCGAGTGGAAATTAGCGATCGACCAACTCAGGCAGATCCCCGCCAGCGCGCCTCAGGCCGCTCCAGCACGGCTGGATCTTGCCAACGCGGAAGATCAAGTCGGAGACACGCGGCAGGCAATTGCCGATCTGCTGCCCTTTGCAGCGCAGGATAAGGATGGAGGAATGCATTTCCGGCTCGGTGTCTTCTATAAAAGGATCGGCGACACCGAGCATGCGAAAGAAGCCATGCAAACCTTTCAGAGCCTTCGCGCCGCAGAGCTTGCGCTAAGCCATGACGAGATACAGGCTCTGGAGGATGAGAAAAGAGACGCGGTCACTGCTACTTCGACGTCGAACTAGGGTCTGCTGGCAGCACTCAGACAGGAGTGCCTGTTCCTTCATGAAGGGTGACGTAGCGATCCACGGGGAGCGCGGTGAACCGCTCCTTTAAGCCGCTCGGCTGGGGCCATTGCACCTCGACCCAATCAACCTTGCTTCGCGCACCCAGGCCAAGCACGACGCGGGGGTCATGAGAGGAAAGATAGCTGCCCCCGCCCACCTTGAAGCGCGTACGTTTCAAATCTCTCGACTGATAGGTGATCCGTGCGCCAACGGCGTCGCGATTAGCCTTCTTGCCCACAAGCTGCACACCGAGCCAGTGGTTCTCTCTCGCGGCCAGGTTCTCTAAGAGAAGGGGAGCGCCATTGTTGACGGAGATGAGAACGTCGACAGCTCCGTCGTTATTGAAATCCCCCAGCGCAAGGCCGCGAGCCGGAAATTTCTGCTGGAAAACCGCGCCGGCCTTCGCGCTCACATTTTCAAACGCGTGCTGGAATGCGCCTCCTGTGTTGCGAAACAGCAGCAAGGGCTCGTCGTAAGTCACGTCAGGGAAGCGCTCGTGTATTTTATCGTCCGGGTGACCGTTGACGAGAAGCAGATCGAGCTCCCCGTCGTTGTCGTAGTCAAAGAACTTCAGCCCCCAACCGCTCATTAGGAAAGTTGTGCTTCCAATGCCATTGGAAATTGACACATCGGCGAATGAACTGTCGTGGTTGTTGTGATAGAGCGCATATTTTTCGTGGTCGACATCGGCCACAAACAGGTCCATCCATCCATCCTGATCGTAGTCGGCTGAATCGACGCCCATTCCCGAGCGCGCGTGGCCCGCCTCGTCATAAGCGACACCCGCAATTAGCCCCGTCTCTTCGAATCGTCCGCGTCCACGATTCATGAACAGGAAATTCGCCGTTGTGTCGTTTGCAACGAAGAGGTCCATGCGCCCGTCGTTGTCCACGTCCGTCGCGACTACACCCCATGCTTTGCCGAGCTGCGCGCCGATTCCGGATTCGTTGCTCACATCGGTGAAAGTGCCATCGCCATTGTTATGAAAGAGCCAGCTGGGCATGGGGTCGTAGACTCTGGGAATGCAGTAATAGCGTTCTCCGGTTTCAGGATTGCCGCAGAACTTGTTCTTCTCCTTGCTGAAATCCACGAAGCGGCACACGAAGAGGTCGAGGCGCCCATCATTGTCGTAGTCAAACCACACCGCACTCGTGGCCCATCCTGGGGCCGCGACGCCAGCTTTCTCAGTCACGTCGGTAAAAGTTCCGTCACCGTTGTTGTGGTAGAGAATGCTGCGTTCATACTGCGTCACGTAGAGATCCGGAAAGCCGTCTCCGTCGTAATCTCCTACTGCGGCGCCCATCCCATAGCCGCCACCGGAAACGCCGGCCTTCTCGGTAACATCGGTAAATGTTCCATCACGGTTATTGCGATAAAGCGCGTTGCGCAAAGGCGGATTGGGTTCATAGAAGTCACAGCGGCCGCTGTTCACCAGATAAATGTCCATCCAGCCATCGTTGTCGTAGTCGAGGAATGCGCAGCCCGCGCCCGTTGTCTCCGGAAGATAGGCTTGCGGTGAGCGGCCATTGATGTGTTTCCAGGAAATTCTCGTGGCAGATGCCGGCAACGGTTGGAAGAATGCGCCTGGCTGCGAGCCGCCGGCTTTTTCAAGAGGGGTAAGCGCGCGAAGGGCAGGGATGGAAAGCATACCTTGAGAGCTCACGCCGGCGATTCCGAGTCGCGTGAGAAATTGACGGCGGGAGATCAGCAGCGAGTCTTTCCGATTGGTCACAGTCACCGGACTCAATGAGAACTGGAAGCGGACAATTGTCCCCGGATGATTTTAAACATCTTTTCCGCGCCAGGGATGGATCGGAAAAAGCTGAGGATACAATGACAGCGATCTCAACAGCGCCATCACCGCATAAACGTGTGTGCTGCGTGTGATCCTACGGGTGAAGGATGGCGGTATGGTACTCCAGATCGGCCGGCTTGCTGGATCGCCGCAGATTTCTGCGTCATTGTATGGCAGCGCCCTGCTTCGTGATTCCTCTTTTCCGAAGCGGAATGCTGGGACAGCCGGTCCTGGCGCCCGGTCCATGGTTCATCGATACAGCGCACAAGGCCGGCCTGGATGCCTTTCGCGATGTTTGCGGTAACTCCGCCAAAGATTATCTTGTTGAGACGCTGGGCAGCGGCGTGGCTCTTTTCGACTACAACAACGACGGTCTGGTCGATGTTCTTCTCGTGAATGGGTCTTCCTTCGAAGCCCTTGCCAATCCCAGCCTGCCTCGGACCTGCAGCCGGCTCTTTCGAAACAATGGAGACGGAACGTTTATCGACGTAACCAAAGAGAGTGGCCTGGTCAACGAAGGATGGGGGGTGGGAGTTACTGTCGGCGACTACGATAACGACGGCAATCGCGACGTGTTCATCACGAACTTCGGCAGCAACGCGCTCTTTCATAACAATGGCAACGGAACTTTTACGAACGTCACCAAAGAAGCTGGACTCGAGGGCGGGAATTGGAGTACGGGTTGCGCGTGGGGAGACTACGACCGCGACGGACGCCTCGACTTGTATGTTGCCCGATATGTCGACTTTGAAAAAGGACAAATGCCCACGCCGGGGACAAACACCTATTGTAACTACCGCGGCGTTCCGGTTGCCTGCGGCCCGCGCGGCTTGCCTGGCCTTGCGGACCTCTTCTACCACAATGAAGGTAACGGGAAGTTTCGCGAAGTCAGCATGGATACCGGGGTGAGAGACACCATTCGCGGCTATGGTTTGGGCGTAGTCTGGTTAGACTTCGACAATGACGGATGGCCAGACATTTTCGTAGCCAACGATTCCATGCAGAACTATCTTTGGCGCAACAAGCGGAACGGGACCTTTGAGGAAGTTGCTATGGAAGCAGGGTGCGCCTTGAGCGGCGATGGGCGGGCGCAGTCGAACATGGGCATTGCCGTGGGAGATTACGATAACGACGGCTGGCTCGATCTGATGGTCACGCACTTTTCGGAAGACTATAGCACCCTGTATCACAACAAGGGCGGTCAGTTTGACGATGTAACCTATCAGGCCGGTCTGGGCACCGTCAGCTTCAAGCATCTGGCCTGGGGTACAGGATTCGTTGATTTCGATAACGACGGATGGAAGGAACTCTTCATCGCGAACGGTCACATCTATCCGCAGGCGGACCAAGCAGGGAATAGCTACTTCCAGCAGAATCAGCTCTTCCGGAATCTCCGCGATGGGCGGTTTTCGCTCATCTCTCCAGAGGAGAGCGGCTTCACGAAGGCTCGCAGCAGCCGCGGCGCAGCCTTCGGAAGTCTGCGCGGAAACGGACGCATCGATATTGTTGTAAATAATATCGATACTGAGCCGTTTTTATATGAACTGGCCGGCACAACGAGCGGACGATGGGTGGGCATCCGGCTTGTCGGCGTGACATGCAATCGCGACGCGATTGGCGCGAGGGTTTCTATCACGGCGGGAGGACGGACGCAGATCGACGAGGTTCGCAGCGCAGACAGCTTCGTTTCGTCGAGCGACGTGCGGTTGCACTTTGGCGTGGCTGACGCGCAACTCATCGAGAAGGTGGAAATACGCTGGCCCGACGGATCCGTGGAACAGCACGATGGGTTGGCAACGAACCGGGAATACGTGATTCGTCAGGGAGAGAAGCCACGATGAAATCGCCTAGGCGAAGCGGCAAACAGCTGACGATTCGCTGTGCACCGCACGTTGGGCTCGTCATAGTCGCACTCGTCCTTGTTAGTGCCGTCATCCATGCCCAGATGACCGCAATTCCTCCGGACCAGCTTCTTACCATCCCCGCAGGCGAATCGAAAACAGCGCAGCAATGGCTATCGGAACTTAGCGGGGATCGCCAGGCACTCGCTGCTTATCCAGACTCAGCCAAGGCTCATGGGCTGGTAGGACGAGATCTTCACGCATTGGGGGAAACGGATGCGGCATCTCAGATGCTTGATCGCGCCCTGGAACTCGATCCTCATCTGACAGACGCGCTGGTCGAGAAGGGATCAATACTCGCTGGCCGCTCAGAGTGGATCCCGGCGATAGACTTGTTTCGCCGCGCTGTAGCAATCTCACCGCGGGACGCATCCGCGCATCTTTGGCTTGGGGACATGCTGTTGCGCACAGGCGATTTTGATGGTGCATTCGACGAGTTCAAGGTTGCCTTGAGCCTCGAACCGAAGAGTTTCCGCGCCTGCCAGGGCATGGGGCTGGTGCATCTTCAGCAGGGGAACTTCAGTGCCGCGATCGATGATTTTCACCAGGCGCTCGCGATCAAAGCCAATTATCTCGATGGCGAGAGAGGGCTCGCACATGCATTTGCTTCCGCGCACAATTGGCCAGAGGTGAAAGAATGCCTGATTCGTGTGCTCGAAGCGGATCCGGATTCACCTTCTGACACCGATGCACTGGGTACTGCTCTCGCGAGAATGGGTAACAAGGCAGACGCTGAGAAGCAGTTCGCGCGGGCGCGGGAGCTTTCGAACAACGAACTGCTCCTGCTGAGAGCAAAGGGCGATAACAATTGGGGAGTAACGCTAAGAAGAGAAAATAAAAAGGAGGAGGCCGCCGCGGCTTTTCGCCGTGCCCTGGAGGATGACTCGCATTTTTGCGAGGCACATGACAACCTGGGCGGCGTTCTCTGGATGCTGAAGGATGTCGCAGCTGCGATGTCTGAATTTCAGGCAGCGGTTCGGTGTGATCCGAGTCTCGCCTCAGCCCACAACAATCTGGGGACGGCTCTGCTCTATTTCGAGCACAATCAAGACGGGGCAATTGCGCAGTTTCATGCAGCTCTCATCCTGCAACCCGGATTTGCGATGGCGCACCTGAACCTCGGCAAAGCCCTGGCTTCCAGACAGGACCTGACGGAGGCCGAACCGGAATTTCGAAGCGCGATAATAATCGATCCCAATCTGGCTGCGGCTCATGTCGGGCTCGGCTTGTTGCTGGCGATGAAGAAGAATGATCTTTCTGCGGAGGCGAAAGAAGAATTGTTAAGGGGACTGCGGCTTGACCCGGCCCTGAGAGAGATTATCCCGCAGTCGTATCGAGCACAGTTGTCCCGTTAGAAGTATAGTAGCTCCGTACGCGCGTACGACACGGATCAGAATGGTGCCCAAGTGGCGCGTATCTTATATTTGGGAGGAAATCGGTGAAGGAAAGAATCAACGATAGCAGCGGGTTCGCGCTTCAGCTTGGGGGGCGGGGACCCTGCCGTCCACGCCACCGCAAGAATCCACTCCAATCAGCCGACTCTTCGGCCTCAGCGGAGCGGCGGAAGAACTTGGTCCAAGCGGTCAGTACCGACAAAACTCCGCGCATACAACCAGGGACTCAGAACGAGACCA
>Ga0335075_10013193_pt1 | contig 12446 bp, 7 predicted proteins | sample Lox_Sample_24_FD_206723 | JGI IMG/M metagenome (GOLD analysis project Ga0335075, IMG submission 206723) | Soil microbial communities from Loxahatchee National Wildlife Refuge, Florida, United States - Lox_Sample_2.4 | ecosystem: Environmental > Terrestrial > Soil > Wetlands | place: USA: Florida... | reverse complement strand
GCCAGATTCTGCACCAGCACGGTCTGCGCCAGTTTATAGAGCGCATCCGGATCGCGCGCCAGCCCGTCGTTCAAAAGGGCCTCGGCATCCGGATCCTTCTCGGTAAGCTGCGTTCCCTCCACCTTGTTTACTAACTCCTGCAACATCTGCGCTTCCTGGGGTGTCATACTTTCTCCTTCATAGCGCTGCCTGACGAATGGCAACCTTCTTTAGACGCAAAAACGCCGCCATCTGATGGGCACGCTCGCATTGAATTACGCGCTCTGCCCGGTCCCGGTTCCGTGACAAGGAAAAGGGCCGGCACAGGCCAGCCCTCGAAAGCAGGGTAATGCGGTTAAAAGGTCAGGTGCATCGACATCTGGATGATGCGGGGGCTGCCGATGGTATTCGTCACCACGCCGATCTTCGAAGACGCCAGCTGCGGAATGGTGTAGAGCAGATAGGCGCAGGCCTGCGCAGCCCCCTGGCAAGTTCCTTGTCCTCCGGGACTTTGCGGAGTTGCGACGCTGGTGCTGTAGTAGGGCTGGACCTGGGTTCCGACGTAGTTGCCGCCCAGCTCTCCGTAGTTCGGGCTGAGCTGAATGTTGTTCGTCGGCACATCGAAGCTAGGCGTGTTGGTTACGTTAAAGACCTCGAACCGGTAGCGGAGCCCGATTCGCTCGGTAAGCTGGGTTGTCTTTTGCAGGGTGATATCGGCGCGCTTCTGGAAGGCCTGCCGGAAAATATTGCGCTGGCCGGGTACAAAGGCGGTCTCGTAGACGTCGCACAGCGGCCCCCCTCCCGGGCCGTTGCTCGGATCGCATGGCGGGACGCCGCTCACCCCGGGATTGACGAGCGGAATCTGGAATTTCGACGGATCGAGCGACGGAATCGGGTTTCCTGACGCATCCAGGAAGGCACCGGAATGTCCGGTGAGTGCCTGGCGCGGCCGGACACCGGGCGCCAGGGGCAGAATCGGGTTGATGATGTTCTCGTTGGTCCCGAAATACAGGGAGCCGACCGAGCCCGAGTAGTCGTAGATGCTGTAAGGCTGGCCGCTTTGCAGCACGGTGACGCCCACCAGCGCCCAGCCGTTCGTAAGATAGCTCACGAGATTATGCTGCTTCACGAAGTCCGGCAGCGCGAAGAGGTAATTGAAGACCACGATATGGGTGCGGTCGTAGTCGGACGATGCGTAGGAGCTGCGCAGATCGCTCGGATTGTCTCCGGTAAAGAACAGACCGATGTCGCTCTGCTCATCGAGCGTGTGCGAGAAGGTATAGGACGCCCCGACCTGGATGCCGTGGGTCAGGCGCTTTTCCAGGTGCACCTGCAGCGCGTCGTAGGAGGAGACTCCCGCGGCGCGGAAGTCGGTCGAGTTGGGATCATAGCCGACATAGGGAACACGCAGGTCGACGTTGCCGCCGCTATAGGAATCGTAAGGTTCAGTCGACATGGGAATCGGATTCCCGTCTTCATCGTAGTTATTGCTCAGAACCTGGTAGGCGTACGAATAGGTTTCGCCGTTGATGGGGTGGCTGGGAGATGCGATGCCGGGCTCGTTGAAGGGCAGCGGAATGACCGCGTGACGGCCGCGATTGCCGACGTAGCCGATGTCGAGGGCCAGATCGGAGCGGGGCTGCCACTGAAAGTCGAGGGTCCAGTTCTGCGTGTAGGGCAGCTTATTGTGGATGTCGTAGTCGCCGATGATGTAGGGCCGCGCTGCGCAGGCGTAGGCCGTAGCGGACGTGGCGTTGTAGACATTGGCCGCCGTGCATTCGCTCTTGATCTGGCTCACCGTCGGCAGCAGCGAGTCGAAGATGGACGGGTTGCTCTGCCCATTGCCGAGCGGCGCGGTGCCGAACGGCGCATCGAGCTTGCCGGAGACATTCGCATAGGACGCCAGCGGAGCCTCCTGGGTCACGCCGAACGGGCCGCTGATGCCCTGCCCGGCCGGAGGCGAAAGATACTGGAAGTACTCACCGCGGTCGTAGTAAATGCCGTAGCCCGCCCGCCACACCACCGATCCGTGATTCCACGACGGGGCATAGGCGATGCCGACGCGGGGACCGAGACCCCACTGCCGGCCCTGCAGGGTGGAGTCGCTGACTCCCGGCGTCGCATATTGCTTGTTGTTCCCGGCCACGATGAAGCCGCTGTTGGTCACCGCGGTGTCGCTGGCCGAATAGCGGGCAGGATCGAAGTTGAAGAGGTTTCCGTACTTCTCCGAGAAAGGCCCGTCGTAGTCGTAGCGCAGGCCGGCGGTGATGCTCAGGTTCGGCCGCGCCTGCCACTTGTCCTGGGCGTATCCACCGAAGTCGTTGGAGCGGTAGTAGCGCTGCGTGTTACCCAGGAGAATCGAACCGTTGTTCACTTTTCCTTCGAGGAAGCTGGGGAAGTTCTTGATGCTCAGCTGCGCCGATCCCACGCGGTCGTTGCGGATATTCAACTGGTTGTAGCTGTAGTTCATGCCCACGCTGACGGTATGCGCGCCCAGCGAGAAAATGGCATTCGTAGAGGGCGACAGCCGGTTCTGGAAATAGCCGGCATCGACAAAATCGGAGTTGGGACCGACCGAGAACGAATTTGATCCGCTGAACGCGAAGTCACTGACGCTGATGCCGGGAAACTTGGTGTAGCCGGGGATCGTGATTCCCACCGAGCCCGGATCGAGTCCCTGGTCGAAATCGCTGTAAACCTTCTGGCGCGAAAACCCGAGACGCTGCTCCCAGTTGATCTTCGACCCGATGCTGATGCTGTTATTGATCGAGGCTACCTGCGCGCCGGTGTCTTCATTCTGGGCAAAACCGGGAGCCTGCGAAATGCTGTATGGGCTGACCGTAGGCGTGTGCTGGTAGTAGTACTTGAGCGAGAGTTGATCGCCGCTCGAGACGGTATAGTCGAGCGTTGCGTCCGCCTGGTCGCCCTGGAAGCGCGAAGTGCCGACCTCGAGTGCGTTGTAGGCGCTCTGGTTGGCCGCGAAGATGTTGGAGCTGGTGTTGGAAGAGGGGATGAGAAACTGCCCGCTGGGTAGTTTCGCATTGAGGAGCGCGACCGCCGCGGGATCGAAACTGGTGATCACGGCCGGCGTGGCGCCGGTTGCGGCGTAATACGACGCCAGGGCCGCATCGATGCCCGCCGTGCTGCGATCGTCGGTGAGTCCGAACGGCACCTGGGAGCGCGACAATCCGCCGTACTGGTCGTTCGCCTGCTGCCGCTGATATCCGAGAAAGAAGAACAGCTTGTCCTTGATGATGGGGCCGCCGACGGTGGCGCCGGCCATGAATCGATGCAGCTCGGGAACGGCGGGAACAACGCCATCCTGCTTGTAGAAGAACGGCGCGGCATTCAGCCAATCGGTGCCGCGATTGCCCCAGACGCGGCCATGAAACGCATTGCCACCGCTCGAGGTGTTCACGTCGACGTGCGCGCCGCTGGTCTGGCCCTGCTGCGCGTCATACATCGAGGTGTTGACGCGAAGCTCCTGGATAAACTCCGGCGGCGGCGAGGCCAGGCCGTTTCCGTTCGAGCCGTAGACGGAGGTGTTGGTCTGCGTTCCGCCGCCGGGCTGGTAGATCTCGCCGATATTGAAGTTCAACCGCTGCGAGGTGGCCGCGCTGCTGCTCTTTCCGTTGAAGAGGTTGGTGACGTCCACGCCATTCACCTGGAAGCTGTTGCTGGTGTCGCGCTGCCCGTTGGCCCAGATGGGCTGGTTGCCTAGGCCTTCGTTGCTGCCGGTGCCGGCCAGCAATTCGGCGCTCACGCCCGGAGCCAGAATCGCCAGTTGCGTGAAGCTTCCCGTGGCCAGCGGCGTGGCCTCGATCTGCGCCTTGTCGAGGGTGTAGCCGTTGGTCGTATCGGTCGCATTCAACAACGGATTCGCGTTCACGGTGACCGACTCCGACGCCTGCCCCACCTTGAGCGCGGTGTTCACCGTCGTCGCGCGCGCTTCCTGCACCGCGATTGCGGGCAATCGCGTGGTATCAAATCCATCGTGAGTAATGCTGACGGTGTAGGAGCCGACCGGCAGGTTGAGCACCTCGAAGTACCCGGTCCTTTGCGTTTTCGCGCTGCGGGTCAATCCTGTCGTGTCGCCGGAGACGGTTACCGTGGCATCGCCCACCGCCGCACCGGAGGCGTCTGTCACCGTACCGTTAATCGTTCCCAGCGTCTGTTGCGCCCAACTTCCCGCTGGCGCCGCGAACGCCAGACTCATCGAGAGCAGGCAGAAAAATACAAATCGGATACGACGGGAGATATTCATCGATCGGCCTCACAGTTACATGGATGAAGATACTGCTCGTTGTATTTGGTATGGATGGGAGCATTCGGCTTACAGGGAAAAGACTACGAAAGCTGCTCAATTGGGCATGTTAAGACGAGATGAATTGTAGATATCCATCCCATCAATAACTTTGATGAGCCGCATTGGTCGATCGCAGCCGGGAGGCACAGCCGGTTGTGCAACCACGTCCAAATTTGTAACCGTTACTGATTCTTGTGCATGTGGCCCAGCGAAAAGCGCAGGCCGAAGCGGAAATTCATGGGCAGCGAGGGATAGCCGATGGGGCCGATATGCTGCTGGCTGAGGAGGTTGTCGAGCTGGGCATAGATTCCCAGCCACGAGGTAAGCTTGAAGGTCCCGCCCAGGTCGAGCTTGGCGTATCCGTAGTCCAGATTCCGGTTGGGCAGCAGCAGGGTGTTCTCGCCGAATGGATCTTCGCCGCCAAGGTAGGTCGAATCGTCGCTGCGGCTCGCGAAAGCTCCGGTGCCCATCAGCGTGAACTGCTTGACGCCGTAGCTGACGCTCAGAAATCCCGTGTGCGGAGGACGGCGGAAGGGCCGGGCGCCGACCAGCGGAGAATCGTTGCCGATGGGGATGCCGGGGAAGTTAGGATTGGTGCTCGGCCCCACGGCGTCAGACGAAAATGACCTCTGCACCTGGCCTTCGAGATATGTGTAACCGCCACGGATAAAAATATCCTTGCCCAGGCCATATTCGACTTCGGTCTCCAGCCCCTGCGCCCGGAAGGCCATCGAATTCAGGGTCAGCGAATAGGCGCCCTCGCTTTCGAGAAAGCTCTCCAGTTCCTGCTGCTGGGCCGGGGTCAACTGCGGCAGCAGCGTCGGCACCAGGTTGGCGCCCACATATTCGATCTGCCTGCCGAACTCGTTGTGGAAATAGGTGGCGCGCAGCAGCAGGTGCTCGCTGAAGAGGCTCTGCTCGATGCCTCCGTCGTAGCTTCGCGATTCCTCGGCGCCGATGGGCGAGATGTTGAGCTGCTTGATCGTCGACTCGCCGCCATTCTCGAGCAGGAAGGTGTAGAGCGAGCCGAACTGGTCGTCGATCGTCGGCTCCTTCACGCCTTTGGCGAAGTTGAAATTGAGCTTCGTGCCGTGGAAGATCCCTCGGCCCGGGCGCACGGCATAGTAAGACACGCCGACGCGCGGCGTGCCCTCCGTGCCGTAGAGCTGATTCTTCTCGATGCCGCCGCCCAGCGAGTAGAACACCCGCTGCTTGAAGTCGCCGTTGAAGGCCAGCATGTAATCGTAGTTGGCGCGCTCCAGCGTCTCGCTGAAGTCATAGGCCAGCTCATTCTCGGCCCCGCGCTCGTCTTCGAAGCGGAAGCCGGCAATCGCGGTCAGGTGCGGATTGATGCTGTAGTCGGTCTGCGCATAGAGATTGTCGCGGTTCGAGACCAGGTTGATGGTGTAGGGATAGGTGCCGCCGTAGTTCATCAGCGCCTGTCCGCGCACCGAATATCCATTTGCGCCCTTCGTAGTTACATAATTTCCGTAGTAGTTTCCCTCGATAAGATTTCCCGCCGGATACCACTGCTCCGACTCCTCACGCTTGCGCGCCATGCCGTAGCGCACCAGTCCATGCCACGCATCGCTGAAGGTATGGTCGATGGTGCCGGAAAGAAAAATGTCCTGGTCCGACTGCTTGCCGTCATTCGACATGCCGAAGAACGAGTAGGCGCCGGGAAGCCCGGTGGCGATGTCCGCGTTGCGTGCGGTCACGCGAATCGAGGTCGCTCCCGACGGCTGATATCCGACGTTCGCCACCGAGGTGATGTTGTGGTATTCGTCCATGGGCAGCGAATTCTTCGTCTGCAGGTCGGCGAAGCCGAAGTAGTAGTCGAGCTTGTGCAGCGTACCGCCCAACTGCGCCTCGTTCCGGTAGGTGCCGAAGTTGCCCAGGTCGCCTTCATACAGAAGCGAAGGAAACGACGTGGTTCCCCGCGGCGTGTCGAACGCCATGATACCCGCGGCCGCATCCGATCCCCACAGCACGCTGTTGGGGCCGCGATAGGCCTCGACCGAGGATATCCCGGTGGTCGAGAGCGTGGAGAGATCGAAGCGTCCGCCGATATCTTCGATCGGCACGCCGTCCAGCAGCACCTTGTTCGAATCGGAGTTGCCGCCGCGGATGAAGACCGAGGTCACGCCGCCGCGCTGGCCGGTCTGCACCACGTCGAATCCGCTCACCTGCCGCAGAGCGTCGACCATGTCGGAGCGGTTGGCGAAGTCCGGCTTCTCGATGGTCGTAATCAGGGCGCTCACCTGCGCCTGCGGCTGCGGTGTCCCGGTTGCCGTAACTACGATCGACTGCCGCACCCACTCCGGCTCGAGCACCACATTCTGCTCCACCGCATCGAGCGTTCCGCCATAGAAAGTCTTCGTCCTCACCTGGCGGAAGGAGATTCCACCCGCCAAAACATTAAATTGTCCTGATGCCGAGCTGCTCAGCTGATAAGTCCCGTCGTAGGCGGCGCGCGCCGTGGCAATCACCTTGCCGCCTTGAATGAGGGCCACGGTGGCGCCGAGAACCGGCCTGCCCAGCGGATCGGTGACCGTTCCATGCACGGTGACAGCTTGGCCCAGCGAAGCGGCAAGCAGACAGCAAACCAGAGCGAGTGCGCGACGGGAAAACGGAAAAATGGCTGGCATTCATCAGCCATTCTAAAGATTCCCTTCCGCAATGGCGTCAAAAAAGCGGCGGCAGAAGGCGCGGCGTTCCCGTATCTATCCTCGCTGCAGCCGGAGGCCGGATGCGCTCGCATCAGGAATCAGACCGCGGCGCTGCGCACTCTCTCCTGCCTCACGCCCAGCCCGATGAAAGCGGCCAGGAGGCGCTGCGCCTGGCTGGTTCCCGATAGAAGCCGGAGCAGCAGCGGCAGCTTCGGGTCTTTCTGCTCCTCACTCAGAATCGGCGTCAGCACCCGCCGCTGCACCAGGCCCTGAAAGGTCTGCACCACCTTGGCCGGCCACAACCGGCGCTGCTGCACGGCTTCGAGATCCTCATCGGCGAGTGTTCCCTCGCGCAGCTTTGCGGCCAGCAGGTTCGCCGTCGCCACCGCATCCTGCACCGCGAGATTGATGCCCACTCCACCGATGGGAGACATGGTGTGCGCCGCATCCCCGATGCACAGTATCCCCGGCGCGCTCCATTGGCGCAGCCGCTCCACAGACACCGTCAGCAGCTTCACATCGTCCCACGAATGCACGTCGGCGATGTTTTTCGCCAGCGCCGGAACGGCGGCGACGACGTCGGCGCGAAAGGCATCCAGGCCGCGCGCCCGCACCGCATCCGCACCGCCTTTGGCCAGCACATACGCGCATTGGTAGTACTCGCGGCGATCGATGGTGAGCACGAAGTGGCCGGCTTTCGCGTGCAGGGCCAGGCCTTCTTCGCCGGCTTCTCCATGCCCGACACGAAACCAGAAGACGTCGATGGGGGCGTGCTCATCCTCGATGGCCAGTCCGGCATTCTTCCGCACCACGGAGTGACGGCCATCGGCTCCCACCACCAGCGCCGCGCGCACCCGCAAAGGCCCATCCGGAGTTTCAGCCTCCACGCCGGCTACGCGATCGCCCGAGCGCAGCAGGCCGGTCACATTCGCCTCCATCCTCACGCGCAGCCGGGGCAGAGACTTCCCCTTGGCGGCCAGGAAATTGAGAAAATCCCATTGCGGCATGAAGGCGACATACGGGCAAGGCGTTTTCAGTCCGGAGAGATCGGCGATGGTGACCTCCTGGTCTCCGAAGACGGCGTGCATCTTTGCGACCTTCTGGTGCGGCAGAGTGAGAAACTCCTCGAGCAATCCCAGGTCCTGCATGATCTGCATCGTCGACGGGTGTACGGTGTCGCCGCGAAAATCGCGCAGAAAATCTTTGTGCTTTTCGAGAACGGTGGTTTCGACGCCGGCTCTCGCCATCAGGTAGCCGAGCATCATTCCTGCCGGACCGCCGCCGACCACGCAGCACTGCACGTCGATCGAATTCATGGAACCTCCGTCACACCCTGATCCGGCGGAATCGTGCGCAGCAGCCGGTCAGCCCGCTTCGAAAATCGAAGCGATGATGCCGACTCCATTCGCAAACTGCTGCGGCGTGCTCAGCAGGCTCACCACCAGCCACCCGCTCCCGGCAAATCCGAAGGACGATCCGGGATGCACCGATACCCCATGCTCGCGCACCAGCCGGATCGCCAGGTCCTCATCAGGAGCCAGCCCCGGGACGCGCAGAATCGCATACCAGCCGGCCTCGACATCGAGCCGCGTGATCATTCTCTGAGATGCCAGGAGCCTGTCGAGAGCCGCCAGGTTCTCTCCCAGCCGCAGGCGAATCTGGTTCTGAATCGCACTCCGGTTGGCCAGCCACGAGGGCAGAGCGCACTGGATGGGCGCATTCATGGGGAGAAACGTGTCGGCGATGATTTCCAGCCGCTCCAGCGCCCGCGTCAGCTCCGGCTCCGGCCCCAGGGCCGCAATCCACGCCGCCTTCATCTGCGGAAGCCCGGCCACCTTGCTCAGCCCGCTCAACACAAATGTCAGCACCGGATGCGCGCCGGAGGCGAAGCTGCGCGCCGGCTGGCCCGCGAAGGCGTAGTCGAGAAAGACCTCATCCACAATCAGGGCCAGTCCATGCTCCGCGCACAGCTCCTCGAGCGCCTGCCGCTCACCCGCCTTGGTGAAATGCCCGGTTGGATTGTTGGGATGAACCAGCGCGATGGCCCGCGTCCTCGGCCCGATTCTCCGCCGGAGGGCTTCGATATCCAGATGCCAGCCGTGATCGTAGAACAGTGGATAAGGCGCGAGGAGCACGTCTTCGAGCCGGGCCAGAAAATCGAACAGCGGATAGCTCGGCTGCGCAATCAGCACCTCGTCGCCGGCATCGGCCAGCAGCCGGAAGAGATAGCCGTAAGCCTCGCTGGTGCTGGTGGTGAGAAAGACGTGATCCGGGTCCACGGCAACGCCGCAATCGCCGTAGTAGCGGGCGACGGCCTCGCGAGCCGAAAGCATCCCTCGCGGATCGGGGTCATAGACCAGCGCGCGGGGATCGCCGAGAGCCGCGAGCAGCTGCGAGTTGTTATATGCGAATCCGCACCGCGTGGGATTCGAAGCCGTGAGGTCAAGGAACGGCGAGCCCGCCTCACGGCGCTCGCGGATCGACCGCGCCAGCTCCGTCTCGGTTGCATCCCAGGCCGTGCGTGACGAAAATTTCGCGGCGGCGCTCATCGCCACTATCTTTTCATGAGCGGCCCCACATCACGCTTAGGCATAATAAGAAGAAGATTCGATTCCGCTGCCAATCATTTTCACCACTCGCAGGAGAACCTCATTCATGGCTATTGAAGCAGTCATCTTCGACTACGGACGCGTGCTCAGCAACAGCGAGGACCCCGTCGCCAAGGAAAAGCTGATTGCCCTCAGCGGCCTCGACGAGCCTGCCCTGTTTCCCTCGTACTGGCGCTTTCGGCATGCGTATGATCTGGGCCAGCTCAATGGCGTCAGCTACTGGGCCAAGGTCGCCGGCGATACCGGAGTGGTCTTCACACCGGCGCAGGTGGAAAGCCTTATCGAGACCGATATCCTCATGTGGGCTTCGCTCAACGAAGAGATGCTCTCGTGGGTGGTGGCGCTCCAGAACGCCGGCATTCCCACCGCCATCCTCTCCAACATGGGCGAGGATATGCTGCGCTACATGCGCCAGGAGTTCGGATGGCTGGCGCACTTTCAGCACCACACCTGGTCCTGCGAGCTGGGCATCGGCAAGCCCGACCCGGTCATCTACACCCACACCTGCGAAAGGCTCGGAGCCGCGCCGCAAAAGACCCTCTTCCTCGACGACAAGCCGGAGAACATCGCGGCCGCAGCCAGCGTGGGCCTCAACGCCATCCTCTTTCAGTCCATCGAACAGCTGCGGCAGGATCTCAAGGCGCGGCATCTGCAGGAAGGCCTTCCCGTTCCCGGCAAGGCCTAGCCCGCTCGCCGGGAATCGTACTCGCTCGTACAATCCAGAGCATGGCCCCGACTCCGGAGCAGGATCCCCGCGTTTACTTTGCCGCCGAGCGCACTTTTCTGGCCTGGATCCGCACCGGGCTGGGGCTGATGGGCGTGGGCTTCGCGGTTGCCCGCTTCGGTCTTTTTCTGCGCCAGCTTCACGGCGCCGAGACCCGCCTTCCACCTCCCAGCACAGGGCTCTCGGTGTGGTCCGGCGTGGCGATCGTTTTCCTTGGAGTCATTGTGCTGGTGGCGTCGGTGGTCCAGCATCTGACCCTGGTGCGCGAGCTCAGTACGGGCCAGTGGCAGCCGGGCCGTTTCTCGCGCAATGCGGTGGTGCTGGCCTCGTTTCTGGCCCTGGTTGGGGTGGCGATGTCCGCCTACCTGCTGATCTACAGATAGCCTGCCGTTCGAGCCATAACCGGCGCTGGGTGGAAGCGCGGACGAGCAACCCTTCCGGCTCGATGCTTAAGCCATTCCGCCGCGGGGCGGCAACCACCGCAGCACATTTGGCCTCCAATCGGAGTGACTATTGTCCAAAAGATAGCGCAATCAATTCCATAAAAGACGCGCAAGGAGATTATGAAAAACATTGTTGCCGCCGCTCTCGTCGCCATCAGTCTCGGTGGTGTCGGCCTAGCCCAGAGTTCCGATACCTCGAAAATCGACGCCCGCATCGCCGCTGCCCACACCGTCCTGCACGAGCTGATGGACACGCCGGACAAGGGAGTTCCCTTGGATATTGCCGCAAAGGCCAAGTGCGTGGCCGTCATCCCAGCCTTCAAGAAGGGCGCCTTTGTGTTTGGCGGACAGTATGGACAGGGCGTGGCGACGTGCCGCACGGCGAACGGCTGGAGCGCACCGGCATTCATTCAACTCGAGGGAGCGAGCTTCGGTTTCCAGATCGGCGGGCAGTCCACGGACCTGGTCCTGATCGGCGTCAACGACCACAGCATGGACGACCTGCTCAAGGACAAGCTGAAGCTGGGCGGCGATGCCTCGGTGGCTGCCGGCCCGGTGGGCCGCGCCTCGCAGGCTTCCACAACCGAGGCAGCCAATGCCGAGTTTCTTGCCTACTCGCGTAACAAGGGGCTGTTTGCGGGCATCGACCTCAGCGGCGATGTCGTGCACCAGAACACCGATGACACAAAGAAGTTCTACGGCAGCGACGTTCCCTTCCGCACCATTCTGACGGGCGGCGTTCCCACTCCTCCGGCGGCGCGGCATTTTGTCGCGACCGTAAATGAACTGTTCCGCCGCGGCAGAGCGCACGAAGCAGCACAGTAGCAGCAGCCGCTGTTGGTTCGACGGCTTCGAGGTGCAGGCGTGTTCGCAATCGCGCGCCTGCACTTTCATTTTTGGCGGCAGCGATCGTGCCATTCCATGCAGCGCCTGCGCCGGGCTCCCGCCTTCTCACCGGCAACAACAACTCCATCCATTACAATTCGGGCAGCCGCGCTCGAGAACTTCCCGGCGGCGCGGACAGGCGTCTTGAGACCTGGAGGGAGTTCCTTTGCTGCGTGTCCTGAGAGCTGCAATCCTGATCGGCGCGGGCGGTGGTCTGGCCATGGCCCAGCCCCCCGCAACCCAGACGACCGCAACCCAGCCCACCGCAACCCAGACGCCAACTGTCCCGGCCACGGCAGCGCCTTCGCATCCGCCGCGGCCCACGCCTCCCACCCGCGATCCGCATACGCCGGGCTATGTTACGGCCACCGAGCTGCCCGATGGCGCCACTCCGCCTCCCGACGCCGACGGGAATTTCATCATCGGCCCCACGCATAACCCGGCTCCGGAAATGACCGCGCACGAAGGCGTGCCGCAGGGATCGGTGTACGAGTTCACCATGAGTTCGGCGGACAGCAAAATCTATCCCGGCATTGCGCGGAACCCCGGCACCTTCGGCACGCCCGATCCCAAGGACCCCGCCAGGCTCGTCGTCACCACCAGCCACCCTGCTCCTTACACCCGCCGCGTGGCGGTATACGTTCCGCAGCAGTACGTCCCCGGCACCGCGGCGCCGTTCATCGTGGGCGCGGATGGCCCGGACCATGCGCTGTTCGCGGCTCTCGACAACCTGATCGCCGAGCACCGCGTGCCGGTGATGATCGCCATCTCCATCAGCAATGGCGGGGGCGATGCCCAGGGCAGCGAGCGCGGCCTCGAATACGACACCAT
>Ga0335075_10013192_pt1 | contig 12446 bp, 14 predicted proteins | sample Lox_Sample_24_FD_206723 | JGI IMG/M metagenome (GOLD analysis project Ga0335075, IMG submission 206723) | Soil microbial communities from Loxahatchee National Wildlife Refuge, Florida, United States - Lox_Sample_2.4 | ecosystem: Environmental > Terrestrial > Soil > Wetlands | place: USA... | reverse complement strand
CGGCCGCGGATGCGGCGCTCGGCCGAGACGAGGGATCAGACCGGAGACCGTCGTGTGTTCCGCCGAGCAGGCGAGCCCTGTCGGCGCTGCGGGACGACGATCCGGGCGCGCGGCCAGGGCGACGACAACCGCACGACATTCTGGTGCCCCGGCTGCCAGCACTGACCGCGTCGCCGCTACAGCCGGCAGCTGGAGGCCGAGTGCCCCTTCGGCTGGGCGAATGCGGCGTTGTGGTGGCCGCCGGTCGTCGTGCGGGTCACCTTGCCCAGGCGCTTGCCATTGCGCGTCCAGGTGAACGTGATCGTCGCGTCCAGCAGACCCGTGTCCGAGGCGTAGTGAAACTCGGCGCCGTCCTGGTGCACCCCGCTCTCGAGCGGCCCAAGGCTGACCGTCCGGGTCGCGGTCGATCCCCTCACCGCGACGTAGCTCCGGCGTTTGCTGTCGTATTGGCGCAACTGCACGCTCATGGTCAGGGTCGAGCGGAAGCCGAGCGCCCCCATCTCGCCGCGGACTCCGACCAGGCCGCCCTGACGGACGTGCGGCCGGCAGATGTTGATCGTCGCCCACAGGTAGCGGGAGCGCTCGGCGTGGGTGATGGCGCGAGTGATCTCCGCGCTCGTCGGCGTCGGGTTGGACGTCGTGGTGGACGTTGTCGTGGTGGACGTCGTCGTGGTGGACGTCGAGGCCCGTGCGACTTCGGTGGCTCCGCCGGCCAGTGCCAGCATCGCCGCGATGCAGATCATCGCCCTGCGCATCAAATCGACCATATCGCCGTGTGACGAATCGTGACCCCGGTCGTAGTGAGGACATGATCGTGTCCGTGACGGGCCGGCCGGCCGGGACCGCGGAGGATTCCTGGGAGCGTTTTGAGGCGCTGTACCGAGAAACCCGCCGCGATCTCTATGCCTACGTCTGCTCGCTGCTCGGCGATCCCGCCGCCGCCGAGGACGTCATCGCGGTCGCCTTCGAGCGGGCCTATCGGCGGCGTCGCACCTTCGATCGCCGCCGCGGCGAGGAGCGCGCCTGGTTGTTCGGGATTGCGCGCAACGCGGCGCTCGACGAGCTGCGCCGTCGCAAACGGGTGGCGACCCTCGCCACCGAGCCGCCGGACGAGCAGGTGGCCGGACCCGAGGACGGCGCCGAGGTCGCGCTGCGCCGGACCGCGGTGCGCGCTGCGCTCGGTGAGCTCTCCGCGCGCGAGCGTGAGCTCGTCGCCCTCAAGTTCGGCGCCGGGCTCAACGGCGGAGAGATTGCCAAGGTGCTCGGGATGAGCGAGACCGGCGTCTCGACGTTCCTCTATCGCACGATGGGCAAGCTTCGGGAGGCATGCGATGCAGAGCGCTGAACCGCTCGAACCGGAGGTGCTGGCCGCACTGGAGGCGATCGACGCCACGCTCCACGGTGAGCCGGTCGATCCCGAGCATGCCGAGCTGGCCGAGCTCGCGCTGATCCTGCGCGACGAGCGCCCGGTGCCCACCGATGCATTCCTGGCCCGCCTCGACCGCCGCGTTCAGGACCGCTTCGCGGCGCCGGCTCGGCGCACGCGGTCGTGGTCGTGGTCGTTGTCGGCACATTGGCGGGCGTCGGCCACCGCGCTCACCGCTCTCGCCGCGCTGATCGTCGCGGTGGTGATCGTGTCCGGGCGCTCACATCCGGTGGTGAACGGTTTGACTGTTGGCCCCAGTCGGCCGACCGTCGGGTACTCGAGTTCGAGCGGCGCTGGATCGGGTGGCGCCGGCTCCTCCGCGGGCGCCACATCCTCCTCCGGCGCCGCATCCTCTGCAGCGGCCCCTCACAGCCCCGCCTCCGCGGCGCCCAAGTCCCTCAGCGCAGCGCCGGCCCCGCGGGAGGGCCACGGCCGGGACCTCACGCAATCGGCGCGCCTCGGGCTCCAGGCCCGGGCCGGCCAGATCGCCCCGGTCGCCCAGGAGGTGTTCAACGTGATCGGCGCCGAGCACGGCGTGGTGCTGAGCTCCCATGTCACCCAGGCGACGGGCGCCCCCGGCTACGCGACCTTCTCGCTGCAGGTCCCGACCGGCAGGCTCGAGACGACGCTCAACCGGCTCTCGCGACTGCGCCACTCGCGCGTGACCATGCGCGAGGACGCAAGCGCCGACATCACCTCTCACGTCGACAACACCGCGGCCGCGCTCGCCGCCCTCCAGGCACAGCGGCGCTCGCTGCTGCGCCAGCTGGCCGCCACCGACGTCACCGCCCAGGCCGATCGCCTCCAGCGCGAGGCGGCCCGCGCGCTGGCGCAGATCGATCGTGACCAGTCCGAGCTGCAGCGGCTGCGTCACCGTGTCGCCGACAGCACGATCTCGGTGACCGTCCAGGCGCCGCCAATCGTTCACCACCAGCACCACGCGACCGGCGGATTCACGTTCTCCCGCGCGCTCCACGACGCCGGCCACATCCTGCTGGTCGCGGCCGGTGTGGCGCTGATCGCGCTCGCCGTGCTCGTGCCGCTCGGACTCGTCGTCGTCCTCTGCGCGTGGGTGTGGTCGCTCGTGCTTCGTCGCCGGCGCGAGGGAGCGCTCGGACCGTCGTGAGCCGCGCGGCACCTGCGAGACTCGCGGGTGCCGATGGCCCGCCCGACCCACGACGAGCTCGCTCGCTCCTTCGACGCCGCCGCTCGCGTCTACGCGAACGGCCGGCCGGGCTATCCCGCACAGGCGCTCAACTGGGTTCTGCCCCCGGAGGCGGACGAAGTGCTCGACCTCGGCGCTGGCACCGGCAAGCTCACCCTGGGGCTCGTCGACCGGGGGCTCGCTGTCACCGCGGTCGAGCCGTCTGACCGGATGCGCGCCGAGCTCGAAGCTGAGCTCGGCGACCGCGTGACCGCCCTCCCGGGACGCGCCGAGGAGATCCCGCTGCCCGACGCCTCCGTGGACGCGGTCCTCGTCGCCCAGGCGTGGCACTGGGTCGACCCGACGCTCGCGATCCCCGAGGTCGCGCGCGTGCTCCGCCCCGGAGGGCGCCTCGGCCTTCTGTGGAACCGGCGCGACGAGCGCGTCGCCTGGGTGGCCGCGCTCTCCGAGATCCTCTCGGTCCCTGACCCCGGGGCGCGCGCCGATGCGGCGCGGCCGGGCATCGGGCCGCCGTTCGGCGCGGTCAAGCGGTGCCTGACCGACGGGTGGACCGACACCCTCACGCCGCAGAAGCTCGTGGATCTGGCCGCGTGCCGCAGCTACGTCATCACATTGGATGAGGACGCGCGTGAGGCGCTGCTGGACCGGGTGCGCGCGCTGACCGTCGAGCACCCGGACCTGGCGGGGCGAGAGCGCTTCGAGTTGCCCTACGTCACCGAGTGCGTCCGCGCCGATCTGCCGCGAGCCGCGTGATCGCTCAGGCGCGCCGGTAGCGCGCGAGCACCTCCAGGTCCGGCTCCCAGCCGAGACCCGCGCCCTCGGGCACCCGCACGCGGTTGCCGTCGCGCAGCCGCTCGGGATCGACCATCCACGCCTCGGGCGCCACCCACAGCATCTCGATGTCGTCGACGCCCGAACGCACCGCCGCGGCGTGCAGCGTCGCGTGGAACCCGGGCCCGTAGTACGGGCAGTGGGGGACGATCGGGACGCCGGCGTCCGCGGCGACGTCGCAGACCCGCAGGAACTCCGAGATCCCGCCCACCTTGGTGACGCTCGGCTGCATCAGGTCGACCGCGTCCGCCAGCGCCGCGCTGGTGAACTGGACGCTCGTGCACCAGTTCTCGCCTGCGGCGATGCGCAGCCGAGGGGAGCGGAGCGCGTGCAACGTCGCGAAGTCCTCGGGCGGGAAGATCGGCTCCTCGAGCCACGCCAGCCCGAACTCCTCGAAGCGGGCTCGCTCGGACTCCAGCCAGCCCACGTCGTAGCCGCAGTTGACATCGGTCGCGAGCGGGACATCCGGGCCCACGGCAGCGCGCCCTGCGGCGATCGAGCCGAGCAGGCGCTCGTGCATCTTCACCGCGGTGTAGCCGGTCGCCAGCGCCGCCTCGCACGCCTGCTCGACGAACGGCTCCTCGTCGTAGCGCATCAGGCTCGCGTAGGTGGCGAAGTCGGTTCGTGGCGTGCCGGCATACCCCGGCAGCAGCTCGTACGCGGGCTGACCGGCCCGCCGCGCCGCCAGATCCCACAGCGCGATGTCGACACCCGAGATGGCGAACATGGTCACCCCGTAGCGTCCGTGCAGGTGCAGCGCGCGCTGGGTCTCGAGGTTCCAGGCGGCGACGTCCGACACCGGCCCCGCGAGCAGCCGCGGCACCAGCAGGCGGTCGATCATCGCCTTGGTCGACTCGACCGTCGAGTAGCCGAACCCCTCGCCCCACCCGACGTTGCCGCGCTCGTCCTCCAACCGCACGAGCGTGAACTCGAGGCTCCGCCACGCGTTCAGCCCGATCCCGGTTCCAGTCTGGGGAAACGGGAACGGGATCTCCACGATCATCGTCTCGGCGGCTGTGATCTGCACAGGGGTGCTCGCTCCTCTTCGGTTGCGTACAGTCGGCGGTCATGGCCGCCACCCCCGCAACCTTGACACAGCGCATCCGTGACCGGGAGCCGCTGCTCGGCACGTTCGTGAGCCTCGGCTCGCCCGCCGTCACCAATCTGCTGGCGAGTGTCGGCTACGACTATCTGCTGATCGACCTCGAGCACGGCGCCGGGAGCGAGGCGGTCCTCCAGAGCCAGCTGTTCGCCGCCGAGGCGGCGGGCGCCGCGACGATGGTGCGCACCGAGACGTTCGATCGCATTCGCATCGGTCGCGTGCTCGACCTCGGCGCGCGGGCGATCATGCTGCCCCGGGTCGATACCCCGGGCCAGTGCGCCGAGGCGGTCGCCCACCTGCGCTACCCGCCGGCCGGCGACCGCGGCGTCGCCTCCTCCAACCGCGCGCGCGGCTGGTCGACCCGCACCGGCTCATTCTCCGACGCCAACCGCGAGATCGCCGCGGTGGTGCAGATCGAGAGCGAGGAGGCGGTCCGGAACGTCGACGCGATTGCCGCCGTCGAGGGTGTCGACGCGCTGTTCGTCGGGCCGAGTGACCTGTCGCATTCGCTCGGGGTTCCCGGCGAGCTCGAGGCGCCGGTCTTCACCGAGGCGCTGACCCGCGTGCTCGACGCGGCGCGCGCCCGCGACCTCGCCGCCGGAATCCTCGCGCCCACCCTGGAGCGGGCGCAGGCATTCATGGAGCAGGGCTTCACTCTGATGGTGCTGAGCGCCGACGTGAACATGCTCGCGGCCGCCGCGCGCGACGCGGTCGAGCGGGTCCGCGCCCGCAGATGACCCGGATTCTCATCACGGGGGCTGCGGGCGCGATCGGGGTGCTGCTGCGGACCGAGCTCGCCGGGCCCGACCGCGAGCTGGTGCTGCTCGATGTCACCCCGCCGCTCGAGCCGGCCGCCGGCGAGGCCGCGCGAGCGGTGACCGCCTCGGTCGAGGACCTCGACGCCCTGCTGGACGCGGCCGAAGGTGCCGACGCGATCATCCACCTCGCCGGTCTCGCCACCGGCGGCCACTCCTGGGACGAGTACGTGCGCGTGAACCTCACCGGCACCTACAACGTGCTCGAGGCGGCCCGGCGGGCCGATGTCCCGCGCGTGATCTACGCCTCGAGCAACCACGCCGTCGGTTTCGCCGAGCGGCCTGCCGGCGGCGCCGAGGTCCCGGCGACGCTCGCGCCACGCCCCGACAGCTACTACGGAGTCGGCAAGGTCGCCGGCGAGGCACTCTGCTCGCTCTACCACGACCGCCACGGCCTGGACGCGATCTGCCTGCGGATCGGCTCCTGCCGGCGGGAGCCGAACGACCGCCGGTGCCTGTGGAGCTGGCTCTCCTTCCCGGACATGGTGCGGCTGGTGGAGGCCTCGCTCAGCGCCCCGGCACCCGGCTTCCGGATCGTGTGGGGGGTGTCGGCCAACACCCGGCGCTGGTGGTCGCTCCAGGAGGGCCGCGCGATCGGCTACGAGCCCGAGGACGATGCCGAGGATCACGTGGAGGCGATCCTCGCCGCCGATCCCGAGTCCGAGGCGCCGGACGGCTCGGAGTTGCTCGGCGGCGCCTACACATCGCCCGGGTTCGACGGGGCGGGCCGGACCGGCCCTCAGGGCGGGTGATCCTCGCACCCGCCCGGGATCGCGGGGTGTGGTACCACTCGCACATGGCGGCGACCAGCGAGGAGACGATCGCCCTCCTGCACGGCGTGCCGGCCTTCTCGGCGCTCGCCGAGGAGGATCTCGGCCAGGTGGTCGACGTGATCGTGCCACGCAGCTTCGGAGCGGGCGAGGTCGTGTTCCGCGAGGGGGACGAGGGCGACACCTGTTACATCGTCCGCACCGGGCAGGCGCGCGCCATCCGTGAGCACTCCGACGGGCGCTCGATCACCCTCGCCACCTTCGCGCGCGGGGAGATCTTCGGCGAGCTGGCGATGTTCGACGACGAGCGCCGCTCGGCGACCGTCGAGGCACTGGAGGAGACCGAGGCGATGGCGATCCTCGGCGCGGACATGCGCCGGTTGCTGCGCGCCCACCCCGACATCGCGGTGAAGATGCTGGGCGGCCTCGCCCGGCGCCTGCGTGAGACCAACGAGCGGCTCGCGCGTCAGTCATTCCAGACCGTGCAGAGCCGCGTCGCCTCGGTCCTCGCCGACATGGTCGCCGCCGCGCGGTCGCAGGGGGCCGGCGAGAACGACGTGCTGATCACCGCCACCCAGAGCGATCTCGCCCAGCTCGCCGGATCCTCGCGTGAGTCGGCCAGCCGCTTCCTGGCGGTGCTGGAGCGCGCGGGCGTGATCACCCAGGGTCGCGGTCGCCTGGTCGTCCACGAGCCGGCACGCCTGGAGGGATATGTCTACTGAACGGTCCGGCAACGGCAGACCGGAGTTCTCGGCGGGCGGCGTCGTCGTCCGCGACGGCGAGGTGATCACGATCGTCCCGGTCAAGCGTGCCGGTGATGGACGCCGGGTGCTCGGCCTGCCCAAGGGCCATCCCGACGGAGACGAGACCCCCGAGCAGGCGGCCACCCGCGAGGTCGCGGAGGAGACCGGCGTCGTGGCCTCTCTGGTCGAGGAGCTCGGCGACGTCGAGTACGACTACGAGCGTGGCGGTCGGAGGATCCACAAGGTGGTCCGCTTCTTCCTGTTCGACTACCGCTCGGGAGACCTTGCCGACCACGATCACGAGATCGAGGAGGCCCGCTGGATGGCCCTCGCCGAGGCCGCCCGCGAGCTGACGTTTCCGGGCGAGCGAGAAATCCTGCAGCGTGCGCTGTCGCGTGGGGCCGCAGATCGGTAGCCTCACCGCCGATGCGCGTCCTCAACTTCTACTCCTCGGTGTTCGCCGACCAGCTCCGGCGCGGCCGCAAGACGGCCACGATCCGCCTCGGCGACAAGTCGCACAAGTACCACAAGAACGAGTGCGTCCTGGTGACGATCGGTTATCAGCACTCGCCTCGCGAGAAGATCTTCAACGCGGTGATCGATCAGGTGGAGGTCAAGCGTGTGCGCGACCTCTCGCCGCGCGAGATCGAACACGACAACCCTGAGTTCCGGCGCGTCGACGAGATGGTCCACTTCCTCGAGTCGATCTACGGCCGCAAGGTCTCGATGGAGGACACCGTCACGGTCGTGCGCTTCTCCCAGATCATCGAGCAGCCGCCCGACCAGATGCGCGACCGCATCCACGGGCTCGGCGGCGCGCGCAACTGAGCCGCTGCGCCGGCGGTGCCGGCGTCCCGGGGCGAGGGGTTTCGGCGCCGATGCCGAAAGATGGTCGAATGGCGCCAGAGTTTTGTGCTTTGGCGAAGGAATGCTGCACAAATTGCGCACCGGTGATGCCCGGACGTCCTCCGTCTGGCTGAATGCGCCTTCGCGGCGGCGTGGCCGCCTCGCTTGGGGGCCCCGGATGGAGACACGATGACCGAACCTGACCTTGGGGAGCTGATCTTCGACGACGTCGATCCAGCGCTGCTCATGCAGCGGATCGTCAACGAGGCGCGTGCACTGGTCGGTGGTTGCGACGGCGCCGCGATCATGCGGCGCAACGGCGAGGATCTCCTCACGGTCTCCGCCGCGGGGGCGACCGCGCGCCACGTCGGCAAGTCGATTCCGCTCGGGAACAGCCTCTCCGGTCTGGCCATCGCCTGCGGCGAGCTGCTGCATTCGGACGACGTGCGCACCGACGAACGGGTGGCGCCGGCGGTCCGCGCGGACCCGGACGCACGCTCGCTGCTCAGCGCCCCGCTGCGCCGCGGCGACGAGGTGATCGGAGTCCTCATCATGGTCTCCCGCGAACTCGGCGCATTCAACGCCGAGGTGCGGGCGAATGTCGAGCGGGTGGCGAGCTTCGTCGGGGTCGCGCTCGCCTCGGTGATCGACACCGCTCGTGCCGTCCGGTTGGTGTTCGAAACGCTCGGACGAGAGCCCGCGTCCGCGCTGGAGCCCGACGAGCGACGCGGCAACCCTGCACGCGTCGGGGAGTTCCTGGCCAGCGTGATGAAGCCGGGTTCGGTGGAGGAGCTTCAGGTCCGCCGGCGGATCATGCGCGTGCTGCGCGAGGGACGGCTTCGCACCGTCGCGCAGCCGGTGGTCGAACTCGCGACCGGGCGCGTCGTCGGGGTCGAGGCCCTCGCCCGCTTTGACGATCCGCCGTACCGCCCTCCGGACGAGTGGTTCCGGGAGGCCAAGGAGGTGGGGCTTGGCCTTGAGCTTGAGGCGCTCGCTGTGCGCCGCGCACTCGAGATGTTCGAGACGCTGCCCGGCGGGCTGAACCTCGGAATCAATGTCAGTCACGAGCTGCTGCTGTCCGGGCGGCTCGAGCCGCTTCTGGAGGCGCACTCGGCGCGACGGCTGCTGGTCGAGCTCACTGAGCACGCCGCGTTCGACGACTACGCGACCTTCCGCGACGCGATGGCGCCGCTGCGCGATCGCGGCATCCGGCTCGCGGTCGACGACGTCGGCGCCGGCTTCTCCAGCCTCCGGCATGTCGTCGAGCTCGCCCCCGACCGCATGAAGCTGGACCGCACGTTCACCTCGGGTATCGAGCGTGATCCGGCCCGTCGCGCAATGGCCGAGGCGTTGATCGTCTTCGCCCGCCGCACCGGCATCGGGCTCGTCGCCGAGGGGATCGAGACCGAGCGCGAGCTCGAGGTCATGCGCCGGCTCGGCGTGCCGCTCGGGCAGGGCTTCCTCATCCAGCGCCCGGCGGAACCGCGGACGGTTCCGCGGATCGCCGAGCACATCCTCTCGGCCGCTCCCTCGCCCGGCGCGCCGGGCACGCCCGATGCGTTCGCGCGCTACTCGGCGCGCGTGGGGCGCTCGTTGCGCCGTCCTCGCCGATCGGCTCCCGGTCCCCCGGTGGACCCCGCGCCGGCGGAGAAGACGGCGGTCCGGCACTGACCTCAGGCGCGCCCGCGCCCGAGGTGCCATCCTTTGCAATGTGATGGGGCCCGCCGAGCGACATGAGGGAGCAGCAGCGTCGGTCGCCCAGGCCCCGCGCGCGCCGTGGCGACCGAGGCTGCGCGGGATCCACCATGTGGGCATCACCGTGGCCGATCTCGATCGCTCGCTGCGCTTCTACCGCGATCTGCTCGGGATGAGGCTGATCGGCCTCAGCGTCGAAGCGGTGGGTGCGATCGTCGGCGTGCCGGGAGCGTCGGCGCGCATCGCCGATCTCGACGCGGGCAACGGACAGCTCCTGGAGCTGATCGACTACGGCAACGGCGCCGCCTCGGGCGCGGCGCCCGGTGGCCCCGACACGGTGGGCAGCTGCCACGTGTCGATCCAGGTCGACGATCTGAGCGACGCGCTCGGCCGGCTGGCGGGCGCCGGCCAGGAGCCGATGGGCGAGGTCACCGAGCTGTCGCTCGGCGGCGTCTGGGAGGGCTGCACGATCGCCTACGTGCGCGATCCCGACGGGGTCGTCGTCGAGTTGCTCGAGCGCAGCCACTTGGACGTGCCCGAGTCTTTTCATGGCTGACCGCCTCGGCGGGCGGATAGACGAATGCCTCTCGGTCCGCGGGGATCGCCTGTTCGTCGAGGACTGTGACCTCTCCGAGCTGGCGGAGCGCTTCGGCACGCCGATCTACGTCGTCTCCGAGAATCAGCTGCGCCGCAACGCCCGCCGGCTCGTTGGCGCGTTCTCGGATCACTGGGACGGCTCGGTCGGCGTGCTGCCGTCGATCAAGGCCAACCATGTGCTGGCGCTGCGGCGGATCCTGACCGACGAGGGGCTGGGATGCGACACCTTCGGTCGCAGCGAGCTGTGGGCGGCGCTCGCCTGCGACGTGCCGCCCGCGCTCATCTCGGTCAACGGAACCGGCAAGTCCGCGCAGCTGGTCGAGGAGGCGGTGGCGGCCGGGTGCCGGATCACGCTCGACGCCCCGCGCGAGCTCGATCTGGCCATCGCAGCGGCGCGCCGGCTGGGACGCCGGGCGCAGCTGCGCGTGCGTCTCCGACCCGAGCTCACCGGGCTTGCGGGCGTCGTTTCGGACTTCAGTCCCGAGGGCGAGTCGATCCCGGCCGTGTCGCATCGCTACAAGGCAGGAATGCCGTTCGGGGAGCTCTTGCCGCTCGGTGAGCGCCTGCTGCACTCCGACGAGGTCGAGCTCGTCGGCGTCCACGCCCACTTCGCCCGCCACACCCGGAGTCTCGAGGCATGGGAGGCGATGGCGCGCGCGTTCGGCGAGGGCATCCTCCGGCTCTCCGCGGCGTGGGAGGGGTGGCTGCCGCGGGAGATCGACATCGGCGGCGGTCTCCCGACCGGGCGTGATCCGACCGGGCGATCGATTCCTCGCCGCGCGCGGGACCGCGAGCCGACGCCGGCCGTCTCGGAGTACGCCGAGGTGATCTGCTCGGGGCTGCGCACCTCTCTCGCGGCCTCCGGCCTCGAACTCGTGGAGACGACGCTGGAGATCGAGCCCGGGCGCGCGCTCTACGCCGACGTCGGCGTGCACCTCAGCCGAGTGGTCAACCTCAAGACCGAGACGGAGCCGTCGCCGCTGCGCTTCGTCGAGCTCGACACCACGGAGATGTTCCTGCTCGACATCCACCTCGAGCACAACCGTTTCAGCCACATCGTCGCCAACCGCGCCTCGCAGCCGCTCTCCCTGGTCGCCGACCTCGTCGGCTGCAGCTGTGGCTTCGACACGATCACGGCTGACGCGGCGCTCCCCGAGGTCTCTGCGGGTGACGTCGTCGCCTTCCTCGACACCGGCGCCTACCAGGAGGTCAGCGCCAACAACTTCAACGCCCTGCCGCGTCCGGCCACGGTGCTGGTGTGCGACGACGAGGCCCGGGTGGTGCGACGCGCCGAGACGGTGGAGGACGTGTTCGGACGCGACCTCTGAGACCGCCCGGATACCCTGCACCTGAACCCAGCGACACAGTGAGACAGTCTTGATCAGCACCAACCAGCTCAAGAACGGAAACCACATCGAGGTCGACGGCACCGTCTACAAGGTGATGGAGTTCCAGCACGTCAACCCCGGAAAGGGCGCCGCGTTCGTGCGCACGAAGCTGCGCCGCTCCTCGGACGGCAACGTGATCGACAAGACGTTCCGCGCGGGCGAGAAGTTCCGTTCGATCCGCACCGAGGTGCGCCGGATGCAGTACCTCTACAACGACGGCGCGGACGCCCACTTCATGGACTCCGAGACCTACGAGCAGCTCACGATCCCGGTCGCGGCGCTCGCCGAGGACCTGCGCTGGACCAAGGACAACGACGAGGTCGAGGTGCTCTACATCGACGAGGCGCCGAGCGGGCTGCAGCTGCCGAGCGCCGTCGACCTCGAGGTCACCCAGACCGAGCCCGGGTTGCGCGGCGACACCGCGTCAGGCGGCGGCACCAAGCCCGCGACGCTCGAGACCGGCGCTCAGGTGCAGGTCCCGCTGTTCGTTGAGCAGGGCTCGAAGGTCCGCGTCGACACCCGAACCGGGAAGTACGTCTCGCGCGCGTAGCCGGCGCCGCGCACCGGGCGGGGGGCGGGGGCGTCTCGGATCGCGGCGGGCGGTCAGGTGGTGCTAGTTCCCGGGCCGCGTGTGGCCGTGCCGGGCGGTCCGCGGCGCGGCGCGGGAGTTCGTGCCGGCGGCGCGGGTCCGTGCCCGCGGCCGCGTCGATGTCGGTGCACCGCCAGGTCCAAAAGATCGCATCCCCGCGGTGGGGCGCGGGGTTTCTCGCCGGCGGCCCGCGCCGGCCGCACGTGGTGCGGCCCGGGGGTTCTCGCCTCGCCGGCGGCCCGCGCCGGCCGCCCGCGGTACGGCCCGGGGGTTCTCGCCTCGCCGGCGGCCCGCGCCGGCCGCCCGCGGTGCGGCCCGGGGGTTCTCGCCTCGCCGGCGGCCCGCGCCGGCCGCCCGTGGTGCGGCCCGGGGGTTCTCGCCTCGCCGGCGGCCCGCGCCGGCCGCCCGTGGTGCGGCCCGGGGGTTCTCGTCTCGCCGGCGGCCCGCGCCGGCCGCCCGCGGTGCGGCCCGGGGGTTCT
>Ga0335075_10013191_pt1 | contig 12446 bp, 13 predicted proteins | sample Lox_Sample_24_FD_206723 | JGI IMG/M metagenome (GOLD analysis project Ga0335075, IMG submission 206723) | Soil microbial communities from Loxahatchee National Wildlife Refuge, Florida, United States - Lox_Sample_2.4 | ecosystem: Environmental > Terrestrial > Soil > Wetlands | place: USA... | reverse complement strand
CGGCGGCCCCGCCACCAGGTACGGCGGCATCAGCAGGAGGCCGTCGGCGCCCGCGTCCCTGGCCAGCCGGGCCAGCCGGATCGCGGTCGGCAGCGGCCCGCCGCACCCGGCGAAGACCGGGATCCGGCCGTCGGCCCCCTTGACGGCGGTCGTGACCACCTCCTGGTACTCCTCCGGAGCGAGGGCGTGGAATTCGCCGGTCCCGCAGGCGGCGAAGATCCCGCCAGGCCCGGCCGCCAGCCCCCGGCGCAGGTGCTCGGCCAGCACCCCGGTATCGACCGAGCCGTCCGCCGCGAACGGCGTGACCGGGAAGAACAGAACCCCATCGAGCATGACCGACACCCTTCGATGACCGAAGATCAGAAAAGACCAAGAAGATTATCTCGAACGGTCCCCGCTGACTCTCTCATGCCGGCCCGCTTGCCGTCCGTGGGGGACGAGCGCGGGGGAGCACCAAGTGAGATAACAGCAAGAAGCGCGCCAGCGGGACGGTCGGCAAGCCTAGCGAGGCTCGGGCTGCTCGAGCGGCTCCGGCGATTTCTTGGCCCGGCGGCCCTGGGCCCAGCTGGTGACGAGCATCGCGGCGACCGCGCCGAGGACGCCGAACTGGATCGCGAGGTCGGAGAGGTCGACCGAGCCGTTTCCCGCGCCGGCCGCGAAGTGAATCCAGTCGACCACGCCGCCGCGGCCGAACCCGGGGGAGCGGAAGATCCGGTCGGACAGGTTGCCGAGCGCGCCGCCAAGCACCGCCGCCAGGCAGACGGCGGCGGTGCGGCCGCTCGCCCGCAGCGCCAGCGTCGCCGCGAGGGCCGTGATCGCGAGGGCGGCGATCGTCACCAGGACCGGGTACCCGGCGGCGATGCCGCCGCTGGCCCCGTGGTTCCTGACCACGCGGACCGTGACCCAGCCGAACGCGGACCCGTCGGCGATGCGGCCCGCCGCCACCAGCGACTTGGTGACCTGGTCGGCGACGACCACGGTGACCGCGACCCCGGCCATGGCCCACCGCACGCGGCGCGACCTGGCGGCCGCGCCTTCCGGGATTATTGCCATGTCAACAAGCCTACGTCGTCCACCGGCGGAGGCGCGGTGGCAGATGACGCGAAGGCAGGGTCCGTTCGGGCGAAATGGATTGTCGCCTTTGACCGTGGCGGGTCCGCGGGGGCGGTGGGGTTGCGGCCCGGGCCCCGGGAACTGGGAAGCTGGTGTCATGGCGATGATCAAGCGCTCGGTGGCGGTGGTGGTGCGCGGCCCTGAGGCGGGCACGTTCCTGGTGGTGAAGCGGCCCGACGACCCGGGCGACCCGCTGTCCGGGGTGTGGGGCCTGCCGGCCGTGACCCTGGCCGACGGCGAGGACGAGCGGGCGGCCGCGGTCCGCGTCGGGCGGGACAAGCTCGGGGTGGAGCTCGCGCCCGGGGGCCGGCTGGGCGAGGCGAGCGCCGACCGCGGCGACTACCTGCTGGTGCTCGCGGACTACGAGGCCGCCATCATCGACGGTACCCCGGCCGTGCCGCAGCCGGACGCGTCGGTCACGCAGTACGTGGAGTGGCGCTACACCGCCGACCCGACCGCGCTGGCGGAGGCGGCGGCCCGGGGCTCGCTCTGCGCGCGGATCTTCCTCGAAGATAACAGCAAGAAGCGCGCGGCGCGAGACATCGAGGCTGGGCGGGTCGCGGAGTTCCGGGCCCGGGTCGGGGTCGACTCGATTATCGACGTGCACACGCACTTCATGCCCGAGCGGCTGCTCGCGGCGGTTTGGGCGTACTTCGACACGGCCGGGCCGCTGATCGGCCGGCCGTGGCCGATCAACTACCGCGAAGACGAGCAGACGCGGGTGTCGACGCTGCGGGCGTTCGGCGTCGCGGCGTTCACCGCCCTGCTCTACCCGCATAAGCCGGGCATGGCCCGGTCGCTCAACGAATGGGGCGCGGACTTCGCCGCCCGCACGCCCGGCTGCCTGCACAGCGCGACGTTCTTCGCCGAGCCGTCGGCCGCCGCCGACGTCAGCCGCGCGATCGGGCAGGGCGCCCGGGTGTTCAAGTGTCACCTCCAGGTCGGCCGCTTCGACCCGAACGACCCGCTGCTCGACGGCGCCTGGGGGCTGCTGGCGGAGGCGGGCGTTCCGGTCGTGACGCACTGCGGCTCGGGCCCGGTGGCGGGCCGTTTCACCGGGCCCGAGCCGATCGCGCGGCTGCTGGCCAGGCACCCGACGCTGCGGCTGGTGGTCGCGCACCTGGGCATGCCCGAGTACGCCGAGTTCCTGACCCTGGCCGAGCGTTACCGGGGTGTTCTGCTCGACACGACGATGGCGTTCACGCCGTTCATCGACCGCGCCGGCGCCCCTTTTCCGCCAGCCGAGCTGCCGCGATTGCGTGACCTCGGTCACCGGGTGCTACTAGGTACCGACTTCCCGAATATCCCCTACACCTACGCAGATGCGCTCGAAGCGCTCGAACGGACCGGACTCGGCCACGAATGGTTGCGCGCGGTCTGCCATGACAACGCCGCTTCCTTGTTCGAAATATCGGCATAGAGGGCGTAACACTGGCGTGTTCGGACCGGGCGAAGGGTGCCTCGGCCGACCCTGGCTCGTCCTGGCGCGGTCCGAATACTGCCGTTGCGTCGGGTTTGAACGATGTGATCAGGCCTCACGTTCGTCTCATAAGCAACTCCGATCCCAGTATTGCGTATAGGTAGTCGTCTAGGTACAGTTACCGATGTGCGACGGAGAGTTACCGGCCAGTCTGGTGCAGGACTAGTTCGGGGGTCTGTTCATGGTTTTTCAGCTACCCAGCCAACGGGGCGCGCCGCCGGAGGAGCGGCGTGACTGGTGGCGGTCGGCCGCATGCCAGGAGGCTGACCCGGAGCTCTTCTTCCCAGTCGCTGCTCGCGGGCCGGCCACCGGGGAGATTGCCCGGGCTAAGGCAGTCTGCGCGACGTGCCGGGTGCGCCGCCAGTGCCTGCAGTACGCACTGGCCACTCATCAGATCCACGGGGTGTGGGGCGGCACGACCGAGGACGAGCGCCAGCTGCACCTGCGCCGAGAGCGGGAGCGGCGGGACCGGACGAGGCCGGGACGAGGGCGCGTCCACTCCGCATGATTAGCCGAATGATCTGCGGGTATACATAGAGACTTCCCCGGCGGCGGCGCGGAGGACGCGGCCGCCGGGGAGGAGATGACGACGGTTTGACTAGGGGGAAACCGTCGTCGTGAGGGGAAGATCGGCAGCGGGCCGGGGGGATCGCTGCCGGCCGTGCAACCGGTGGTGACGGCTGGGGGGCCGTCTCCACCGGTAGCCACGGCAAGCAGGACAAGGTGACTCGGTGGCGGTGGCAACACGGGTCGTCGGCTGAGGTTGGGGGACCTAGGCTGACGGCCCGTCACCTTGTCCGGGCGATGACCGACTGGTTGTCGACCGACACCAGGAAGGCGCCGGCCACTTCCCCATCTGATTAACCGCGCTGGCTGTTGTCCTTGAGGGCGCCCCAGCCGTGCCAGCCGTCGATCGCGATCAAGGCGCTGAAGCGGCCGCGGTCGCGTTCCGGGTACGGGTTACCCGTGTACTGGCGGGCGATGCGGTCGATGTCGGCCATGTCCGCGTCTTCATAGATTTCATCGACGTGGCCGGTGATGCCCACGTGGGTGTACCAGCCGTCCTCGTCGAGCACGTCGAGGGATACCCGGGGATCGGCGCGCATGTGCCCCAGCCGCTTGCGGCCCTCGTCCATGTTCACCAGCACCCGGCCGTCGTCCCAGAGATACCAGGTGGCCGTGGACACCGGCTGGCCGTCCCCGCGCAGCGTCGTGATGACCGCCGGGTTGGGCTTGCGCAGCATCGCCACGGCGGCGTCGGAAAGCGGCGGTTTCGACATCCGGTCCTCCAAGCTGAGGCGTTAACGCGTTAGCTGGCATCGTGCCCCCGCCCGGCCGCCCTATGCCCGCGGCCGGGTAACCCGTCATCGCGCGGACGGGGCGCACGATCTCGTCAGCCACTAAGATCGGCACGCTATGGACGTTTCTCGATTCGCCGGCCAGGACGGCGCGCAACTGGCCTACCGCGAGACCGGGTCGGGTCGGCCGCTGATTCTGCTGCACGGCTTTATGGGCACGGGATCGCACTGGCTCGACCAGGGCCCGGCCGACGTGCTCGCCGAGCAGGGGTTCCGCCTGATCGTGCCCGATCTCCGCGGCCATGGGGAGAGCACGAGATCGCACGATCCGCAGCTGTACCCGCCCGACGTGCTCGCCGACGACGGGCTGGCGCTCATCGAGCACCTCGGGCTCGGCGCGGGCCAGTACGACCTCGGCGGTTACTCGCTCGGCGGCCGGATCGTGGTGCGCATGCTCGCGCGGGGCGCTGATCCCGGCCGCGCCATCGTCGCCGGGCAGGGGCTAGCGAAGGTCAGCGGCCCGCAGGGCGGCGGCGCGTCCCAGCGCGGGCTCACCGCGCTCGTCGACGGGGTCGCGCTCGAGCCCGGCTCCCCCGACGCCCAGATCGCGCACTGGGCGGGTCGGGCCGGCGCCGATCCGCAGGCGCTGCTGTACGCGCTGGGCTCGCTCGTCCCCACGCCCGAGGATGACCTGCGGCGGATCACGACCCCGACGCTGGTTGTGATCGGCGACCGGGACGAGCGTTCGGACGCGGGCGACCTGGCCGCGCTGCTGCCCGCCGGGCGTTTCATCCGCGTGCCCGGAGGCCACGGCGACGCGTTCACGGCGCCCGAGTTCGGGGCGGCGCTCACAGCGTTCCTGACCGATCGGACCGAGTAGAGCCTCGTGCGCGGCCCTCCCAGGGCGCAAGCCGCCGCCTGCCGCAAATGATTACAGTGTTACAGTTTCCGAATGAGCGATGTGCCAACACTGTACGAGTGGGCGGGCGGCCGAGGGCCGATCGAGCGGATGATCGGCTGCTTCTATGACCGAGTCGAGCGCGACGACCTGCTCAGCCCGCTGTTCCCTGGCGGGGTCAGCAGCGCGCACCGCGAGCACGTCACGACGTGGTGGTGCGAGGTGTTCGGCGGCCCGCCGCAGTACACCGAGCGTCTCGGTGGCTACCCGGCCATGCTCGCTCATCACCGTGACCTGGGGATCACCGCCGACCAGCGATTTCGGTTCGCCTCGCTGATGAGCCTGGCCGCCGACGACGCGGACCTGCCCGCCGACCCGGAGTTCCGCGCCGCACTGGTCGGCTACCTGGAATGGGGCACCAGGCTGGCGATGGCAAACTCCCAGCCGGGCGCCGACGTCGTGCAGCAGGCGCCGGTGCCGCACTGGGGATGGGGCGTCGCCCCGCCCTACCAGCCCTGACCGGCTAACCGCCGGCCATCGCCCCCACGATCAGGTAGGGCTCGGTTCCCTCCGCGACCGGATCGGGCAGCGGGGTGTCGGGCTGCTCGTGCGACAGGTCCTGCTCGCAGGCGAAAAACCGGATGAACGCCCGGCGTGGGCCGCCATCGTGCGCGCGGATCGTCCCGCGCAGAGCCGGATGGCGGGCCTCGAGCGCATCCAGGACCGACCGCTGGGTGACCTGGCCGGCGATCTCGAGGTGCACCTCGCCGTTGATCCGGGCCAGGGCGCGCAGGTGCGCGGGCAGGATCACCCGGATCATGGCAGCGTCTGGACCTCGACCGACAGGACCGCCGGGAGGTCGCGGACGATCGGCGCCCAGCTGTCGCCGGAGTCGGCCGAGGCGTAGACCTGGCCGCCGGTGGTGCCGAAGTAGACCCCGCAGGAGTCAAGGGAGTCCACCGCCATCGCGTCGCGCAGCACGTTGACGTAGCAGTGCTCCTGGGGGAGGCCTTTGGTCAGCGGCTCCCAGTCGCCGCCGCCGGTCCGGCTCCGGTACACCCGCAGCTTCCCCTCCGGCGGATAGTGCTGGGCGTCGCTGGTGATCGGGACGACGTAGATCGTCTCGGGCTCATGGGCGTGCACGTCGATCGGGAACCCGAAGTCGGTCGGCAGGTTCCCGCTGATCTCGTGCCAGGACTCGCCGCCGTCGTCGCTGCGCATGACGTCCCAGTGCTTCTGCATGAACAGCACCCGCGGCCGGGCCGGGTGCATCGCGATCCGGTGCACGCAGTGCCCGACCTCGGCGTCCGGGTCGGGGATTCCCTCGGACTGCAGTCCGCGGTTGATCGGGCGCCAGGTCTGGCCCGCGTCGTCGGACCGGAACACGCCGGCGGCGGAGATCGCGGCGAACATCCGGCCCGCCGCCGACGGGTCGAGCAAGATCGTGTGCAGGCACATCCCCCCGGCGCCGGGCTGCCAGGACGGCCCGGTGTCATGACCGCGCAGGCCCGGCAGCTCCTGCCAGCTCCGGCCGCCGTCGGCGGACCTGAACAGCCCTGCGTCCTCGACTCCGGCCCAGACGGTGTCGGGGTCATCCAGCGACGGCTCGAGATGCCAGACCCGCTCGAACTCCCAGGGGTGCGGGGTCCCGTCGTACCACTGGTGGGTGCCCGGGGTGCCGTCGTAGGCGAACTGGTTGCCCATCGGCTCCCAGGTCGCGCCGCCGTCGTCGGAGCGCTGGATCACCTGCCCCGACCACCCGCTCGACTGCGACGCGTACAGCCGGTCCGGATCGGCGGGCGATCCCTTCAGGTGGTAGACCTCCCAGCCGGCGAAGTGCGGCCCGCTGACCTCCCACCGCTCCCGGCGGCCGTCCGAGGTCAGCACGAACGCGCCCTTGCGCGTGCCCGCCAGTACCCGCACTCCGGTCATCGCCGCCTCCTTCGCGCCCGGCCCTCGCCGCTACGCACGGACTATCACAGGCCACCGACATTCTGACGGCCGAACGCAGCGAATTTCATCGCACGGCGCGACGATCGACCGGAAAGTACCCATTAGGACCGATACGGCGATGCCCCGCCGTGAAATAAAGGAGCAACCAGTAATTTACCTGCGCAAGTATCAGTTGCGGCCCGCTGCATTCGACGGAAAGGCCAACGGTCGTCGCCGGCTCCGCGTACGGAATATTTAGCCGCGAATGAAGTCGTGCCCCGGTTTGGCACTGGCGTAAAGGGCGTCCGGAGTCCTACGTTTGCCGGAGGAGTGCGTCCTGTTCGCGAGGGAGGAATTCGCGTGGCAGAGGTTACCGTCAGCGTCGATGGGGTGAAGTACTCGGATCACGTCGAGCCCCGGTTGCTGCTGGTTCACTATCTAAGGGAAGTCGTAGGCAAGACGGGCACGCCCGTCGGGTGCGACACGTCTAACTGCGGCGCGTGTACCGTCCTGCTGAACGGAGAGTCGGTCAAGAGCTGCGCGGTCCTGGCCGTGCAGGCCGACGGCGCCGAGGTCACCACGATCGAGGGCCTGGCGAAGGACGCCGGCTTGCACCCGCTGCAGCAGGCCTTCCACGAGGAGCACGCGCTTCAGTGCGGGTACTGCACGCCCGGGATGATCATGGCGGCATCGGATCTGCTCCGGGAGAACCCGCACCCGAGCGATGAGGAGATCCGCGCGGGACTCGAGGGCAATCTCTGCCGGTGCACCGGCTACGAGAACATCGTCCGCGCCGTGCGGCGCGCCGCGCAGGCGGGGGTGAGCGCATGACCGCGGAAACTGAGACGGCCGCCCCGACGGCAGAGTTCGGGCGCGCACGGCTGCGCAAGGAAGACGAGCGGCTCATCACCGGCCAGACCAACTGGACCGACAACATCACGCTGCCCGGCATGCTGCACGTGGCGTTCCTGCGGAGCCCGTATGCGCATGCGCGGATCACCTCCGTGAACGTCGGCGCCGCCCGCGGCGAGCCCGGGGTCATCGCGGCCTACTCCGGTGCGGACTTCGCGGCCGAGCAGGGCAGCCTGCCCTGTGCCTGGCCGGTCACGCCGGACATCGTGATTCCCGCGCACCCGCCGATGGCGGTAGACGAGGTGCGCTACGCCGGCGAGGCGGTCGCCTGCGTGGTCGCTCGTGATCGCTACGCCGCGGCCGACGCCCTCGCCGCCATCGAGATCGACTACGAGCCGCTCCCGCCGGTGCTTGACATCAGGACCGCCCTCCAGGAGGACTCGCCCAAGGTTCACGAGGCCGGCAACAGGAGCTTCGAGTGGCCGTTCGCCAACGGGGATGTGGAGGCCGCATTCCGCGACGCGCCCGTGGTGATCGAGCGGCAGTACCGCCAGCAGCGGCTGATCCCGGCCGCGATGGAGCCGCGCTCGGTTGTCTGCTCGTGCGTGGGCGGGGAATTTACCCTGTGGTCGGCGACCCAGATCCCGCACGTGCTGCGGGTCATGCTCGCCCTGGTGACCGGCATCCCGGAGCAGAACCTGCGGGTCATCGCGCCCGACGTCGGCGGCGGCTTCGGATCCAAGCTGCAGGTGACCGCGGAAGAGGTACTGTCCGTGCTGATCGCCCGCAAGCTCGGCCGGCCGGTCAAGTGGACCGAGACCCGCAGCGAAGGCAACATGACCGTGCACCACGGCCGCGACCAGTGGCAGCGGATCAAGATCGCGGCCGACCGTGACGGCCGGATCCGCGGGCTCGACGTTGACCTGCTGGCCGACATGGGCGCCTACCTCATGCTGGTCACGCCCGGGATACCGCTGCTCGGGGCCTTCATGTACCCGGCCATCTACAAGATGGACGCCTACTCGTTCAAGTGCACCGGGGTCTTCAGCACCAAAATGCCCACCGATGCCTACCGGGGCGCGGGGCGGCCCGAGGCGACCTTCGCGATCGAGCGGATCATGGACGCCCTCGCCGCTGAGCTCGGCCTGGACCCGCTCGAGGTGCGGGAACGTAACTGGATCAAGCACGAGGAGTTCCCGTACACGACGGTCGCCGGCCTGACCTACGACTCGGGCAACTACGAGGCGGCCACGGCCAAGGCCAAGGACCTGTTCGACTACGACGGGCTGCGCGCAGAGCAGCAGCGGCGGCGGGCCGACAACGACCCCGTGCAGCTTGGCATCGGCGTGTCCACCTTCACCGAGATGTGCGGCCTGGCGCCCTCGCGGGTGCTCGGGTCCCTGGCCTACGGCGCCGGCGGCTGGGAGCAGGCGTCCATTCGGATGCTTCCCACCGGCAAGGTCGAGGTTGTCACCGGGTCAAGCGCGCATGGTCAGGGTCACGAGACGGCGTGGAGCCAGATCGTGGCCGACCAGCTCGGCGTCCCGTTCGAGGACATCCGGGTCCTGCACGGCGACACCCAGGTCTCGCCCAAGGGCATGGACACCTACGGTTCGCGGTCGCTCGCGGTCGGCGGCATGGCCCTGGTGTCGGCCTGCGACAAGGTAGTCGAGAAGGCGAGGGTGATCGCGGCGGCGACGCTCGAGGCGTCGGCTGACGACCTGGAATGGGTACCGGGCCGTTTCGAGGTCCGCGGCGACCCGGACAAGCGCGTCACGATCGCCGAGATCGCGCTGGCCGCGTTCGCCGCCCACAACCTGCCCGACGGCGTCGAGCCGACCATCGACGCGGAAGCCACCTACGACCCGGACAACTTCTCCTTCCCGCACGGTACCCACCTGTGCGCGGCCGAGGTCGATACCGAGACCGGCTTCGTCACGATCCGCTCCTACGTCTGCGTCGATGACATCGGGACCGTGGTCAACCCGCAGATCGTCGAGGGCCAGGTCCACGGCGGCCTGGCGCAGGGCATCGCGCAGGCGCTGTACGAGGAGGCCGTCTACGACGACGACGGCAACCTGGTCACCTCCACGCTGGCGGACTACCTGGTCCCGTCGGCCGCCGACCTGCCGTCCTATGTCACCGGACGGACCGAGAGCCGCGCGGCCAACCGGCTCGGGGTCAAAGGCGTCGGCGAGGCGGGCGCGATCGCGTCGACGCCCGCCGTCGTCAACGCCGTCGTCGACGCGCTCCGCCCCTACGGCATCGACGACGTCACGATGCCGTGCACCCCCGAGCGGGTCTGGCGCGCCATCCAGACCGCGCAGGGCAAACAGTCTGGCAGCGCGGCCGAGCGGCACGCGGCCAGGCAGAGCGACCAGACCCAGGGCAACAGCCCGCAGGGTCGCGATGGAGGCGAGGCATGATCCCGGCTAAGTTCGACTATGTCCGCCCCGGCTCGCTGGCCGAGGCGGTGACTGCCCTGGCGGGCGGCGGTGACGAGGCGAAGGTCATCGCCGGCGGTCAGAGCCTGCTTCCGCTGCTGCGGCTGCGGCTCTCCTACCCGGAACTGCTGGTCGACGTGGGCGGCCTCGACGAGCTTGGCGGCGTGACCGACGCGGGCGACACCCTGCTCATCGGCGCGCGGGCCACGCTCTATCAGCTCGTTCACGATCCTCTCATCGCCGAGCACTGCGGGCTGCTGGCCCAGACCGCGGGCACCGTGGCCGATCCGGCGGTGCGGCACCGCGGCACCCTGGGCGGCGCGCTCGCGCACTGCGACGCGGCCGGCGACCTGCCCGCCGTGGTTCTGGCGCTCGACGCCACCCTGATCGTCCAGGGGCCGGGCGGCGAGCGCGAGATCGCCGCAGCCGACTTCTTCGTGGACTACCTGACCTCGGCCCTGGGGTCCGACGAGATCCTGACCGGAATCCGGGTGCCCAAGCTCGGACCAGACTGGGGCTTCCGCTACGAGAAATTTCACCGCACGGCCCAGTCGTGGGCGACCGTCGGCGTCGCCGCGCTCGTGCGCAGGTCCAACGGATCGGTCGCCGAGGCCAGGATCGGGCTCACGAACATGGGATCGGTGCCTGTCCGGGCCACGGCGGCCGAAGGGGCGGCGGCGGGCGTGGAAGCCAGCCGAGATGCGCTCCGGACGGCGGCCGCGCGCGCGGACGAGGGCACGAACCCGCCCGCCGACCTGCACGGGGCGCCCGATTACCGGCGGCACCTGGCCCGGATCCTGACCGGGAGGGCGCTCGCCGCAGCCGCGGGAATCTGACCTCGGTCAATGGTGATCGCTCGCGATCGCAGGGCGGGCACGCACACGCTGTCGCTGGCCGAAGGGCTCGTGTTGTGCCTCGTCCGCGAGCGACCGACGTACGGCCTCGTTCTGGCCAGGCTGCTAGCGCCCGATGGCAGCCTCGGCCAGATCTGGTCGGTTCCCAAGGCGATGGTCTACTACGCCCTGCGACAGCTGGAGCTGGCGGGGCTGATCCGGATGACAAGAGAGCAGCGCACCAGCCAGGGGCCGGCTCGGTCGATCTACCGGGTCACCCCGGCCGGCCGGGCCGCTGCGGAAGCCTGGGTCAGCAGGCCGGCCGGGCACGTCAGGGACGTCAGGTCCGAGCTGATGGTCAAGCTCGCGCTCAACGACCGGGCCGGGGCCGACTCGCGTCCGCTGGTCCGAGCTCAGCTCGCCCTGCTGGTTCCCGTCGCGGCCGCGCTCGATGATCGCCTTCGCGCTGCCGAGGGGTTCGAGCGCACGCTGGCGCTGTGGCGGTGTGCAGCGATGACGGCAACCGTGCAGTTCCTGACCGCCCTGGCAGACCCCCGAGATGGCGCTAGCCGAGGGCGGCCAGGCCCATCAGGTCAACGCAGGTCCGATCGTGAATCTTGACGAAGACCATCAGAACGCTGTCGCACGACGGGCAGCGGACGACCGTGCCCGGCGCGTGCGCGTAGACGGCGAGCTCGCCGACCTGGCGGGCTGTCCCGCAGGTTCCGCAGACGCTCTCGGCAGCCGTCATCTCGCTGCCGAAGACCTCGTGCAGCAGACCGCCGATCGCGTTCCCGTCGACTGCGTCCATCAGGTTCCCCCTGTTCCACCGAACCGTTCTGTCTTCACCCGCCGCGGCGGGTAGCCGGACTGCACCAAGGCCTGCGAGGCCGCCTCAACGAAGCTGGTCGGGCCGCAGACGTAGGTGAGCGGCATCGCGCTGGCCGGCCACGCCACCTCCGCGAGGAGGGCCGAGTCGACGCGCCGCGCGTACCCGGCCCAGCCGGGCGGCTGATGGCGGGTGAGCGTGTAGCTGACCTCGACGTCGGCGGCCGCCTGGTCCAGCTCGCCGCGGTAGATCACATCGTCCAGCGTCCGGGAGGAGTACAGCAGGCGAACCGGGACGGTGCTGCCGGTGCGCTCGCGGTGCCGGAGGATGGATCGCAGCGGCACGACCCCCGAGCCGCCGGCCAGCAGCAGCAGCGGGCCGCCGTCGTCCGGCTCCCAGACGAAGTAACCGCCGATCGGCCCGCGCAGCTCAAGCTCGTCCCCGGCCCGAAGCTCGTCGGTGAGATAAGGCGAGACCTCGCCGTCGTCGAGTCGCTCGACGGTCAGCGCGACCGGCTCGCCGGGGGCCGATGCGATCGAGTACGACCGCTCGGCCACGTAGCCATCCTCGTCGGTCAGCCGGACGTCCACATGCTGCCCGGCCTGATGGCCGGGCCAGTTCGGCACGTCCAGCATGATCGTCCGCACCGACGCGGTCTCGACGGCCACCGCGACGACCTTCGCGACTTGCCACGTCAGTCGCCCGCGTAGCGCTGTTCCCGCCATGGGTCTCCGTAGATGTGGTAGCCGTAGTTCTCCCAGAAGCCC
>Ga0335075_10013190_pt1 | contig 12446 bp, 12 predicted proteins | sample Lox_Sample_24_FD_206723 | JGI IMG/M metagenome (GOLD analysis project Ga0335075, IMG submission 206723) | Soil microbial communities from Loxahatchee National Wildlife Refuge, Florida, United States - Lox_Sample_2.4 | ecosystem: Environmental > Terrestrial > Soil > Wetlands | place: USA... | reverse complement strand
GACGAGTTCGAGGCGATCTCCGAGCGCACGCCGCTGCTGTGCGACCTGCAGCCCGGCGGGCAGTATGCGGCCACAGACCTGTACGAGGCGGGCGGCGTGCCGCTCGTGCTCGAGCGCCTGCGCGAGGCCGGCATCCTCAACTCGGACGCGCTCACCGTGACCGGCAGGACGATCGGCGAGCACGCGCAGGACGCGCGCGAGACGGACGGCCAGCGCGTGGTGCGCCCGCTGTCGCAGCCGATCAAACCCACGGGTGGCTTCGCGATCCTCCGCGGCAACGTCGCGCCCGACGGGTGCGTGGTCAAGCTCTCCGGCCACGAGCGGCGCCGCCACGTGGGGCCCGCGCGCGTGTTCGACGGCGAGGAGGCGGCGATGGCGGCGGTGCTTGCCCACGAGATCGAGGCGGGCGACGTGGTGGTGATCCGCGGCGAGGGACCCGCGGGCGGCCCGGGCATGCGCGAGATGCTGGCGGTGACCGCGGCGATCGTCGGCGAGGGCCTGGGCGAGGAGGTGGCGCTGATCACCGATGGGCGCTTCTCCGGCGCCACGCACGGCTTCATGGCCGCGCACGTCGCGCCCGAGGCCGTCAGGGGCGGTCCGATAGCGGCGCTCAGGGACGGCGACGAGCTGACGATCGACGCGGACACGCGCCGTCTGGACGTGGCGCTGGCGGAGGAGGAGATAGCCGCGCGCGTGGCCGCCTACGCGCCGCCGGCGCGCGCGGACGAGCACGTGGAGGTGGCGATCGCCAAGTACGCCAAGCTCGTGGGCAGCGCCGCCGAGGGCGCGATCGCCCGCTGACCCAGCTCGGCTGACGACGCCCTGGCGTCGCGCCTGCGCCCGTTAGCGTCGAGCGCGTTCAAAGACCCACGCGCGGCCTGGACGCTGGCCGTGGGCGTGCGGCGAGGAGGTGGGGCCGCCGATCACCGCGGTCCTGCCCTTGCCGGACAGCGCCACCGCGAAGCCGAAGTTCCCGATCGTTTCTTCGCCTTCCGGCGTGGGGGTGAGCCTGGGCCCCAGCCGGCGCCAGCGGTCGCCCGCGCGCCTGAACGCCCACGCCCCTCCTTCGCCCAGCACCTGCGCTTCGCCGATGCCGACCAGCGCGGTGCTGCCCTTGCTCGACAGCGCCACGCTCCTGCCAAAGCCGCCTTCCGCGGGTTCCGTGCCGGCGGTGAGCTTTTCGCCCTGCTGGGTCCAGGTCTCGCCGCTGCGGGTGAACACCCACGCGGCGCCCGCGCTGTCATCGTCGCCCGGGCCGCCGATCAGGGCGGTCGTGCCCTTCTTGGACAGCGCCACACCCGTGCCGAAGGCGACGGCATCACCTTCGTGAACCTCGCCGGCGCCCGTCAGCGGCCCGGCCTGCTGAGACCAGACGCCCGCGCTGCGGGTGAACACCCACGCCGCTCCTTCGCCGTCGCTCTCGTGGGGGCCGCCGAGGAGCGCGAGGTCTCCGTTGCCGCTCAGCGCGACGCTCGCTCCAAGCTCGGCGCCGCTGCCGGCCGTGAGCTTTTCGCCCTGCTGCGTCCAGATCGAGCCCGAGCGCGTGAACACCCACACGGCGCCTTCGTTGCCGTTGTCCGCCTGTCCTCCCACCAGCGCGGTGTTGCCGTCCGCGGACACCGCGACGCTGCTGCCGAACTGGCCGCCGAGGTGGCGGACGCCGCTCTGGACGGCCACCTCGCCGATGGGCGAGAGCTGCGGGCCCTGCTGCGCCCAGGTCGTGCCCGTGCGCGTGAACACGAACGCCTGCCCGTTCGTTTCCGCCCCGCACGGGTTCCCCACCACGGCCGTGTCGCCGTCGCTCGACAGCGCGAGGCTCCACCCGAAGAAGCGTTCACAGACCGCGCCACCGGAGAGGGTGCTTTCGCTGCTTTCCAGCTTCGCCTGAAGCGTCCACGTCGAGCCCGACTTCGCGAACACCCACACGGCGCTGGAGCTGGGAGTCCCGCCGGTGACGCCGCCGGGATTGCCCACCAGGGCGGTGTTGCCGTCGCGGGAGATCGCTACAGCGCCTCCGAAGTTCCCGTTTTCTTCGCTGCCGTCGCTCAGCTCGGCGGTCTGGATGAACGGATCGATCCGCAGCGGGTAGCGCGCGTGGCTGTCGTCGATCACCAACTGCACCGCCGAGCCGTCCACGCGCATGTGCGCGCTCAGCCGCCGGCCCGAGGCGTCTGTCACCGCGAGCTGCCCGTAGCGCAGCGCCGTCGCGCCGTGGGCGCTCTGAAAGACGACACGTGAGCCGCGCAGCCTTGGCGTGAGCGTGCCGGCGGTGCTCATCCTCAGCACCAGCGGCCCGCGGCCGCCGTGCGGCCGGGAGCGCAGGTCGAAGCTCTGCTCGAGGCCGTAGGGGCCGTTGCGATAGGACTCGCCGAGCGCGCCAGCGCGATAGTCGACGCGGTTGCCGGCGCTCGTGAGCGTCGCGCGAGCGGGCCCCCCGCTGCGCGCGCCTTCGCGTCCGGCGCTCGCGGTGGACAGCACGAGCGTGCCCTCACGTGTTCGCAGCTGCGCGCCGCCGGCGGTGAACACGCTGTGGATGCCCGCGCCCGACGTCGTCAGCGCGCCGCGCGCCGCGTGCACCTGGTACGCACGATCCTGCGCGCCGATGTCGGCGGAGGCGAGCGGGGCGAGCGCCTGTGCGATCGCGTGTGCGGGCACCGCATGGGCGGCGCCCGCTGCCGCTTGCGGCGCTGGCGTGCGGGCGCTCAAGGGATGCAGCGCCCACAGCGACGAGGCCAGCAGCAGGGCCACGATCGCCGCCAGGGGCCGCATTCGGCTTGGCCGGAGGGCTCTCGTCGGTCTCACCGCACCCATGCCGGCGCGGCTCGCAACTGCGGTCGTCGACGCTGCTGCCATCGGCACTGCCCTCCTCCTGGGAGCCATCGCGACGCTGGCCGACAGGTTAGAACGCGTCAGGAGGATCGTCAAACGGCGACCGCGTGAGCTACTGCGCGAGGAAGTCCTCGAGCAGCGCGTTGAACGCGGCGGGGCGCTCCAGCATGGCCATGTGGCCGGTGTCCGCGAACACGACCTTGCGCGAGTTGGGGATCAGCTCGGCGAACACGTCCGCGTCGCGCACGGCGATCAGCCGGTCGCTCCGCCCCCACACGATCAGCGTGGGGCACGCGATCTGCGACAGGCGGTCGCGCACGTCGTAGTCGAGCACCGCCTGCAGGGCCGGCATGAACCCGGGCGTGCCCGCGCCACGGATCTGCTCGGCGGCGAGCGGCGCGGGCAGGCGCCCGGGGTGCGCCACGACGACGTTCATCAGCGCCTCGCGAATCCGCGCGCGGCGGGCGGCGGCGTCGGATTTGGAGGCCACCCACGCGCTCGTCCCGGCGAGCGCCGTCTCCAGCCGCCGCAGCGCCGAGAACGCGCGCTGCCTGCCCGTTCCCGCCCGCGTGGAGATGCCGGCGGCGGACACCAGCACCAGCCGCTCCACGCGCCGGGGGAACGCGATCGCCAGCTCGGCGCCGATGAAGCCCCCCATCGAGTTGCCCACCACGGCCGCCGCCTCGATCCCCAGCTCGCCCAGCAGGCCGTCGAGCAGGCGCGCGTAGCCCGAGATCGTGATCTGCTGAGCGGGCATCGGCGAGTGTCCGAAGCCGGGCAGGTCGAGCGCGAGCACGCGACGGCGCTCGGCGGTCACCGGCAGCTGCTCGAGCCAGTTCTGCCACGAGCCGCCGAGGCCGTGGACGAACACCACCGGCTGGCGCCGTGCCGTCTGCGCGCCCGGCGAGCCGCCCAGCTCGATCACGTTCACGGGCCGGCCGCCGACCTGCACCCAGCGCTGGTGACGGCGCCAGTCCACGTCCAGCCACGGCGAGCGCCCCGCGGGACCATACGGGCCGGCCTCGCCGGGCGGCGAGACAGGCAAGTCGAGGTCGTGGGAGGTTGCCGCGCGCACCCTCTCACGCTGTCCGCAGCCGCGTGAGCCCAAACGTGAAGTGGAACGGCATCTGCGAGGGCGTCTGCCCGTCCGTCACGAGCGCGCGCACACGCTCGAGCAGGCCGGCGCGGCGCTCGGGCGCCATCGCTGCGACCCAGCTCATCGACGCGACGTACGCGGCGACGCGCTCGGTGCTCGCCGGTTGCGTGCCCACCACGCGAGCCTCGCGCGGGTCCTCCCACAGCGCGTCCGCCCGCACCGTCTCCTGCCACGGCGGCTCGTCGAAGTGCGGATGCGCGGGACGCTCCCGCGTGATCAGCGTGCCCAGCGCGTGTGCCCACGCGACGCCGCTCCAGTCGGGTGCGGTGGCGATCACGGCGAGGCCCCCGCCGGGGCGCAGCACGCGCGCGATCTCGCGCAGCGCCGCGCGCCGGTCGAACCAGTGGAAGGCGTCGGCGACCGTGACCGCGTCCAGCGAGCGGTCCGGCAGCGGGATGCGCTCGGCGAGGCCGTCCAGCGCGCGCTCGGCGCCGACGGCGCGTGCCAGCATCTCGCGCATCTCGGCCTGCGGCTCCACGGCGAGCACCTCCAAGCCGCCGCCCGCGCCGGAGGACCAGGCGAGCAGCGCGCGCGTGAGCTTGCCCGTCCCCGCCGCCAGGTCGAGCACCCGCGAGCCCGCGCCCAGGCCCAGCTCCGCCACCAGCGCGTCCACCACCTCGGGCGTGTAGTCGGGGCGCCCCTGCTCGTAGGAGTCGGCGGCGGACGCGAAGCTCTCGGCGAGCGGGTGCAGGGGCATCTCGCGCCAGCCTAATCCACCGCGACGCCGGACCCCGCTCATTCCTCGCTCCTCCTCTCTTCACTTTCTTCTTCCCGACCCGCGTATCACCATGGCTATACGGTCGCGCTTGCGGGTAGCATGCACGCGGAAGGCGCGGCACGGCACGCGGCGAAGTACGGATTACACATGAGCGTCCAAGCGCAAGAGCCAGTCGCCACGGAGGGAACGCAGCTCGATCGCGCGTGGGAAGAGGCGCTGACGCTGCTGGAGAGCGACCTGCGCCGGCGCGACGCGGCGCCGCGCACCCGGCGCGCCTACGCGATCGACGTCCAGCAGTTCGCGCGGTGGGCGATCCACGCGCGTCTCGCGCCGCGGGACGTGGACGCGAAGGCCCTGCGCCGCTACATCGCCCACCTGCACGAAGGCCCCCGGGCCGCCGGACGGGCAGGCGCCGGGCGGCTCGCTGCGAGCACCTCCGCGCGCAAGCTGGCGGCGCTGCGCGCGCTGTTCGAGAGCCAGCGCGAGCACGGGCGGATCGCACACAACCCGGCAGACCTCGTGTCCACCCCGCGACAGGGCAAGCACCTGCCGCGCGTGCTCAGCGCGCGCGAGGCATCCAGCCTGCTCGACGGCATCCCCGCGGCCGGGGCGGATGGGCCTCTGGCCGTGCGCGACCGCGCGCTGTTCGAGTTGGCATACGCATGCGGGCTGCGCGCCGAGGAGCTGGTGTCGCTCACGAGCGGTGACGTGGACTACGAGGGCGAGCAGCTGCGCGTGGAGGGCAAGGGCGGCAAGACGCGCTTCGTGCCCGTGGGCGAGCACGCGCTGGCCGCGCTGCGAGCCTACCTCGACCGTGCCCGCCCGACGCTGGCCGGCGCCCCGCACGCGGGCGAGCCGCTTCGGGAGGGAGCTACGGCGGGTACACGCGCGGCGAGCGGGGGCAGGCCGCCCGACGCGCTGTTCCTGAGCAAGAGCGGGCGGCCGCTGGGCACGGGCGACGTGCGCCGGCGGCTGCGCACGTGGAGCGCGCGCGTGGGCGTCGGCGAGGGCATCTCCCCGCACGCGCTGCGCCACAGCTTCGCCACGCACCTGCTGGACGGCGGCGCGGACCTGCGCAGCATCCAGGAGCTGCTGGGGCACGCGAGCGTGTCGAGCACCCAGATTTACACTCGGGTAGAGTCCGCCCGGCTCAGAGGCGCCTACGCGCGCAGTCACCCCCGGGCGTGATCTGAGTGCCCGCCCGACCTTTGGGGAGATGACCCTGGAGACGAACGTCAAACCGATCGAGCTGCGCGAACTCTGGCGGCGCTACAAGACAGAAGGCGACAGCCGCGTGCGCGAGCGTCTTGTGGTGGCGTACTCGCCGCTGGTCAAGTACGTGGCCGGGCGCACCGCCGCCGGGCTGCCGCCGCACGTGGAGGAGGCGGACCTGATCTCCTACGGCCTCGTCGGCCTGATCTCCGCGATCGAGCGCTTCGACCTGTCGCGCGACATCAAGTTCGAGACGTACGCGATCATGCGCATCAAGGGCGCGATCATCGACGAGCTGCGCTCGCTCGACTGGGTGCCGCGCAGCGTGCGCGCGCGCGCGAGGGAGGTGGAGCGCGCGAACGCCAAGCTCGAGCACACGCTCCAGCGCGCTCCCACCGACCAGGAGCTGGCCGCCGAGCTGGGCATCACCGTGGACGAGCTGAACGAGTCGCTGCTGGCGATCTCGCACTCCTCGATCGTCGCGCTGGACGAGCTGTGGAGCGTGTCGGACTCCAGCGGCGACCAGGTCTCGCTGATGGACACGATCGAGGACCCCGGCGCGCCCGACCCCGCCAAAGCGCTCGACGTGGGCGACCTCAAGGACCGCATCGCCGACTCCATCGCCAAGCTCCCCGAGCGCGAGAAGCTGGTGATCGCCCTGTACTACTACGAGAACCTGACGTTGCGCGAGATCGGCGAGGTGCTGGGCGTGACCGAGTCGCGCGTCTCGCAGATGCACACCAAGGCCGTGCTGCGCCTGCGCTCGCGGATGCAGGAGGAGTCCTTCGACGACTAGCTCGTCGGATTGTGCGCTCGGTGGCGCACAATCAAAAGTCGATGCGCAAGCTCCTGGCCGAAAGCGGGTGGCAGGAGGCCCGCGGTGGCAAGCACGTCGTGAAGATGGTCAAGGCCGGGCATCGGCCGATCACACTGCCGATGCACAAGGGGCGCGACTACGGAAAGGGCCTGGAAAGGGCGATACTCAGGCAGGCGGGCCTATCATGAAACCTCTCATGGAGAGCGAGATCGAGCTTGTTGCGCAGGTGCACCGGGAGGACGGCATGTACTGGGCGCACGTGGCGAGCCACCCGGGCCTGTTCGCGTCGGGCGAGACGATGGATGAGCTGATCGAGTCGCTGGGCGAGGCGTGGGCGCTCTACACGAGCGATGACGGCTCCGCGCCGCAGCCATCGGTGAGCCCCGCAACGCAGTCGTTGCGCCTGCTCGTTCGGGCTTAGGCGGGGCCGCATGCGGCCCCGCTCGGACGGCGCATGCGCCGTCCGCCAGACAGCCGCATGCGGCTTGTCCAGAGGCCGCACATGTGCGGCCTCTCGGGGGCGCGCATGCGCGCCCCCGCACATCTGACGAGCGTCGAGAAACACTGGCGCCGGGCTGGGCACGGCGGTATGGTGCCTTCACCCGGGAAAAGGAGAGCACACATGCACCACGCAGCGGACCGTATTCGCAACGTCGCCCTCGTCGGCCATCGAGGGTCCGGGAAGACGTCGCTGCACGAGGCGCTGCTGTTCGAGGCCGCAGCCACCACGCGGCTGGGCTCGGTGCCCGACCACAGCACGGTGTCCGACTCCGACCCCGACGAGCAGGCGCGGCAGATGTCGATCTCCGCGACGCTCAGCTCGTTCGAGTGGCAGCAGCGCAAGATCAACCTGCTCGACACCCCGGGAGAGCCGAGCTTCGTCGCAGACGCGCTCGGCGCGCTGCGCGTGTGCGAGTCGGCGGTGTTCGTCGTCAACGCGGTGATGGGCGTGGAGGTGACGACCAGCCGCCTGTGGGCACGCGCGGCCGAGCTGGACATCGCGCGGATGCTGTTCGTGAACATGCTCGACCGCGAGCGCGCCGACTTCTTCCGCGCGCTCGAGCAGCTCAAGCGCGCCTTCGGGCCACACGTGGTCGCCACCGAGATCCCGATCGGCTCCGAGCAAGACATCGAAGGCGTCATCGACCTGGTGGACATGAAGGCCTTTCGCGCGCAGGCCACGCCCGACCGCGGCGCCGCCGAGGAGATCCCGATCCCCGACGAGGCCGCCGAGCGCGCCCAAGAATACCGCGAGAAGCTCATGGACGAGGTCTGCGAAGTCTCCGACACGCTGATGGAGCGCTACCTGGAGGGCGATGACATCTCCCACCAGGAGATAGTCGACGCGCTCAAGGAGGGCACCAACCACGGCAAGATCTTCCCCGTCGTGTGCGGCGTGGCCACGCGCAACCTCGGCACCACGCGGCTGCTCGACGCGATCGTCGAGGACCTGCCCTCGCCCGTCAAGCACGGCTCGCTGCAGGTCGGCGAGGTCGAGCTGTCGCCCGACGAGGACGGCGAGCTGTTCGCGTACGTGTTCAAGACGCGCGCCGACCCCTACGCCGGGCGCATCAACCTGCTGCGCGTCTACCAGGGGGTGCTGAGCGCCGACAGCCAGGTGCTGAACACGCGCGCGCACGTCAAGGAGCGCATCGGCCAGCTGGTCGTGTTCGCCGGCAAGGACGTCCAGCACGTGCAGGAGTTCGGCCCCGGCGACATCGGCGCCGTCGCCAAGCTCAAGGAGACCCACGCCGGCGACTGGCTGGCCGCGCGCGAGGTGCCGATCGACATGCCCGCGCTGAAGCTGCCCGCGCCCGTGATGGCGTTCGCCGTCGAGCCCAAGAGCCGCGGGGACGAGGACAAGGTGCTGTCCTCGCTGCGCCGCCTGCAGGAGGAGGACCCCACGATCGACCTGCACCGCGACCAGCAGACCGGCGAGCAGATCGTCGCCGGGCTCTCGCAGGTGCACGTCGAAGTCATCGTCGACCGCCTGCGCTCGCGCTTCGGCGTCGAGGTCACGCTCAAGCCTCCGCGGGTCCCCTACCAGGAGACCGTTCGCGCGACCGCCGCCGCGCACGGGCGCCACAAGAAGCAGTCCGGCGGGCGCGGCCAGTTCGGCGACTGCCACATCGAGATACAGCCGCTGAACGACCCCGACAACCCCGGCGGCTTCGAGTTCGTCGACAACATCAAGGGCGGCGTCATCCCCAGCTCGTTCATCCCCGCCGTCGAGAAGGGCGTGCGCGAGGCGATGGAGTCCGGCGTGCTCGCCGGCTACCCCGTCAAGGGCGTGCGCGTGCGCCTGTTCGACGGGCAGTACCACTCCGTCGACTCATCCGAGATCGCGTTCAAGCTCGCCGGCATCCAGGCGATGAAGCAGGCGCTCGAGCTGGCCGACTGCGCGCTGCTCGAGCCGATCATGCTCGTCACCCTGTCCGTCCCCGAGGCGAGCGTGGGCGACGTCATCGGCGACCTCAACAGCCGCCGCGGCCGGCCGCTGGGCATGGAGCCCGTCGGCGCCATGACCGAGATCAAGGCCGAGGTGCCGATGGCCGAGATGCTCACCTACGCCCCCGACCTGCGCTCGATCACCCAGGGCCAGGGCGACTACACGCTCGAGTTCCTGCGGTACGAGGAGGTCCCCGGCCACCTCGCGCAGAAGGTCGTCGAGCAGGCCGGCGGCGAACGCACCGCCGTGCACGCCTGAGCGGCCGACAGGCGGCGCCGGTGGCGCAGCCGGCCGCCTGCAGGTAGGCTGAACGGCGATGGCCACGCGCACGATCGTCACCGCCCAGCCGGACGTCATGTGCGACGTGTGCGAGCGCAGGCTGCTGCGCGGCGAGCAGCCAGACGTGTTCGTTGCCGCCGGGCGGCGCAGGATCGTGTGCGAGCTGTGCGCTCCCCGCGCCGCGCACGAGGGCTGGCTGCGCGAGAGCGACAGCCAGTCGCTGAGCCTTCCGCCCGCCCGCGCCAGGCGCGGGCGCAGCCTGCTCGATCGCCTGCGCCAGGTCGCGCGTCCCGTGCAGGAGCCCGTCGAACGCGGCGACGCGCCCTCCGGGCACGAAGCGCAGCCCGCGCCGACGGCGTTGCAGCCGTACGACGCGTTCGCCGACGAGGCCGGCGGCGACGCTCGCGGCGAGGCACACGCGCTCTCCCACGACGGACGCGACAGCCACGCGCAAGCGCACGCAGCCGCCGTGCCGCTCGAGGACGGACCGTCGGAGACAGGCGGCGCGCCCGATCAGGCCGCCGCCTACCTGCAGGACGCGATCGCCGTGTTCAACGCCAGCGAGTTCCCCCGCCGGGTGGCCGGCGTCGCGCGCTCGCTGGGCGCGCCGTCGGTGAGCGTGCGCTCGGCCGAACACCTCGGCAGCGTGGTGTCGATCGTGGTCGCGTGGGAGCTGTGCTGGTATCGCTACCGCGTCGACCTCAGCGAGCCCGTGGTCGAAGCCCAGCTGATCGCCCAGGGAACCGAGCTGAGCGAGCTGGAGCGGGAGGAGCGCACAGCCAACGCCGCCGTCGCCGAGTCCGGCAGCCTCGGCCTGTCCAGCGTGTGACGATCCGGCGCGCGCGCTTGCGCAATCGCGCGCGCGGAGTAACATCGTTGCGGAGATGATCTATTGCGTCGTGCCCAGGCCGCTCGCCGAGGAGCTGTATCCCAAGCTCGTCGAGCACTACAGCGGCGATGACAACGTGCAGGTGATCGTCGACAGGCGCCAGTTCGATCGCCGCGCCCGCTACGCCAGCGCCCGCGGGTCCTCCGCCGACGAGCAGCAGCGGCGAATCGTGCGCGACCGCCGTCGCGCGCGCGTGGCCGGCGACCTGCTGCCGCTCGCCACCGCCGGCTGACGCGCCGCGCGCACAGCCGCTCGGCTTCGTCCCCGCCCGGCTTCATAATGCCGCCGCGATGAAGTTGATCGTCAACGTCGACGGCGGCGCCCGCGGCAACCCCGGGCCGGCCGCCGCCGCGTGCGTGGTCCGCTCCGCCGACGGCCAGGTGCTGGCGGAGCGCAGCGAGCTGCTCGGCAACGTCACCAACAACGTCGCCGAGTACCGCGCGCTGCTGCTGGGTCTGGCCACCGCCCGCGAGCTGGGGGCCGCCGAGGTCGAGGTGATCGGCGACTCCGAGTTGATCGCCAAGCAGGTTCAGGGCGTCTACAAGGTCAAGCACCCCGCCATGCGCCCGCTGTACCTCGAGTCCATGCGCGCCCTGCGCGGCTTCGAGCGCTGGTCGATACGCACCGTGCCGCGCGCCCAGAACGCCGCGGCCGATGCGCTCGTCAACGGGGCGCTCGACGGACGCGAGCGCTGATCAAACGCCGGTTGCCTGCGGCGTCTCGCCGAACGCGCTCTTCACACGCGGGTAACGTGAGCCGTTTCGCCTTCCCATAGGCTCCTCGGCGGCCGATCCGTGCGGTCGCAGCTTGTATCCGGGGGCGTGCACAATCGAGGGCCAACCACGGGCACACACACCGAGACGGAGAAGGAGAATGGACAGGGACATGACTGGAAAGATTCCGAGCAGAAACATCCGGGTGGGGGCGGCGATCCTGATCGCGCTCGCGGCCCTCATGGTCAGCGTCGCAGCGGCAAGCGCCAAGGAAGTCATCTACGACAACCTCAACACCGTCCCGGCGAGCGTCAACGGCATGCCAGACAGGGACACGTTCTCTCAATCCTACGGCGGCGGCGGCGTCACCTCCGTGGGCAACGTGCTCTCGTTCGCCGGCAGCGGGCGCAAGCTGTCCTCGGTCACCACCGAGATCGACAGCTTCAAATGCGAAAAAGGCGAATACCAGTACGAAAACTGTTACAGCAAGCCGGGCAAGACGTTCAAGTACCCGCTCACCCTCAGGGTTTATGAATTCGAACCCGGCTACCGCCGCAACAGGCTGATCGGGCAGAAGACACAGACCTTCAAGATGCCCTACCGGCCCACCACCAACGTGCACTGCCCGGCGACCCCCGAAGGCAAGGGCTTCGGCAGCAACTGCGACGTTGGCGGCGTGCTCGGCACGATCACCTTCAAGGGGCTGGTCGGCATGTCCGTCGGCTCAGAGGCGATCCTCGAAGTGAGGAACGCCACGCCGGAGAAGCCCATCAACCTCGGGCTGGAAGAGGCATACAAGGGCTACAACGCCAGCACCGAAGAATTCGAAGGCGTTCCCGGAAGCTACACGCCCGCCGTCGGATCCGACCCGCTCGGCGACGAACAGCTGTGGCTGGGCTGCGAAGACCCGCCGTCGCCCTTCTGCAACGCGCCCGAAAGCGGCGCAGTGGTAGCAGGCTACGCAGGCGCCCTGCCGGTATTCGAGGTAGTAGCCAAGTAAGAGTCGAAGCCCGCCGGCCCAACCACACCCGGCCACCTCCCCAGCACAGAGGCCCCGCCCCGGCGGGGCCTCTGTGCTCATCGTTGGGCCATTGCCACGCGACCGCGCCGAGCATCTGACCTCCAGTCGAGCCCCGAGCGGGTTGAGTTCCCGCTGACGCCTGAGCGGTTGGGTCTCCGCTGAGGCCCGAGCGGGTTGGGTTTCCCCTGACGCTCGAGCGGGGTGAGTTTCCGCTGAGGCTCGAGCGGGTTGGCCTCCGCTGAGGCTCGAGCGGGGTGAGTTTCGCTGAGGCCCAGCGGGTTGAGTTGTAGCCAAGCGGGGCGTGGGTGGCGGGGGGGTGGGGATGGGGGGGGGCCGGCGGGGGGCGGGCCAGGGGGGGGGGGA
>Ga0335075_10013189_pt1 | contig 12447 bp, 15 predicted proteins | sample Lox_Sample_24_FD_206723 | JGI IMG/M metagenome (GOLD analysis project Ga0335075, IMG submission 206723) | Soil microbial communities from Loxahatchee National Wildlife Refuge, Florida, United States - Lox_Sample_2.4 | ecosystem: Environmental > Terrestrial > Soil > Wetlands | place: USA... | reverse complement strand
AGCGAGCTGGCGCGCCGGGGTCGACATCATGTCGTTTGGTGCGACCAAAAACGGCGGCGCGTTGTGCGACGCGATCGTCGTGTTCAGGCCCGAGCTTGCCGACGGGCTGGCAGTGCAGTTGCGCCGCGCCGGGCAGGTATGGTCAAAGATGCGCTTTGCCTCGGCGCAATTGCTGGCCTATGTCGAGGACGGATTGTGGCTGCAGATGGCGCGGGCATCGAACGCGATCGCCGGGCATATCGCCGCCGGAATTGCCGCCGTGTCGGGCGCGCGTCTCCTGGCCCCGGTCGAGGCCAACGAGCTTTTCCTCGAACTGCCCGCCGACGTAATGGATGCGCTCGAAGCCGACGGCTTCGGGTTCTATCGCCGCAACAAGACCCTCGCCCGGCTTGTCTGCCGTTATGATTCGACCGAGGACGAAGCCGACGCTCTTGTCGCGGCGTTGCGCCGTCATCTCTCCTCTGTCGCCGCCCGCGCCGCGGACTAGAGAATCAATGTCTGACGCTTGGCACCCGCGGCAAGGTGGGGTTTGGATCGAAAGGAGCCGTCTCGATGTCGAAAGTCAGCACCTGCCTCTGGTTTGGGAAAGATGCCGAGGCGGCCGCCCGCTTTTATGTCTCTCTGGTGCCCAACTCCAGCCTTAACCACATCCAGCGCTCGCCCGGAAATTGGCCCGGTGGCGAAACCGGCGACGTGATCATGGTGACCTTCACGCTCGGCGGTCAGAGCTTCCAAGGGTTGAACGGCGGCGCGCCAGCCAGTTACGGCACCGCCGCCTCGATCTCGGTCGAGTGCGCCGATCAAGCAGAAGTAGACCGGCTGTGGACGGCGCTTACCGCCGATGGAGGCTCGGAAATCATGTGCGGCTGGCTGCGCGACAAGTGGGGCGTGCCGTGGCAAATCGTGCCCGAGATTCTTCCACGCCTACTGGCCGACCCTGACCCGAACGTGTCGGGCCGTGTCTTTGCTGCCATGACCAGAATGGTCAAGCTGGACATCGCCGTCTTGGAGCGTGCCGCTGCCGGGTGAGGCGGACGCAGCCGGGTTGCGGCTGGGTGCAAAACAGCCACACTGCCCGCGACCGGCCGCCCCCGTCCTATTCTGCGGCTTCCGCCTGTGGCGTTGTGTCGGGCAGCATGCCCAGCGCCCGCATATAGACGTCGAGCAAGGTTTCCTCTTCTTCGATTTCGTCCTGGTCGCGTTTGCGCAGACGGATGATCTGCCGCATGATTTTGGTATCGAAACCGGTGCCCTTGGCCTCGGCATAAACTTCCTTGATGTCCTCGGCGAGCACCCGCTTTTCCTCTTCGAGCCGCTCGATCCGTTCGATAAAGGATTTCAGGCGATCGCCGGCAATCCCGCCGACATCAGGCATGGTCCCCCTCTTTCCCCGATGATGCCGCGCCCCCCGCGGCGGCAGCGACGATAGCGGCCGGCTTCATCGCGCGCAAGGCGAAGCCGGTCGCGCGATCATCGCGGGTTCAGTGCCGCGGCGGCGAGGCGGCGAATGCGGCCTTCTGCTCCGCCGTCGCTTCCTTCTGATATTTCTTGCGCCATTCGTCGTAGGGCATGCCATAGACGATCTCGCGCGCCTGCGGGTCGGTGAGCGGCAGGTGGCGCTCCTCGGCCGCTTCGCGGTACCAGCGCGACAGGCAGTTGCGGCAAAAGCCGGCCAAATTCATCATGTCGATGTTCTGCACGTCGGTGCGCTCACGCAGATGTTCCACCAAGCGGCGGAATGCCGCGGCTTCGAGTTCGGTCTTGGTCTGGTCGTCCATCAAAACCTCCTCAGTGTCGTCATCCTTTATTTAGCGCGGCAAATCAGCGACCGCACCCCTCCCGTCGCCATCGAACCGTACCCGTCGCTGCCTCGCGCGGTGGAGAAGTGTGGTTGCGTTGGCCCGCCGCAGGTCGGGGGACTTGCCCCGCCACAACGCAGCATCGAGCAGGGCGAGCCATGCGGCAACCACAAGCGCGCCCCGTCCGGACTTTGTCCAGACTCTGTTGCGGGCGTCCACCACTTCGCGATTGAGATCACCACGGTCCGGCAGCGGGTGGATGCCGGGTCGGGCCTGGCCACCGCGAGAAGAATGCGACCGCGGCCGCAGAGCGGGGAGTGATCGTGCTTGGCTTGTGTGTGGCAGTTTCGCTAGGTTGAGCCTTGGCTGAAGGCGTCAGCGAGAGCGAGGTCAGGTTATGGAATTCGGTATGTTCCACGAGTTTCCGTCGCTGCCGGGCCGGTCCGAGGCCGCGGCCTTTGACGAAGCCATGGAGCAGGTGGATGCTGCCGAGCGCCTTGGGCTCGATGTGATGTGGCTGGCCGAACTCCATTTCGAGCCGCGCCGCTCGGTACTGTCGGCGCCGCTCAGCATCGCGAGTGCGATCGCCGCCCGCACCAAACGGATCAAGATCGGCATCGCGGTGCAGGTGCTGCCGTTATGCCATCCGCTGCGGCTCGCCGAGGAAGCTGCCACGGTTGACCAACTGAGCCATGGCCGGCTGATCTTTGGCGTCGGGCGCAGCGGCGTGGCGCAGACCTACGCCGCCTATGGCGTCTCCTATGCCGAGAGCCAGGCGCGATTTCGCGAGATCCTCGACGTGGTCCAGCGCGCCTGGACCGAACCGACCTTTTCCTATGAGGGCACCTACCACCGTTTCAAGGATGTGAGCCTGGTGCCAAAGCCGTATCAGCAGCCGACCCCGCCGATCCGCATCGCCGCCAGCACTCCCGATACCTTTCCGGCGATCGGCCGGCGCGGCGTACCGGTGTTTGCTTCGGTGCGCCATACCCGATGGTCCGATCTCGCCGGCCAGATCCGCGCCTATCATGAGGCGTGGGAGGCGGCGGGCCATCTCGGGCATGGGCAGGTATTTGTCTCGGCCCCGACCTACATTGCCGAAACCGAGGAACGCGCCCGCGCCGAACCCAAAGCAAGCATCATGCATTTTTACCATGAGCAGGCGAACCTGCTCGAGGGTGCGGCACGCCTGGTCGATCCGGTGACCGGCGAGCGGCGCATGCAGCGGGTTCACGAACTGCGCCGCCGGACTTACGAGCAGGCGCTCGACGCCAATGTGCTGATCGGGACACCCGACACGATCGCCGCAAAGCTCAAGCTATTACAGACCGAGATCGGGCTTAGCGGCATTCTCGCCGAACTCAACTGCGGCGGGCTGATCGCGCACGACAAGGTCGTCAACGCCATGCGGCTCCTGTGCGAAGAGGTCATGCCGCAGTTTGCGGCGTCGCGCCCGCCGGCTGCCGCGTGACCAACCGAGGAGGAAACCGATGCCGCTCAACCGACGTCAAATCGCCTGGCGGGCCGCCCAGGATCTCGCCGATGGCGCCTATGTCAACCTCGGAATCGGCCTGCCGACGCTGGTGGCCGACTATATTCCTGACGATCGCGAGATCGTCTTGCACAGCGAGAACGGCATTTTGGGTGTCGGTCCAGCACCCGGCGCTAACGAGGTTGATCCCGACCTGATTAACGCCGGCAAGCAGCCGATCACCCTCGTGACCGGCGGCAGCTATGTCCATCATACCGATTCGTTTCTGATGATCCGCGGCGGTCATCTCGATCTGGCGCTGCTCGGCGCCTTCGAGGTCGCGGAAAATGGCGATCTCGCCAATTGGACGACTGATGATCCCGGGTTCCCGCCCGGTGTCGGCGGGGCAATGGATCTCGCGGTCGGCGCCAAGGAGATCCGGGTGCTGGTCGAGCACACGACCAAAGCCGGCGCCCCGCGGCTGCGCAAGCGCTGCGGCTACCCGCTGACCGCGGCCGCGGCGGTGCGCCGGATCTACACCGATCTCGCCGTCGTCGATGTGACCGCCGACGGGCTCGTGGTGCGCGAGATCGCCGACGGCATCGATTTGGCCGGACTGCAGGCCAAGACCGAAGCGACGCTCCGCCCCGCCGCCGACCTCAAACCGCTGCGCGCTCCGCCGGTGTAAGCTGGCACCTGCGAGGGCGATGCTCGTTCCGCGTCTTTCCGGCTCGCGGTTATCGGATCCGGGCGCAGCGGTGTCATGTCCGACTGGTCCCGACCTGAACCCGGGAATGAAGCATGAAGCAGAGCGTGAAGCAGGCTGTCGTACGGTCCGAGACACGGTCGTAGCCAGGGCTGCCCGCTTGCCATGTCAACCTCCAGCCGGAAATCGCCACCACTGCGTCGGCTGGCGAGTGGCAGGTTATCGGATAGTCCTGCCGTCGGCGATCGATCCGGCCACGCCGATCGCGATAAATCCGAAGATGAATCGGTTCACATCGCAGGGAAGCTCGGTTCAAAGTTGAGTTATTCCTGAATTATGCGATTAGTCGTCGGATCGCTACAGAACGCCTACACCAGCGGCATGAATTTGACATTTGCCACCCGCTCCGTCCCAATCCGGTCATATCCGCGGAAGCGGGCACCGTCGATCCGGGTCGGGCCTCTAGCGGCAATCCTGATGATCGGCGTGGTGACGATGCTCGCGGCATGCGTGCCGGCGCCGGCGCCGCCAATCAATTCACTCGCCTTTGAAAAGCGGCCACCTTTGCCAGGCCGTCCCGGCTATCTCGAAACCATCGATTATGTCTTCGCCGGTGTGCACCGGGTTTCGCCGCTCGCCGGGTTTATCGTCTCCAAATCGGGCGATCTGTGCTTTCAAGGAGTGGTCGTTCCGGGGCCACCGCCGGAATACATCCCAAACGACTTCTGGTGTATCAACCCGTTCGATGTCGGCCGGGTCGAAGCCATCGAAAACGACATCAGCTACATCAACCAGGTGCGGCTGTGGTGCCGCCAGGGCGCGCCACAATGCGCGTATAAAACAGGCTACCTGAATATACTTGATAATGATTGGGTCGCCAACAGCATCACCACGGAAACCGTGCCGTTTTTACGGCAGCGCGATGCGATCGAGTATCTGATCTATTTGATGGGCGGTAATATCGAGCAGGATTGGGCTGCGCAATAGAGCACTCGCAAACACCGCGCTTGACACCTGGCCGCCAGGGTCTAGCGTCGGTCGGCACACCCTCGCAACGGAGGAAATCCGATGATCATCGAGATGCGCACCTATACCTTGCAACCGGGCACAGTGGCGAGTTTTGAAGAGCGCTTTGGCCAAGCCTTGCCGGCGCGTGCCAAGGTATCGCCGCTCGCCGCGTTCTGGCACACCGAAGTTGGCCCCTTGAACCGCGTCATCCATGTTTGGCCGTATGAAGACATGGCGGCGCGTACGCGGTTGCGCGACCAGGCGACAAAGACGCCGGGCTGGCCGCCCAACACTCGCGAATTCGTTGTCGAGCAGCACAGCGACATTTACAGTCCGGCGCCATTTTCGCCGGCGCTCGAACCGCGCCGGCTCGGCGGTCTCTACGAGATTCGCATCTACACCTTCAAACCCGGCGGCATTCCCGGCGTGATCGACCGCTGGAGCGGCCATATCGCGCGGCGCATGGAATTGTCGCCACTGGTCGGCGCCTGGTACACCGAACTCGGCGGGCTCAACAAATGGTGCCATATCTGGGCCTATAAGGACGCCGCCGACCGCTTTCGCATCCGCGAAGAAGCTCGCGCCAAGGGAATTTGGCCACCGCCATCGGGTGGTGGGCCCAACATGATGATCCGCCAGGAAAACATGCTGGTGGTTCCCGCTGCGTTCTCGCCTCTGCACTAGCCTTCAGGCAATCGGCCTCTGGCCCAACCCTCCCTTGGAAAAGGGGAGCGTCTGAAGGAGGCCGAGGGGTGGAGCGGGTTGTGGGTGGACGAGCCTGGACCGAGCGGGAAAGCCGGCTCAGTGGATTCGCGTTGCCGCGTTCACCCACCGAAATGCCCACCCCAAATGGTCGATGGGTTCACAAATGGCTGCCACGAGGGCCATCGCATCGCAGCCGGACGATGCGGTGCACATTTCCGTGCCGAAGTCGGCAGGCCGACGGGCCTTATCTTCTGGCGAATGCTGAAAAGAGCTTGGGTCGCGCCCAACGGTCTCGCGGAGTGGATTTATCAATCGCGAGGTGGGCGTCCGGCTGGCTCAAGGAGGTACCTTTGGCCCGCAAGTTGGCTCACGTCCAAAGAGAGGGAGAGTGGTCGACGCTTCAGAATATCCGCGCGAGGAAGAGGGTGAAGACCTTTGTCGCGATGCGGGAGTTTATCGCGACCCTTTCTGGTGAAGCACGTCGGCGGCGAGTGAGAACTATGCCCAGCAGACCCGTCGCGGCCAAGACGAGGCTTTCGGGCTCCGGCACCGTGATGACCGGCACGAAATTGATCGGGATGATCTCGGCAAACTCCTCACAGAGGTCAACCGAACATGATGTTCCGCCGGGGTTGGCCTCGGTGGCGCTTAGATGAAGCATGCTGTTGGAGCAGGGAGCAGTGCTCAAATCGCATGGATTTGCTCCCTGTACCGCATCCAGGTTCAGAGCAAGCACATCGAAATCGCTCGGGTCCAGCATCCACGACACCGAGGTGATGTCGGCCCTGGTGAACGAACCATAAGAGAGATCGACACCGGCGGCGACCGCCCCGGTTATCGACGGAAACGAGACGGTACCGAGTTGGTCCGTCGTCCCTTGCAGGAAGATGTTCTCGATTATCGAGGCGTGGGAAGTCTGCGGTACCAATCCCAACAGCGCTGCCAGATACACGAGACCGGCGACCGCGCTTGATGACAGTTTTACCCACATGCAGGATCTCCGTCGCGTCAGGGTTCACCCGATACACTCGGCGGGTCTGATATCCGCCTGCCCGCATCAAACAAAAAATTCATATTCGGAGGACGTAAGGGTGGATGAGACGACTCGAACGCGAGTAGGCAGCCCTGCGACGATAGCAAAGCCGGACTGATCGCGGCGCTGACTGTATTTGTTTCTGCTGCCCCGCAAAGCTGAGGAAAAAGTTTAGACCTGTAATCGTCAAATTTTCGTCAGCCCCGCGGCCGCGGCACGCGCAGAGCCGGGAAATCAAAATCACGGTTCCGCGAGCGCCGGTCGCTATCACCGGCGGCCCTATCGCGCCCCGGCCTCGTCTTCGGCAGGGTCGGATGGCATGATCCCGTGATATAGGCAGCCGCTCCAAGTGTGGTGGACCGGAGAATTCGATGCCTAAGACCGTGCTGATCAGAATGACGGCCCGCCCCGCCGTCGCTGCTGCTTTCGCGCTGCTCGCCGCCTGCGCGCCAAATCCACCGCCGGCCCAGGCGGTTCAGCCAATCCCGCCCGGGCCGACCCCCGAGGAAGTGGCCAATTACGCGACGGCGCAAATCCACTATCGCTTCGGACTGGCCACCGGCGATGGCGATGCGGTTGCCGCAGCGAACGAGACGTTTTCGCAAATTCCGCGGGAAGTCTTCTCCCGGCAGAACCCGCGCCTGTTCGCGGCGGAATTAGTTTGCGAGCAATACCGGGTAGCGCGGCCGGCGGCCACCGGCAGCAGCATGCCCACCTCTTTCGACCCGCAATGCCGAAACATTGAATGGCGCTATGACGAAGCAACCGACGCGATCCGGCAGGGCATAGAGGCGCGAATCGCCGCGGCCGATCTCGCGACTCTCGCCCAAGCGGGCCCCGGACACCGATAATACCGACCTGAAGCGCTGGCGTTGACGTCCAATTCGGCGGCGATTCTGATTAAATCAGCCCGTGCAGCCGAGGGTTTCTGGTGGCGTCAGCATGGCTCGAAATCATGTCTTCGGTCCCCAGCCGCTCACCGCTATGAATAATTACTTGAATGTCGCCCAGCGCCTGTTTTCGGCCGGAAACCATGAGGCAGGGCTCGCAGTGCTGGCGCGGCTCGCCGAGCAATCGGATCGGGCCAGGCAGATCATCCGACGGTTGCGTGACCTCGTGCAAAGGCGCGAGACGACGCGGCAGGTTGAGAGCTTGGCGCCAATTATCGAGGAGACGAGCGGGCTGGCGTTGCTGGGCTCAGGTCCAGCCGTAAAGCTCGACATCCGTGTCGCCCAGGATGCAGCCGAAGCAGTCATCGACAAGGTCCAAATACAACAGGTGCTCCTCAACCTGATGCGTAATGCGATCGAGGCGATGGAGGGGTTGGAGCGGCGCGAACTGACGATTACCACGAGCCGCGCCGGCGAGAGGGTTGCGATCCATGTCGCCGATAGCGGGTCGGGCCTGCCCGATCAGGTCCGCACCCGGCTGTTCCAGCCCTTTGTAACGAGCAAGCCCGACGGGATGGGGGTCGGTCTCTCGGTCTGTCGGGCGATTGTCGATGCGCATGGAGGTGAACTCTATGCCGAGGATAGAGAGGACGGAGGAACAATCTTTTCGCTCACGCTGCCGCGCCTTTGACCGCTGCCGGTTTGATGGCAGTTGGCCGAGGATCTGGACGCGTCCGCGCTTGTCCGGCCGGTCGACCAGAACTTGGCGATCGAAGCGGCCGGCACGCAGCAACGCCGGATCGAGGATCTCTGGCCGGTTGGTGGCGGCGAGCACCACCAGGCCGACCCTGGGATCGAACCCGTCCATCTCCGAGGGCAGCTGGTTCACTCGTCTGCTCTTTCTCGTCTTTGCTCCCGATCTGCGCCGCCGCGCTGCGCGCCCGGCCGAAGCGACGGTTGGGGGGCCTGTCGCTAGCCGCCGATCGTCGAGGTCGGCAAGGTCGCCGGCACCGTCTCGCGGTGCGACTTCAGCGGCGTGGAACGCGACCGTCTCGACAGGCAAACCGGCCGCTGGGATCTGAAACGATGAGACGATGCGTCCTAGGGAGAAGTCCCGTTTCTCGCGGCTTTATGCAGGGAGCGGATATATTCGATCAGATCGTCGATCTCGGTGCGCGTCAGGACCAGATCCGGCATCGCACCGTGCGGATGCGACAGGAACGCCCGGAGCGCGGCGTCGGTCATGATCTGCGCTCGATTCGCGTTCGCGACTCAGTCGGTCAGTGGCTCATCAGCAGTGGAACCGGAGCATGGGCCAGAAGATGTTCGGTCACGCCACCGAGAAAACGTTGCCGCAACCGACTATGCGTATAGGCGCCCATAACGATAAGCGTAGCCCGTTCTCTTGTCGCGGCGCCGACCAAGGCCTCGCCCGTCGATGACCCGGATCCCGGGGATGCGATCATATGGGCTCGGATACCGTGCCACGATAGCGCCTCGGCGAGATCGTCGGGATCGACACTGTCGGCGTCGTATTGCGGCGCCGCGAAAATCGATACGCGGTTGGCGAGATGGAGCAACGGCATGGCGCCGAGTACCGCTCGGCTCGCTTCCAGGCTGCCGTTCCAGGCGATTATCACATGGTCGGTGATGTCGAATGGCAGCTTCTCGGATGCCACCAGCGCCGGCCGACCACTCTCGAAGACGGCCGCATCGAAGCAGCGCTGGGCCTCGATCGAGCCCGGCCCAATGCGATGCAATACGACAAGGTCGCTCACCCTGCCAAAACGCGCCACCACTGTCTCGATTTCGCCGACCCTATCGGCCCTGTTGCAAAGCAGCTGTCGAGACGCACTCCCCCAACGCCGGGGATGCGGTTGCCAGTTTGCCATGCCTCGAAGCGGGCCTTTTCATCAGCGGCAGCTTCCAGGCTCGCCCGCTCAATGGCTTCTCTGGTGACGCCGGCGGTGATGATGACGTCCGGCATGTAGGCGAGCGCAGTTTCCGGTTCGGGACGGATGAACATCGCGCGGATATGAGAGCGGGTACGCTTTGCCACCAACCACGCAGCGTCGAGGAGGAGCTGACTCGAAAGCCTTTCGGCCAGCGGCACGAAAATCGTACGGATCATCACCTCTGCCCTTTCAACGGCATGCAGCAGCGTCTGTCGCTGCCTCGCGGCACCGTTTACGGGCTGGCGCCCTGCCTCGCCTTGACCCAGGTCAATCGCCGTCCAGTGGTCCAAGGCGCATGCCGGATCTTTGATCTGGAGCAGGGGAACCTGCGGTCCGCGAACGCGGAGCGGATTGTCGGGACCGGGTTGTCGCGGGTGGGCTCTGCTCGCACCGAACCCTGCGTTGCGTTGCCGCCTCGGTCGCGGGCGGCCCGTCGCGATGATCAGGAGTGGCGATCTTGCCGCGTGCTGCGTCCCGGGCCCTGCGCCCGACCGCGAGCCAGTCATTCGGCGAGCCGGGCGCGCGCCAGGCGCGATTGCGGCCGCTCGCCGATCGTGCCACGGGCGAGACCAAAGGCGGCGCCGGCGCCGATCAGCGCCAGTACGCCCGCGGCGATAAAGGCGGAATTAAAGCTGCCGGTCGCTTCGACGAGATAGCCGGTGACAATCGGCGCCAAGAGTCCGAAGGTGTTGCCGCCGAGCACCAAAAAGGCAAAGGCGCGCCCGGCATCGGCCGGCGAACGCAACAGATCGCCGACGAGCGCACCGTTTGCGGCTGGTCCGACATTAGCAAACGACACCGCAATCGTGACCAGCGCGATGACCGCCGCCAGCGATTGAACCAGCGGGATCAGCAATCCCACCGCGGTCAACAGCAGACAAAGTCCGACCAGATGGCGGCGCCTGCCACCGCGGACGGCCTCGGCGCTCATCACCCGGTCACCGCACCAATTGGCGACGATGTTGACGGCGGCTGCGACAAAAAACGGGATCGCGGTGTAAAGGCCGGATCCGACGATCGACAGGTGACGCACGGTCTGCAGGTAATTCGGCAGCCACGACATATAGAGATAGACGGTGTAGACGAGACAGCCTTGCGAGATGAACAGGCCCCACATCGTCGGGTTGCGGATCAATCCGAGGTAGCCGACACCGCCATGGTCGGGCGGTTTGATCCCGGCATGGCGCTCGGCAAGGATCATCTGCCGCTCGGGTTCCGGCAGCCATCGGGTCTTTTCCGGCGTCGAAACCACAGCCGACCACACCACGACCCAAGCCATCCCGACCGCCCCGGTGATGACAAAGGACCAACGCCAAGACACCACCTCGATCAACCAGCCGACCGCGGGCGCGCCGAGCGCCAAACCAAGGCTCGACCCGGCCGAGATTGCCGCGATCGCCGTCCCACGCTCGGTATAGGGAGACCATGAGCGCACGCTGCCATAGCTGACCGGCGCAAACGGCGCTTCGCCGACACCGAGCCCGAGCCGGGTGGCCAGCATCACGGCGAAATTGCCCGCTGCCCCGGTCAGCATCTGCGCCAGCGACCATACGGCAGCAGCAACGGAGGCGACGGTATGCGTACCCCAGCGATCGATCAGGCGCCCGCCAGGCAGCATCATCAGCACATACGCCCATAGAAAAGACGAGAACAGATAGCCGAGTGCAACCGGAGACAGGCCGAATTCATGTGCGATCGGCTTTCCCGCCACCGACATGTTGACGCGGTCGACGTAAGCGACCGCATTGAACAAGAACAGCAGCAGAAAGACCCAGTACCGACGTCGCGTCGTCTTCATCGGTCACTCCTCGCCAAGCGCATTCCCCGGCCGAGATCTAGAGAGCGGTTCGTTAAAGGTCTCCCGCTTCGATCAGCTCCCTTGCTCCGGCCTTGAGCACACGCTTGCCTGATGCTTCTGGCGGCGGTGGGTCAAACGCGCTTCTGTCTAAGCACATTTCCTGTGATGGAGCGACTCCCACGACCAGGAATCAAGCCTATGCCGCCGTTGCGTCTCCCGATCGGCTGAACCCGAGTCACTCCTCCGGTAGGCGAGCGGCGCGACTGCGGTGATTGATATCGCTCAGCAGCCAGTATAGTGTACCCAGCGCTACCGCTAGGCCGCCAAGCCCGAGCATGGTCGGCCAAGTCGCCGCAGAGTAGTCGAGCAGAATGAGTTTCCGTGCGATCACGATGATGGCTATCATCACGATGACGCGCACTTGCAGCACTCCTGCGCGCTGCCGCATCGACAGGACGATCGAATGGTTGAATTCGATGAGGATCAGGATGCTCAGCATCAAGCCAAATGTATCCTTAAGCGCGGTCCCGTCGGCCAAATGAACACCAGCGGTGAGTTCGGAGAACAGTGTCGTCGCCAACACGACAATCGAGTATAAAATAACAATCGCGATAGAAATCAGCAGCACCGCCGACACCATCAGTTCGAATCGGCCGTATAGTTCATAGAAACCGCGCAGCTGTTTGAAGGCGCGGGACCCATCCATACGAATCTCCATCGAACAAGGCGGGTTGGCACAAATTGCCGTCGCGATAATATGGGTGAAATCTTGTCGATCTTTTGGCACGGCTGGACATGCCAGGCATGCTGGGCCAAGCTCGCTGCAGCGGTCGATGTCACGGGTGGAGTCGAGCATGGTACAGAACTTGGCGGCGACGCCGTCCAGACATTACCTCAAACGAGAAGCGGCGCAGGCCCGGGGTTATTCGCAAGCGGTGGTCACCTCGGGGGGCCGGACGATATGGCTCGCCGGCCAGGTGGCGCCGACAAATGCGGCCGGCAGACCGCTCGCCGGCGATTTTGACGGGCAGGTGCGAGAGGTGTTCGCGCGCCTCGGGCAGACCTTGGCCGAGGTCAACGGC
>Ga0335075_10013188_pt1 | contig 12447 bp, 10 predicted proteins | sample Lox_Sample_24_FD_206723 | JGI IMG/M metagenome (GOLD analysis project Ga0335075, IMG submission 206723) | Soil microbial communities from Loxahatchee National Wildlife Refuge, Florida, United States - Lox_Sample_2.4 | ecosystem: Environmental > Terrestrial > Soil > Wetlands | place: USA... | reverse complement strand
CTGGAGGCGCGCAGATTCCTGGTGGCGGGGCCGGTGGTGGACAATGCCGACGACCTGGTAGGGGTTTCGATCATCGCCGCCTCAAGCGCAGGCGAGGCCCAGGAGCTGGCGAATCTCGATCCGGGGGTGGTTGCCGGGCGGTTGAGGATGGAGGTGCGGCCGGTGTTTCTGCCTTCGCTGGATGGGGTTCGGGTGGAGTACTAGCCAACGGCGAGCTTGTGCTGGTAACCCACGACTTTGGGTCGCGGGGAGATGAAAAGCAGGTTCCTTCGCTTTGCTCCGGTCGGAATGGCGACCCGTGAGTGTCGGAATGACAATGCTTGAGTTAGGTCCATGGAAAGCAAAAGAGCGTCCCTTGCGGGACGCTCTTTTGCTTTTGATCGCGATTAGAGCGAGCTCATGTTCAGCAGGAACTCGGCGTTGTTGCGGGTCTTGCCGAGCTTGTCTACGAGCAGTTCCATGGCTTCGACCGGGGACAGAGGGTTGAGCACCTTGCGCAGGACCCAGATGCGCTGCAGGTCTTCCTTAGGGATGAGCAGCTCTTCCTTGCGGGTGCCGGAGCGCTGGATGTCGATGGCCGGGAAGACGCGCTTGTCGACGAGCTTGCGGTCGAGGATGACTTCCATGTTGCCGGTGCCTTTGAACTCTTCGAAGATGACTTCGTCCATGCGCGAGCCGGTGTCGACGAGCGCGGTGGCGATGATGGTGAGCGAGCCGCCTTCCTCGATGTTGCGCGCGGCGCCGAAGAAGCGCTTCGGGCGCTGGAGGGCGTTCGAGTCGACGCCGCCGGAGAGCACCTTGCCTGAGGGCGGAACGATGGTGTTGTAGGCGCGGGCGAGACGAGTGATCGAATCGAGCAGAATCACGACGTCGCGCTTGTGCTCGACCAGGCGCTTGGCCTTCTCGATGACCATTTCCGCGACCTGGACGTGGCGCGCCGCCGGCTCGTCGAAGGTGGAGCTGATGACTTCGCCCTTGACCGAGCGCTGCATGTCGGTGACTTCTTCCGGCCGCTCGTCGATGAGCAGGACGATGAGCACGACCTCGGGGTGGTTGGAGGTAACCGAGTTGGCGATGGATTGCAGCAGCATGGTTTTGCCGGTGCGGGGCGGGGCGACGATGAGGCCGCGCTGGCCTTTGCCGATGGGCGTCAGCAGATCCATCACCCGGCCGCTGATGTTCTCGCGCACCGTTTCCTGCTTGATCCGCTCCTGCGGATAGAGCGGGGTGAGGTTGTCGAAGAGGATCTTGTTGCGGGTCTCCTCCGGCGATTCGAAGTTGATGGCCTCGATCTTGACCAGGGCGAAGTATTTCTCGCCCTCATGGGGCGGGCGGACGTTGCCGCTGATGGTGTCGCCAGTCTTGAGGTCGAACTTGCGAATCTGCGACGGGGAGACATAGATGTCGTCGGGGCCGGGCAGGTAGTTGTAATCGGGAGAGCGGAGAAATCCGTAGCCATCGGGCAGGATTTCGAGCACGCCTTCCGCGAAGATGTGTCCTTCCTTCTCGCTTTGGGCCTGGAGAATCTTGAAGATAAGGTCTTGCTTGCGGAGACCGCTCGCGCCCGGGATTTCCAGGCTGCGTGCAATGCGGCTCAGCTCCGTTATGTTTTTTTCTTTCAGTTCGGAGATGGTCATTTTCACCTACGGTGGGGTTTTTAGATGGGAGGCATTGCCAGGAAGGAAGTTACGGATCGAGCGGTTATTCGGCGAAACCCTTAATTCTTATTTCTCTGGGAAGATGAGCGGGGGGAGTAGAGGTTGAAGCAGGCCGCGCTTAAGCTGCGCGGCGCTGCTGAACAGTAGTTCCGGAAGCGGAAACGGTGCTTGAGGCTACCGGGCTCGACTCATGGAAACGGACCAGAACATCGTTGGTCGTATCCTGAAGACGCGTATTGGGCTTGTGCAGCTTACGGGTGGCCTTGGAGGCCAGCTGACAAAGCTGATACCGATTCTCGACGTGGGCAAGCGCCCCAAAAATTAGATCAGAACGCATAAACGTACTCTCCTTCTCGACCGCTTGACACAACCTGCATTGCTCTGGCTGGGAAAGGTAAGTCCGGTACTTGCAACGGCTACCCTACATCGGTCTGTGCTTGCTGTCTCTTTAGACGCTCAAGACAGCGTTCACGGTCAACATTTTTTTCGGGACTCTACGCGAAAACCCTGTTGACCTTACGGTCTTTCGCGCCCTGCAAAAAACTCTGCTGCGGCCCACAATTCCCATCGTTTTCTTCTGCCTGACCGGCAACTCCAAAGACCCGCCACGTACGGAATCTGGAAGCGCATCGTCAAGGTGGGAAGCCAATTAGGCTGCAGTTACAAGAACTGCGGGAGGCCTTCGTAGGGACTGAGCATTGTTATTTGCACTGATGACGTTAAACCTCCGCCGTCTCAGGGTCAATACTTTTTTCATAGAAATGTGGCGAAGGTGCTTCCAGGAACTGGATGCCGCCTGGGTGTCCGAAAATGAACTAATTACCGAAGTTTCTTGGGGTTGAGGGGCCGTTACTGTCTGGTTATGGGACAGAGTCTATGGAATTTCATAGGTTCTCGCCGCCTTCTCAACCCAGGCTTCGAGCGCTTCATTTCCTGCGCTAAATGATTGATTTTATGTGGCTCCGATTCCGGTCCGGATTTCCATCGACCTCTCTCTTGTTGAGGGGTCGAAATTTTCGCTTGACAATGGAGATAATTGTACCATTGTATTAGTACAAATGATCGTTCGTGTTCATCCCGCTTCTGGTGTTCCAATCTATCTGCAGATTGAGTTGCAGGTGAAACATGCGATCGCGGCCGGGGCGCTCAGGCAGGACGATTCGCTTCCGCCGGTGCGCAAGCTGGCGGCGGAGGTCCGGGTGAATCCGAACACGGTGGCCCGGGCCTATCAGAATCTGGAGCGCGACGGCGTGATTCGGACGGTTCCGGGCGGCGGCTGCTATGTGAACGGTCAGTCGCCCGGCCTGTTGAAGTCGGAAAAGCTGCGCCGGCTGAAACCGCTGGCACTGCAGCTGGCGGTGGAGGCCAAACAGATGCTGGTGGCTGAGGAGGACGCGGTGAAGCTGCTGAAGGAGTCGTTTGGCGAACTGGGTAGGGGGTCCGAAGAGCGGGCGGGGGACGAGGGATGAGCGATTTTGTGGTTGAAACCCATGCGTTGACGAAGCGCTACGGCTCTCTGGCGGCGGTGGATGGGCTGGAGATGGGGGTGGAGCGGGGCTCGATCTACGGCTTCATCGGCCGGAATGGCGCGGGGAAGACGACCACGCTGCGCATGCTGGCCGGATTGTCGCAGGCGACCAGCGGCACGGCCCGCATTCTGGGCATGGAGGCAAAGCGGGACCAGGTGGGGATCCTGGAGCGGACCGGTTTCGTGATCGACACGACGCTGCTGCCGTGGATGACCGGCAAGGACCTGGTTCGCTTCAACCGCGGATTCTTTCCCGGCTGGGACGACGGCCTGGTGCGCCGTTATGCGGAGGCCCTCGATATCCCCATGAACCGGGCGTTCAAGAGGCTTTCGCAGGGAAACAGGACCAAGCTTTGCCTGCTGCTGGCGCTGGCGCAGAATCCGGAGCTGCTGGTGCTGGACGAGCCGACGGCGGGGCTCGATCCGGTGGTGACCGACCAGCTGGTGCGGGTGCTGGTGGAGGATTTTGCCAATGACGGGCGGACCATCCTGATGTCGTCGCATCATCTCTCCGAGGTGGAGCGCATTGCCGACTGGGTGGGGATTATCGACAAGGGCAGGCTGCTGCTGGAGGCGCGGCTGGACGATATCCGCTCAAACTACCGGCGGCTGCGCGTGGTGGGCGAGCGCCTGCCGCGTTCGACACCCGAAGCTCTGGCGGTTTCATCGGCAGAAGGGGTTACGGAGTACGTGGTGAAGGCGGGCGCCGAGGGACTGGCGGCCGAACTCGGCAGCCAGGGGGCGATCGTGCTCGAGGTTCTTCCGCTGAATCTGTCGGAGATATTCCTGGTGCTGGTGGGAAAGGAGAGTCATGTACCTGTGGAAGTATTGGCGTGAGAGCCGGATTACGTTTGGGATCGCGATGCTGTTGCTGGCCGGGCTGACGGCGCTTTCGCTCCGGGGGCATGTGGTCATTGGAGGTCTCGACGAGCGGCAGTATGCGAATGTTGTGAACGGAATGCTGTATGCGGCCGCCGTCCCGATGGCGATCGTTGCCTGGGTGCTGGGCAGCTTTGGCGTGGGCCGGAGCCTGGGCGAGGGCGCGGGCTCGTATCTGTTTTCGCGGCCGCGACCCCGCGCGTGGTTTCTATGGCTCGACTGGGGATGCGGGCTCGGACTCCTGGCCATCCTGGTCCTTCTCTACAACCTGCTGACCAGCTGGATGGCGCATCGCATCATGCGCGCGGGAGGCGGTCCCTTCAGCGGACAGGTCAGCTTTCGCGACCTGGCGGAGCCGGTCTCGCTGATTCACCTGATGGGGCTGAACGCCATCGCCATCTTCCTGTTCTGCGGCATCATCTTTGGCGTGGTTTATCTTTGGACGATCCTGGTCAAAAATGCCCTGGGTGTAGTCATGGGCGCGGGGACGCTGGCCTGCTACGTCATCCTGAGTGCAGTGATCAAGCACAACTTTGGCTACGAGATGCCGGACCTGTTGTACCGCGTGTATGCAATTTCATTAGGCGGCGTGCATGGGCTGCAGGATCACCTCGGGCTTTCGCTGGCCTTGCGGGCGGGCATTGTGGCGCTGTTTCCGATCGCCGCGCAGCAGGTTCTGAATCGCATCGATATCTGAAGCGCCCGATAAGTTCCCTCAGACGTCGAGGCCGATGGAGCGCATGAGCAGCAGCGCGTTGGTGGTCTGCACGATACCGGGCGTGAGCTTGTAATCGAAGTGCAGCTTGCCGTCTTCGAAGGTGTCTTCGAAATGCGAATTGGCGGCGGTAAGGCCGATGCGTTCGGCGATCTCGGCCAGCGCGAGGTCGTGGGTGGTGACTAATCCGATGGCTCCGCGGGCAAGCAGGCTGCGGACGAAGGATTCGGTGCCGATGCGGCGGTCGTAGGAGTTGGTTCCGGAGAGCAGCTCGTCGAGCAGGAAGAGAACGGGCGTGTTTTTCTGGCTCAGCTCGTCGATCTGCTTGAGCCGTGAAATCTCCGCGTAGAAACGCGAGAGGCCGCCCTGCAGCGAATCGAGGATGCAGATCGATGCGGTGACCTGCAGGCTGGAGAGCGCCATACGGCGCGCGCAGACCGGCGCACCTGCCTGCGCGAGCACGGCGTTGATGCCGATGCTGCGGATAAAGGTGCTTTTGCCCGCCATGTTCGGCCCGCTGATGACGAGCAGCTGCAGTTGGCGGTCGAGCTTGAGGTCGTTAGGAATGGATTTGTCGCGTGCGAGCAAGGGGTGCGCAATCTCCTGGGCCTCGAAATAAGGGCCGTTCTCGACAATCTGCGGGAAGGTGTCGGCGGGATGCTCGTAGGCATAGACGGCGAAGGAGCTGAGCGCCTCCATCTCTCCGGTGACGGCGAGCCACTCGCGAACGGCTGCGCCGTGACGCTTGCGCCAGGTGTCGATGGCGAGGACGCAGTGAGGTGTGTAGAAGAGGAACGGGTCGAGGATTCTCACAAATAAGTTGTGGCGGGAGTCGAACCACGCGAGACGCTTGCTCAGGTTCCGGATGGCCTGGGAGGCGATGGCTCCGGAGCGCGCCAGCCGCGCAAGCAGTTGCGTGAATTTTGTCGCAGTCACAGGTTCTTTTTCGAGGATGCTGACAATTGCGGCCAGCAGGGCCAGGTCATGCTCTGCTCCGTCGACGCCGGCGACGATGGGATTGAGCTTCCGGTGCATTGCATGGCTCACGCCGAAGTTGACCAGGCTCATGACAAACGCGGCGTCGAGCCAATCCCACTTCCACCACGCGAAGAGGCTCAGAAGCCATAGAGCGCTGAGGCAGAATGCGGCGATGCGGATCTGCACGCGATTCACAGGCTGCGCGGCCTCGGCCCACGCGATCAGCTGTTGGGGATGCATCGCCGCGCGGGCGTCTTCGCCGGCAAGCGCAAGCTGTTCGCGAAAGCCGAGCCGCGGCGTGAGTTCACGAACCGCTTGCTGGCGGGCTGCGATCTCCGCAACCGGTGCGGCGGCCCGCAGCCATGCGGCGAGCGTCTCTTCGCCGGAGCTGGACCGGGCGGTGCAGAGGAGCTGAAAGAGGCTGCCGGGGCCGAAGATATCGAGGTCGCGCGCATAGGGATGATCGGGGGCGAGAAAGCGCTCGCCGGTTTCTCCGCTGCCGGCCCAGCGATTTTCAATCCTCGCGATGCCCTGCCGGTAATAGGCCTGGAGGCGTGCGTCCTTTCGCAGGCTCTTCAGCACGCGTTCGTGCAGCATGGCGAGCACAATAAAGAGCGCGACGGGAATGAGCAGAAAGAAGATCTTCGCGGCGTGATATTTGGCCAGCCAGACGGCGGAGGCGACGATGAGCAGTCCGATGATGATCTTTGCGGCGGCGAAGGCGTTGTCCTGCTTGCGGTGCTGGGCGGTTGATGCGGCGATCGCGCTGAGGCGGCGGTCATACTCGGCCTGCGGCTGACTCATCCTTTCATTGTCGCAGGGGAGGGTGTCCGGAGCTCAGCTCCAGTAGCTGCGGTCGAGCGTGCGGTACTGGATGGCCTCTGCGAGGTGAGCGACGCTGAGCGCGGGCGAGGCTTCGAGGTCGGCAATGGTGCGAGCCACTTTGAGGATGCGGTCGTGAGCGCGGGCGGTGAGGCCCTGCTGCTTCATGGCCCGCTCGAGAAGCTTCTCCGCGTCGCTGCTCAGTTCGCAGAAGGTCCGGATCTGGCGTGTGCCCATTTGTGTGTTGGAATAGATTTTTTCTTTCGCGCTGGTGAAGCGCTCGCGCTGCAGCTCGCGGGCTTTGAGGACGCGGGCGCGGATGGCGGCCGAGCTTTCGGTGGAAGCTCCGCCGCGCAGCTCGCGATACTGCACTGCCGGGACTTCGATGTGGATGTCGATGCGATCCAAGAGCGGCCCGGAAACCTTGGAGACGTAGCGCTGGATAAGCGGCGGCGTGCAATGGCATTCGCGCGACTTGTCGTTGAAGTAGCCGCAGGGGCAGGGATTCATGGCGGCGGCGAGCATGAACGCGGCGGGAAAGCTGAGCGACATGGAGGCGCGGGCGATGGTGACGTTGCGGTCCTCGAGCGGCTGGCGCAGGACTTCGAGGACGTTGCGGGGAAACTCGGGCAGCTCATCGAGGAAAAGCACGCCGTTGTGGGCGAGAGAAACCTCGCCGGGCCGGGGAATGGCTCCCCCGCCAATCAGTCCGGCATCGGAGATGGTGTGGTGCGGAGAACGGAAGGGGCGCTGCGCGACCAGGCCGGCTTCGGCATCGAGAACGCCGGCGACGGAGTGAATCTTGGTGGTCTCGAGCGCCTCGGCGAAGCTAAGCGGCGCGAGGATAGACGGCAGGCGCTTGGCAAGCATGGTTTTGCCGGAGCCGGGCGGTCCGATCATGAGGATGTTGTGTCCGCCGGCAGCGGCAACTTCGAGGGCCCGCTTGGCGGTTTGCTGGCCGCGCACGTCGGCGAAATCGAGGGCGTGGTGCTGCAGCTCGCCGAGAACCTGCTTCGTCTCGACACGGAAGGGCGGCGTGTGGATACCGCCGTTGCCGGCCGCGTTGAGCAATTCACGGACTTCGTTCAAGGTCTCGACCGGATAGACGTCGACGCCTTCGACCACTGCTGCTTCGCGGGCGTTGGCCCTGGGCACGACGAGATTTTTGATGCCGCGCTCGCGGGCGGCGACGGCGACGGAGAGCATGCCGGAGACGGCGCGAAGATTTCCATCGAGCCCGAGTTCGCCGACCAGGAGGAACTGGCTGAGATCGCGAAGCTGAAGGGCTCCGTATGCGCCGAGAATGCCGATGGCCATGGGGAGATCGAAGCCCGAGCCTTCCTTCTTGATGTCGGCGGGGGCGAGGTTGATGGTGATGTGGGTGGGCGGAATGTCGAAGCCGGAGTTTTTGATGGCGGCGCGCACGCGGTCGCGGCTCTCGCGCACCGCCGCATCGGGAAGGCCTACGGTGTGGAAGTGATCTTCGTTGGTCTTGATGCCGGAGAAATCCACCTCGACATCGATCATGTTTGCGTCGATGCCGTAGACCGAAGCGCTGAAGGCTTTGAAATGCATAATGTTCTTTGGAGTAGAGTGGCTGGAGTATACACTCGCGGATTACGAGCGCCGACGCGCAAAGCGTCTGCCGTCGCGGAGTCAAGGTAGCGTTGGTAATGTCGGCCGGTTGTGATCGATGCCTCGGCAGGGTGGCGCGGCCGCGGATGGAGGAATTGCATGAAGGTCTTTCGCCTTTGGTTCTTGTTTCCGGCAATTTTGCTCGCCGCTTATGCGGCGGCCTCACCCCAGAACAGCGCAAGCCCGGCGAACACGCAGAAGGCGCAGCCGGATCAGAGTACCGAGGAGCAGGACCAGCCGGTGGAAGCGCGGTCGGCAAAGCTGAAAGCCGACGAGCACGAGGCGCTGTCGACGGCGTGGGAGATGATGCAGTCGACGAGCGATGCGTCGAAGCCGCCGGAGCACGTGAGTCTGCTGGTCGCGCTGGGGACGCTGGGCGGATACAAGCAGAGCGAAGATATGATTACCGCCGGCATGAAGGACACCGATGTCGACGTGCGGTTGGCGGCGGTGGCCGCCGCGGGAAGCTCGGAGGATCGCAACCTTATCCCGGCGCTGCGGCTGGCGATGGACGACCATGCTCCCGAGGTGGTGGTGACGGCGGCGGCCTCACTCTGGAAGATGGACGACCATACCGGCATCGATGTGCTGCAGGGAGTGTTGACGGGCGAGATGAAGGCCAAGTCGAACTTCCTGAAGTCGGGCCTGCACACGGTGAACCGGGATCTGCACGATCCTTCGGCCATGGCGATTATCGGCGCGGAACAAGGGGCTGGAGTGCTGTTCGGGCCTTTCGGGTTCGCGCTCGCCGCGGCGAAGATGGCGCACCCCGGTCCGAGCGCGAACTCGGCGCGTGTGATCGCGGCCGGGCTGCTGGCCGAGGACCAGAGCGAATCGAATAAGAAGGCCCTGATCCAGACTCTTCAGGACAAGGATCCATATGTGCGCCAGGCATCGGCGAAGGCGCTGGCGAAGTTTCGCGGCAAGGATGTAACCGACGCGCTGCTGGATGGCTTTGACGATCCCAAGCCTTCGGTGCGCTTCATGGCCGCGGCGTCCTATATCCGCATCGTTTCTCCGGTGAAGACTGAGGTACGGCATCGGCCGGCGCGCGCCTCGGCACGAAAGAAGGCCGAGGGCGAGAAGTAGGCGGGCGCTGGTTCAGCGCTGTTGGCGCGGTCTAGAATTGACCAATTGTGAAGACCAGTCTGTTCGATCTTTTTAAGGTAGGCATCGGCCCTTCGAGCTCGCACACCATGGGGCCGATGCGCGCCGCGCGGCGCTTTGCCATGGAGCTGGCGAGCGCGGGCCTGCTGGCCGACGTGGCGTCGGTCCGCGCCGAGCTCTATGGATCGCTTGCACTCACCGGCATTGGCCACGGCACCGACCGCGCCGTGTTGCTTGGGCTCAGCGGCGAAGAAGCCTCCACCATCGATCCGGCGACCATCGAAGCCAAGCTGGCGGCGATCCGTGCGTCGGGACGGCTATCGCTTCTGGGAGAGCGGGCGATTGATTTCCACGAGCGCGACGACCTGCTGTTCTGCCGCGAGCAGATGTTTCCTGCGGGCGCGAAGACGCAGCATCCTAACGGGCTGCGTTTTACGGCTTTCGATAAACACGGCGCGGTGCTTCTTAGCGGAATCTTCTTCTCGATCGGCGGCGGCTTCATTGTTGCCGATGCCGAAGGCGCGGGCAGCGCTCCGCTGATGACGACGGCGACGCTGCCGTGCCCATTCCAGAGCGCAGCCGAGCTGCTGGAGCTCGCCGCGGAAAAAGATCTCGCCATCTGGCAGGTAATGCTGGCCAACGAATGCGCGCTGCGCAGCGAAGCCGAAGTGCGGGAGGGCATTCTGCATATCTGGCGGGTGATGGAGGCGTGCATCGACCGGGGCATGGCGACGGAAGGGATATTGCCCGGCGGATTGCAGGTGCGGCGGCGCGCGCCGCGCCTGGCGCAGCGCCTGCACGCCAAGGGCTCGGTCGACCCGCTGGCTCCGCTTGACTGGGTGACGGTTTACGCGATGGCGGTGAATGAGGAAAATGCCGCGGGCGGCCGCGTGGTGACTGCGCCGACGAACGGCGCGGCGGGCGTGATTCCGGCCGTCGCGCGGTATTACAAGACATGCGCGAGCGGCGCGGATGAGGAAGGCATCCTGCGCTACTTTCTTACTTCGGCGGCGATTGGCGTGCTGTACAAGGAGAATGCCTCGATCAGCGGAGCGGAGGTTGGCTGCCAGGGCGAGGTGGGTGTCGCGTGCTCGATGGCCGCCGGGGGGCTGGCCGCGGCGCTGGGCGGATCAAACAGCGAGGTGGAGCATGCGGCCGAGATTGGCATGGAGCACAATCTCGGGATGACCTGCGATCCTATCGGCGGACTGGTGCAGATTCCGTGCATCGAGCGCAATGCAATGGGCGCGGTGAAGGCGGTGCACGCGTGCAGGATTGCGATGAACGAGACGGAAGGGCACAAGGTGTCGCTCGACCAGGTGATCAAGACCATGTATCTTACCGGACTAGATATGCAGTCGCGATACAAGGAGACTTCGCTGGCCGGGCTTGCGCTTAACGTGATCGAGTGCTGAATACGCGGCTAGGCGCCTGCGTGCGCATGCGTGAGTTGGCCATAGGCGACCCGGCATTCGTATTCGAGCCGCACCCGGCCGTTCTTCTGCGCGTGTGCAAACAGATTTTCGATTGCATTCCGCATCGCGTCATATCGCGGATGACCGGGCTGAGGCATGTACGAGGACGACAGGATGCGTCCTTCGAGACCTTCGAGGGTTAAGTCCTGCGCGTTGGGGAAGACTTTCTCCTTCATTGCATCCGGAGCGAAGAAGGCGGCCTGTTTTTCCGGGGAGAGATGGCTGCTCTGCACGGCTTTGTAGTCCGCGCCGAAATCGACAAGGATTCTCTCGTAGGCTTCGTGAAAGGCGTCGCCGTGCATGCGGCGGTTGTTATAGACGATCGCGCACCAGCCATGGGAAGCAAGGATGCGGGCGAATTCAGCGCGGGCGCGGCGGAGATCAAACCAGTGCATGGCCTGGGCCACGGTGACCAGATCAACGGAGCGGTCGGCGAGGCCCGTGGCCTCCGCCGCTGCTGAAATGCACCGCAGCCTCGGATGCCGATGGGATAGCTCCTCACATGCCTCGCGCATCGCGGCATTGGGCTCCACGGCGACAACGCGGTAATTGCGCTCGAGAAAAATCTCTGTGAGCAGGCCGGTGCCCGCGGCAACATCGGCGATGACCGACCCCGGATGCAGGCCGCACTCTGCAGCGAGCAGTCCCACGATCTGTTTGGGATAACGGGGCCGGTGCTGGCGATAACTCTCTACTCTGCTGGTGAACCGCTCCGCTGGCTTCAAGCTGGACCTATCTTTCGACGGCGAGGGCGACGGAGTTTCCTCCGCCCAGGCAGAGGGCGGCGACTCCGCGATGGACATCGCGCCGGATCATTTCGTAGATCAGGGTGACGAGCACACGCGCGCCGCTGGCTCCGATGGGATGGCCGATGGCGATGGCTCCTCCATTGACGTTGACCTTTTCCAGCGGAAGAGCGAGCTCGCGGGTGACACCGAGCGCCTGCACGGCAAAGGCCTCGTTCAATTCGAAGAGGTCGACGCTGTCGGCGGTCCATCCTGCCCTGGCCAGCACTTTCTGCACGCCGGTGACGGGCGCCATCATCACCCACTTGGGATCGACGCCGCTGGTGGCCTGAGCGCGGATGCGGACCAGAGGATCGAGATGCAACTCCGCAGCTTTGCCCGCCGACATCACCACCACGGCAGCGGCGGCATCGTTGACTCCCGGGGCGTTGCCGGCGGTGACGGTGCCATCTTTCTTGAAGGCGGGCTTGAGCGCGCGCAGGGCTTCCATGCTTGCGTCTTCGCGAATCGACTCATCGCGTTCGACCATCGTGGGCGGCTGGCCTTTCTTCTTTGCCGGCACCTCGACCGGGATGACCTGCGACGAGAAGCGGCATTCCCGCCAGGCGGCGGCTGCCTTGCGGTGCGAGTTGAGAGCGTATTCATCCTGCTCTTCGCGGGTGATGTGGTATTTCTCGGCGACGTTCTCGCCGGTGACGCCCATGTGGTAGTCGTTGTACACATCCCACAGGCCGTCATGCACCATCGAATCGACGGCGACGGCGTTGCCCATGCGGAATCCGCCGCGGCCCTGGGGAAGAAGGTAGGGCGCGTTGGTCATCGACTCCATGCCGCCGGCGACCACGATCTCGGCGTTGCCGGTCTGGATGGATTGAGCGGCGAGCGCAACCGCTTTCAATCCCGA
>Ga0335075_10013187_pt1 | contig 12450 bp, 12 predicted proteins | sample Lox_Sample_24_FD_206723 | JGI IMG/M metagenome (GOLD analysis project Ga0335075, IMG submission 206723) | Soil microbial communities from Loxahatchee National Wildlife Refuge, Florida, United States - Lox_Sample_2.4 | ecosystem: Environmental > Terrestrial > Soil > Wetlands | place: USA... | reverse complement strand
AACTTCCCAGAAAGCGAACTGCAGGATTCAACAGATCCACAACGCCGGCCGACATACCCTGAGCATCTCCGCGAGACTCGCTTCCTGCTCCCGCCGCACCCGCCGGCGGGCCAGCACTAGCGCCGGACCGGAAGGACCTGTCTATCTATGGCGAAGCCCGCCGCAGAGCTGGCCGAGTGCCTCGAACTGCCACGGCCGGTTCAGCTGCTGCGAACAGTCGGCTGGAATGCCGCCGAGTCCTTCGGGCTTCCGGTCGCCGGGTATGCCGTGGCCGCGTCGCTGGGCGGGCGCGACGCCGGCCTGTGGGCAATGCTTGCCACCATCTGGCTGACGGCCGGCGCCCGCAAGGTCCTGACGGGGTCCGTTCCCAGCCTGGTGATGATCTCGATAGCCGTGCTCACCGTCCAGACCGCGGCCGCCATCGCGACCGGGAACTTGCTGATCTTCCTGGTGCACTTCCCGATAGCGAACCTCGCCCTGTGCATCCTGTTCGCCCGCACCGCGCGCGGGCACAGCCCGATCGCCGCCCGGTTGGCCGGCGAGGTAATCGGGCTGCGCTGCCCGGACGCCCACCAGCCGCGCCTGCATCGCTTCTTCCAGCGGGTGACCGTCTTGTGGGCCGGCGTGTTCCTGCTGCTGGCCGTCAGCCTGGGAGTCCTGCTGGCCGCCGTCCCGCTCGCCAGCTACGTATCAGTCTGGGCTGCCACCACCGTCGTGCTCATCTCTGCCGGAATCGCGGCCTCCGCCTTGTGGCTGCGGTCCGTGCTCCGCAGGCTTAGCATCGGCTTCCGCTTCGCGCCGGCGATCGCGGTATAGACATCACCGGACGGCGGCTTACCGCAGGAGCAGCTTGCTGATCCGGCGGCCGGCGATCCCGAGACCGACGGTAGCCATCACGGTCAGGTACAGGACGTGCCAGAACAGTCCGGGACCGACGACACCGAGGGTCAGGCCGCGCAGCAGCGCGATGCCCTGGTACAGCGGAGTGCAGTCGACGACCAGCTGAATCAGCCGCGGATAGACGCTCAGCGGGTAAAACGTCGTGGAGAACAGGAACATCGGCAACGTCGCCAGCGTGACGTACTCGAAGTCCTGCCAGCTGCGCATGAACGTGGTCGCCGCCATCCCGGCGCCGGCGAAGGCGAAGCCGACCAGCAGCGCGACCGGGATGTCGAGCACAGCCCAGGCCGAGTGCACCAGGCCCATCGCCAGCATGACGACCATGAACGCGCATGCGTAGAGGCCGCCCCGGATCAGCGCCCAGCCGACCTCCCCGAGCGCCACGTCGCCAGGGCCCATCGGCGTTGCAAGCGCCGCGTCATACAGCTTGGCGTACTTGAGCCGGAAGAAGATGTTGAAAGTCGAGTCGAAGATCGCGCCGTTCATAGCGGACGTCGCGAGGAGCGCGGGCGCCACGAAGCTGGTGAATCCCACAACGTGCCCGGCGAAGGTGACCTTACCAACCAGCTCACCGATACCGACGCCGATCGATAGCAGGTAGAACAGCGGCTCGAAGAAGCCGGACGCCAGAATCAGCCAGGTGTGCCGGTACACCCGCGCGTGCCGCTCGATCAGGTGAGCGCTGCCGCGGCCGCCAAGTCCCGCGCGCCGGGCCACCAGCAAAGGCGCGGGGAGAATGCGCAACGGCAGTTGCCACAGTGCATGCCCGGAGACCGATTGCTCAGACATGCAGCCTCCGCCGGTAAGCGCGCTCGCCCGCGAGCAGGCCAAGGATCACGATGGCCGTCAGATAGGCGAGGTGGCCGAGCGAGCCGACCAGGTCCGCGCTTCCGAGGCTGAGCGCACGGCAGAGCGCCACACCGTGCCACAGCGGCGTGACGTAGGCAAGCGGCCTGACCCAGCCCGGCAGCTGCGTCACCGGAAAGAACGTGCCGGAGAACAGGAACAGCGGGATCATGCCGAACCTGAAGATGATGTTGAAAGCCTGGTCGTTGTTCTTGCGGGTGACGGCGAACGCGTCCAGGGGCGCGGCGAACGCCAGCCCGGTCAGCACCGCCGCCGGGAGGGCGGCCACCACCCAGGCCGACCTGACCGAGCCGAACGCCGACATGATCACCAGGAAGATCGTCATGTTCATGGCAAGGCGCATCGTGGTGAAAAGCAAGTGGCCGCGGAAGATGTCGCCGGGCTTCAGCGGGGTCGCGGCCGCTGCCTGATAAGTCTGCTGCCATTTCACCGCGGTGTACACGGGGTACAGCGACTCTCCGACCGCCGTCTGCATCGCCGTGGCCGCCATCAAGCCCGGTGCAAGGAAGACGAGGTAGCTCACCCCGCCAAGGCCGGCAGTCCCGTGCTTGTTTACCAGCGTCCCGAGGCCCAGGCCCATGGCCCCGAGGTAGAGCACGGGCATCAGGACGCTGGAGTAGATCGAGCCCCGCCAGGTGCGCCGGTAGTTCACCAGCCAGGACTGGAACGCCCGGACCGCCATCTGCCCCGGCCGAGCCACCCCGGCGCCAGGCTTCGACGGACGGACCCGCAGAGCCGGGATCGTCATCCGTCCTCCAGGCGCCTGCCAGTCAGCTTCAGGAACACGTCCTCCAGCGTGCTGCGGCGCACGAGCGAGGTCAGCGGCTCGAGCCCGAGACCACGGACTGCTGCCATCGCCGAGTCTCCGTCGGCGACGTACAGCAGGACGCGGTCGGCGAGCACCTCGGTCCGCTCGGCAGGCACGGCCGCCAGCTTGTCAGCAGCCTGATCATGCTCGAAGGTGCTGAATCTCAGCTCTAGCACCTCGCGACTTGAGTAAGTCTCGATCAGCTCCCGCGGCGAGCCTTCCGCAGCGATCTTGCCGCCGTCCATCACCACCAGCCGGTCGCAGAGCTGCTCGGCCTCGTCCATGTAATGAGTGGTCAGGATCAGTGTCACGCCCTGTTGCTTCAGCCGGAACAGGCGATCCCAGACCACGTGCCTGGCCTGCGGGTCAAGTCCGGTGGTCGGCTCGTCAAGGATCAGGACCTCCGGCTCGTTGATCAGCGACCTGGCAATCGTCAGCCGGCGTTTCATCCCGCCGGACAGTGGTTCGACATGATCATCTGCACGCTCTGAGAGCTGCACGAAGTCGAGCAGCCGGCTCGTGCGGTCGGCGATGACGGCCCGCGCGAGGCCGAAGTAGCGGCCGTACACGAGTAGGTTCTCCCGGACGGTGAGCTCGACGTCCAGGGTGTCTTCCTGCGGTACCACTCCCAGCCTGGCGCGGATGGCCGAGCCATCGATCACCGGGTCGAGGCCGAGTATGCTCAGCTCTCCCCCGCTGGGCGGCGACACGCATCCGATCATTCGCATCGTCGAGGACTTGCCAGCGCCGTTAGGACCGAGGAAACCGAAAGCTTCACCGCGCCGGAGCTCGAAATCTATCCCGTCTACTGCGGTGAACTGGCCGAACCGCTTCGTGAGGCCCCGGGCGCGGATGAGGACGTCGGGATCTGGCACGTGCGTGACCTTACCCAACGGGTCCGACAGTTCGAAAACGATTAACTCGGGGTGTCAGGGTATTTTGGCAGTCCAGGCGGGCACCCCATAGGTGACCGGTCGCACGCGGTAGTCTCACAGGGTCGCGCACGTACCCGGACGGGTCAGGAGGCAGGTTCCCAGCGGTGAGCACGATCAGCGGGCTCTACGAGCGGTTCCGCCTCCTTATCCACGAGGGTGCGAAGTTCCTCCTGGTCGGCCTGGTCGGCACGATCGTCACCTTCGGCGTTGCCAACGCTCTCCAGGACATCGGCAAGTACAAGGCCATCACGATCGCCACGATCCTGGCCACCGTGGTCACCTACCTCGGCAACGGCCGGTGGGCCTTCCGGAACCGCCAGGGACAGGGCGCCACCCGCGACTCGATCGTGTTTTTCGTGCTGAACGGGATAGGCCTGCTCATTTACTGGGGCTGCATCGGGCTGACCGACCTGGCCGGCCTTGGAGACGACAAGCTCTGGTACAACGCCGCGCTCGTTGTCGGCACCGGCCTCGGCACGCTGTTCCGCTTCTGGTCCTACCGCAAGTGGGTCTGGGTCGCCAGTGACACCCCCGTCCTGGCCGAAGGGGAGTCAGCAGAAGACCGTGCCCAGGACCTCGCCGCGATGGTCGGGGCCGCGCCGATCACTCACCACGGCTCTGGCGAAGACGGCGGCCGCGCCCCTGGCCATCCGCGCACGCCCGGATCACACCGTCGGTCCTGAGGTGCCCGGCCCCAGCCTCGCCAGGCGAGCCAGCTAGCTAAGCAGCGCAGGCACCCGCGGTTGCCAGCAGCGTGCCGAGCGGAATCCGCAGATAGGCGTTGGCTTGCGACTGGCTGATCGCCCCGATGGCCACCAGCCTGCCGAGCACGTGCTGCTCGCGGGCGAGCCCGGCGGCTGCGTGATCGATCGGGTCATCTGCGCTCGGCCCCTGGACTAGCCCGGCCAGCAGGGCCGCCTGCGGCCAGGACAACTGGTCCGGCTGCACGCCAAAGTAGCCGCAGCTTGCCTCGCCCAGCCCGTAAAACCCGTGCCCGAAGTAGGCCACGTCGGCATACAGCCGGAGGATCTCCGGGCTGCTGTAGGTGTACTTGAGCTTGATCGCGAGTGCTATCTGCTCTGCCTCCGCGGTCAGGCTCGACCGGCCGGGCGTGTACAGCATCTTGGCCAGCTGCTGGTAGAGCGTCGCGCCGCCCTGGTCGCCCCGCCTGGTCACAGTTCCGTAAATGACCCGGAGCACCGCTATGGGATCGATGCCAGGCTCCTCCTTGAACCGGTGATCTTCGGTGGCCTCAAGCGCCGTGGCGAAGCGGTGAGGCACCACAACGCCCGGATACGGGGCACCGTGCTCCCGGTCAAATGCCCGGGCGAGCTGCCTGGCGTTACCTGCCGCCGGAGTTGCCAGCATGAGCACGCCGAACGCCAGGGCTCCGGCGAGCATGAGCGCCACGGCGGCCAGCCCGGCCTTCTTCGCCGTTCGCGCCGCGCGCAGGCGGCGACCCGAAGGCTCCCGGCCGGGCGGCTGCCCGTACGCCGGAACGTCGGGCTCCCCCGGCGGCTCTGGCCACCCTGACCGCGGCGTTGACGTTGACCATCCCATCGTCTAGGCCAACGGCCCTGCGCGGCCGGGAGTGCCAGACCCGGACAGAGGCTGGCCGTATCTTGGCACTCCGACTAGTCGGTCTGGGAAATCCGCGGGCCGACGGCGGCATGCGGGCAGCGGCTCGGCGCCGGGCTGGCTGATCCTGGTTGCCGCGTACCTGGCAACCGGCCTACCGGGCGGCGAGCCCGCCGATCAGCAGTTCGGTGAACAGGTCGCCGACCTGAGTCGGCGACAGCGAGCCGTCAGGCTTGAACCAGGAACCGAGCTGATTCACCACGCTCAGGAAGTAGTGCACCACGATGTCGGACGAAATGTCGGCGCGGAACGTCCCGGCTGCGACACCCTCGTCGACCAGCGCCTTGAACTTCTCGTGGTAAGTCCGGCGCTCGGCCCGGATCTGGGTCTGCTTGTCCTCCGGCAGCATGTGCAGTGAGCGGAAGAACACGATCATGTCGTCGAGGTTGTCCAGGCTGGTCTGCACGACGTCAGTCGCCGCGGCCCGCAGGCGCTCCTCGGCAGTCCCCTGGCCGGCCGCGATCTCGTCGAGGTGAGAAGTCTGCATCGTCAGGACCTGGTGATACACCTCGTAGAGCAGGTCGTCCTTGGAGCCGTAATAGTGGTACATAGCACCCTTGGTGACACCGGCCGCGTCGACGATGTCCTGGACAGAAGTGCTCTCGAAGCCGTGCCTGGCGAAGAGCCTGGTCGCGACATGCAGCAGCCGTTCCTTCACCGGCCGGGCAGCCTTGCCGGCAGCCCGGCCGGGCGACTCCTTGGACCTCAGCACCATGTGCCACGCTCCGGCTCACTCGTCTCCGGAGCGGCGTCATACCGTCCGGTCGGTCTAAAATTAGGCACCCGGGTACCGCTCGGTCAACTCGGCAGTTCACTCCCCCGCTGCCAACCGTGTGTGGCCAGGCCCGATGCTGCCCGGCCCGTGCAGCTAACACCGTTGCAGCTAACACCGTGCTGCCCACACCGCCCGCCGGCCGCTACCCGCCGGCCAGCTGGCCGAGGTAGTCGGCAACGTCCTGGATGAGGTAGCCGGGCCGGTGGCGGCGCGGACCCGTGCCGCCCTGCTGCCACGGCCGCGGCCCGTCCAGCGGCCGGTACTCCAGGCCGGCAGCATCCAGCCTGCGCACATGTGCCGCGACCCGGTCCAGCAGCGGCGGCTGTCCGCCAGCAGTTCCGGCCGCATCCAGCGGCACCGGCCCGCCTGACCAGGCGACGTCGGCGAGCGCGCAGGCCCTGGGGAAGATCATGTACTCCAGCGCCCGGCCGTCCGGGATGTACTCGGTCCATACCTGGAACTGGGTGCCGATCATGCGGTCGCGCGCCTGCTGCGGCCAGTCAGCCGGCACCGGCGCGAACGCCGCCACGTCGCCGAGCCTGACCGGCCCGCCGATGGCGACCGGCTCGGTTTGAGCACGTTCCTGGTAGTAATCGAAATACGTGGGGAACACTGGCGAGGCGACCACATCGTGCCCGGCCTCCGCGGCTTGTCGCGCGATCGGCATACCGCGCCAGGCCATGACCACGGTGTCCTGCCTGAGCATCCCGGCCCGCCCCGCGGAGGTAGCAAAACCCTCGTCCCACACCACGGCCCTGGCACCAAAGTCGGCCGCGAGCAAGTCCGCGACATCGCGCAGGAACGCCCCGTGCAGATCCTCGGCCGTCGACAGGCCGCGGCTGCGGCGCACCTGGTCGACCCTGGGGTCCTCGCGCCAGCGGCCCATCAGGCACTCGTCGCCGCCGATGTGCACGAAGCGGGCGCCAGTGGCGCCGATCAGCTCGCCGAACACGTCGCGCAGCAGGCTCATCGCCTCCGGCACCGGCGCCAGCAAGTACGGGAAGATGCCCCAGTCCGGGCTGACCTGGTAGCCGCCGGGCGGCGGCGTGCCCGAGCCGAGCTCCGGAAGCGCGGCGAGCAGGGCCTCGGTGTGGCCGGGCAAGTCGATCTCGGGCACCAGGGACACGCCGCGCCGGGCAGCAAAAGCGGCGATCTCTGCCAGGTCGGCCAGCGTGTAGTAACCGCCGTGCGGGATGTCGTCGTACACCGCGGGGTCTTCGTCGTTGAGACTGATCCGCGTCCGGGGCCGGTGGGACCCGACCTCGTGCAGCCTGGGATGCAGGCGGCTTTCGATCCGCCAGCCCTGGTCGTCAGTGAGATGCAGGTGCAGCCTGTTGAGCTTGATGGCGGCGAGGGAGTCGACGAGCGCGAGCAGCTCACGCTTGGTCGCGAAGTGGCGGGCAACGTCGATGTGCGCGCCGCGCCAGGCCAGCGCGGGACGGTCGGTGATCTCGGCACACGGCAGGTTCCAGGCGGGTGCACCGGGCAGCGGCGCCGCCCGCCAGGCGTCGTCAGGCAGCAGCTGCCGGATGGTCTGCGCGGCGTAGCCAGCCCCGGCCGGGTCGCCGGCCGTGATCGTGATGCCGTTCTGCTCGATGACGAGCTGGTATGCCTCGTGGCCGAGCGCGTCGTCCAGCCTCACCGAGCACAGCGCCCCGGTGCTGCTCCGCGCGGGTGAGGCTTGCGCGGCTGAGGCTTGAGCGGATGGGGCCGGCTCGGATGAGGCCGGCCCGGATGACGCCGGCCAGGGCAGCGCGCTCAGGAGGTGGCGGACCGTGGACGCGGCCGCCTCGGTGAGCGCGGTGGGACCGGTGCCAGCCGGGCGGACTTCTGGATTGGCCGGCACCTGCAGGACGCCGTCCCTCGGCGTGACCGATACCGGCTGCGGGATCAGCATGGCTAGGCGGTCATCCATCTGCTGCACTGCTCCCGTCCGCGGCGGCGGCTCGGCGCCCGGGGGTAGGCGCCCGGCCGCAGACTAACAGCGAGCCGAAGCTCGGGGATCTACCGGGCTGATCTCTGCCGGCCCGGTGACCAGGAGGCCTGCGGCGGCCGGATGTTGCCCGTTCTGCGCTAAGGTGGGTAGGCCCGCCGGGAGACTGGCGGGCGAGCAGTGCCGGGACGTAGCGCAGTTTGGCAGCGCACTTGACTGGGGGTCAAGGGGTCGCGGGTTCAAATCCCGCCGTCCCGACGGTTTTTCGAACAGCTTTGGGACCATCTTGGGACCAGGCCTCTCATCCGGCATTCAGGTAGGCGCTGAGCGCCGCGTCGGCGTCGGTGATGGCCCGGTGGTCAGGGTGCAGGTACCGCTGCGTGGTCGTCAGCGATCCGCGGCCAGCGATCTTCCGCAGGACATGGACCGGGACGCCTGCGTCGGAACTGGTAGGGAGCGGTTTACTAACCATGCTCAATGCGTGTAGCGGCGTGCTCGCCTCGGGAGGTATTCGTCATTGCTGGTGAGGACGAGTGCGGGCTGGGTCGGCTGCGTAGCTTGACCAGTCGCCGCCGGCCTGGTGCATCCATTTGGCTGCGGTTGTCTGGTGCAGGCCGAGCAGGTCGGCGAGAACTGCGGCGGGGAGTTGGGCGGCAAGGCTGAGGAGCGCGGCCCGGCGGCCGGTCTGGGCGTAGATTCCGAGGATTCGCAGCCGTTCGCCGAGGCGGGCCGGGGTGATCGGTCGTCCGGGCATGTGGCCGGGGAACAGCCAGGTTGTCTCGGGCGGGGATCCGACTCCGCGGTAGGCGCGACCGTTGGTGATGAGGTCGAGGACAGCGATGGCGAGCAGGTCGGGGACGGGCACTTCGTGGCGGCCGAGCCGGAGGGCGAGGGTATCGTCGCGGCGGATCACCTGGCTGGTTGTCATGACGGCGATCCGGGACAGCGGCTGCCCGTAGAGCAGGAGCAGGCAGCAGGCAGCCGGCGGCCCGGTCGGTCGGCTCGATCGCAGTGTCGTGCAGCAGCCGCGCGGCCAGTGCCCACCGCTGGTCCTGGCTGATAGCCGGGCCGTCGGTGCGTGCGGGAGCGGGCATGTCCAGGCGCTGGCAGTGCCCGCGGGAGGCGGCCCAGGACAGGAAGTCACGGGCGTGGCGTGCCGCCGGCCCGGTGTGAAGCCAGTCGTCGATGTGGGCCTGCTGGCAGCCGTCCAGGGTGATGTCGCGTTCGCGGAGCCAGCCGAGGAGGCTGGCTGCGGCGCGGATGCTGTTGCAGGCGTGCGCGGTCGGAGTTCGCGGCCGGGGGTGCTGCCGGGCGCTGGCCCGCAGGCGGCGCATCACCTGCCAGGTGGCATAGGACTGCACCAGCCGCCGGTCAACGGCCGGCTCGATGGTGGCGAGCAGTTTCGCCAGCCAGCGGTCAGCGCGGGCGAGTGCCTCGTCGCGTGACGGTAGCGCACCGCTGGCCACCAGCATGTGCCGTAGGTAGTCCGCTGCCCGCTGGTGCGGGTGGGCATCCAGCGCGTCGTGGCTGACGGCCAGGCGGCCGGCGGCGACGTCGGCGAGCAGGCCGGCTCCGGTTCCCTTGCGCAGCCAGTTCAGCGCGCTGCGCGGCTGCCGGGCGGCGGCTACCGCGTCGAATACTCCGGTCAGCTGCGGCGGGATGGCGCCGGTGCCGGCCGACAGCAGCTCACGGGCGCGGCGGCGCAGGCTGCACCGGGCGCAGCGGCCTTTCTCATAGAGCTTGTCCTCGGTCCCGCAATCGGCGCAGGCGCAGGTGACCGGGATCCCGGCGCAGTCGGCGCAGGTGACCGCGGCTGGGCCGGGCGGGGCGACCAGACGCCGCAGCTGGCCGCAGGATGCGCACCGGCTGCGGTGGCGCAGCGCGGCGGTATAGCACGGGTCGCAGACCGGGCCTTCAGGCCAGCGGGCCTGCGCCGGGCGGTTCTGGCCGCAGCGAGCGCAGGTCACCGCCGTCCGCGGCGTGCAGGACAGGCACACCGGCTGGTCGCCGCCGGCGAAGTTGCATTCCCGCTCCCGGCCGCAGACGCTGCAGACGGCCTCGGGCATCTTGTAGCAGTTCACGCAGACATCAGGGCTGCCGGCGCGGGCTCGCACCGCTCATCGAGGCCGTCTTGCCGCAGATCCCGCACGGGCGGTGCCCGCGCTCGTGGCGGCGGCACCGCTGGCAGATCGGCTGCCCCTCGCCGGTCCGGCCGGCGACGGGCTTGATCGCATGGCAGCGCGCGCACTCGGCGGCGGCGGCCCGGTGCGCGCATGGCGGGCACGTCCCGCCCTGGCTGGTGCGGGTCAGCGGCCGGCCCGTCCGGCCGCAGATCACGCAGGCGGGAACGCTCAGCACTGACCAGCGGGCAATCAGCTCGCTGACCAGGCGCCCCACCAACGGCGGGGCACCAGCGGCCAGTGCGCCCGGATCACTGGCAACCGCGGTGGCCAGGCTGCGCAGCGCGGCCGGGCCTGCCGCTGCCGCGTCCACAGCTGCGGCAATCACCTCCCGCGGCAGCGACCCCTCCACTGCGGCAACTCGCGTGACCACCGTGTCGCGCCGGCACGACGGGCAAAACGGCCGGCGCGCACTGGCGAGCTCATGGCCGGCCGAGCAGCACGCCACAGCTACCTGCGGTCCCCGGCCACCCGAGCCCGCACCGGGCGGGGTTGCTGTCCTGGCCGCGGTGCCTGCTGCAGGCCCGGGCGCAGGGCCGTCCCCGGTTCGATGAGCTCGCCGGGCCCGCAGCCCAGGATGTCGCACAGCGCGGCGAGCGTGGCCAGGCTGAGCCGCTCCGGGGTCTTGGTCACCAGCCGGTAGACCTGCTCACGGGACAGCGTCACGCCGCGCTCGGCCAGCAGCGGCCGCAGGTCCGTGGTGGCGTACATGTCCTTGTCGGCCATCAGCCGCCGCAGGTGCCACACATAGCCGACCTTCTTAACCATCAGCTACTGTCCCTTTCCCTCGAAAGCCAGCGCCAGCGCAGCCCGCAACATCCGGTTCCGCGCGTCCTGCCCCACCGTGGTGTAGGTGGCCGTGGTCGACGCCCACGAATGACCGGCCTGGAACTGCACGAACAGCGGGTCCGCGCCATCCTCGATCAGGTGGGAGACATACGAGTGCCGAAGGCAGTGCACCGACAGCTCGCCCGGCAGCCCGGCTGCCTTCCGCCAGGCCGCGAACCGTTCATCGACCGACCGGGGCGAGATCCGCTCCCGCCGCTCGGTCAGCCACAGCGCCGGGTGATGATCTGCGTCGTAGCGCGGACGGACCTCATCCAGGTACTGCCGTAACGCCTCGGCCGCCCACGGCATCACCGTGGCGACAGCCCGCCGCCTCGGCGGGCTGCCGCGCATCGCCTTGCCGTACCGCACATGGCACATCCCGAGCCCGCCGAGCTCCGGCGCGGCCGGGTCCGGCGCGAAATCAGACACATCCAGCATCGCCGCCTCCCGGCGGCGCAGCCCCCAGCCGTAGACCACCTTGAACAGCGTCGCGTCGCGGAACGCGGCCAGCCAGCCCTTCCGCGGCGAGCCCGCCGCCCGCTCCACGTGGTCATCTGCGGCGTCAAAGAACAACTGCAGCTCGGCCCGGGTCAGCGGCCGCCGTTCCGGCCGCCCCTCGTAATCGGCGGTGTGCGCAGCGGAGTTGCGCTCATGAAACACCTGCACCGGCACCGCGCCGGCGCGCTGCTCGCACTCGGCAACCCAGCCGTACCGGGGATCGCACACATACTCCAGGAATAACGCCAGCGCCCCCTGGTAGGAGCGGATGGTCGAATGCGCCCAGCCTCCGGAGACTATCCACGACTCGGCCTGCGCCGCCGTCCACTGCCAAGGCCAGCAGCCCGTGAACGCAGCGAACTGGCGCACCAGCCGCTCCCGCTCACCGATTAGCCGGACGCTCAGCCGCCGGGCCTGCTGCTGGCGCCGCCAGCCAGCCAGCATCTCCTCCAGCAGCACCGCACCCGGCGCGAGCGGCGCCGCACCATCCGCGCCGACCAGCGCCAAAGTCCCCCGGCGTCCGCCCACAGCGGGTCCCCCTCCCGCAGACGCCAGGTACAGCAATCAGGCACCCAGCGCAACCGATCCGGATGCCACATCCTGTCACCCGGCGCAACCAAAGGCCCCAGAACCCAGCTCACACCGCGTGTCTAGCGCCGCCAGGTAGCTCCTCAGCGGCAGGCTGCAAGGCTTCAGCTCCTGCTAGGCCACCCACACGCATCCAGGAGAACGATGCATCGGATGCAACTCCGCACCCTTCCATCCAGGTCAGCCCGGTGTGCCGCAGGTCGTGCCGCCTGAGGTAGCCATAACCCAGGGCGGTGACGACCTCGTCCCAGTGGGTCGCGTCGCGTAGCACGGCTGTCGTGACCCGGCCGCCGCGCGGCCCGGTGAAGAGGCGCGCCATCGGGTCGTCGCTGATGGCGTTCAGCCGCCGGTCGACCAGAGGCCGGATCTCGGGTATGAGCCGGATGACCCGGGCTCGTTTGCCTTTCGTTCCCTTGTCGGTGACGCCGCCGGGGCTGGGAGTGGTCTGGCGGCGGACGTTCCACGTCCAGGTTTCGCGGTTGATGTCCGCTCGCCGGACT
>Ga0335075_10013186_pt1 | contig 12451 bp, 9 predicted proteins | sample Lox_Sample_24_FD_206723 | JGI IMG/M metagenome (GOLD analysis project Ga0335075, IMG submission 206723) | Soil microbial communities from Loxahatchee National Wildlife Refuge, Florida, United States - Lox_Sample_2.4 | ecosystem: Environmental > Terrestrial > Soil > Wetlands | place: USA: Florida... | reverse complement strand
GCTCACCCGTCCGAGGACAGCATTGCCAGGAAACGCTTCGCAGCCGCCTTGGACCCGAGTTTTCTCGAAGAAATCCTGCGAGGCGACGGTATCTTGGAGAAGCGGTGATGCGTGGGCCCTGAGGCCGGTCCAACCGTAGGCAGTGGCAACGGCTTGATCCATCTCGACATGAAGCTGGCGAAGTTTCTGGATGTCGGCGCTGTCTTCTTCCGGGTCGTGGAAGCGGTTGTAGGTCTTCGTCAGTCCTTGGTGGCGGGTGAGCATGATCTGGCGGCGGTGTTCGTGGTAGCGCTCCCCGATGGCGGTGAGGGTCGTCAACTTGTCCGGGAACGGGAATGTTTCAAAGCAGTCGGATGGGGAGTAGTTGATGTCCGTCCGCATAGTCGAGCAATAATGCCACGCCCAATGGTAGTGCAGGTGGGATTGCAGAACGCAGAAGAAACCCCACTCAGCACATGCGAACACAGTGAGTTTGTGGGCGAACACGGTCCCGGTCGGAACGACGCCCACTCCCAAGTGGTTGTTCACGAGTGAGAGAACCAGCACTTGCTGCATCCCGTCGATGGTCCGGTAGAGTTCGGGGCGCTTGTCTGCGTACATCCACCATCTCTGCGGCAGCGGCTTGCGCAGCACGAACTCGTCCCTGTCATTTTTCCGAGTGCGCTCAGGCTTGACCTTCTCATCCACGATCCGAAAGCAGTCGGGATACTGCATCGCCTTCTCGATGGGCCAGTCGAAGAAGTTGATGACCCACCGGCTGGAAGACTGGTCAGGGCGGGAGTTCAGGTCTTCACCTACCAGGTAAGGTAAAAGCACGTCCTTGTTCCGAGCATCCTTGTCAATGAGGCGTTGTGCCTCTTCAGGTTCCAGTACAAAGCCCATGCCCAGGACGAAGGAGCCGATAAACGACCTTCCCTCATTCGCCTTGAGACGAAACGGGTTGCCAGTGATCGTGCCCGGCGTCGTCAGGAAGGCTGTGATTCCGCTCGTCGGTTTCTCGTCAAGTACGAACGATCCTCCCCATGTACCTCGGCGGACCCACACCTGGGCCACTTCCAAGCTGGCAGTTCCCGGCCAAGGTCGGCTGGGCACCGCACGGGGGATCACACACCCATTCGTGGTCAGTCGGTCCAGTCCCACTTCCCTCGTGTCGCCCTGTGCAATCGTGTTTGTAGCCAGGAAGCCCAACTGCGCACCGTCCCTCAACAACTCATTGGCTCGAAGGAAGAAATAGGCGCACAGGTCTGCGTGGCCTCGCTGCCCCTCAGCGAGTCGTCCAACGAGGTATTCTCGATAGGCGTCGCCTAGCGGGCCGGTGATTTTCTTCCCGCCCATGAACGGCGGGTTGCAGACGAACCCATCGAAGCCGCCCCGCCTCTGGAAGACTTCCGGGAACTCCAAGGGCCAGTGAAACGTCTGCTGCCCCTTCAGCGCTTTCCGAACGGCCTGCCGGAACTCCTCGATGGTCCCGTTCTCGACGTGATAGCCGGCCTGGATCGCCATGCTGTCGTGCAGCGTTTGCTTGTCGGCGGCGCTCGCCCCTTGGAACTCGACGGAAAGCAGCAGATCGGCGGCACGGCGTAGGCGGGCCGTCTTCTCCTCGGCCTCGGCGAGCAGCTTCTCCTGGGCCTCGACATCCTCGACGCTGTTGCTCGGCATGGCCTCAATCTTCTGTCGCAGTTCCACAGCCTCGCCGACCATTTTCGTGATGGGGCCGGTATACCAGACCGATTGCGGTGCTTCCGGGTTGAGGTTGAACTTCTCCAGTTGCCGAAGATCGTGAATGCCCACCAGCGAATCGCCGCACCGGATGGCGTGGTCCAGGAACTCGAACGGCTTGTCCTTCGCCAGCGTCAGCAGCCACAACGACAGCTTCGCCATCTCGACGGCAAGCGGGTTCTTGTCCACCCCGTATAGGCAGCGCTGGGCGATGATGCGCCGGGCGTAAGTCAGCCGCTCGTTCAGGTTGAGTGGCACCAGTTGCTCGTACAACCCGCCCTCCGAGGCCAGCCCGTAGGGCGTGATGCGCACAGTAGAAGTCGTCCTCTGCCGCTTCTCGAACAGCGTATCCTGGTGGCCGATCTGGGCCTCTTTCTCCGACCGATCCCACGCCTCCAGCAGCCGCTCGGACAGGTAGCGACACGCCTGGACCAGAAACGCCCCGGACCCGCAGGCCATGTCGCAAATCTTCAGGTCAAGCAACTCTCTCGCCGGCTTCAGCTTCCACTCGGCCTTGGGCAGCCCCTCGGCGGGACCGGCGTAGACCAGTGGCTCCAGCGTGTACTTCACGATGGGTTCGGTCAATTCACGGGGCGTGTAGTGCGTGCCGCTCGAACGTCGGTCGGTTCCCGCCGTGACAAAGACGCTTCCCTGGGGAATGACGACGGGGTAGCCGCAGGTGTCGAGACGCACCAATCCAGCGAAGGGCTGGACCCGATGCCACAGCGTCTCGTCGCCCTGGCAGGCCGAGCGGAACCGGCTGACCGCCTGGGCGTCGAACTCGGTCTTCAGCGCCTTTCGTACCGCTTTTTCCGACCGGCCCGTTTCGTCCTTGAGGAACCGGAAGAAATCCTTCTCACCCTTGCCGTGAAGTTCTTCCAGCTTCTTCAGGGCAATTTCCGGCTCCTGGTCCTTGGTCCCGGCGAGGCCCAGGTACGGCTCGCCGGCACGCTTGGCGGTGTGGTCCAGCAGACCCTCGTAGACGTGGCCGATCTGCTCGATGTCCAACGCCCGGAAACTCAGCCGCCGTGCTTCCGCAGGCCCGCCGCCCGGCACCTTCACTTGCAGAAGTTGCAGCGCTTCGAGCAGGTGCAGGACGGTGCGGTTGTTGACCGGCAGCGGTGTGGCCTCGGTGGTGCGCCAACTGGTGTCCCGCCTGCGGCCTTCGAGGAAGGGGAAGCGGTCGGGGTCGAACAGCCGACCGCCGTAGGCCGGCAGCTTCATGTTGTCGTGCCAGACGCCGCCCTGGACCGCCCGGAAGGTGACGAGCAGCCGGCACCAAGCATCGTGCCGGCGTTCGAGGACTTCCTCGCCGGACTGGTCGGCGGTGGCCCGCAGTTGCTCCCGGATCGTGGACAGGGCGTAGTTCTGGTTGTAGAGCGGGTCGCCCAGCAGCAACAGTTCCCGCTCCTCGGCGCAGAACAGGAACACGAGCCGCATCATAACCGTGAGGGCGGCTTCGTACAGTTCGGCCTCAGTGACGCCCCGGAGCAGTTCCCGCCCGTGGTCCTGGTCGGCCCGGTCGAGCGACTGGATGAGGACTTCGACGGCCTTGCGGACCTGGTAGCCGAGTTGGTCGGTAACTTCCTGCTGGTTGGCGGCGCTCTTCTTGAGCAGTTCTTCGAGCGTTTCCTTCTCGTCCACGCCGAAGAAGCGGTGCAGGCCGACCAGGCTGCGGAAGGCCCGCAGGGTGATCGGCTCCTCCAGCCAGAGGGTGGCGTACCAGGAGGCGTAGCCGGTCGTCTCGCCCCTGGGCGCATCGACCAGCATCCAGCGCTCGCCGTTGGTGACGAGGCCGAGCCGCACCCCGGTCGCATGGAGCAGTTCGGTCATGCGGGTGTCGGGGGACGCCTTCCACGCCACGCCCGGCACCGGCTTGGTCAATTCCTGCGTGGCCGGGTAGGTCTGGATCAGCAGGCGGGGCTTGCTGCTGGCCGGTTCCTTCAGCACGAGATCGGGCTTCAGGATTTCGTGCTGCTCGGCGACCTCGGCGTGGAGCGCCTGCGGCACGGCCTGGCCTTCGAGCAGGGCTTCGGGGGCGAAGTCGAGCGTCTTGCGCAGGACGAAGTGGACCCACGCATCATGAATGGCCCGGTTGTTCGCCTCGGCCTCCCACTCATCATGGGCGATGCGCAGCAGCCGGTGATGGTCGGGATCGTGGGCCTCAAGCCCCTGCGGGAACGCCTCCAACAGCACAGGCATACTGAGGAACGGCCCGGACACTTCGACCAGGGAGAGCCATTCAGCATGGTGACGAGCGATGGACATTGCTTGACTTCTATGGGTTGACTGGCCCTTCGTCGTAAACTTCGCACTCAAAACCGGCCAGGTTTCTGTAACCATACACATGGAGAAGAATGAAACGCAGCACCTTCTCGGCCAGCAAAACATCCGTGCCGACCCGAAGTGCAAAGCACGGAATGTCGTCGTATCTGTACTCGTCACAGTATTCTTGCAAGTCCGTGCCAACGAACTCTGCGAGATGCTGGAATTCGCCTGACGCCGGATCAAACGGTAAGTGGATAGACAAGCCGACCTCACCGTTCTCATAGACCATGTTTTCGGCAACAACCTGCACCGTTGCAGCGTGCGACTTTGCTATTTCATTCGGCCCTCGCACGTTGACGATGTAGCAATGTCGTGTTGGAATGAGGCGCTCAACAACAAACCGGAGCGCCTCCTCTATGTTGTCGAAGACTTTGTTTGCCATTTTGTGTTTAGCCCTTTGCCAGTTTCTCTGGCACCAAAAACGTCACCGCCACCGGAAACATCCTGGGTTGCGGATCGGCGTACCTTGCCTTCACTGCTTTTGTCTCCCGCTCGATCTCGCCGGGGATTTCCTTCAGCCTACTCTGAAGCGCCAGCTTGTTCCGCTCGTACTGGTCCCTCTCCGGGTCGTCAAACAGCGTCAGTTGCACGGGGCCAGGCTGCCCCAATTCCTCCTCGATGGCCCGCTTCAGTTCCGTCAGGATGGCCCGGATGTCGTTCGCTTCCTTGGTCGCCCGCTCACCCAGCTTCTTCTGCAACCCCGCCGTTCGGTCCTCGGTACGGCCCTGGAGCGCCGTTGCCAACGACGGAGCCAGCTTCGGGTACAGCGCCAGCAGTGTGTCCTTCACCTTGGCAGACGGCTGCTTATCGGTCGCCGACGCCAGGGCATCCTCGATCTCGCCGACCTTCATGCGAGAGAATTTCCCCTCCTTGACGAAACCGCCCGCCGTGATGACTTCTTCGTGGAGGCGCTGACTGTCGCCGCCGATGACGACGAGCCGGGCATGGGCGATAATGGCCGGCGTCGGCAGCAAGTGGTCCGGGACGATCCGGGCCGTGATCCGCTTCAGTCCTCGGCGCTGGCCGATGTTCCAGACTTCGGCCCGCAGCAGCCGCAGGCTCATCTGCGCCAGCCGGTGGTTCAGGTGGACCAGCACCACGTCGTCCTTGCCCTGCGCCGAGCCGTGGTCGAAGACGATGGGCCGGACCTCCTGCGTGTGCGGGTGCGTCAATCCATCGCTACACGCTGCCCAGCTTCCTTTCAAGGTCGGTAGCTGGTAGACGATTCGCTTGTCCGGCAGCGTGGTCGGGATCAGGTGCGGCTGCCCGGCCAGTTCGAGGGCGACCTCGACGACCTTGTGGATGTTGTCCGGCGACAGCCGCAGTTCCTTCTGCGTCTCGTGGTACTGCTCCATCAGCGCCTTGATCTGCTTCGCCAAGTCCCGCTCGAACTTCAGCATCCTCCGCACCGGCTCGGCGTCCTTCTCGGCCTGCGCCGTGTTCAACGTCGTGCGCCGGCCCAGCATCGCCTCCTCAACTTGTTCGGCGATGACCGGCCCGACTTTGCCCAGGTCTTCCCGGATCGTCTCGATCTTGCGAGCGACCCGCATCAGAAATTCGAGGTCGGCGTCGAGGTCGCTGACCGAATCCGAGAAGTTGCGGCGCTCCCGATCCTTGTAGCCCTGGGCGACGAAGTGGTAGACGTTGACCTGGGCTGCCTTCTGGCCGTGCCGGTCGATGCGCCCGTTTCGCTGCTCCATCCGGTTGGGGTTCCACGGAATCTCGTAGTGGATCAAGCGGGAGCAGTGGTTTTGCAGGTCCAGCCCCTCGCTGGCGGCGTCCGTGGCGAGCAGGATGCGCACCGGGCTGATGTCCGGGGCAGTCTGGAAGGCGGCTTTGACCGCCTCCCGGTCGTGCGGGTCCATGCCGCCGTACATGGTCAAGAGCCGGTCGCCACCCGTGAAGCCCTCGGTCGCCAGGACCGTCTTGAGCCAGTTCTGCGTGGCCCGGTATTCCGTGAAGATGATGACCCGCTCGGTGCCCCACTTCTTGCCGGGCCGCAGGTGGTCGTTGAGCCAACGGATCAATTCCTTCGCCTTCGAGTCGAGTTGCGCCGAGGCCCGGCCCGCCCATTCCTTCATCTGCTTGAGCAGGGCCAATTCCTCGTCGGACGGCTCGCTGAACAACCGGCTGGCGGTGTCCACGGCGTCGGTGGTCGCCTCGTCGTACTCGTCGTCGTGGGCGTAATCTTCCTCGATCCGGTCCAGTTCTCGCTGGAGGATGCCGAGCGACGGTCGCTCTGCGCCCCTGGAGCGTCGGGCGGTGTACAGCGACTTTTCGTGTTGCTCCAGGGTGGCGGCAAAGGCGGCGGGGCTGGAGAAGAGGCGCTTCTTGAGGGTTTTCAGCACGAACTCGGTGGCGAACTTCTCGGCGTTGTCGTCGCACCGGGCCTGGCGCAGTTCGGCGTACTTGCGGAGGGCGGCGTGTATGGCCTGCTCCTCCTTCGTGTAGGCGACTTCCAGTGGCTCCAACACCCGCTTCGGGAACCGGGGCGAGCCGTCCCACTTCGGCGGCAACTCCGACTTGAGGCGGCGCACCATGACCGCATCAAGCTGCTTGCGGTCGGGCGGGGTGCCACGGGCGAAGCGCTGGTTGTCGAGAAGTTCGAGCAGGGCGGTGAACGACTCCGGGTAGCCGTTGTGCGGCGTGGCGGTCAGGAACAGCTTGTGTTCAAAGTGCGGGGCCAGCACTCGGAGCGCCTGGGTCCGCAGCGAGTCGGTGGCGTACTTGCCTCGGCCCGAAGGGGCGCAGTTGTGCGCCTCGTCCACGATCAGCAGGTCGAACTTGCGGGGGTAGGTCGGCTCGTCCGGCCCCGGCAGGATTTCCCGGAACAGCCGCAACGGTCGCTCCCGCTTGAGGAAGTCGATGCTGGTGATGAGCCGGGGGAAGTGGGACCAGGGGTTGACGTGGATGCCCCGGCTGCGGCGCAGTTTCTTCATCAGCGTGCTGTCCACGATGCGGAAGTCGAGGCCGAACTTGTCCCGCATCTGCTCCTTCCACTGGATTTGCAGGGCCGAGGGGCAGACGACCAGGATGCGGCGGGCACGGTGCCGGATGATGAGTTCCAGCGCCGTCATGCCGGCCTCGATGGTCTTGCCGAGGCCCACGTCGTCGGCGATGAGCAGGTTGACCCGTGGCATCTGGATGGCTCGCACCACCGGGTCAAGCTGGTAGTCCTCGATGTCGATGCCAGAGCGGAAGGGAGCTTGGATGTTCTTCACGTCGGCGGTGGAGGCGGCACCCCAGCGCACGGCGTCGAGGAAGGCGTCCAGCTTGTCGGGCGGGTCGAAGCCGGTCGGTTCGGGCAGGGCGACCTTCTCGATGACCTTCGCCCCCGGCTCGATCTCCCAAATGACTTGCAGTTCTTCGCCCAGGCCGTCGTCCTCGACCGAGGCGAGCGTGAGCAGGTGTTGCGGGCCGGTGAAGGCAGGCTTGAGCGCCGAGGCGGGGAGCGTGCTGGGGCGCACGTCGGTCACGATCCACTGCCGAGAGCGGACACTGACCAGTTGGCCTTGTTCGGGCGGGCTGGCGGTTATTGCGATGGTCATGGTCGCCTCTTTCGGCGTCTTTGCCAGGATGAAGCGCAGCCCGGCCTGCCCCCTGCCGGCTTGCCGCTGCGACGACCTGCTTCTCTATTCGTTGCGCATAGCATACTGTGGCAGGAAGATGACAGCAAGAAGAATTTGCACTTGATTTTCAAGTTCAACTTCGGGTACGATGCCGGACGATCCAGATCACCCAGGTAGGCCACAACAATGACGTTCGGTGAGCGAATCCGTCAGATGCGCAAGGCCAAAAACCTCAACCAGAGTGAACTGGCTGCCAAGGTGGGCATCAACTTCACCTACCTGTCGAAGATCGAGAACGACAAGGTGGCCTCGTCAGAATTCCCCAGCGAGGACACCATCAAGAAACTGGCGAAGGCGCTGGGGGCCGATGCCGACGAGCTACTGCTGATGGCGAAGAAGGTGCCTGACAGCATCAAAAAGCGGGTCATCGAGCGGCCCGATGCCTTCCGCAAATTTGCTGCTCTTGACGATGAAACAATCGACAAGCTGCTCGAAGAACTCGGTGAGGACGAATGAGCAAGCAGCCTCTCAAGTACCTAAAAAATGAGGCCATCGAGGACGTGACCGCCAGCCGCATCCGTGAGTATGAGGCCAAGGCGGGGGTCACGGTCAGGTTGCCGATCCCCGCCGAACAGATCATCGAGCAGGTATTGGACCTGTCGTTCCTGTGGGACCAGATTGAGGAGCAGCCCGGTGAAATGATCCTCGGCGGCTTGGACCGCAAGACCCGCACCATTGTCCTGAATGAAAAGCACCTGGAACTGTTTGAGCAGAAGCCCGGCCTGCTCCGCAGCACGCAGGTCCACGAGGCCGGGCACGCCGACCTCGAAGGCGGGCTGGGGGAGCAAGGTCCGACCCTGTTCGGAGAAGATCAGGAGCGGATCGTTCACCGCCACTCCACCAAGGGGAATCAGCAGCTTGAGGTTCTTCTCGACCTGGCACTTCGCAATGAGAAGGCGTACCGGCTGTGGCGCAAGCTGACGGAGGGACAGGATACGCCGGACCAGAAGAGCGCCGTGGACCGCTACCAGAGCGCCTTCCTGATGCCGAAGTGGCTGCTGGAAGCGGCGGCGCAGCAGTACGACCTGACCCGGTGGCATGACCTGTATGCCTTGGCGGAAGTGGCCCAAGTCAACATCAGCAACCTCACGACCCGGCTGCTTCGCCTGGGGATGATCTTCATTCCCAAGGGGTCGAAGTCGATCTACCGCAGCAAGGATGAATTCACCGGGCAGGGAAGTCTGTTCTAGTTTCGTTCCACGGCAACGGGAGAAGACGATGAACCTTCAACTCTCGATCCCGGTCATTCTTGAAAGATTGACCCTCGATCACCTGCGATTACTCGAAGTCTGCTTGAACTACCCCAAGGGAGAGTTCGGCAGCTTTTGTGGAGAATGGATCATGCAAGCCTGCCAGCAGCAAGGCGTCCCATTCCATCAGGCATGGCTCACGAAGCTGGCGAACGTCGGCCTGTTGGTGAAGGAGGATACCTCCCGCAGAGGGCACCGGAGGTACTACCACCTTGCCGATGTCGGGTTGGTGCAACAGGTGCTTGACCGGGCGAAAAGTTTGGAGCCTCGATGATTCAACCGCACAACTCTGACCAGGTGAGCGAGGAGGATGCGTTTCACTTTATTGTCCGTGTCCTGCGAGAGAACTTCATCCCGGACCTGGGATCGAGCTACGGCTACGACGTGTACCTGCCGAACATCGTCATGCACTACCTGATCTCGGTCGCCAAGCGCAGCCACGCCGAGGCGCAACGGGACTACCGGGCCACTTCGCCTGCGTTTCTCACCGCCGCCTGGGAACTGGCTCGTCGAGGAGTCCTGCGTCCGGGCGTCAAGGCAATCGGCCAACAGTCCACCGACGAGGGCAGCGCCGGAGCAGGTTTCTCGGTCACGCCGGCAGGTCGAAAGTGGCTGAAGGAGGCAGGCCAGTACGATTTTGTGCCAATCGAACCGCAGCGCTTCTCCAAACTGCTGAACAGCTTCACGCCCCGCTTCGGCCCCGGCTTCCAGGAGCGCTGCCAGGACGCCATCCGGTGTTACGGTGCAAACGTCTACCTCGCCTGCTGTGCGATGTGCGGCGCTGCTGCGGAGTCAATCCTCCTCGCCGTCGCCATCGCCAAGGATGGCGATGCCGACAAAGTGGAGCGGCTGTACCTGGCGTCGGGCGGCAGGCGGAAAGTCGAAAACCTCATTCTTGGTCAACAGCCGAAGCCGATCCAAGAAGAGTTCCTTGGCTACCTGAGCCTCCTCAAATACTGGCGAGATGCGGCCTCCCACGGGCGACGGTCGGGCATCGCCGACAACGAAGCGTATACCGCCCTGGCGGTGCTGCTTCGGTTCGCACAGTTCGCCAACGACCGTTGGGCGGACCTGACAGGCAAGGCTTCGCCGTAGCATTGTATCTTGTCCCGGCATTTACGCTGCCGGGGGTGTAGCCATGACCTGACAGGCAAGGCTTCGCCGTAGCGTTGTGTCAGGTAACGCTCTTACCATTTCGCCGTCTTGAGGGCCGAGGCAATGCTCGACAAACCGTTGAACCAGATCACCTTCACCGACATCGACCAGTTCGTGCAAGAGAAGTGGCCGGAAGCGAAGACCGTCGATTACAAGCGTGACCCCTACGGCAACCGGGACGAGGACAAGAAGGAACTCCTCAAGGACGTGTCCTCGTTCGCCAATACGCAGGGCGGCGACATCCTGATCGGGGTGGACGAGGACAAGGGCGTGCCGGTCGGCATCCCCGGCGTGACCGTTCCCGACATCGACAAGGAGAAGTTGCGGCTGGAGGAGATCATCCGGCGAGGACTTGATCCACGGATCGACTTCGCCATCCACCACGTCATGACGTCCGCCTCCAGCGCCGTCATCGTCATCCGGGTGCAGGAGAGCCTGCTGTTCCCGCACCGTGTCGTGTACCAGGGGAAGTTCGGCGAGTTTTGGGCCAGGAGTTCGGCGGGGAAGTATTCGATGGACACCGACGAGTTGCGCAGGGCGTTCACCCTCTCGGCCTCGATCTACGAGCAGATCAAGGCGTTCCGCTCGGAGCGGGTTGCCCAAGTGTCGAAGGGCGAGACGCCGATCCCGTTGATGTCGGGCGGCACGCTGATACTTCACCTTATCCCGTTGGCCTCCTTCCGGTCCCGTCAACTCTTCGACGTGGCGACAATGCCAAATCTGCCGACACTGCTTCCACCAATGGGAAGCATGGGGCATGACTTTCGCCTCAACCTCGACGGCCATCTGTCGTATAGCGGTGGAAGGACCGAGCGTATCAGTCGGTCGTATACACAGTTCTTCCGCAACGGAATCTTGGAGTCGGTGATCTCGAATGTAGTGAGGGACGATAAGGACCAAGGGAAACTCTTGTCTGCTGGATACTACGAACGTACTCTCCTGCAAGACTTCCCACGGCTGATGAAGGGACTTCGGGAGATCGGTGTACAACCGCCGCTTTGGGGATTCCTCTCTATCACGGGAGTCAAAGGGGCGAGAATCCCCAGCGACAGCGATTTCGGGGACGAGAACCGAGACATCGACCGTGACACGCTCCTGCTACCGGAGTTTGTCATCAATGAGTTCAACATCGAGACTGCCGCCCTTCTGCGTCCGGTTTTCGATCTCGTCTGGAACGCTTCAGGGTTCGCCCGCTCGTTCAACTTCGACCGAAACGGGAAATGGGTAGGGCGGTAAGTGGTCAGATCGTTTGAAGGCGTGGCGCTCGCATTCGGGCAGGGTGACACATGGCGCAGCAGGTTGTCTTCTACTCGTGGCAGTCTTGGACTGATGCCGGGGCCAACCGCAACTTCATTGAGGACTGTCTCGAACGGGCCATCAAGGAAATCCGCAAAGATGACTCGCTGCGGCTGGACCCGGTGATCGACCGTGACGTACAGGGAGTGCCCGGCTCTGCGGACATCGCCAACACGATCTTCGGGAAGATCGTTGAGGCAGACGTGTTCGTGGCCGATGTGTCCTTCGTCCACGACCCCGCCACGCAGCGCCGCACCCCCAACCCGAACGTCCTGGTGGAACTTGGCTACGCATTGGCGAAGCTGGGGGAGAGCAAGGCCGTCTGCGTCCACAACCTCGCCACGGGGCGGGTCGAAGACCTGCCGTTCGACATCAGAGGCCGGACGGTCGCCACCTACGAGTTGCCCCCGAAGGCCGGCGTGCCGGACGAAGCGACGTGGCAGACGCTCCGTGCCGAGCAGCGCAAGCAACTCGTCGGCAGGCTGAAGCACGCCGTCACCGCTGTCCTGTCGGCCACCGACCCGGCCCTGGCGCAGTTCGTCAACGAGATGGTCGAGAAGCTGATCCTCGTCATCATCTTCGGCGGCGAGGTCGAGGACAGCCGCTCAAGCCCGGCTCCGAAGTGCTGCGGGCCGTCATCGGGAGCGTGGCCGGCGACCTGCGGGCGATGGCTTGCCAGGAGCCTGCGGCTCGACTGAACCTGGGCCAACGGCTCGACGAAGTTGCCAGCGCCATTGAAGAAGCCGTTCACTTCACCCGGTACATGGGCCGGGAGAACCACGATCAGTACGTCCGGCTGGTGATGCGGTCGGTCGAGTTGGCGACCGCACTGAAGAAGGAGTGGACCGACGACCGTGCGCTGAACCGGGACAACCTCACCGCCCTCCACCGGCGTCTGTACGAGATGCGCCGTCAGCTTGACAATCTGGTATCCCGACTCCCCACGCAGTTCCAACGTCCGGGCGGGCTAGGCTCTGTCTGAAAATTGAGCGCATGTACACTAAAATGCGTCCATTCAGCAAAGATCCCGGACATATAATATGGGTAGACCCCCTTCGCGAATTGTACGGTTTC
>Ga0335075_10013185_pt1 | contig 12451 bp, 10 predicted proteins | sample Lox_Sample_24_FD_206723 | JGI IMG/M metagenome (GOLD analysis project Ga0335075, IMG submission 206723) | Soil microbial communities from Loxahatchee National Wildlife Refuge, Florida, United States - Lox_Sample_2.4 | ecosystem: Environmental > Terrestrial > Soil > Wetlands | place: USA... | reverse complement strand
AACCGGATCCCGTTCAACCACGCCGAGGGGTCGATGTCCAAGCTGGTCGCGGGGGAGACCGCGGTCAGGGTCACCGAGCAGGCGATCCAGATCCTCGGCGGCAACGGCTACACCCGCGACTACCCGGCCGAGCGCTGGCACCGCGACGCAAAGATCTTCACGATTTTCGAAGGTACGAGCGAAATTCAGAGGTTGATCATCGGCCGGGCCGCCACTGGCCTCGACGTCCGCTAGCGCGGCCCCCTATCCCTACCACTGTCCCGCTGGGGCCCTCACCAGTTCGGCGGAGGCCGGGGTCCGGCCGCGCTAGAGTCGGCCGCAGATCAGAGGGACGTGCCGATGGCTTCGCGCAAGCAGCATTCCGGTCCGCCTTACCGGCATACGAAGGTCAGCCGGAGGCGGGCTGCGCAGGCGCGGGAGCAACTGGCCGCCGGCGGCCTGTCTCATAAGGAACGGCACAAGCTTGTTTCCGCAGTCCGCGCCCGGGATGAGGCCGCAAGCCGGCGGGGTCTCGAGACCCGGCACATCATCATCACGGTCGCGGGCACCCTGGTTGCCATGGCGGTGGTCGGGGCGATGGTCGGGCTGGTACCTGCTATCCACGCCGCCAGCGGGCAGGGCACCCGGGGGACCTTCATCGTGGAACCCCAGTTGTGCGTGCACCGATGCACCCGGACGGCAGGGAGCTTCCGGTATGCGGACGGCGAGACCGTGCCCGATCTCGTCTACGCCGGGGCCCTGCCGCTTGATGCCCATCCCGGCATGACGCTCCCGGCCATCCGGCCGGGCGGGTCGGAGTTCGTCTACCCGCCGCGTGGCTCGCTCAGCTGGATATCCGATCTGGCGATCATGGTGGTCGTGGGCTGTGCCGTGGGGTTTCTCCTGCTGGCCAGCACGCTCGGGCTCCGCAGGCGCAACGCGTCGCGCGCCGGACTCGCCTGACGCCACGGGTCGGGACGGGCGGTCATGGCGTCCGGTGGTAGCCGGGAACGAGCCCGCCGGTCGAGCGCACGAGGCCACGCCGCTCGAGCAGATGCACGTGAGCGGCTGTCTCGGTCACGGCGTGGATGCGCATGCGGCCGCTGTAGGCGTCCCAGGGACGCGACCAGGTCAGCTGTCCTGCGAACTCCCAGGGCGTGGCACCGGGCATGCGCTCGATGGCGTCCAGCAGCTCGGCCAGGCGCCGCTCGTGGTGGGCGGAGATGGCCTTGGCGCGCTCGGCCAGGCCGCGGAACCTCCACTCATGAGCCGGGAAGACCTCGTCGACGTCCATGGGGCCGACGCGGTCCAGCGACCGGAGGTAGTCGCGCAGCGGGTCGACCGGGTCCGCGCGCTGCACCGACACGTTCGGGGTGATCCGCGGGAGGATGTGGTCTCCGGCGAACAGCCGGCGGGCCCGCTCGTCCGCGAAGCACAGGTGCCCCGGCGTGTGACCGGGCGTGTGCACGGCCCGCAGCCGCCAGCCGGGCACGTCGGCGAGGTCGCCGTCGGAGAGCTCGCGGTCGGGCAGCGCCACCGAGCAGAACGGCGCGAACTCCTCCTCCGTCTCCACGACGTCGTCGGCTTCGGCGGCGGTGGCTCCGAGCGAGCGCAGGAACTCGGCCTCCTTCCTGACCGCCAGGGCCGCGTCCCGGTAGTCGGGCCGCGCGATGGCCGCGTGCTCGGCCGGGTGCATCGCGACCCAGGCACCGGATTCCTGCCGGATCCGTGCCGCCAGGCCGGAGTGGTCGAGGTGCAGATGGCTGACGAGCACGCCCCGGATGTCGGTGACCGCCGCCCCGGCCGCCGCCAGGCCGGCCGTGAGCGCCTGCCAGGACTCCTCACTCGCCCAGCCGGTGTCCAGCAGCACCAGGCCCGCGCCGGTGCCGAAGGCGTAGCAGTTGACGTAGCGCAGCGGGTTGTTGGGAATCGTGACGGGGATGGACCACAGATCGCTGGCGAGCTGCTCGGCCGGCGGCATGACCCTGCGCTGCCAGGCGTCGTGCTGCGCCTGACCGGTCACCTCCAGGCCGAACGTCGCGGGCATGTGGCAGATCCTTTCCCCGGGGGTTGCCTAGCCACTGTGCCAGAGCGTTCAGGGATCATGGAAGCCGTGGGTACGGCGGAGGTGAGCCGGGTACTCGGCCTCGACATCGGCGGAACCAGCACCCGGGCGCGGCTCGTGGCCGGCAGCGGCGTCGTCGGCGATGCCACGGCGGCCAGCGCCAGCCTCACGGCGGCCGGGCCGGAGCGGGCCAGCGCCGCCCTCGACGAGCTGCTGGCCGGGCTGCCCGGCCTGGACAGCCCGCTGGACGCCGTCTGCGCGGGAGCGGCGGGCTCGCGCACCGCGCGCGAGACCGCTGACTTCCTGCGGGCGCGCCTGGAGCCGATCACCCGGTCCGGCAACGTGCTCGTGGTCGACGACGCGGCGCTGGTCCTGCCGGCCGCCGGCCTCGCCGAGGGCATCGCGGTGATCTGCGGCACCGGAACGATCGCGGCCGGCACCTGGCGTGGCCGCGAGGCGCGCGCGGGCGGCTGGGGGTATCTGCTCGGCGACGAGGGCAGCGGCTACTGGATCGTGCGCGAGGCGGTCCGGGCGCTGCTCGGCCGTCGGGAACGCGGACTGCCCCCCGGCGACCTCGGCGCGCGCCTGCTCGGCGCCGCCAGCGCGCCGGACCTGGACGCGCTGCGGGCCGCGCTGCTCCGCAGCCCCGAGCCGGGGATGTGGGCACGGTACGCGCCGGCGGTCCTGGACAGCTGCGACCCCGAGGTCGTCGGTCTCGCCGGGCGCGCAGCGGGCCACCTGGCGGCGCTGGCGGCGCGGGTGGCACTACAGTTCGAGGCCGAGCTGCCGGTGGTGCTGGCCGGCGGCCTGATGGCGAACGAACGGCTCAGCTCCGCGTCCGTCGCGGCGATCAGCGTCCAGGTACCGGCCAGCTCGGTGCGCGTGCTGAGCGAGCCGCCGGTAACCGGCGCGGTGCGCCTGGCTCAGGCCGCAGCGGCCCGCCAGCCCTGGCCGTGACATCGCGCGAAGGCCTGGGAGAATGGTTGTAACTGGCCATCGAGGCATGCGGTGCCGAAGGGCACGGAAGGGGCATCGTCATGACGCCAGATCAGCCACCTGAGCTGGTCTTCGTTCCGGCACGGCCGCAGGTGAGCGGGGACAGCAGGAATGTCGCGTACGAGACACGCACGCTGGCCGACGGCACGGTGGCGCTGCCCGTGTACTCCACGGTGACCAAGCTGGTGGCCGCGCTCGGCCACTATCAGCCCTGGATGTGCCTGCCGCTGCACACCGTGCGGGCCGAGATGGGCAAGGCCGGGGTGCACCACATCGTGGTCGACGCGCAGGTGGACAGCACCGCCTGGCGCTGGCAGGAGGGCGGCCTGCGGACGCTCGCCAGCGGCCAGGGCAGCCGGGAGTTAGCCGGCGCGTACGCCGGCCCGGCGGCTCAGTAGATGCGGGCCAGCAGCCCCCCGTCGACGACGACGTCGATGCCGGTGAGGTAGCTGGCCTCGTCGGACGCCAGGAACACGGCGACGTTGGCCACGTCGCGCGGCGTCGCGAACCGGCGCAGCGGGTAGCGGTCGGTGATCTCCTTCCGCGCAGCGGCCGGATCGGGCTGGAAGTCGAAGAACTCCTGCAGCAGCGGCGTCTCGACGTCGCCCGGGCAGATCGTGTTGACCCTGATGTTCTCCGGGCCGAGCGACGTGGCCAGCGACCGGCACATCGCGCGCAGGCCGCCCTTGGCCGCCCCGTAGGCCGGCAGGTCGGGATCACCGACGATGCCGAGCAGCGACGCGGTGATCACGATCGAGCCGCCGCCCCGGGCCCGCATGGCGGGCAGGCACGCCTTGATGCCCAGGAACACGCCCCGCAGGTTGGTCGCGTGCATCCGGTCCCAGTCGTCCGCCGAGGTCTCCTCCAGCCGGCCCATCACCTGGATGGCGGCGTTGGCGTGCAGCACGTCGAGGCCCCCGAACTCCGACACGGCCCGCTGCACCATCCGCTGGTTCCCCTCGGCGGTCGACACGTCGGCGGTCACCGGGACGGCCGAGCCGCCCTGCTCGCCGATCGCCGCGGCGGTGCGCGCGGCGGTATCGCCGTTGATGTCCGCGCACACGACGGCCGCGCCCGCCTCGGCGAACCGCTGCGCGGACGCGGCACCGATGCCCTGGCCCGCTCCGGTGACGATGACCACCTTGCCGCTGAGCCGCTCGCTCATGCTTCCGCCTCTCCGGTTGTCTGCGGTTGGGGGACGGGCCTGCCGTCGTCGTCGAACCCGCCGACCGGCCCGCTGGCCTCAAAACCGATCAGCCTCGTCTGCGCGGTCAGGGTCTGTCCGGCGGCCAGCTCGCAGGCCCGGCCGGCCGCGATCGCCTCGTCGAGCCTGGCCGGGTAGCCCAGCCAGGGTTCCACCGCAACACACCGGATGCCGCGCCAGCCGCCGTCGACCAGCCAGACCCAGACGCACCGGAACACGTCCTGGGGGAACGTCATCCCGAAGCCGGCCCGCCACTGCGCATCCCACACCGCCAGCCATCCGGCGTCCAGCTCCGTCGCGTAGTGCAGGTCCCAGGTGCCGCGCGGCTCCGGCGCGGGCCGCACGAGCTCCGGCAGCGGCCACGGATAGCTGGTCCCGGTCACCCCGAGCCGGTCACCGGGCCACGAGTCCTGCACGACGCCGCGCCGCGCCGGGATCTGGATCGTGGTCGCCGGGCCGACCGGAAGTCCCGGGTGGATGCCCCAGATGAACCGGAACGGCGCCGTCCCGGTGTTCTCGATCGTGTGCTGCTGCCGGACGAACGGCTCGCCGGGACGAAGCTCCATGACGCGTTCGAGCCGGAACGGGGTGATGACCCCAGCCCTGGTGAACCGTACGGAGCTGGCGCCGACCCGCTCCGCGGTCCACGGCATCGACCACACCTCGCCGAGGAACGGGAGCTCCTCGCCGTCCACCACGCACGCGTGGCCGGTCGGCAGCGCCTCGTCGATCCCGCCGGTCCACCAGTTGTCCACGTTCACACCGAACGTGGGCTGGCGTAGTTCCACCCGCGGATGGTGGTAGAGCAGGTCCCGGTCGGCCGGCTTGAAGATCATCTCGTGGATCTTGGCACCCACGCCGGGCACCACCGTGAGCCGCAGGAACTCGTTCTCCATGACGCACGCGGGGAAGCCGCGATACGACCAGTCGAAGGAGATCCGCGTGCCTGGCACGGCCGGCTACCCCTCGTCGAAGGCGCCCGCCGAGGCGGTGAGGCGCTGCGAGTCGCTCAGCTTGAGGTAGACGACGTAGGCGACGGCCGCCGCGGCGAGGATCATGCTGACGCCGATGATGCTCTGCCCGGTCTTGAAGCCCGCCGACCACAGCGCCCGGAAGAAGCTCTTGTACACCAGGTAGCCGTCGAGGCCGATGCCCACGACGGGCACCAGCCCGTTGAGGAACCAGTTGAACCGATCCCGGGCGAAGCGCAGGAAGTAAATGATGTTGGCCAGGTTGACGAACACGTACGTGACCAGGGCGAAGAACACGACGGGGCCCGCCCACCAGGTGAACGCGAGCAGCGCGTTCTTCAGCACGACGGTGACCACGACGACGCCGATCAGGCTGCCGGCGAACACGACGTGCATGGCGTTCCACGGCACCCGGTACTTCGGGTGCAGCCGGGCCAGCCCGGTCGGCAGGATCCCCTGGCGCCCCATCGCGTACAGGGCCCTCGACGCGCCGACCGCGCAGGCCACGTAGCACGCCGTGGTCGCGGTCATCGCGGTGAGGATGACGAGGATCCGGCCCCAGCCCCAGTACTGCTGGGCGATCGGCACCGCCGGGGTGAGCCCGGACGCGGTGAGCTTCTGCACCTCGCTCAGCGGCACCGCGATCGAGAACATCCAGGAGTTCAGCGCCCAGAAGAGCCCCACCCCGAGCGTCGCGATCAGGGTGGCCCTGGGCAGCAGGCGCCGCGGCGCGTGCGCCTCCTCGGCCACCGTCGAGATCACGTCAAAGCCGGTGAACGACAGGATCCCGAGGATCATCGCGGCCCAGAACGCGGACCCGCCGCCCTGGATCTGGCCCGGGCTGAACGGCGCGAACGAGAATTTGCTGTGCGCGGCCTGCGTGATCGCGATGGTGATCGAGAGCGCGACCACCACGGTCATCTCGATCAGGATGAACGTGACCGCCGACCGCGTCGACATCTCGATCCCGCGGTACGTGAGCACGAAGACGAACAGCGAGACGATGGCCACGCCGATGCCCCAGGTGAGAAGGCCGGGGTTGGCCACGCCAAAGAACTGCAGCAGGCTGTTGAAGAACAGGCCGAACAGGATCGGCTGCAAGATGACGGCGACCGTGTAGTAGAGGGTCATCATCAGGCCGACCCACGTGCCCACGGCGGGCGACGTCGTCTTCCAGCTCCAGGTGAACGCGGATCCGGCCGACGGCAGCTCCCGGTTCACCAGCGCGTAGCTGATGGCCGTGGGCAGCGACACGACCAGCGCGCCGAGGAAGACCAGCGGGGTCGGCAGGCCGACGATGGAGGCCATCGGCCCCCAGTTGCCGTAGATTCCCAGCGCCGGGGACATCATGACCGCCCCCAGCGTGGCCAGGCCGATCAGCCCGACGGAGTTTGCCCGGAGCCGGGTGTTGCTGTGCGCTGCCTGGCGCTGCTCAACGTCCATCGCCTGCCTCCAGCTCTTCGGCCGTCCTGGCGGCCGCCTTGGTGATCGCGTCCCTGGTCTCGTCCAGGTCTGCCGTGGTGTGGGCGGTCGAGACGTAGAGCAGGCCCCGGGGGATGACGTGCACGCCTTCCTCCAGCAGGGCCCGGGCGAACCGCCGGTAGTCGGCCGGGCGAGCCGCCAGCGCGTCCTCGTGCGACCGCACGGGCTGATCGGAGACGAACCCGTACGCGGCGGCGCCGATCTGGTTGATCACCAGTGGCAGACCCGCTGCTTCGGCACCGGAGCGCAGGCTCTGCGCGAACGCCGTCCCGACCGATTCCAGGTGGGGGTAGTGGACGTCGGCACGCCGTTCCAGCTCGGTGACGGCGGCCAGGGCCGCGCTGGCGCAGACCGGGTTCGCGTTGAACGTGCCCACGTGGCTCACCCGGTGATCGGCCACCACGGCCATGACGTCGCGTCGGCCGCACACGGCGCTGATCGGGAAGCCGGCGCCCAGGGCCTTGCCGAGCACGGTGAGGTCGGGCCGCACGCCGAAGCGCTGCTGGGCGCCGCCGAGGGCGAGCCGGTAGCCGGTGATCACCTCGTCGAAGATCAGCACGGCGCCGGCCCTGGCGGTCAGCTCCCTGGCACGCTCGAGGTAGCCGGGAGCCGGCGGGAACGCGCCGACGTTGATCGCGGCGGGCTCCATGATGACCGCGGCGACGTCGTTGCCGAGCGCGGCGGCCAGCGCCTCCTCGTCGTTCCAGCGGCACACGGTCACCGCGGCTGAGGCCTCCGGATCCTGGCCGCCGGTTGCCGGCGCCTTGCCCGTCTGACCCGGAATGCCGACGTGCACCGGGTCCAGCCAGCCGTGGTAGTGGCCGAGGAACTTGACCACCCGGTTCCGCCCGGTGGCGGCGCGGGCGATCCTGATCGCCACGTGCACCGCCTCGCTCCCGGTGCTGCCGAACACGCACAGCTCGGCCGAGGGCACGGTGCGGCATACGGCCTCGGCGAGCTCCGCCTCGAGTTCGTGGGACGCACCGTAGCCGAGACCCCGGTCGAGCTGGCGGCGGACCGCGGCGAGCACCGGCTCGGGGGAATGACCGAGCAACATGGGGCCGAAACCGAGGGCGTAGTCGACGTAGCCGTTGCCGTCCACGTCGGTCAGCCGGCTGCCGTGCCCGGCCGTGAACGAGACCGGCACCGGCTGCTGCGCGGCCCGGAACGCCGTGGCCACCCCGCCGGCCAGGCTGCGAGACGCCCGCTCGAACTGAGCCATGGACCGCTGGAATCCGTGACTGGTGTGGTCCGCCTCGTGCTCCCCGCTCACGCTGCCCTCCTGGCTCATGCGGTGTCCTCCTCCTCGGGAATGTCGGCGTGCGGCCGGAAGCCGAGCTGGGCAGAGATGTCGGCGCACCAGCGGGCAACCATGCGGCCGATCTCGGGACGGTCTTCCTCGGGCAGCCGCGCGGCCAGGCCGGAGACCGAGATCGCGCCGAGAGGCCGCCCGTCGCTGCCGAGGACAGGAGCGGCCAGGCACGCGGCGCCGATCTCCTCTTCCTGGTTGTCCACCGCGTACCCGCGGGAGCGGACGGCGGCGAGCTCCCGGGTCAGCTCCTGCCGGGTGGTGATCGTGTTCGCGGTCAGGGCCGGGTACGGCTCCGGGGGCAGCAGCAGGTCCCGGCGGTCGGGCGGCAGCGCAGCGAGGACGGCCTTTCCGATCGCGGTCGCGTACGCCGGCACCTCCGCGCCCACCGACGCCTGCATGCGAAGGGCGTGCACCCCGTCGAAGATCGCGGAGTAAACGATCTTCCCGCGGCGCAGCAGGGCCAGGTTGACGGTTTCCCCGGTGCTGGCGCGCAGCTCGGCCATGGCCGGAGCCGCCAGCCGCAGCACCGACGACGTGTCGGAACGCTCCGCGAGAGCCCGCACCGCGTGCCCCAGGCGGTAGACCCGCTCGGCGCGGGCGTGCTCGACGTAGCCGCGGGACTGCAGCGAGGCAAGGATGCGGAAGGCCGTGGCCCGGGATACCTGGAGTTCCTCGGCGAGGTCAGCAAGTCGCACCTCGCCGTGCTCGGCCAGCAGCTCCAGGGCGTCGAGCCCGCGTTCCAGCGAGTTAGAGATGACAGCCTCCGCGAATAGTTGTTTCAATATATGAAACAAAAAGGGTTCATTGACGGAAACAAAGTTAGAATGATTGACTTCGTTCCGCGTGTCAAGAGCACGTGATCACCGGAGGAGAAGCGCGTGAAGATCACCGACGTCCGCTCCACCACCGTCGCCATCCCTCTCAACCAGCCGCTGAGATACGCCCAGGGAATCCATCCGGGGCGCCTGGTGCGGACGCTGGTCGAGGTCGACACCGACGAGGGGATCACCGGACTCGGTGAAATCGGCGGCAGCGGGGCTTCGAGCGACGCGCTGATCGCCGCTCTGCGCGCCAGGATCGTGGGGCACGACCCGTTCCAGCCCGAACGCCTGCGGTGGTCGGCGTACAACCCGGTCGAGGGCGCGTTCTACGAGGACCTCTCGCAGGGCTTCGCGGCCATCGAGTTCGCCTGCCTGGACATCCAGGGCAAGGCGCTGGGGCGGCCGGTGTACGAGCTGCTCGGCGGGGCGATCCGGTCGCGGGTCGACTTCGCCGCGTACCTGTTCTTCCAGTACCCCGAGGGGGAGCGGGGGCCGGTCGCCACCGCGGAGCAGATGACCGAGCACGCGTGGTCGGTGATCGCCGAGCACGGCTTCGGCACCATCAAGATCAAGGGCGGGGTGTTCGCGCCCGGCCACGAGGTCGGCGTGATGGCGGCGCTGCGGGAGGCGTTCCCGGGCCACCTGCTGCGCCTCGACCCGAATTCCAACTGGTCGGTGGACGAGTCGATCCGGTTCGCGCGGCCGCTGGAGGAGATCGGCCTGGAGTACTACGAGGATCCGTGCTGGGGGCACGCGGGCATGGCCAGGCTGAAGCAGCGGACCTGGCTGCCGCTGGCCACCAACACGTACGTCACCAAGCTGGACCACCTCGCCACGGCGGTCGCGATGCAGTCGGTGGACGTCGTCCTGGTCGACCCGCACTTCTTCGGCGGGATCCGGGCGGCGGTCACCGCGGCGGCCGCGTGCGGCGCGTTCGGCCTCGGCGTCAGCATGCACTCGAGCGGGGAGTGCGGGGTGTCCCTGGCCGCGATGCTGCACGCGGCGGCGGCCATGCCCGAGCTCGCCTTTGCCGCCGACGCGCACTACCACTACATGCTCGACGACGTGATCACCGGCGGGAAGCTGGCCTGGCGGGACGGCGCGATGGACGTGCCCGCCGGCCCGGGTCTCGGCGTGCAGCTTGACCCGGACAAGGTGGCCCGGTACCGGGAACTGTACGAGCGCGAGGGGGCGTACGCCTACGTCGGGGACCCGCGTCGCCCCTCCTGGGTCCCGATGATCCCGGAGCGGGACTGGCCCGAGCCGCAGTGACCCGCGAGCGTGGTCAGCCCGCTGCGCCGGGTACCACCCCGCGCGGCGCGAGCGGCATCGCGCGCAGCCGGACGCCGCACGCGCCGAAGATCGCGTTCGCGATCGCGGGCGCCACCGCGATGATCGGGGTCTCGCCGCCGCCCGCCGACGGCTCGTCGGGCCGGTCCAGCAGCACGACCTCGACGCGTGGCAGGTCGGCGAGCCTGGGCACCCGGTACGTGACGAGCGACGCGTTGCGGATCTGCCCGTCTGCGAAGTCGATCGCCTCGAACAGGGCACCGCCGAGGCCCATCATCACCGCGCCCTCGACCTGGTTGGCGAGGCTGTCGGGGTTCACGATCGCGCCGCAGTCGAACGCGGTGACGAGCCGGTCAACGTGCAGCGTGCCGTCGCCGTCCACCCGGACCTCGGCGGCGGTGGCGACCCGGCCGCCCTTCTCCATGCCCCCGGCGATCCCGGCTCCGGTGCCGTCGCGCTGCGCGGGTGCCGGCGGGCGCAGCGGGCGGCCGAGCCGCTCGGCGGCCGCGCGGAACACGTCGGCGAGCCTGGCGTCGGGCAGATGCCGCAGCCGGAACTCCAGCGGGTCGGCACCGGTCTCGTGCGCCAGCTCATCCATGTGGGATTCCCTGGCGAAGTTGTTCGCCGTGGCGGCGAGGGCGCGGTAGGAACCCTGCGGCAGCGGCGAGTCGGCGGGCTGGTACACGATGCGCTGATGCGCCACCCGGTACGGGCTCGCGAGCCCGACCGCCCCGGAGTTGACGTTCAGGTGCGTCCAGCCGGTCAGCTCCCCGGATGCGCTGGCGCTGCTGGCGACGTCGATGAGCGCCGCCGGGCGCAGGTAGCCCCAGTGGAACTCCTCGTGGCGGTTCCACTGCACCTTGACCGGGCATCCGGCAGCACGCGACAGCCGCGCCGCCTCGGCGGCGACGGTGCTGCCGTGCTTGCCGCCGAAGCCCCCGCCGTAGTCCGGCACGATGAGGTGCACCCGTGCTTCCTCGGTACCAAGTGCCTCCGCCAGCTCGCGCCGGGCGCGGAACGGGGTCGAGGTGCCGGTCCACACGGTGACGTGCCCGTCCCGCCAGGCGGCAACGGCGGATCTCGCCTCCAGCGGGACGTGGGCGATGTAGGCGGCCGTGTAGTGCGCAGCCAGGCGCACCGGCCCGGCGGCCAGCGCCGCATCGACGTCGCCCTCCTCGCGGCGGAACGCGGCGCTGAAGCCCTCGCCGTCGACTGGGTGCGACCTCAGGTAGCCGGCGAGCTCGCCCGGGCCGGGCTGCGGCGAGCGGTCCCACACCGCCTCGATCGCCGCGACGCCGCGGCGCGCGGCCGTGCTGGTCGGTGCCACCACGCCGATGAGCGCGCCGTCTTTGACCACGCTCACCCCGGGCAGCGCCGCGGCGGGCGCCGTGTCGGCGCTGCGCAGCGTGGCGCCGAACGCCGGGGCCCGCAGCACGCAGCCGTGCAGCATGCCATCGGCGTGCAGGTCGGCCGGGAAGCGCTTGGCCCCGGTGACCACGCCGGCGCCGCCGGCCGCCCGCGCGGGATGACCGGCCGACCGCCAGGCCGACGGCCGGGTGACCGGGCGGCCGGGCGGGACCTTCTCCACGCGGCGCACGCCGGCCAGCAGCTCGGGCAGCCCGATGCTGGGCGCGCCATCGGGGCCAGCCACAATCCCGTTGGCGAGGGTCAGCTGCGCCGCCGGGATCCCGAACCGGTCGGCAGCGGCGTCACGCAGCACGTCGCGCGCTGCCGCGGCCGCCGCGCGGAGCGGCGGTGCCGCGAACGGCATCGAGCGGCTGCCAAACGTGCCGAGGTCGAACGATGAGGTGTCGGTGTCGCCCATCACCACCCGCACCGCGGCCGAGGGCATCGCGAGTTCCTCGGCGACCAGCAGTCCCAGTGCGGTGCGGGTGCCCTGGCCGGCCTCGACCTTGCCGGTGAACGCGGTCACCGAGCCGTCGGCCCCGACGTGCACCCAGGCGCCGTCGTCCCCGGTGACGACCGTCACCAGGCCGTCGGGTAGCTGCTCGAAGAACGGCGCCGCGTCCTTGGCCTGGTCCCAGGAAGGCGCCCCGGCGGCGGGCACCGCGTCCGCAGGCCCGGGGGCCGAATCGGCAGCAGGGACCGGCTCCAGCAGTTCCGGCTGCTCCATGAGTTCGGCAGCCCGGCGGACCGCGCGCAGGATCCGCGGGTACGTGCAGCACCGGCACACGTTCGTCGACAGCTCGGCCGCGATCCTGGCATCATCCGGGTGCGGCACGCGGTTCAGCAGCGCGGCGGTGGCCATGAGCCAGCCCGGGGTGCAGTACCCGCACTGCATCGCGCCGGTCTCCAGCCAGGCCTGCTGCA
>Ga0335075_10013184_pt1 | contig 12452 bp, 10 predicted proteins | sample Lox_Sample_24_FD_206723 | JGI IMG/M metagenome (GOLD analysis project Ga0335075, IMG submission 206723) | Soil microbial communities from Loxahatchee National Wildlife Refuge, Florida, United States - Lox_Sample_2.4 | ecosystem: Environmental > Terrestrial > Soil > Wetlands | place: USA... | reverse complement strand
GCTTGCCCGCGTGGATCGCCTTGAAGACGGTGTCGATCGCCTTCGCTTCGCCCTCGGCGCGCAACATCGCCGCCTGGCGCTCGCCCTCGGCGCTGAGCACCGCGGCCTGCTGGGCGCCTTCGGCGGTCAGCACCGCGGCCTGCTTTGCCCCCTCCGCGGTGAGGATCTGCGACTGCTTCTCGCCTTCGGCGGTGAGGATCGCGGCGCGGCGGTCGCGCTCGGCGCGCATCTGCTTCTCCATCGCGGTGCGGATGTCTGGCGGCGGGTCGACCGACTTGATCTCCACCCGGTTGATGCGGATGCCCCACTTGCCGGTGGCCTCGTCGAGCACGGTGCGCAGCTCGGCGTTGACGTTCTCGCGCGCGGTGAGGGTCGCCTCCAGGGTGAGACCGCCGATCACGTTGCGCAGCGTGGTCACGGTCAGCTGCTCGATCGCCTGCAGCGGGTTGGCGATCTCATAGGTGGCCGAGCGCGGGTCGGTGATCGTGAAGTACAGGACCGTCTCGATGCCCACCACGACGTTGTCGTCGGTGATCACCGACTGGGGAGAGAAGTTGACGACCTGCTCGCGCAGGTCCACGAGGGGGCGCACCCGCTCGATGAACGGCGTCACGAGCGTGAGGCCGGGCTCGAGCGTGCGGCTGTAGCGGCCGAGCCGCTCGACCACGCCGGCGCGGGCCTGGGGGATCACGCGGATCGTGCGCGCCGCCAGCACCAGCGCGAACACGACCAGGACTATTACGACGATCAGAGCAGCCATGACTTCCTTTCAGTGCATCACCAGCGCGGTGGCCCCGCGGATCTCCACGACCTCGACGCGCTCGCCGGCGGCGATCACCTCGTCCTCGTCGTAGCTGCGCGCGGTCCACACCTCGCCGTTGTCGACCTTCACGCAGCCCACGCCCTCGGCGTTGGCGATGCGCTCCAACACCATCGCGCGGTGCCCCACCAGCGCGGCCGCGCCGGTGCGGATCGCCGGCGGCAGTCGCCGGTGGCGCCGCGCCACCGGCCGCAGCGCGCCGAAGGCGAACAGCGAGACGAGCACGAACACGACCACCGCCAGCGGCGCGCCCACGCCGGCGGCGCTGACCGCCGCCGCGAGGCCGGCGCCGAGGGCGAACGGCAGCAGGTAGAGGCTGCCCGTGTGCATCTCCCCCAGACCGAGCACGCAGGCCGCGACTACCCACAGGATCCAGTCCATGCCTCCCAGGTTACTCCTGCGCGATCAGCGCACGCGCAAACTCGCTCGCGTCGAACGGGCGCAGGTCCTCCACGCCCTCCCCCACGCCGATCAGCTTCACGGGCAGGCCGAGCTCCTTGGCGATCGCCAGCGCGATGCCGCCGCGCGCGGTGCCGTCGAGCTTGGTCAGCGCCACGCCGGTGACCTCGGCGGCCTGGGCGAACATGCGCGCCTGGTGCAGCCCGTTCTGGCCGGTGGTGGCGTCGATCGTGAGCAGCGTCTCGTGCGGCGCGCCTCCGTGCTCGCTCCCGCCGGCGCGCGAGATCACGCGGCGCACCTTGGCGAGCTCGCCCATCAGGTCGTGCTGGGTGTGCAGGCGCCCGGCGGTGTCGACGATCACCACGTCGAAGCTCTCCGCGCGGGCCTTCGCGATCGCCTCGAACGCCACCGCGGCGGGGTCCGAGCCGGCCGGTCCGGTCACGATCTCGCAGCTGGCGCGCTCGGCCCAGCCCTCGAGCTGCTCGCCGGCGGCTGCGCGGAAGGTGTCGGCGCCGGCCAGCAGCACCCTGCTGCCGAGCTGCTCGCGCAGATGCCAGGCGAGCTTGCCGATGGTGGTGGTCTTGCCGGTGCCGTTGACGCCCACCGCCATCATCACAGCGGGCTCGGCGCGCACGTCGATGCGCGCGTCGCCGACGGTCGCGGTGGCGGCCAGCAGCGCGATCAGCCGCTCGCTCAGCGCCTCGCCCCCCTCCAGCTCGCCGGCGCTCGCCTCGCCCTCGAGCGTGGCCACCACCGCCGCGGTGGTGGCGGCGCCCACGTCGGCCATGATCAGCGCCTCCTCCAGGCGTTCCCACGTGTGCTCGTCCAGCTCCCCGAACAGCGTCGCCTGTATCTCCGAGGAGAGCGCCTGGCGGGTCTTGGCCATGCTCTCGCGCAGCCGGCGCAGGAGGCGGCCGCGCTGGCGCGCGCCCTGCGCCTCGTGCAGGGCCGCACCGGCGCGCTGCTCCTCGCCGGTCACGAACAGTTCGCTCCACTCGCGCGCCACGGGGCGGGCGAGGATAGCAGCGCCCCGGCCGTGCAGCGCGAGCGCTCAGGGGAGCGCGAGCATGCCGCGCAGCATTCGCAGCATCGTAGCCACGACCACCGCGCGCGGGACGTGCGGGCGCTCCAGCCACCACAGCGCGAGGCCCGTCAGCGAGCTGCGGATGACCTCGCCGAGCGGCTCCAGCTCCGCCTCGGGCAGCGGCGGCCCGAACTCGCGGAGCATTGCCACGTCGGCTGCGCGCTGGCGGCGGCGCAGCTCGCGCTGGCGCACGCGCAGCTCGCGATCGCCGGTCACGTCCTGGAACAGCAGCCTGCAGCTGTCGGGGTGCGCCTGCACGTGCTCGAACCAGGAGTCGACCATCGCGGCGAGCCGCTCGGCGAGCGAGCCCTCCGCCTCCATGAACCGGCCGATCGGCGCCGCCGCGAGCTCGTCGCGCCGGCGCTCGAGCAGCTTCATCTGCAGGTCGCGCTTGGACTCGAAGTGGCGGTAGAGCATCGGCTTGCTGACACCGGCGGCGTCACAGATCGCCTCGACCGTGGTGCCCTCGAAGCCGTGCTCGGCGAACAGGCGTGCAGCCGCCTGCTCGATCAGCGCGCGGCGCTCATGTGAGGTGAGCCGCCGGCGTGGGTGGGGTGCCGCGCCGGCCGTTGTCGCATCGGAAGTTACCATTTGGTATACTCTAGAGTAACATGCCGCTGGCGACCCCCACGACGCGTTGATCGCGTCGATTCACCTCGCCGACGTGGGCGTCGGCAAGGGCCTGCGCCTGCTGCGCTCCCACCCGAGCGCGAGCTCCACGCCCGGGTTGCGCTACGCAGCGACGATGGCCGCTTCGCCGCTCAGCGAGCGCCGGCTGCCGCGGCCGAGCCCCGCGCGTGTGGCCCTGTTCGCCGCCTGGGAGGACGAGGCCGCGCTCGAACGTTTCCTTGCCGAGGACCCGCTCGCCGAGGCGCTCGAGCACGGCTGGCGCGCGCTGCTGCAGCCGATGCACGTGTTCGGCGCCTGGACGCCGCTCGGCGAGATCGTCGGCGCCGAGCCGCCGATGGCCGAGGAGGAGCCGGCGGCGGTGCTCACGCTCGGGCGGCTGCGGGTCTCGCAGGCGGTCAGGTTCCTGCGCGCCGGCGCAGCCGCAGAACGCCTCGCCGTGGCGGACCCGTCGCTGCTGCGGGGCACCGGCCTGGCGCGTCCGCCCACGCTGGTTGCGACGTTCTCGCTGTGGCGCAGCGTCGGCGCGATGCGCGCTTACGCGAGCGGAAGCCATGGCACTGCGCATCGCGACGCGGTCGGCGCGCATCGGGCGCGCCCGTTCCATCGCGAGTCCGCCTTTCTGCGGTTTCGTCCCTACCGCTCGCGGGGCTCGTGGGACGGCGGCGATCCGCTCTCAGAGGCCCGCGCCATGCCGCCGGCGGCGGCGAGCCCCGCGCAGGCGCCGCGCTGAAGCTTCGAGCCCGATCGTCACGCGTCCCCGCTCAAGCCACTTCAGCCACCTCTGGCTGTGGGCGCCCGGGCTCGTCGGCCCGCTCGCCCGGCAGCCGCCGCGAGAGCACCTTGGAGACGCCGTCCTGGCCCATCGAGATGCCGTACAGCCAGTCCGCCGCGTCCATCGTGCGCTTCTGGTGGGTGATCACGATGAACTGGGCGCGGTCGGAGTAGCGTCGCAGCAGCGTCAGGAAGCGCTCCAGGTTGAGGTCGTCGAGCGCCGCCTCGACCTCGTCGAGGATGTAGAAGGGGCACGGCCGCGCCAGGAACACCGCGAACAGGAACGCCAGCGCGGTCATCGACTTCTCGCCACCCGACAGCAGCGTGAGGCGCTTCGTGGACTTGCCCGCGGGCGTGATCTCGATCTCGACGCCCGGCAGCTGCTCGTCCTCGCCCCGCTGCGCCTCGCTCTCGGCCTCCGCCGCCGCCTCCCAGTCGCCCTCCGACGCCGCGGCTGCACCGCCGTCCGCCTCTCCCCCGCCGCCGCCCAGCGACTGCCCGCCCAGCACCGGCGGCGTCTGCTCCTCCTGCACGAGCCGCAGGCGCCCGGAGCCGCCCGGGAACACCTCGCCGACGAGCTGCTCGAAGTTGCGCGCGGCGGCGGCGAAGGTCTCCTCGAAGGTCTGCTCGATCTGCCTGTCGGTTTCGCGGATCAGCGAGCGCAGCTCGCGCAGCGCCGACTCCAGGTCGCCGCGCTGCGCCTCCAGCTCCTCCACGTGCTCCAGCGCCTCCGCGTACTCGTCCTGCGCCAGGGGATTGACGGGGCCGAGCTGCTCGCGCCGGCGGCTCAGGCGCTCCACCCGCGCGCGCAGCGCCTGCGCCTCCTCCTCGCCCAGCGCCGCCTCGAGCCCCCGCGCCCCTGTCTCCCGCGCGTCGGCCTCTCCCGGCTCGGCCCCCCGCGCCCCAGGGTCCCCCGGCTCGGCCTCCCCCGCCTCGGCCTCCCGCGCGCCGGCCTCCCGCGCCCCGGGCTCTCCCGGCTCGGGCTCTCCCGGCTCGGTCTCGACGCCGAGCCCGGCGGCGACGGCGGCGCACTCCTGCACGGCCTCCTCGGCGCGGTCGCGCAGGCGCTGGGCGGCCACCTCGGCAGCGGTCACGGCCTCGCCGCAGGCGCGCAGCTCGGCCTGGATCTCGCTCTCGGCGGCGGCGCACTGGCGCAGCGTGGCTGCCATCTCCTCGCCGGCCGCCCGGTCGGCTGCAAGCCGCGTCTCGATCGCCTCGAGGCGCGCCTGCACGGCCGCGCTCGCCCCTTCGATCGCCGCTGCGAGCCGACGCGCGCGGGGAAGCGCCTGCTCGTCGAGCGCGTGCTGCGCGTGCAGCTGCTCGATCCGCCGGCGAGCGGCCTCGCGCTCGCGCTCGCGCCGCTCGCGCTGGCGACGCTCGGCGGCGAGCTCTCCCTCCAGCTCGGCCTGGCGCACCGCCAGCGGCCCCTGCGCGGGCGCGAGGCGTCGCTGCTCGATCAGCCACTCGCTGCGCCGCTGCGCCTCGCGCTCCTCGGCCAGCCTGCGCTCGCCGGCGCGCAGCGCCTGCTCGGCCTGCACGCGCGCGCCGTCGGCCGCGCCGGTCAGCTCGAGCGCCTGCTCGACCGCCGCGCGAGCGGCATGCTCGTCCTGCGCGGCGCGCTCGGCAGCGGTGAGCAGCCGGTCGCGTTCGTTGCGGCGGGCGAGCACGCGCTCGCTGCCGCCCTCGGCGAGCTGGCGCACCTCGCCCCACGCCGCGAACCACACGCGCCCGCTCCTGGTCGCGGCGATGCCGGCGAACTCGCTCGGAAGCTCCTCCAGGCGCTCCACCACCCACGCGTCGGCGAGCAGCCTCGCGGCCAGCGCCAGCACCGCCGGCGGTCCGCTGACGAGTTCCAGCAGCGCCCGCGCGCCCGGCACGGGCGGCGTGCGCGCGCCGGCGGGCGCGGCGGCCTGCGCCCGCGGCACGCCGCCGCCGGCCAGCAGCGCGACGGCGCCGTCGGGGCCCGCCTCGTCGAGCAGTCGCTGGGCGCCGCCGACGTCCTCCACCAGCGCCGCGTCGAGACGGCCTCCGAGGGCGGCCGCCAGCGCGAGCTCGTAGCCCTCCTCCACCAGCAGCTCCTCGCTCAGCGCCCTGGGCGCCTGCGCACGCTCCAGTCCGGCGTGGGCGTGCGCGCGCAGGAACTGGTTGGCGGCGGCTAGCTCGGCGCCGACCCGCTCGGACTCGCGGCGGGCGTTCTGCAGCGTCCGTTCCGCTCCGCGCAACCGCTCGCGTGCCTGCTCGGCCTGCTCGTCGGCGCGCGCGAGCGCGGCGCGCGCCGCCACGGCGCCGGCCTGCGCCTGCTCGGCGCTTGCCTGCTGGCGCTCGAGCTCGGCGCGCAGCTCGACCAGCTCGCGCTCGATCTCCTGCTCGCGGCTGCGGGCGAGCTCGGCCAGCTGCGCCTCGAGCGCGGCGATGCGATCCTCGCCGGCGGCGCCGGCGGCGGCCGCCTCGCCGCCTTCGCGCTGGCGCTCGCGCGCGAGCGACTGCAGCTCGCCCTCGACGCGCTCGATGCGCCGCGCCAGCGCCTGCGCGCTGGCGCCCGCCTGCTCGGAGCGCAGGGACAGGCGCTCGCGCGCGGAGCGGCTGTCGTAGAGCAGGCCCGCGAGCGCGTCGTGGCGCTTCGCCCGCTCCGCCAGCGCGCGCTCGGCGGCGCCGCGCTGCTCGATCGTGAGCGTGAGCCGCTGCTCCACCTCGGCGCGCGCGGAGCGCGCCTGCGCCACGTCGCGCTCTGCGCCGGCGAGCTGCTCGCGGCACGCGCGCAGCTCGTCGCGGGCGAGCTCCCAGCGCGCCTGCAGGATCTGGCGCTCGAGGCGCTCGTGCAGCTGCGCTGCTTCGGCCTGGCGCTTGAGCGGGCGCAGCCGGCTGCGCGCCTCGCGCTCCACGTCGAGCGCGCGATCGAGGTTCTCCTGGGTGCGCTCGAGCTTCAGCTGCGCGCGCCGGCGGCGCTTGCGGTGCTTGCCGAGGCCGGCGGCCTCCTCGATCAGCAGGCGCCGCTCGCGCGGCTTGGAGGTGACGATCGCCTCCACCCGGCCCTGCGAGACGACCGAGTGGGTCTCCTTGCCGAGGCCGGTGTCCGACAGCGCCTCGATCACGTCGCTGAGCCGGCAGCGCGCGCCGTTGAGACGGTAGCCGCCCTCGCCGCCCCGATCGAGGCGCCGCACGATCGAGATCTCGCTCATCGGCAGCTCGACCTCGCCCCCGGAGTTGTCGAGCACGATCTCCACCTCGGCGGCGCTGCGCGGCTGCACGCCGCGCCCGCCGCCGAAGATCACGTCCTGCATCGACTGGCCGCGCACCGCCAGCGGCGACTGCTCGCCCATCGCCCACAGCACCGCGTCGGTGACGTTGGACTTGCCCGACCCGTTGGGCCCCACCACCACGCTCACGCCCGGGCCGAAGTCCAGGCGGGTGCGGTTGGGGAACGACTTGAAGCCGTTCATCGTCAGCGACTTCAGCCGCATGCGCGCCCCCCGCCAGGCCGGCGCGCGCTCACGACTCGCCGGCCAGCGAGTCCACCGCCATGCGCGCCGCCTGCTGCTCGGCGTGCTTCTTGCTGCGGCCGCTGCCGCTGCCGAGCTCGCGCCCGTCGACGCGGGCGATCACGGTGTAGGTGCGCTCGTGCGGCGGGCCCTGCTCGCCGCACACCTCGTAGCTGACGCTCGCGCCGCGCCTGGCCAGCAGCTCCTGCAGCGCCGACTTGAAGTCCACGGGGTGCTCGAGCGCCTGCTCGATCTCGGGCGCGAAGGCCTCCACCACGGCCTCCGCCGTGCGCTCGTAGCCGGCGTCGAGGTAGCAGGCGCCGATCACAGCCTCGATCACCGAGGCGAGCACCCGCTCGGTGCCCACCAGCGCCACCACGCTCTCGCGCGCGGGGGCCGGCGCCGCCGCCAGCATGCGCTCGGGCAGGCGCAGGCGCTCCGCGACCGCGCGGCAGGAGACCCCGGAGACGGCCTGCGCGCGGATCTTCGTGAGGCGCCCCGCTCCGAAGCGGTCCGCCTCCAGGCGCGGGTACAGGTAGGCGGTCACGGCCAGCGCCAGCACGCTGTCGCCGAGGAACGCCAGGCGCGTGTAGGAGCCGCTCGGGCGCTCGCTCCAGGAGGCGTGCGTGAAGACCTGGCGCACGAGCTCCTCGGGCAGGTCCTCCAGCAGCTCGGCGAGCAGCATCAGGCCTCCGCATTCGCTGTCCCGCTCGGGCTGTGGGCGAGGACGAAGTCGACCGCGGCTCCGACGGTGAGGATCTGCGCCGCCTGCTCGTCGGACATGCGCACGCCGTAGGTGTCCTCGAGCTCCTGCACGAGCGTGTACAGGTCGAGCGAGTCCGCCTCCAGGTCCTCCTTGAAGCGGGTGCGCTCGTCGATCCGGGCGGGATCGACGTCCAGCTCGTCGGCTAGGTGCTCGCGGATCAGGATCACCACCTGCTCGCGGGTCATCGTGGGCACGGCTGCGGCTCGCGTGTCATTGCGCGCCCGGCAGGCTAGCGCCGACCGCGGACGGGGGGACGCGCCGGAGCGCGCCGGCGCGCTCGAGCGCGGCGTGGGTCTGTCCGACCACGTCTTCGCGCGCTCCGCGCTGGGCGCGCAGGATCGCCTGCGCGAAGCCGCGACGGCGGAAGCGCCCGTGTGGCACCACCCCGAGCCGGCGCAGCCCGAGCAGATAGGCGCCGCCGTTGGCCTCGGGGTCGATCTCGTCGCGAAAGCCGCGCAGCGAGCTGCGCAGCAGGAGGCCGCCGAGCTTGCCCTTGCGCGAGGAGGTGGCTGCGTCGCGCACGGCCGCGAGCATCGTCTGCGAGACGCCCTCGGTGAGCTTCAGCGCCACGTTGCCGGTGAAGCCGTCGGTGACGATCACGTCGGCGACGCCGGAGACGAGGTCTCCACCCTCCACGTTGCCGACGAACTCGAAGAAGTCCAGGCCGTCCCGCGCGCGTTCGCGCAGCTCGGCGTGCGCCTCCACCACCAGCGCGCTGCCGCGCGAGGCCTCCTCGCCGTTGGACAGCAGCCCCACTCGCGGCCGCCGCACACCCAGCACGGTGCGCGCCAGCGCGGCGCCCATGAACGCGAACTGCACGAGGTGCTCGCGCCTGGCCTCGGCGCTCGCGCCCACGTCGATCAGCGTCACGGGGTTGCGCGGCACCGGCAGCGGCAGCGCGAGCGCGGGCCGGTAGATGCCCGCGGCGCGCTTGATGTTGAAGGTGCCGGCGGCGAGCGCGGCGCCGGTGGCGCCGGCGCACACGAGCGCCTGCGCGCGCCCCTGCGCGACCGCCGCGGCCGCCTGCACGATCGAAGCCTCCGGCGTGGAGCGGACCGCCAGCACGGGGTCGGGCGCCTTCGCGATCGACACCGGCGCGTGCACGATCTCGACCCCGGGGCCGGCCTCCGAGCTCGCCGGCGGCCCCGAACAGGATCACCCGCGCGCCCTCGCCGGCGGCCAGCCTGGCGCCGGCGGCGACCTCGGCTGCGCCCAGGTCGGCGCCGTTGCAGTCCACCGCCACCACCGGCTGGCGGCCGCCGAGCGCGCCAGCCGTCGTGGAGCCGGGGGAGCGCGCCCCTCGTGTCACTGCCGGCTAGGCGTGGTCGTGTTCGTGCTCGTGCTCGTCGTGCGCAACGATCTCGCGCCCCGAGTAGGTGCCGCACACGGGGCAGACCCGGTGCGGGCGGCGGGGACTGTGGCACTGGGGGCAGGCGTTCAGCGCGGGCGCGGTGATCTTGTGTTGCGCGCGCCGCTGGGCGGTGCGGCTGTGCGACTGCTTTTTCTTGGGGACGGCCATGAGCCTGTGAAGGGTAGCAACCAGCCTGTGGCGCCGGCCGCCCTGCGCCTGCGCCCAGGCGGCTAGGCGCCGGCGCCGCTGCGGCTCGGGCCGGCCGCCCCGCCGCTCAGCCCAGTTTCAGCTCGCGCAGCTTGGCCCAGCGGGGGTCCGGCGCGGTCTCGTGGCCGTGGGCGGCGGGGGCGTCATTGAGGTCGATCGCGCACACCGGGCACAGGCCGAGGCAGTCCTCGCGGCAGAGGACCTTCGCCGGCAGCGCGAGCGCGAAGGCGTCGTGCGCCCAGTCCGAGAGGCGCAGCGTCTCCTCCGCCACGTACGGGCTGTCGAGCTCCTCGCCGCCCGCCGGCGCGTCGACCTCGCGCGCGTCGACCTCGACCGTCGGCGCGGCGTCCTTCAGGCAGCGCATGCAGGGGCCGTGCACCTCCGCCACGAAGCGCAGGCGCAGCGCGTAGCCGCCGCCGTTCATGCGCGACACGTCGAGCTCGACGCTCGCCGGCTGCGGCCACGCGCGATAGCGCTCGCTGCCGAGCAGCAGCGGCTCGACCGGCACCTGCAGGGTCAGGCGCCGCCCCTCGCCGGCGCTCAGCCGCAGCCCAGCGAGGTCGAAGTCGTGGGCCTGGACGGGCATGCCCTCCAGGCTAGCCCGGATTTTGCCCCACGGGGCGCTCGCCGAGCCTCACCGCCGCTCAGAGATCGACGGTGCTCGACGCCCTGCGCTTCGGAGCGTTGGTGGCGCTCACCGTCGTCGATGCCCGCGCTGCGCCCGAGCGCCCGGCGCTGACATGGACGGTTGCGTGCTCGGTCAGCGCCGCGCCGGCGGCGAGCTTCGCGACTCTCCAGCACGCCCAGCCGTGGCGAGTGCGGGCGTGCGAAGCCCAGCGGAAATGGGCGCCGTGCGGTGCCCGCAGGCAGAGCCTGACGATGGCCGCGGCCGCCCTGCCGCGGTTGCGAGCCGTGAGACGGTAGGTGATCGTCGCGCCCGCCGTGGCGCGGCGCACGCTGTGTCGCACTTCGAGCGAGAGCTTCGTATGCGACCTGACGACCCGTCCGGGCAGCGCCGCCACGTCGCCCGGGGCGGAGGCCGGCTGCGGGACGCCGCCGACCGTCATCGTCGCCGATGCGCCGAGCGCGCCGGGCTTGACCGCCACGAGCTTGAAGGTGAAGCGTATCGAAGCGTGGGCCGCGAGCGAGGAGATCGTGCACCGCGGGCCGGAGCAGCCCGTGTGGTGGCGCGCCGACGGCGTGTGCGCGGCGACGGCGTGGGCTTGCAAGGACCCACCGAGGAACTGGAGCGTCTTGGCGATCCGGAGCAACAGCGCGATGTCCGTCTGCGTGACGTTCGAGTCGTTGGTGACGGTCGCGGTCAGCTTGGCGCTCGCCCCGACGCTGCCGCCCCCGCTCAGGTTCAGGCTGGTCGTGACCTTCGGCGTGACCGTGTAGTCGACCGTAGTCACGCCACCCTCGCCGTCGCCTGAGACCGCGAACACCGTGTAGGCGAAGGTGCCCGGCTTAGAGGTGTCGAGATGGCCGCTGCCGCTGCCCGTCGCGCCGGCGCCCTGGGTGACGGCGCCGACGACGCCGTCACCGTCGCGGCAGCCGGTGACGCCGGGGCCGTACGGGTCGGAGCAAGAGAACGAGGTCGGCACGACCTGGCCCTGGACGTAGGCGGCGCCGTTTACGACCCCGCTGATCGTCGCGATCGGCTCCGCCTTGGCGATCGTGATCTCGGGATTGGACTGCGTTGCTGTCACGATCGAGGTCGCCTCGCCGGCAGGCTCGACGTAGTTGGAGCCCGCGCCGCCACCGGCGGAGAACCAGGCGGATCCGCCGCCGCCGCCGCCGAAGTAGCCGCCACCACCACCGCCGCCGCCGCAGGCCGAGCCCCCGCTGCCGCCCAGCCCGCGCGACCCGGCGCCGCCGGAGGGGCAGCGATCGCCGCCGTGACCGCCGGCGCCGCCGGCGGAGCCGGTGCCAGCGGCGCCGCCGGCCGCCTCGTCGGTCGCTCCGCCGCCGCCGGGCGTCGGCCCGCCGCTGCCGCCGGTGCATCCTTCGGTTTCGGCGCCGCCCCCGCCCCCGCCCCCGGCGACGAGCAGCCGAGTGTCCAACGTGGACAGCGGCGTCGAGGCGGGCAACACGCGCAGATCGGACTCGCCGCCGCCGGCGCCGCCCTGCATGCCCGGAAGGCCTTCGAGCGTCCCGCCGCGGCCGCTCCCTGCGCCGATCTCGACGTACAGGGTGACGCCGGGGATCGCGGGAAGCGTGCTCGTCACCTGCGAGCCGTAGCCCCCGTCGCATGAGGAGTCGAAGCCGGCGCCGCCCCGCGCGCCGATCGCGGTGACGGTGATCTGCGTGATCCCGGAGGGGACGACGTAGGTGGACTGGCCCGCCGTCGTGAACGCCTCGGCGTCGGGCTCGATGTAGACGCTCGCGGACGCTGTGCCTTCGGCGGGGTCCGGATCGGAAGCCGCACCGGTGACCGACGCGGAGTCGGTCGCGAGACCGGCGGTCGTGCCGCTGACCGTCAGCGTGACCGACGCGGTGGCCGACGCCGCGAGCGTTCCCAGCCCGCAACTGACCGTGCCGGAGCTGGCCGTGCACCCGTCGGAGGACGATACGAGGCTGACACCCGCGGGCAGCCTGTCGCTGAGCGTGACGCCTGTGTCGGCGCTCGGGCCGTTGTTGGTCGCGGTCAGCGTGTAGGCGTAGTCCTGGCCGACGAGCGGCGTGGTGGGGGCGGCCGAGTCGCTCAACGCCAACACGGCGGCCTGCGGCTGCACCGTGAACACCGTAGCGGCGGACGACGCGTCCGGGCCGACGACGTTGGCGGCGAGCACGCTCACCGAGTACTGGCGGGGCGCCAGCGCGGGGACCTCGATCGTCGTCGTGCCCGAAGGGCTGGCGGTCACCTGCGTGGAGGAGACCTGGGCCCCGGATGGATATTCGGAGACGACCGCGTCCAGCGTGTCGTCCTCCCCGCCCGAGCTGAC
>Ga0335075_10013181_pt1 | contig 12453 bp, 12 predicted proteins | sample Lox_Sample_24_FD_206723 | JGI IMG/M metagenome (GOLD analysis project Ga0335075, IMG submission 206723) | Soil microbial communities from Loxahatchee National Wildlife Refuge, Florida, United States - Lox_Sample_2.4 | ecosystem: Environmental > Terrestrial > Soil > Wetlands | place: USA... | reverse complement strand
CCGCTCTACAAGCGCGAACACTGCGATGAGCACCGCGCCGGCCGCGCCGAGGATGTAGATGGGCGCGGACTGCCAGGCGTACGTCGTGCCGCCGAGGCTCGTCAGCAGGATGAGTGACGTCGCGGCGAGGGAGAGCACCAGGGTGCCCAGGTAGTCGATCTTGTGATGGATCCGGCTGAGCTTGCCCGGCACCTGGCTCGCCACGACGAGTAGCGCCACCAGGCCGATCGGCACGTTGATGTAGAAGATCCAGCGCCAGCTCAGGTCATCGACGAAGACTCCGCCCAGAAGCGGCCCCACGATGCTGGCAACTCCGAAGACGGCGCCGAACAGTCCGACGTAACGGCCTCGTTCCCGCGGCGAGACGACATCGCCGACGATCGCCTGTGCGCCGACCATCAGCCCGCCGCTGCCCAGGCCCTGGACGGCACGGAAGGCAATCAGCATGACCATGGAGCCGGAAAGCCCGGACAGAATCGAGCCGACCAGGAAGATGACGATCGCCGCCTGGAAGAAGATCTTGCGGCCGTACTGGTCGCCGAGCTTGCCCCACAGCGGGGTGGACACGGTAGTAGCCAGCAGGTAGGCAGTGATCACCCAGGCGATATGCGAGCCGCCGTGCAGGTCGCCGACGATGGTCGGCAAGGCGGTGGAAACGATGGTCTGGTCGAGCGCGGCAAGCAGCATGCCGAGCATCAGGGCGCCGATGATCAGCAGGATCCGGCGCCGGTTCAGGCCAGGCAGGGCGCCGTTTCCGAGAGATGCGCTGACAGTGGCAGCGTCCGGGGTTGTGGCTGACGCCATCAGAGGTCTTCCTTCCTGGCCGCGTCCACGATGACGCGGCGCAACGGCGTGGTCTCGGGCAGGCCTTCTGCGATGGCTCCGAAGGCCAGGCTGACAAGCTGCTCAAGCGGCACGATGCCGCCGGAACCGGCCCATGAGGCCAGGCAGGAGCGAAAGACTGCAGCGGCAACCGCGGCGAGCAGCGCAGGATAGGGGTCGTGGTCGACGTCGGCTGCGAGCCGCTGCGCCAGCGCCTCGGCGACCGACCGCTCGATCGCTGCCATGTGGGCCGCTTGGGCGGCACGCAGGTGCACGTCGGCGCGTGCGGCCTTCATCCGGCCGAGCCACTCGCCCGGATCCCCGCTCAGATCGGCGAGCTCGGCCGCCGCCTCGCGAGCCTGACCGATCATGGCGGCGCGCAGCACCTCGAGGGCTGTCGATCCGGCTTCGGTCAGGATCCGCTGGCGGAGTTCGAGCATCCGCTCAGGGTCGGCCCCGGGCAGGACCGCTTCCTTAGACGGGAAGTAGTTGAAGAACGTGCGCGGCGACACGTCGGCCGCCTCGGCAATCTCCTCGACGGTGACGTTGGAGAAGCCACGCTCGGCAAACAGGGCCAGCGCAACCCAGCGCAGCTGGCGGCGAGTTGCCTGCTTCTTGCGCTCCCGAAGCGACGCACTTGCCCCGCCCGACTCGGTACTGGTAGTAACCGTCACGATGCCTTCACCGCAATCTTGCGTTCAATATATTTTTGCATCCTCAGCAAACTTACGTAGGCTGCAGCGAGATTGTCAAGTCAGCTATTCCCGCCACGCGCCCTGAGCAGCGGCGGTCAGGCCCCGGCCCGCGCGGGCGCGGGCGCCTTCTAAGCTGACGTCATGCTGGCAGAGCGGCAGAAAGCAGCGGCAACGGAGCTGGCGCAGTGGTGGGAGGGCGTGCGGCGCGGCGGCTCTGGCTCGCATGCGGTCCTGCTGGCCGGTCCGGTCGGCTGGGGGCGGACCACTGTCCTTGACCAGCTCCCGGAGGTCATCAGCAGCGACGACGTCCAGGTCAGCGTCCAGGTGCGGATTGATGGCCAGTCGCTGCCGGCTGAACCCGGCGCTCAGGCTCGGGCGCTCCGGTCCAGCCTGCTCGGAGCCGAGGTCCGCCAGCAGGCGGCGGCACTGCTGTGCCGCAGCCGGCTGCGGGGCATACCGCGACGCGGCAACGGCAGCCTGCTGCTGTCGGCAATAGCCGGAGCAATCTCGCTGCTGAAGGCGGGCCTGGCGGCGGCGGTCGTCGGCGACGAAGCCGATCACAGCCCTGCCAGCGAGAATGGGGCAGCCGCCCGCGCCGCGCGGATGGTTGCCGCGGTCTCTGCAGCTACCCCGGTCCTGGTAGTCGTCGATGACGCTGACTACCTCGAGCCAGCTGTGGCTGTCGCCATGATCGAGAACCTGATCGACGACCAGGACAGCCGGGTTCTCGTGGTTGCCGCAGTCGACCTGGGCAGCGACCTCGCGGCGGCCCTCACCGCCCGCGCCCGGTATGGTCCGACCGCAGGGAAAGTGCACCGGGCCGACGCCGACCCGCGGATGGGCTACCAGTCCCGCGCGGAACTCGCCGGTGAGCTGAGCCCCCATCTGACGCCGGCCCAGGCCCGGCAGCTTGCGCGGCAGACCAGCACCTTCGCGGAGATCTTCGCAGCGGCCAGGTCAGCCCGACTGAGCTAACGCGCTCTACTCTGAATCCCAGTGCGGCGGACGGTCGCGATAGAACCGCTCGTCGTCGTCCGGCTCGGGATGCTCGCCCCACGCTATGTCGGTGTCTTCCCTGCTCTGCACCGGCGCTGCCGGCCGATCGACCCGGTAGACGAGTGTCCCGTCGTCGAGGTCAGCGGTCGGCAGCGTCGCGCGCTCTTCGTCGTGCTCCAGCAGGTGGATCCACGGCTCGCGATCGCCCTGCCTGAACAGGATGTGCTGTGAGCGCATGACATAGCCGGCGTTGAAGTTGTCCGGATCGGACCACGGCCGCAGTTCCATGTCGCTGTCCTGCGGCCGTAGCTCGGGGACCACCATCGAGGCGCCCTTGTCCCGCAGGTGGGTCAGCAGCCGCCCCACCAGGTCGCAGACGAGATCGACGCGCAAGGTCCAGCTGTGCCGGAAGTAGCCGAAGACGTAGGCCATGTTCGGCAGGCCGCTGATCATAATGCCGCGCCAGGTGACGCGCTGAGTAAAGTCGACCGGCTCGCCGTCGACGGTGAACGCCACGTCACCGAGGACGGACATGCTGAAGCCGGTGGCGGTGACGACGACGTCGGCTGGGATTTCCTCACCGGAGCTGACCTTGATCCCGTGCTCCGTGAACGTCTCGATGGTGTCAGTGACCATCGATGCTGTTCCGGCGCGCAGCGCCGCGAACAGGTCGCCGTCGGGAACGATGGCGATGCGCTGCTGCCAGGGACGGTAACGGGGCGTGAAGTGCTTGTCTATATCGAAGCCCTCCGGCAGGAGGGGGCGCATGGACTCGATGAGGAGCGCATGCAGATCGCCGGGTGCGTCCCGCGCGGTCTGGGCCAGCCAGTCGGTCTGGGCGATGTACTTGCGCCGGAGGATCTCGTAAGTCCACTCCTCCGGGATGTCGAGGGAGCGCAGTGTCACTGCCAGCTCGTCAGTCGCGGGCGGGGCGAAGAAGTACGACGGGGAGCGCTGCAGCATCGTGACGTGCTTCGCCGTCCCGGCGATCGCCGGGATCAGCGTTGCCGCCGTGGCGCCCGAGCCGATGACCACGACGCGCTTACCTGCCAGGTCCAGATCGCCGGGCCACCGCTGGGGATGCACGACGAGACCCTCGAAGCGGTCCATGCCCTCCCAATGAGGCTGGTAAGGCCGGGCGTGGTTGTAGTAGCCCTGACACATCCAGAGGAACGAGGCGGTGAACTGCAGTCGCTGTCCGGTGTCGCCACGGGTGACATCCACTGTCCAGCGGCGATCCTCGGTGGACCAGGTGGCGGCAGTGACCGTGTGCTGGTAGCGGATGTGCCGGCCGAGGTCGTGCTCGTCGATGACTTCATCGAGGTAGGCGAGAATCTCCTCGCCCGCCGCGATCGACGGGCCGCGCCACGGCTTGAACCGGTAGCCGTAGGTGAACAGGTCGCTGTCGGACCGGACACCCGGGTACCGGTGAGTCCACCAGGTGCCGCCCCGGTTGTCCTGGCCGTCCAGGACTACGAACGTCCGGTCGGCGAGCTGCTCCCGCAGGTAATGCGCTGCGCCGATGCCGGAAACCCCGGCACCGACAATCAGAACGTCGACATGACCGGCGTCCTCGGTCTTCCCGTTTTCCTGACCGGTCGCGGTGGCAGGTGCAGTTGTCGTCATCGGTAAGCCTCCCAGCCGCGTGCACTGATGCCCAATACTCTAGTTCGGGCCATTTGCCCGGGCACTGGGTCAATGGGGCGCTGCCGCGGAACGAGTTACCGTGGGGAGCATGGCGGAGACGCAGATGGAGTATTTCTGCACCCAGAGCGCGCACAACCCTGAGTCGCTCACAGTTCACATGAACAAGATGGCCCGCGACGGCTGGGAGCTGCTGACCGTGGACTTTGCCATCCGGGGCGAGACCGGGTTCCATACGTTCTTCTGGCGGCGACTGCTGCGCCGGCCTGCCTGAGAGCCCGGCCCCGCCAGCCAGCGTCATCGGTCAGGCGAACTGCAGTCCGTCGAAGTCGCCGGAGCTGCGCCACTGGTCGATGTAGCGGAAGTAAGCGGGCGCGCCCTGCCGGTAGCCGGTCAGCAGCGACTGCGGGCTCCGGCCCTGGCCCTCGTTGTTGTAGTAGCCGGGCGTGCAGCTGGCGAGGAACGAGGCCATGATCGGATTCGGGGTCAGGAGCTCCATCCAGGCGTCCTCGGCCGCCTTGCTCACCTCGACGGTCCTGAGCCCGGCAGCGGCCATGTACGACACCACGGCGGCGACCGTCTTCGCTGCGTCGAGCAGGTTGTGCGGCACGTTGGCCACGAGGTTGCCGCCCTGGCCGAGCTGCACGAGGAAGGCGTTCGGGAAGCCGTGCACGTGGACACCATGCATGGTCCGCATGCCGTCCGACCAGTAATCGGACAGCTGGGTGCCGTCGCGCCCGGTCAGCTCGAAGCCGAAGCGGCGGATGGCCGGAGTCCCCACCTCGAAGCCCGACGCGTAGATGATGCAGTCGACTGGGTACTGCGTTCCGGCGGCCACGACGCCGTCCGGCGTGATCCGCTCGACGCCCTTGCCGTCGGTATCGACCAGGTGCACTGACGGCAGGTTGTAGGCGCTGAGGTACTCGTCGTGGAAGCACGGCCGCTTGCACAGCTGGCGGTACCAGGCTTTCAGCCGCTCCGCCGTCTCGGGATCCTCGACGATCGCGTCCACCCGCGAGCGGATCTCGCTCATTTTCTCGCTGTCGGCGTCCTCGAAGTCCGCGACGAGGTCGGTGAAGCTGGCCGGGCTGGAGCGCGGCGCGGTCATCCGGCCGCGGATCCGCTTGATCAGGTCAGTCCAGCCGTCGTTGACGAGGTCCTCGCCCGGCTGCTCGCCCGCGAACATGTTGGCAACGAAGTTGTCCTGCCACCGCTCCTGCCAACCGGGTGTGGCGACCCCTGCGAACCACTCCGGGTCCATCGCCCGGTTGCCCCGCGTGTCGACCGACGACGGCGTCCGCTGGAAGACGAACAGCTCCTTACTGGCGGCCGCCAGGTGCGGCACGCACTGCACCGCGGTGGCGCCGGTACCGATGATCGCCACCCGCTTGTCCGCCAGCCGCTCCAGCGGCGCGCCGGACGGGTCGCCGCCGGTATAGGCGTAGTCCCACCGGCTGGTGTGGAACGAGTGGCCGCGAAAGCGCTCGATACCGGGAATGCCCGGCAGCTTCGGGACATGCAGTGGCCCGGTGCCCATCGCGACGAACTGCGCGGTGAACTCGTCACCCCGGTCGGTACGCACGATCCAGCGGCTGCGGCCCTCGTCCCACTCCAGCTCGGTCACCCGGGTGTGGAACAGCGCATCCGCATGCAGTCCGTACTGCTTGCCGATGCGGTCGCAGTGGTCCAGGATCTCGGGCGCGTGTGCATACAGCTCAGTCGGCATGTGCCCGGTTTCCTCGAGCAGCGGCATGTAGATCATCGCGGCCGTATCGCACTGCGCGCCCGGGTAGCGGTTCCAGTACCAGGTACCGCCGAACCCGCCGCCCTTCTCGACGATGCGGACACTGTCGATGCCCGCTTCCTTCAGCCGGGCCGCCGTCACCAGGCCGGCGAACCCTCCCCCGACAAACGCGATCGTCACGTGATCACGCCGGAGCTCGCGTTCGGTGCGCTCGGTGTAAGGATCTGTGAGGTAGTGACCGAACTGGCCGGTCAGCTCGATGTACTGGTCGTTGCCGTCGGGTCGCAGCCGCTTCTCCCGCTCGGCGGCGTACTTCTGCCGAAGCGCTGCGCCCGCCGTCTCCGTCACGTTCGCCACCTCCGGTCGCGCTGCACATTCCTCCCGTTACCGGGCAGTACCTCGCAGTGCGTCCAATCCAGTCACAGCGGCGCGTGGCGCGTCAACCCTCGTCGGCCCCGCTCTGCCCCGTCGCCCTTCGGGTCGGCTCCATCGCTTCGATGAGCGCGAACATCGCATCCGAGAATCGGCGGGTCAGCCGGGTGAGCGCCGCCCGGTCAGCCTCGCTCCAGTCCGCGAGCGCCTCGTCCAGGACTCTGCGGCGCCCGGAATTGATCTGCTCGACGACGCGACGTCCGGCCGGGGTCAGTGCTGCTGTCTTGATCCGCCGGTCGCGGTCGGCCTCGGCCCGGCTCACCAGGCCCAGTTGCTCGAGCCGCGTCAGCGAGCGGCTGGCCTTGGGGTGGTTCTCGTCAAGGATCCCGGCCAGCTCGAGGACGCCGATAGGCCCGCGCATGCCGATCGTGACCAGGTACTGCGCAAGCCCCGGGTCAATCTCAACCCCCGCACGGCTCAGCAGCAGTTCCCGGAAACGTGGCCGCGAGGATCGGCCGACCATGTCGAGCCAGACGTCGTAGTAGTCCTCCGTTGCCATCCCGTTCATTATGCACGCGTCTTGTGCTACCGTGTAAATCCCGTTCAAAGTGAACGGATTCGCATCGGGAAAGGAGATCTCGTCGTGGACCGGCCCCAGATCCATGCCGCGGTGCTGCACGGAACCGGCGAAGTGCCCCGCTACCAGGCGTTCCCGGCGCCTGTCGCCGGACCGCGCCAGGAGGTCCTCACAGTACTGGCGGCCGCTCTGAAGCCTTTCGATGTCGCCTGGACCGCTGGCCTGCACCCGGCAAGCCCGGCGACGTTTCCGCGGGTCGTCGGCGCTGACGGCGTCGGGTGCCGCGCCGACGGCCGGCGGGTCGCGTTCTTCGGAGTTGAGGCGCCTTACGGCGGGATGGCGGAACAGGCGCTGGTACGCGCCGGCCTCTGGCTGCCGGTCCCCGACAGCACCGACGACGCGATGGCGGCCGCCGTGCTGAATCCGGGCGGTGCGGCCTGGAAGACAGTGTTCACAGAAGGTGAGCTCACTGCAGGCCAGCGCGTCCTGGTGCTCGGCGCGACCGGCCTGTCCGGCCGGATAGCGGCGCAGCTGGCGCTCCGGCATGGTGCTCGCGTCGTGGTCGCCGGACGAAATCAGCGCGTGCTCGATCAGCTGCTCGGACTGGGGGTGGAGGCAGCGGTCCGCCTGGACCGCACGCACGTCGAGGTGGCGGCTACGCTTGCCGCGGCCGGTCCTTATGATCTGATCGTCGACTACCTGTGGGGCCCGCCGGCCGAGGCGGCGTTCAGCGCAGTGCGCCAGACCGCGCGCGCCCCGGGCGCGCCGGAGCGGGTCCGGTACGTCCTCGTCGGAATGTCCGCAGGCGCAAGTGCGGCCCTGCCGGCCATGACTATGCGCAGCGCTCCGATCGAGCTGATCGGCAGCGGCATTCGCGGGCTGGCCCCGCTGGCGGAGGCCGCGGCGGCGTACGAGCAGGTCCTCGGCCTTGTGGCGGACGGCTCGATCAGCGTCGACGTCGAGACTGTCCCGCTCGCGGATGTTGCGGAGGCGTGGACGCGTGCGAGCGGCGACCGGCGCATCGTCTTCGTGCCCTGACCAGGCGGGTTAGTACTCCAGCTGTAGATCGTTATGTCCCCTGGTCTTCGGCTGTCTGCCTCTGGTAGTGGCAGGTCCGGGCGCGGCGCTGGTGCCGGTGTACTGGCGCTGCACGCCCGCCGTAGCGGTGCCTTTCTTGATGTCGCCGGGCGCCGCGGCTCCACCCGGCTGAAACGGCTCCCGACTCGGGTCATCAGCTCGGCAAGTACGCCCAGCCACTGGCCGGGCCTACGCTGGGGCCAGCGGCCACCAGACGGTCTTCGCGTGTGGTCACAAACCGAGATGATCAGACGGTGGCCGCCTTGTCTCCAGCACCGGCACGCCCAAGATCACGCGCCACGGCCGAGGTACGAGGAGGACACATGCGGCGAGGCGAGGTCTGGTGGGCCGAGTTCGATGAGCGGCGGCCTGTCGTGCTGCTGTCCGGAGAAGATCCGTCCGGGTTCCGGGCGATGCAGGTTGTCGCTCCGGCGGATACCGACATCTCCGGCCTGGGAATCGAAGTCGCAGTCGGCGTCCCGGAAGGACTGCCCTTCGACGGCGTGCTGCGGTTCGCGCTCCCGAGGCCGGGCTTTACCCCGTGTACCTGGCTGACCACCTTGACCCGGGAAGACCTGACCGAGCGGGCAGGCGCGGTGTCTGCCGCCAAGCTCAGCGAGATCGACGACGCCCTGCGTGCCAGCGAACAAAGGGCGGAGTGGACCCCGGCCGCCGTGGCCACGCTCAGCGAGATCAAGGACTCCCTCCGCCGGAGGACTCAGGCAGACGGAGAACGAACGGACGCCCACACCAGCGAAGGTCGATCTCGTCCGCACGATCGGCGGTTCGTGGCCCCTCAACAACAAGATCACGATCTACGGCTGGAGGACTAGGCGCGGATCGCGGAAACGGCGGCTACGGACCGATCTGCAGCACGATTTTGCCGCGGGTGTGCCCGCCGGCGACCCGCGCCAGCGCTTCGCGCGCCTGCTCCAGGGGCAAGACCGCCTCGACCTGAGGGCGCAGCTTTCCGGAGTCGACAAGGCGGCCCAGTGCCTCCAGCCTGTGCCGGTCGACGTTGGCGGCGAACGACTCGCTCGTGATGCCGCGCTCGAGCTGGGCGGGCGGAGGGCTGTGCAGGACTATGAAGATTGCCCGGCCACCGTCGCGGACCGCGCCGATGGCCTGGTCGCGGGTCTGGCCGCCGGCGGCATCGAAGAGCAGGTCGACGCCGCCAGGAACGGCGGCGCGCGCCTGCTGCACCCAGTCGGCGGCGTGGTAGTCGAACACCTCACGTGCTCCCAGGCCGCGCAGGTAATCATGGTTGGCCGGGCTGGCCACGCCCAGGGGGCGAGCGCCCACAGCTGCGGCGATCTGCACGGCGAGGCTGCCCACCCCGCCGGCCGCGGCGGTGATGAGCACGGTCTCGCCGGCCTGCAGCCGCCCCAGGTCAACCAGGCCCTTGTGGGCGGTCCCGCCGGCGATTACTAGCCCGGCCGCCTCGGTGAAGCTCGCTGTGCCGGGCATGGGCGCCACGCGGTCCGCCGGGGCCAGCGCCAGTTCGGCAAATCCGCCGCCGGCCGGGAACAAACTCGTATACACCCGCTCGCCCGGCTGCAGGCCGGCCCCGTCCCCAGCCGCTTCTACTACTCCCGCGACTTCCTGGCCCGGCACGAACGGAAGTGCAAGTCCCGGGAAGCCGCCGCCGAGGAACCCGACATCCCACGGGCCGACTCCAGCTCCATAGACCCTGATCAGCGTCTGTCCTGGGGCGAGGGCTGGGTCGGGCCGGTCACTCAGCTCTACGTGGTCGATCCCGCCCAGCTGCTGTGCCAGCGCTACTCGCATAACCGTGGTCTCCTCATCTGGTGCGTGTGCGGCCCCTGGTCGCGTTTCATCTCCATGACGCCGACTGGCGACCGGCGCATCGTCTACATGCCCCGAACGGGCACGCTAGGCGCGGATCGCGGAAACGGCGCTATAGGTCCCGAGCGCCAGCAGGATGATCCCGGTGATGCGGTTGACCCAGGCCATCGGGATGACGCGCAGGCTTTTGGCGCCGATGGTCACGGCGACCGCGGCGACTGCCCACAAGCCGAGAGTCGCCCCCGCGAACACCAGAACGGGGTCATACCGGGCAGCCAGATTTGCGGCCGTGATCTGGGTGATGTCACCCCACTCGGCGAGGAAGATGATCGAGAAGCTCATCCCGGCCACGCGGAAGAACGTCGGCTGCCTGGCACCCTCGCGGGCGGCATCAGCGCCGTCATGGTGGGAGGGCCGGAAGCTCATGTACCACAGGTAGGCAGCCCCGGCTCCGAACAGCCCCGCTACCACCCAGTCCACCACCTCGTGCGGCAGCAGGGTCAGCAGCTGCCCGGCCGACACGGCGATCGCCATGTGCACGGTGAATGCGGCCGCCACCCCGGCCCAGACCCACAGCGGGCGGTAGCGAGTGCCGAGCACCAGGGAGGCGAACATCGACTTATCCGGCAGCTCAGCCAGAAACGTCACCGCGAAGGCGATGCCGATCACCGCAAGCTCAGCCATGAAGGAGGCGTCCTCACCGTCGGGCCCGGCCGCAGGTCCCGGGAGGAGGGAGCATCTTCGGCCGGATCAGTCTCATCAGCCGAAGGTCTCGTCCACCACCATGAGGTGGCCCGATGGCCGGGTGCCGGAGCACCGGGATGGCGGCCAGTCAGCGCGCGGACTACTCCCCTTCACCTCTGATCATACTCGACACCGTCCCGACGGCCGGGGTCGCCTCGGTAATTCAGCCGGCTGGATAACCGCTTGCCCGTCGTGCGTGCGCCGTGCACCATCGGGAGCAGCGTCACTGACCCTGGGAAGGAGGCCGCCATGTCACTGATAAGCAGCGCGGTTCCGGGAGCCAGGCCCGACGCTTCGCCCGCGGATCGCGCCCGTCCGTAAGGGACATCACATGTTCGCCATCCGCAGCATCACTGTCGACTGCACAGACTGCTACCAGCAGACCTTGTTCTGGACGAAAGTCACCGGCTGGCAGGAGGACCCAGACAATCCCAACCTGCCCGGCGATCCCGAGGGCCGCATCGTCGACGGGAACGGGATCGGCCTGCTGTTCATCCCCGTGCCCGAGGGCAAGACCGTTAAGAACCGCGTTCACCTGGACCTGATGCCGACCGAGCGTACCCGGGACGAGGAAGTCGAGCGCCTGCTCGGCATCGGCGCGCGCCTGGTGGACGACCAGCGCATGCCGGACGGGACCGGCTGGGTCGTGCTGGCCGATCCCGAGGGGAACGAGTTCTGCGTCGAGCGCAGCCTGAGGGAGCGTGGCGAAGGCTGACTTCGGATCTGAGACCGCCGGGCGCCGCTTCCCGGACGCGGCAGCGCTGCCCGGCGGCCTCGTTTCCTGACCTGCTGTCAGCTTCCGGTCAGCGAGCCGCGCGCGCTGCCTGCTCGAGCTTGTCCCGGTAGCTTGCCCAGTACGCGTCGTCGACATCGGGCAGGTTCGTGCGGCCCGGCAATAGCCCGGCTGAGCCGTCGACCAGCTCGCGCACGATGTCGGCGTGACCGGCATGCCGGTGCGTCTCAGCGATGACGTGCACCAGGACCTGATGCAAGGTCACATCGCCTCGGTCGCGCCACCAGCGCACGTGGCCGCGAGCATCGAGGTCCAGGTCGCTGATGGTCTCGTCAGCATGCGCCCATGCGCGCCGGTACAGACCGGTGATCTCCTCCCGAGACTCTTCCGCCGTCGCCCACATGTCGAAATTGCGGTCATCGGGGTCAACGACCAGCGGATCCGGGAACGGCCGCCCGAACGTCTCACCGAAGTAGCCGGTCTCGACCAGAAACAGGTGCTTCACCAGCCCCAGCAAATTGGTTCCGGTGGGTGTCAGCGGCCGGCGTACGTCGTACTCCGACAGGCCTTCGAGCTTCCAGAGCATCGCGTCGCGGCCCTCTTGGAGGTACTGGCAGAGGCTGGTCTTCGGATCCGTGATCGTCACGCCCGGTAGTCTGCCACCTGGCCGCAGTACGGACGAGGGGATTTGCCGACCATGCCTGAGCTGCCGGACGAGACAATCCGGGCCTTTCTCGACCAGCTTGCCGCGCGGCTGCCCGCACCTGGCGGCGGCGCGACAGCGGCCCTGCACGCGGCGCAGGCCGCAGCTCTGCTGGCGATGGTTGCGCGCTATTCCGAGGGGCCCAAGTACGCCGAGCACGCCCAGACAGTGCGGCGGGTACTGGCCGAGGCGGAGCGGCTGCGAGGAGAATGCACGGACCTCGTCGCGGCTGATGCGGGTGCCTTTGCGTCCGTGGCCGCCTCGTACGCGCTGCCGAGGGACACGCCCGCGCAGAAGGCGGCACGGTCCGCCGCGATCGCCGCGACGCTTATCACCGCAGCGGAGCCGCCGGCCGAGGTGATCAAGGCCGCAGGCCGGCTCCTGGACCTTGCCGAGGACCTGCGGCCGGTGGCGAACCGCACGGTGCTGAGCGACGTCGCGGCGGCGGCCGAGGCGATCCGAGCGGCAGCGGCGACCGGGCGGATCAACGTCGAGGTCAACCTGTCCGGCATCACTGATGCCGCCGCACGCGAGGTATAC
>Ga0335075_10013179_pt1 | contig 12454 bp, 5 predicted proteins | sample Lox_Sample_24_FD_206723 | JGI IMG/M metagenome (GOLD analysis project Ga0335075, IMG submission 206723) | Soil microbial communities from Loxahatchee National Wildlife Refuge, Florida, United States - Lox_Sample_2.4 | ecosystem: Environmental > Terrestrial > Soil > Wetlands | place: USA: Florida... | reverse complement strand
GGCAGTGTCACCTTCACCATCCTTCAGGGAACCACGGTCATCGGCACGGCGACTTCCGGGAACGTTACCAACGGCAGCGCCAGCGTTAGCTATGTACTGCCCGGCGGCACGGATGCTGGCACATACACCATCGACGCTGCCTACAGCGATAGCACCGGCAACTTCGCCGCCAGTTCCGATGACAGCCAAACGCTCACGGTCACTTCCGCGACCGCAGCCCCGACCACGACGACAGCCAGCGACGCCACGGCTACCGTCAGCAGCAGCGCTCAGAATGTGACGCTGACCGCCACCGTGACCAGCACCACCGGCACGGTCAACGAGGGCAGCGTCACCTTCACCATCCTTCAGGGAACCACGGTCATCGGCACGGCGACTTCCGGGAACGTTACCAACGGCAGCGCCAGTGTCAGCTACGCTCTGCCGGCCGGTACGGCGGCGGGCAGCTATACCATCGAGGCCAACTACACCGACAGCTCGGGCAACTTCGCCATCAGCTCCGACACTTCCCACACGCTCACCGTCACCCCCGCCGCCGCTGCGACCACGACGACAGCCAGCGACGCCACCATCCCATTTAGCTCCAGCGCTCAGAACGTGACACTGAGCGCCACCGTGACCAGTAGCGGCACCACGGTCAACGAGGGCAGCGTCACCTTCACCATCCTTCAGGGAACCACGGTCATCGGCACAGCGACTACGGGCACCGTCAGCAACGGCAGCGTCAGCGTCAGCTACGCTCTGCCGGCCGGTACGGACGCCGGCACGTACACCATCGACGCCGCCTACAGCGACAGCACAGGCAACTTCGCCTCTAGCTCCGATGGCAGCCACACTCTTACCGTCACTTCCGCGACCGCAGCCGCGACCACGACCACGGCCAGCGACGCCACGGCTACCTTTAGCCCCAGCGCTCAGAATGTGACACTGAGCGCCACCGTGACCAGCAGCGGCACCACGGTCAACGAGGGCAGCGTCACCTTCACCATCCTTCAGGGAACCACAGTCATCGGCACAGCGACTTCTGGGACCGTCAGCAACGGCAGCGCCAGCGTCAGCTACGCACTGCCGGCCGGCACGGCGGCGGGCAGCTATACCATCGAGGCCAACTACACCGACAGTTCGGGCAACTTCGCCATCAGCTCCGACACGGCCCACACGCTCACCGTCAGCGCCGCCTCCACCACGACGACAGCGAGCAGCTCTTCGGCTACTTTTAGCACTAGCGCTCAGAACGTGACGCTGACCGCCACCGTCACCAGCACCGCCGGCACGGTCAACGAGGGCAGCATCACCTTCACGCTCGTCGATAGCAATGGGAACACTGTCGGCACGCCGATTACAGAAAGCGTCAGCAACGGTAGCGCCAGTGGAAGTTACTCTCTGCCGGCTGGCACAGCGGCGGGCAGCTACACCATCGAGGCCGCCTATAGCGATAGCACGGGCAACTTCGGCGATAGCTCCGACGACACCCAAACGCTAACCGTCAACGCGGCGACCACTACAACCGTAGCCAGCAATGCCACGACCACTTTCAGCTCCAGCGCTCAGAACGTGACGCTAACGGCCACGGTTATCAGCAGCGCCGGCACGGTCGATGAAGGCAGCGTCGTTTTCACTCTCCTCGATAGTAACGGCAATACCATCGGCACGGTAGTCGCGGGCACGGTCAACAGCAGCGGTCAAGCCAGCGTCGTCTACGCTTTGCCGGCCGGCACAGCGGCAGGCACGTACACCATCGACGCCTCCTATAGCGACAGCACGGGCGACTTCGCCACTAGCTTCGACGACGCCCACTCGCTCACCGTCAACGCTGCATCCACCACGACTCTGAGCCTTACCACGGTCAGCATCTCTCCCAACCTAAGCAATTCGACGGCTCAGGTGACGCTGACGGCGCAGGTGAGCAATTCGGCCGGCACGGTCAACGAGGGCTCCGTAACGTTCACGCTGGCGGGCGTGTCCGGAACCGCTAACGTGGTCAACGGCACGGCCAGCGTGCAACTGACCGTGCCGCTCGGCACCGTGTCGAACCTTGCCAATGTTGCCTTTTCCTTTACCGATAATGCCGCAACCCCCAGCTTCGGCAACGCTAGCTCCTCGGCGACGGTGTCGATGAACCTGCTCAACGCCCTGCTGCCGGCCGATTTGACCTTCGACTCCAGCGGCAACGAGCAGGACCAATTGAACCTGGGAGGAAACACGTCGTTGCTCGGTTTCTCCTATTTGGCGTCGGGCCTGCTAACGGATGTCATTCTCGACTCCTTGGCCTTGGCCGTGACGTACAGCAACGTGGGCGGCAACACGGTGACGACTTTCCTGGGCGCGCCCACGGCAATCACTTTCATGGGATCGAATGGCCAAGTCGAGGGCTATGCGGAAGTATACTTCGATGGCACCTCGCTCCAGTGGCTCCTGTACAACCCCAACCATCAGCCCATTGGTGAAGTGCCGTACTCAGGCTTAACCTAACGAGCTGATTAATTTGACGAGCCGGAAGCGTCAGCGACGGATCAATACCCGTCGCTGACGCTTCCGGCTCGTTGGCCTATCCTACTGAATATTCGCGCCAATCTTTACCACTCCTCCGCTGTCTTCGGATTCTGCCCCATTTCTCATTTGCCTGCTGCAAACCGCGATTCATACTCGATTAGTTAGCTGAGATTACTCAGTCCAGCACAGCGAAAGATACTGAGCCGCGACCGTAAGGGAGCGGAGGGAAGTGCCCACCGCTCCCTTACGGTCGCGGCTCAGCTGATTCGTGAAATAAAAGGTTCATTTATGCCCCCTATGCGGTGGTTGCGGCAACTTCGGTATCGTTGGTTTGGCTTCCGTTCAACGAAGAACGGACGCAGGCTCCCGCTGGCTTCGGTTCGGCGGCGCGTTCGGCCCTGCCTGGAAGTGTTGGAAGATCGGCTGACGCCGAGCACCTACACCGTCACCGATGCCAGAGATACGGCCGGCAGTTCCAGCGATGTCACCCTGCGCTACGCCATCACCCAGGCCATCAGCAATGAGGACACGAACGCCGTCATCAACTTCAGCAGTGCGCTCGCCGGCCAAACCATAACGCTAAGCCTGACCGACAGCTACACCACCACCTATGGCCCAACGGCGTTCATCGTCCATAACGCCAACATCACCATCAATGGCGCGAACGCTCCAGGGCTGATTCTCAGTGGGGGCAATACCCTACGTCCGTTCGCCGTGGAGAATTCAGGGACGCTGACGTTGGAAAATCTGACGGTGGAGGACGGTTTGGCGCAGGGCGGCGCGGGCGGCAACAGCGAATATGGCGGCGGCGGCGGCGGCGGTGCCGGTTTGGGCGGCGCGGTCTACGATGACGGCGGCGTTTTCACGGCGGAAGGGGTTACGTTCACCGGCAACACCGCTCAAGGGGGAGCGGGCGGCTCGATCAATACTTCCGGCACTGGTTTTGGCGGCGGCGGCGGCGGCATGGGTGCGGCGGGGCAAAGCGGTTCCGCAGGAGGTGCGGGCGGCGGCAGCGGCGGCAACCAAGGCAGCGGCGGCCAACCCGGAGGGTTCGGCGGCGGCGGCGGCGGCGGCGAATTCCCTGGCTCTTTCGGCGGCGGCGGCGGCTTCGGCGGCGGCGGCGGCGGTGGCGGCGTCTTCGGCGGTGCAGCCGGGGGCGGCGGCTTCGGCGGCGGCGCGGCCGGCTCTACCTCCACTGATTTCAATTACTTTGGCGGCGTAGGGGGAGGCGGCGCCGGCTTGGGCGGCGCTCTCTTCACCAATGGCGGCACCCTTACCCTCACCGACGACACTTTCACCGCCAACACGGCTTCGGGAGGAGCCTATGGCAGCGGCGGCCTTGCCGGCACAAACGGTCAAGGTCTCGGCGGTGCCGTCTTCGCCCGTAACGGCACGATGACGGCAACCTTCGACACTTTCAGCAACAACACCGCCGCTCAAGGCGGAACCGACTTCTATGTCCTCAGCGACGGTGTTGGCTACCAAGCCACCGCCAGCCTCGTCGATGACATCCTGGGGCAGACCAGCACCAGCGTCAGCGACTTCGCCAGCAGCACCATCAATAGCGGAACCGCGGCCAATCTGAGCGGCAGCTCCTACGACCTCGTTCGCGTCAATGCCAGCAGCGGCGGTTTGCCGGCAGGAGCCGTAATCAGCAGCTCCGATCCGCTGTTGTCGGCTTTAGCCAACAACAGCGGCCCCACGCCGACCATGGCCATCACCTCCAGCAGTCCGGCCTACCAGGCCGGCACGCCCGTCATCGGCATCACCACCGATCAACGCGATTATGTGCGGCCAGAGACCGAACCTTCGCTGGGCGCCTTCGACCCGCTGGCGGTCCCGGCCACTACAACCACGGCCAGCAGTTCCACGGCCACTTTCAGTACCAGCGGTCAGAGCGTGACGCTGACGGCCAATGTGACCAGCACTGCCGGTACGGTGAACGAAGGCACGGTGACATTCACCGTGATGCAAGGCAGCACGACCATCGGCACGGCCACGACCTCCACCACGGTCAGCAACGGTACGGCCAGCGTCAGCTATGCCTTGCCGGCTGACACGGCGGCGGGCAGTTACACCATTGATGCCGTCTACAACCCCGGTCCCGATTTCGCCGGCAGTTCCGATACCACGCATACGCTCAGCGTCGGCACGGCCGCCACCACGGTTGCGGTCGGCAATGCCGCGGCCACTTTCAGTACCAGCAGTCAGAATGTGACGCTGACGGCCAGTGTGGGCGTTAGCTCCGGTACGGTGAACGAAGGCACGGTGACGTTCACCGTGATGCAAGGCCGTACGATCATCGGCACGGCCACGACTTCGGGCACCGTCAGCAACGGCACGGCCAGCGTCAATTACGCCTTGCCCGCTAATCTCGCCGTTGGACCCTACACCATCGATGCCGTCTACAATCCCGGTCCCGATTTCGCCGGCAGCTCCGACAGCACGCACACCCTCACCGTTGGCGTCAACGGCACTACCGTTGCGGCCAGCAATGCCACGGCGACCTTCAGCACCAGCACTCAGAATGTAACGCTGACGGCCAACGTGAGCAGCAGTGCCGGCATCGTTAATGAAGGCACGGTTACGTTCACCGTGAAGCAGGGCAGCACGACCATCGGCACGGCCACTTCGGGCGCCGTCAGCAACGGTACGGCGAGCGTCCGTTATGCCTTGCCAGGGGGCACGGCCGCAGGCAGCTATTTCATCGACGCCGATTACAGCGATAGCACAGGCAGCTTCGATGCCAGCGCCGACAATTCGCAAACGCTCACCATCAATGCCGCCTCCACCACCACTCTGCGACTCACCTCGATCAACATCGTTCCCAATCTGAGCAATTTAACGGCCCAGATGACGCTGACGGCCCAGGTGAACAATGCGGCCGGCGCGGTCAACGAGGGCTTCGTAACGTTCACGCTGGCGGGCATGTCCGGACACGCTAACGTTGTCAACGGCACGGCCAGCGTGCAACTGACCGTGCCGCTCGGCACCGTATCGAACCTTGCCAATGTCGCCTATTCCTATACCGATAATGCCAAAACCCCCCGCTTCGGCAACGCTAGCTCCTCGGCGACGGTGTCCATGAACCTGCTCAACGCCCTGCTGCCGGCCAACCTGACGTTCAACTCCAGCGGCAACGAGCAGAATCAATTGAACCTGGGAGGGGCCAAGTCGTTGCTCGGTTTCTCCTATTTGGCTTCGGGGTTGCTGACGGAGGTGCTTCTCGACTCGTTGTCTCTGCTCGTGACGTACAGCAATATGGGCGACAACATGGTGACAACTCTTCTGGACACGCCCACGGCAGTTACTTTCATCGGCCCCAACGGCCAAGTTTTGGGCCATGCAGAGGTGTTCTTCGAGGGCGCCCAGCCCCAATGGCTCCTGTACAACTCCAACAATCAGCCCATTGGCGAAGCGCCCTACGCCGGATTAATCTAACGAATTGGAAGCATAAGCGACGGATGATGCTCCTTCGCTTACGCTTCCGGCTCGTTCCTTCCTTCGCTTACGCTTCCGGCTCGTTGGTTGCCCTTGAACAGCCGGCGCTGCGCCGCCTGACTGTACGGCGTCCACGATGAGGGGCTGCGGTCCTCACGGATGTCGCGCGTGAAACTGTGGACCTTGGCATCGAGATTGTCCAAATAATGCAGGGCGATGGCCTCCGGCGTCATCGGCAGCGTCGGGCTGCCGAATTCCAACGCGCCGTGATGGCTGACAATCAGGTGCTTGAGCCTCAGCAGTAATTCATGCGGAAACGGCTCGCCGGTCAGGTCCGGAACGCGCCGCGCCTGCTCGCCGAGCATTTCGACGCCGAGAACAAGATGACCGATCAATTGTCCCTCATCGGTGTAGCTGAAAGCGCGGTCGTAGCTCAGCTCGCGGACTTTGCCGATGTCGTGCAGAAATATCCCCATCAATAGAAGATCGCGGTTCAGCTCCGGATACAAGGGCGCGATGCGATCGCCGGCCTCCATCAGCGTGACGACGTGTTCGAGCAAACCGCCGAGGTAGGCGTGATGATTGCGCACGCCCGCCGGCGCTTTGCAGAAGCCCTGCATCAGCTCCTGATCCATAAGGAAGCACTCCGCCAGGGCGCGCAGGTGCGGATTGTCCAGCTTGCGCAGCAATGTGCGGAGCCGCTCGTAAAGCTTGCTGATGTCTTGCTCGGTGTGCGGCAGAAAATCGGCCAATTCGACCTTCTCGGTCTCCACGCGGTCGAGCTGGCTGAGGATCATTTGCAAGGCGCCCTGGAATAGCTGCACCTTGCCTTTGATGTGCAAGAAATCGCCGGAATCGAAGGAACGCACGAGCGGCTCCGGGGCGTTCCACAAGCGTGCGCTGATGGCGCCGCTGCGGTCGCGCAGCTCCAGTTGCAGATAAATGTTGCCGTTGCGATTGGCGCGGACCTGCTTGTCCACGACCAGGTAGATTTCCTCGATGGAATCGCCGTCGGCCATTTGCTGCACGAATTGCCGGGGCATGCGTTTCTCCGCGAAGCGCGCGACGGGACGAATCGCGCAAAACGATAAATCACATCGGGGTTATTGAACGGGATAGAGGCGGTTGTAGCAAGGGGAGCGATAGAGCACGATTGATCGATTGCCGCGAGGAGGCAAGGTGTTTCGCTTGCCGCCCGGATATTTTGCGCCCGTTTCCCCTCTCGCTCAACCCCTTCGGCTGGTACAGATGCAAGATTGAACACATAGTTATCGAGATGGCAGAGCGCCGGCATCGTCGCCGACCTCGCGTCGTCTCTATGCACTCGTCCACGAAAGAGAGTTGCGATGGCTTTGCTATCTCGAAAGAGTGCTCGCCGCGTCCCCGCCAGACTCCAGCTCGAGACGCTGGAAGATCGGGTCGTTCCCGCGACTGTTACCATGCCCATCGTAAACCTAACCGGTCTGCCGGCTCAGGACTCTATTTACGTCGTCGGCTACAGCGCGACATCGAAGGTGGAGCTACAAAGCAACGGGCAGTTTGGTGCTATCCCTAGCGGTTCTGGGACCATCCCGAGTTACAACATCAGCACGATGCCGCCTATTACTCTGAATTCGTCGCCCAATATAGCAGGCGGCATCTTTTTCTTCTTCGTCGTGCCGAACGACACGCCTATCCCCACGTTCACGTACACAAACAACGGCAGCAACGTCAACGTACCGACCAGCTTGGCCAACTTTATACTGCCCAACGGTATTGTCGAATTCACGGTGGCTGGCGGATTTGACTTCGACGTTTCGGCGGTGACTGCCTTCTCCTTGCCGCTCACACTGACGTTGAACGGTCAATCGGTCGGGCAACCCGTTTCGGGCTCGGCCGTCAACAGAGAAACCATCCTTTCCGCTTACAGCAACTTCATGAACAGCCTGAACGGGGTTTCGTCCAGTGTCGTGCAGGCGTACCTATCTCTTGTGCCCACCTCAGCAAACTCAGTAGCCGGTCAGGCCAGCGCAATCCTGAGTCCGACCGAGTATCTTGCCGACTCTGCGAATTCAGGCACTACTTCATACACGACCCTGGAGAACATCTGGAATTCGGACCTGACGACCTTGTTCGAGACGCCGGGCCGGACGATAAGCATGATCGGCGACAACGGCGATATCTACCAAGGCACGCCCGAGCAGGTGGGCGGTCAGTGGGTTCTCCACTTTGTCGACTATACCGACCCGACGAATGGGTACGTGTTCAACATCTACGATCCGATGACCCCTGACCCGTATCTGGGCACCAGCGAAAGCGCAGGGCAGATGGTTTTCGGCAACGATGGCGTGTTCGCCGACACCTCCCCAATGGTAATTCAGACCCCGACGGCGCCGCTGTCGCCGCCGCAGCCGCCGCCGCCGCCGCCGCATTCGCCGCCGCCGCCGCCGCAGCCGACCATCACGCAACAGCCGGCCGGCCAGTGGCAGGACGCGGGTGGGGAGGTGAAATACACAGCGGCCGCCATCGGTACTCCGACGCCCACCGTGCAATGGGAGGTCAACGAGGGAAACGGCGTCTGGACTGATGCCCAAAGCGCGCTTCTGCCCCCCGGGGTCAGCGTCTCCGGCTACAATGCCACCACTTTGACAGTGGACGGCGTCCAGTCTAGCATGAACAGCTGGGAGTTCAAGGCCGTATTCACCAACACCGTCAAGGGCGTTACCTACAACACTCCCACTGGCGCAGCCGGACTGGAAGTCCTCCCCGTGGGGACTATCCTGCCATCGACGGTAGTGAAGGGCTTGGAGCGCGACATCGCCGCCGCCTTGAACCGCGGCGTGGCCACCCTCGCCCCGTCCGGCGGGTCTGTGGGGACAACTGGGGCCACCTCCAAATATTGGGGGACCGAAACGAACTGGTATCCCGCGGGCCAGACCGAGAACCTCTACTCGTTGTTCATGCACACGGCGACGGTCAACGGCACACCCATTTTCACCCAGCCGAGCAACCCGGGGCCGGTAAATGACGCCCAGGGGACGCCGATGTCCCAAGCATATGGATTCGGGTTCGACGAGAGCCCAGGACACGGCCCTGCCGGTCAGCCAAATGTCCCGTCCGAATTCCAGGCGACCGCCTTCTCCAACGGGGCGAACACGCTCACGATCACCCTCGACCCGTGGGGCTCACTATCACCGAGTCCGTCGCCGCCTCCGGGTCCGTCGCCGAATCCGGGTCCGTCGACGAGTTCGACTGCGACCTGGTTCACGACCGTGCTCTACATGGCGGAAGATCAATTCGCCTATTTGGTGGATAACATGCTTTCGATTGTCAGCAACGATCCGCCTTTCACGCAGACGGCGGATTACTTGATGCAAAGCCTCAACGATCTGCTTCATCTGGACAATTCGGCCCTGTTTACGGGATTAAACGGCTTAAAGTCGGCCTTCTTCGCCGATCCGTACTACGGGACGCTGTGGGGATACATGGCCCAGGCCATCGGATTCGATGCCGCCGGCGGCGTTTTTTCCACGCCGACATGAATCTCTCAACCCCGAATCGAACGCGGATGACGCGGGCTGGTAGATCGCCCGCGTTCTATTGCCGATCCACCCCTCGAACGCTAAACAGGGCGAAACGAGATTCCAACGTCCAAGAGGGGGCGCAATCGTGTCATCCGTCAAGCAATTCCTCGCCTTCGATCTCGGCGCCGAAAGCGGACGCGGCGTCCTCGGTCTCTTCGATGGTTCGCGGTTGAGCCTGGAAGCGATTCATCGCTTCCCCAATGGCGCAGTGCGCGCCCTCGATTCGCTGCATTGGGACGTGCTGTATCTCCACAACGAGATGCTGCAAACGTTGCGGCTGTGCGCGGCCAAGCACGGAACGCTCGACGGACTCGGCGTCGATACCTGGGGCGTCGATTTCGCCCTGCTCGGCCGCGGCGGCGTACTGCTCGGCAATCCACGCCACTACCGCGATCCGCACACCGAAGGCATCATGGAACAGGCGTTCGCCCGCCTGCCGCGGGCGGAGATTTTCCGTCATACCGGCATCCAGTTCATGCGCTTCAACACGCTCTTTCAGTTGTTGGCGCTGCAGCGCGACCGCTCGCCGTTGTTGGACGCGGCGGAGACGCTGCTGTTCATGCCGGACCTGTTCCACTACTGGTTCACCGGCATCAAGGTCAACGAATACACCGACGCCAGCACCAGCCAGATGCTCGACCCGCACACGCGGAGCTGGTCGCATGAGCTGATACGAGCTTTCGGTCTACCGGCGAAAATCTTCGGCACGCTCATTCAGCCGGGCACAGTCCTGGGTCCGCTGCGGGCGTCGATCGTACAGGAAACGGGGATCAATGCCGCCCCGGTGATTGCGCCGGCGTCGCACGACACGGCCTCGGCAGTCGTCGCCGTGCCGGCATCGGCTCCGTCATGGGCCTACATCAGTTCGGGCACCTGGTCGCTCATGGGAGTGGAGCTGAAGCAACCGCTTGTCGGCGAAGCGGCACTGGAAGCTAACTTCACCAACGAAGGCGGTGTCGGCGGGACCACGCGCTTCTTGAAAAACATCATGGGTCTATGGCTAGTGCAGGAATGCCGGCGTGCGTGGGAACGCGCCGGCACTTCCCACGGCTACGACGAATTGATGCGCCAGGCCGAGACGGCAACCCCCTTCGCCAGCCTGGTGAATCCGAACGATCCGTCCTTCATCCTGCCGGCCAACATGCCGGCGGCGTTGGCCGATTTCTGCCGCATGAGCGGGCAAGCGGCCCCGGACAGCGTCGGCGGCACGATACGTTGCGCCCTGGAGAGTCTGGCGCTGTGCTATCGCTGGGTGCTGGAACGGCTGGAGACGCTGACGGGTCAGCGGGCCGAGGTGATTCACATCGTCGGCGGCGGCAGTCAAAATGCGTTACTGAACCAATTCACGGCCGATGCTTGCAATCGTCCGGTGCTGGCCGGCCCGGTCGAGGCGACGGCAATCGGCAACGTGTTGGTGCAAGCGCTGGGCATCGGCGTGCTCGGCTCGTTGGCCGACGCGCGCGAGGTGGTGCGGCGTTCCTTCGAGGTCCGGACTTTCACGCCGCAAAAGCCCGATGCCTGGCAGGCGCCGTATGAGCGCTTCCGGCAATTCCTCAACGAGTGTTCATGACGCTGCGCGACCCCCCGACGAATGAAAAGGGCAGCATTTTCTGAACACTTGTCTAGTAAGGTGCTTGTTTTCAGAAGAGCCGGAAGCGTAAGCGACAGATCGGCCCTAATGTCTCTATTTTCTACCGTTTTTTGCTTGTTCTGCGGACGGTGATACTCTACAATCTCATTGTGTTGGCTGATCCCTGCCGGACCATCACGGATGGCTTGCATCGCTGGCCAGCCAACGGTGCAGGCCGTGATAGTTTACCAGTCCTGCCACGGTTGCAGGATTAGATTGGTCAAGCTAATCGAAAGTTAGGCGGCAGACCGCTTTTATGTACTCGGAGGTCTCGATGGACGATCGAAACCTTGTCCAGCGGATTCTTCAACTTGGGGTTGAAACGCGCCAAACCAGTCTTGAAGCGTGGGCTGATCCGTCCGTCGATGAGATACTCGAGAAGGTGGGCACCGCAACTCTAGCCGTGTGGCTTGAGGAATTGGGACGCCATCGTCTAATCGAAGATGTTCAGCCTCACTTCACACGACGCGGGGTCGGCTTCCGATATCGAGTGACGGATGAAGCCATGCGTCTAGCGTCTACTCCCGCGCGAGTGAAGGAATTCCTGGACATGGTCTGTCCGCCCCCGTTGGATTACGATTTGTTCTTAAGTTATGCATCTGGAGACTCCGCAACAGCAACCGAATTGAAGGAGGCTCTTGAGCGAAAGAAACTGAAGTGCTTCATGGCCGAAAAAGACATTCGGGTCGCTGACGAATGGCAAGACGCCATCCGAAGCGCCTTGTTGGCTGCGAGGCGTGTCTTGATTCTCATTACTCCACGCTCCATCAATCGGCCATGGATATTCTTGGAGACTGGAGCGGCATGGGCTCTCGGGAAACCTTTAATCCCCGCGTTGAATCATGTAATCCCTTCTGATCTACCTGATCCGATTCGCCGTTATCAAGCACGAGTCATAGAGACGACGGCACAGCGTAAAGCCCTCGTTGACGAACTATCCGCCTAACCTCGCGCGGCAACGGCCCGACCTGCGGCGGCGTCTTCTCGTCAGTCGCGGCTTTCCCTCGACGGCCCGGGCCGCTGGGCTTCGGCGTTCGCCAGCAAAATAAAGGAAATCAAAGGCGTCAGGAACCGATTTTCGCTCACGTGGTCCCATCGCAGGGTGAGCCGACCGACGAGGTCCGACACGTCGCTACTGTGGACATCACTTCGTCGGTTCACCCTGCGACTTGCTGCACCGCCTCCTTCGACGAAACAGCCGTGTTGAACGACAATAGAAATGTCCGGTCTTAACGCGATAGAAATGTCCTCTTTGCGCCCGGCAAGGAGGAGCCATGTCTACCGCGTCCAACGAAGGAGACCGGATTGCCATGAGCCAACGCGAACG
>Ga0335075_10013178_pt1 | contig 12454 bp, 10 predicted proteins | sample Lox_Sample_24_FD_206723 | JGI IMG/M metagenome (GOLD analysis project Ga0335075, IMG submission 206723) | Soil microbial communities from Loxahatchee National Wildlife Refuge, Florida, United States - Lox_Sample_2.4 | ecosystem: Environmental > Terrestrial > Soil > Wetlands | place: USA... | reverse complement strand
TGGCGAATCAGCCAGGGAAAGAACGGGGCCTCGGCCAGGACCAGCCGGGCCAGCGCGATCCGCTCCGGCGCCGTGGTTACCCGGGCCGCGACCTCCCGGGCGAACGCGGTCAGATCCTCCTGCACGTCGCCGTTCCGGGCGGCCAGGCGCGCCTCGCCCAGGTGCGCGTCGGCGATCTCGCGGAAGGTCACCATCATCGCCGCGTAGCTGTCCCGCAGCACCGACAGGAACAGGTTCTCCTTGTCCCCGTAGCGGTTGTAGATCGTGCGCTTGGACACCCCGGCCTCGGCCGCGATCGCGTCGACGCTGGTCCGCTCGTAGCCGTCGCGCAGGAACAGCGCGATCGCGGCCGCCGCGATCGCCTGGCCCTTCGGCCCCGATCCCCCGGCCGCGCGCCCGCTTCCGCTCCCGCTCCCGCTTCCGCCAGGCTCGGCGCCCGTCAGCACGCTCGGCATCGGTCCGCGCGCTCCTTCCCGTCGTCACCGGCCGGCCGCCGGCAAATTACACTACCCAGTTTACCTATGTAGACTGCACGGTGTAGTTTACTACCATGAACGCAACGCCCCCCGCTGACCAGGCCGACCACGCCACCGGCGCGAAGCCGGCGCGCGAGCGCCTGGACCCGGCCGTGATCAGGCTCATCATCGTCCTGCTGACCGGCGCGATCCCGTCGCTGCTCGACACCTCGATCGTCAACGTGGCCGTCGACACGATCGGCCGTGACCTGCACACCACCGTGTCCACGATCCAGTGGGTGATCACCGGCTACCTGCTGTCGTTCGCCATGGTCATCCCGCTGAGCGGCTGGGCCCTGGCCCGGTTCGGCGGGCGGGCGGTGTGGATGTCCTCGCTGGCGCTGTTCCTGGCCGGATCGGTCGCCTGCGGCGCCGCGTGGAACATCGACAGCCTGATCGCGTTCCGCGTGGTCCAGGGCATCGGCGGCGGGATGATGACGCCGCTGATCACGACGCTGCTCGTGCAGGCGGTCGGCACCAGCCGGATCGGGCGGCTGATGGCCGCGATCAGCCTCCCGGTCGTCGTCGTCCCGATCTTCGGGCCGGTGATCGCCGGGCTGATCATCAGCAACATCAGCTGGCGCTGGATCTTCTACGTGAACGTGCCGATGTGCCTGGCCGGCCTGGTGCTGGCCTGGCGGCACCTGCCGGCGTCGCGGCCGCGCGGCGGCGCGTCACGCATCGACCTGGCCGGGCTGATGTTGCTGCCGCCCGCGCTGGTGGCGCTGCTGTACGGGCTGGCCGAGGTGAGCACCGAGGGCGGCTTCGGCCACGCCGGGGTGATCATCGCGCTGAGCGCCGGCATCGTGCTGCTCGCCGCGTACTGCTGGCACGCGCTGCGGACGTCCGCGACACCCATGGTCGACCTGAGGCTGTTCCGGTCGCGCTCGTTCACCGGGGCGACCGCCCTGCTGTTCCTGGCCGGGCTCTCGATCTACGGTGCGATGCTGCTGCTGCCGCTGTACTTTCAGCAGGTCCGGCACGACAGCGCGCTCACGGCCGGCCTGCTGATGGTCCCGCAGGGCCTCGGCAGCATTGCCCCGCGGACGCTGGCGGGCAAGCTCACCGACCGGATCGGCCCCCGGCTCGTCGTCCTGGCCGGGATCGCGCTGGCCGCCATCGGCACGATCCCGTTCGGGCTCGCCGGGCGGAACGCGAACTACTGGCTGCTCGGCGCGGCCCTGGTCGTCCGCGGCGCCGGCCTCGGCCTCGCGACGATCGCGGTCATGGCCGGCGCCTTCCAGGGGCTGAGCCGGGACGAGGTGCCGCACGCCAGCAGCGCGACCAGGATCGTGCAGTTCGTCGGGGGCTCGTTCGGCGCCGCGGTGCTGGTGGCGGTGATTCTCGACCGGCAGGCCGCGGCGCACGCGGCCGCCGGAGCGGCGGGCCTGGCCACCGCGTACGCACACACGTTCTGGTGGTGCGTCGGTTTCACCGCCCTGGCCCTGATTCCCGCGCTCTTCCTATCCTCAGGATCCCGCACGACTGTGCCACCGGCACAACCCGGCGAGAGCCGGGAGCCCGCGTCGCGACCAGCCCAATGACCAGCTAACACGGTCCATAACCGGGCCCCGCGCCAAGCGCATTCGGCAGGCATTTGTGTTTGACCACAAGAGCCGATGCCGCCCGCGCTGTAGGCTGCAGCTTTATGGCGGAGACATGGCCCCAGGCCCGCCAGCCCTCGGTTGTGCTCGACCACCGCGCGGTCCAGCACGAGAACGCCCTGCTGCGTGAGCTGGTCACCGTCTACCAGCACCTGACCGGCCTGACCCTGCAGGACGCCGACGTCTCGACCGTGGCCAGGCTGCTGGCCGAGCGCACCGTGGCCACGGTCGCCGTGGTCAGCCGCGGCCTCCAGGTGCTGACCGCGGCCGCCGCCGACACCGGCACGAGCGACGAGGTCGCCGACTACGTGCGGCAGTACCTGGCCAGCCCGCGCCTGGCCACCGTGCTGAACAGCACCGCGCAGACCAGGCGGTCGCTGCGGCTGCCGGACGTGGGCGACGCGGTGCCGGTCATCGTGGCCCCGATCCTGGTCGGCGACGACGTCCCGGCCTACCTGATGACGTTCGGCAGCGGATACAAGGGCGACGGCGGCGACATGAGCCTGCTGGTCACCGAGCACGCGGCCACGATCTGCGGGGTGATCCTGGGCCGCGAGCGCGTGGTGGCCGCCGCCGCCCGCCAGGTGCGCGACGACCTGGTCGAGGGGCTGCTGCTGGGCGGGCGGGACACCGGCGACGTGAGCCGGTGGGCGCGCCACCTGGGCTACGACGCCACCCGCGAGCACCGCATCCTGGCCGTGGCGTTCGAGGCGGCCGGCTCGGCCCGGCCCGGGGCCAGCGCGACGGCGTTCAAGAAGCGCGTGGCCGCCGCCATCGACCACTTCTTCACCACCCGCGTGCCGGGCGCGATCAGCTCGATCCGCGACGATGAGGTGGTGATCGTGGTTCCCGAGCCCGCGGAGGCGGGGCGGCTGAGCTCGGGCTGCCTGGCCCGGATGCGGGACCTGTTCCCCGAGACGGTGATCACCATCGGCATCGGCTCGGCCTGCCAGGACCCGGCCGACATCGCCCGCTCCTACGGCCAGGCCCGGCGGACGATCGAGGCCGTGCAGCGGCTGGGACGCCGGGGCCAGGTGGTGGCGTTCGAGGACCTCGGCATCCACCGGCTGCTGCTGCAGGTTCCGGACCTTGCCGAACTACGGTCGTTCGCCGCCGAGATCCTGGGCAAGCTCGGCGGGCAGGAGGGCCAGCGCGGCACCGAGCTGCTGGCCACGCTCGCCTGCTACTTCCGGGAGAACAGCAGCCCGCAGCGCACGGCGCGCAGCCTGCACGTGCACCCCAACACGGTCGCCTACCGGATCAGGCGGATCCAGGAGATCACCGGCCTGCAGCTCGGCAACTACCGGGACCGGCTCATGGCGCAGGTCGCGCTCGAGATCATCGACGCACTGGGAGGCGGCCCATGACCGATCTGGCCACGGCGCTCGGCCGGCAGGTCCTGATCTGCGACGGCGCGATGGGGACCATGCTGCACGCGGCCGGCAACTCACTGGACCGGGCCCTGCCCGAGCTCAACCTGTCCAACTCCGGGCTGGTCAGCACGATTCACGAGAGCTACCTCAGCGCCGGCGCGGACATGATCCTGACCAACACCTACGGCGCGAACCGGCTCCGGCTGGCCGATCAGGGCTTCGAGGACCTGGTCCGGGAGATCAACGTGGCCGGCGCCCGGATCGCGGCCGCGGCCCGCGACGGGGCCAGCGCGGGGGCGGGCGCCGGGCGCCCGGTGTTCGTCGGCGGCTCGGTCTCCCCGGCGGTGACCGCCAGCCAGCGCCGCCGGGTCGCGCAGGCCCAGCGCATCGAGGCGATCCGGGAGCAGATCGAGGGCCTGGCCGAGGGCGGCGTGGACGCGATCGTCCTGGAGACGTTCGGTTACCTGGACGAGCTGGCCGAGGCGGTCCGGGTCGCCGCCGAGGTCACCGGCCTGCCGATCATCGCCCAGGCCACGTTCGCGGCCGACGGCCGGACGCTCGGCGGCGAGAGCCCGCGCGAGGTGGCGGGCGTGCTGAGCGACCTGCCGGTCGCGATGCTCGGCACCAACTGCACGCTCGGCCCGCAGGGCGTGCTGTCCGTGGTCGAGCAACTGGTCGCGCACACCGACCTGCCGGTCAGCGCGCAGCCCAACGCCGGCCTGCCGCGCCGGGTGTCCGGGCGCCGGTTCGAGTACCACGTCGACGGCGCGTACTTCGCGCGGTACGCCCGCCGCCTGGTCGAGGCCGGGGCCACGCTGGTCGGCGGGTGCTGCGGCACCACGCCGGCCCAGATCCAGGCCGTGGCCGGCGAGATCTCCGGCCTCACCCCGGTCCGCGCGGGGCGGCCCCGGGCCGCCGCCGCGGCCCGCGCGGCCGCGCCGGTCACGCTGGGCCGAGCGCAGGGCGGCACGCTGAGCGATCGCCTCGCGAGCGGCGAGTTCGTGGTCGCGGCCGGGATCGCCGCGCCGGTCGGCGGAACGGCCGATGAGGCGGCGGAGCAGGCGGCGGCGCTGGGCGAGCGGGGCATCAACACGTTCTTCGTCGCGTCCCGGCCGAGCCCGCGAGCCCAGCTCAGCACGATCGACCTGGCCTTCCAGCTGCAGCAGCTGGGGCACCAGGCCCAGGCCGGCCTCGAGACCATCGCCACGGTGACCACCTGGGACAAGACCATCATGGCGCTCCAGGCCGACCTGCTCGGCGCCAACGCGCTCGGGGTCAGGAACATCGTCTGCGAGACCGGCAACCCGCCGCTGCTCGGCGACTACCCCAACGTCGACGGCATCTGGGACGTCGACTCGGTCGGCCTGGTCGAGCTGGTCGCCGGCCTGAACCAGGGCACCGACTGCAACGGGCTGCCGCTGGCCACGAAGACCTCGTTTCACGCCGGCGCCCGGTTCAACCCGAGCGCGGCCGACCTCGACGCCGAGATCGCCCGCACCGCGAACAAGATCCACGCCGGGGCCAGGTACCTGATCAGCCGCCCGGTGTACGAGCCGGACCAGCTCCGGCTGATGCTGGCCGCGCTGGCCGAGGAGGGCGTTCCGGTGCTGCTGTCGATCGCGGCGCTGCGCAGCTTCGAAGAGGCCGACTACCTGTCGCACGAGGTCCCGGACATCAACATCCCGCCGCGCGTGCTCACCGCCATGGAGCGGGCGGGCGGGCGCGGCGCCGAGGCCGGCCTCGAGCTCGCGGCCGGCCTGCTGGCCGAGGTCCGCCCGCTGGTGCAGGGCGTGGTGCTGACCGTTCCCGGCGACGCCCCGGCCGCGCTGGACCAGCTGCTCGCCGCCGCACTGGGCTGACGGCCGGGCCGGCCCGCCCTTGTCCCGCTGGCACAACCACGACGAATACGAGCTTGTGGAACCGGATGTAGCCCCGACAAGCCCGGCAAACCGATCCTGAAGTCACGCCGAGCAACATCGGAGGGAACGCGCTTGAGCGCCAGCATCGCAGGCGGCCCGGCCGCGGCCGGCCCGGGACGAACCAGCGCGGGCGGCCCCCGCCCGGTCACCCCGCGCGCGCCCGCGCGTTCCATGTACCTGCTGCATCACCTGCTCGAGCCGAACGCGGCCTACCGGCGGCTGGCCGCCTGGCTGGACACCAGGCCCCGGCTGCGCCGCCTGTTCACCGCGGCCGAGAAGGGCGTGAAGCGGGAGATCTTCGGCTGCCGGATGTGCGGCCAGTGCGCGCTGCCGGTGACCGGGTACGCGTGCCCGATGACCTGCCCGAAGGAGCTCAGGAACGGTCCGTGCGGCGGCGTCGGCGCCGACGGCCGCTGCGAGGTCTACCCGTCGATGCGCTGCGTCTGGCTGGTGGCCTTCGAGCGAGCGCAGAGCCAGGGCCGGCCCGGCGACCTGCTGGCGCTGCAGCTCCCGATCGATCACCGGGTCTGGGGCGAGAGCTCGTGGCTCCGGTACTGGCAGGGCCGCGACGAGGACCTGTGGGCCGACCTGGACCTGCCCCGCGCGGCGAGGGCCGGCCGCCCATGAGCCAGCCCGCCCGCGCGTCCAGCCGGTTCCGCGCCACCCTGGACAGCGGCGCCTTCACCGTGACCGCGGAGATCGGCCCGCCGCGCGGCGCCGACACCGGCGCGGTCGAACGCAAGGTGGCGCCGCTGCGCGACTGGGTCACGGCGGTCAACATCACCGACAACCAGGGTGCCTCGGTCCGGCTGTCCAGCTGGGCCGGGAGCCTGGCCGCGCTGGCCGCCGGGGTGGAGCCGATCATGCAGCTCACCTGCCGGGACCGCAACCGGATCGCGCTGCAGTCCGAACTGCTCGGCGCGTCGGCCATGGGGATACCGAACATCCTGGTGATGACCGGCGACCACCCGAAGTTCGGCGACCACGCCGACGCCAAGCCGGTGTTCGACCTCGATAGCGTGCAGTTGCTGTGGGCCGCGCGCACCATGCGCGACGAGGGGACCCTGCTGTCCGGACGCAAGCTGAACCCGCCGCCGCACTGGTTCCTGGGCTCGGTCGAGAACCCGTCCGCCCCGCCGGTGGACTTCCGCGCCGCGCGGCTCGGCAAGAAGATCGCGGCCGGGGCCCAGTTCGTGCAGACCCAGTACGTGTTCGACGCGGGCGCGTTTGCGCGGTGGATGGCGCAGGTCCGCGACCTCGGCCTGCACGAGCGCTGCCACATCCTGGCCGGCGTCGGGCCGATCGCCTCGCTGCGCGCGCTGGAGCACCTGGAGCAGCGCGTGCCGGGCGTGCAGGTGCCGCCCGAGGTGTCCGGCCGGCTGCGCGGCGTTCCCGAGGACCGCCTCGCCGACGAGGGCATGACGATCTGCGCCGAGACGATCGCCGCGCTGCGGCAGATCCACGGCGTCGCCGGGGTGCACGTCATGGCGGTCGGCAACGAGCACCGCGTCCCCGAGATCCTGCAGCGCGCGGGCGTCGGCGGTCTGGCAGGCTCCCGTGCGGGTTGACGTGCGGCCGGTGAGCCGGCTGCGCGGCAAGGACCCGGTCGACGTGACCGCGGCCCTGGCCCCGGTGGTCGGCGCGCTCTGCGCGGGCGACGTGGACCTGTCCCGGCTGACCGTGGTGTGCGACTGGATCCAGTACCGCTCCAACTTCCGTGAGGTCGCGGACTACCGTCCGATCCTGGCCCAGGCGGCCGACCACGCGTTCCGCGCCGACCCGGTTGACAACCAGGATTCTGAACGCCCCGGCTCCCCCGAGACTGGCCTCGAAATGGCCATCGACCTGCGCCGCTGCGCTGACGCGGACCTCCGCTCGGTGGTCGCGGCCCTGCTCGAGGAGCACGCCAGGCCGGACACCTCGGCGCGGGTGCCGCTGGGCCCGTGGACGCCCGGCCGGCAGAGCTGCATCTGGGGCTTCAACGCGCTGTACTGGCAGGCCCTGTCCCTGTGGGAGCAGGCCACCGGCCGCGACTACGAGCAGGCGCTGCCCGGCGGCGAGAGCGACGCGCGCAACGCCGCGGCCGTCCGCGAGCTGATCCTGGAGCTGTTCAAGACCTGGGACGACCTGGACGCGCGCAGCGCGCTGCCGCCCGAGCTCTACGTGGTGGAGCTCGGGGTGGGCAACGGCAACCAGGCCCGGACCTGGCTGGACGAGTTCGTGGCCCTGTCCCGGGCGCACAGCCGCGACTACTACCGGCGGCTGCACTACATCATGGGCGACTACTCGCCGCACGTCCTCGGCCGCGCGCTCAAGGCCGTCGCGCACCACGGCGACCACGTCAGCGCGCTGGTCGTCGACGCCACGCATCCCGCGGTCAGCCTCGGTTTCCTGCGCGGCAAGGCGTTCCTGGTCTACATCTCCAACGTCTACGACAACCTGCCCAGCGACGAGGTCGCCCGCATCGGCGGCCGCACCTACCAGGTCGAGACCCGGGCCTACCTGCCCGGCACGGACGCCGAGCGGATCGCGCGGGGGTGCTCGGCGCCGCCGGGGAAGATCTCCGAGCTGGTCGACAAGCTGCTCCGGCTCGGCCCCGAGCTGCTGTGCGAGGCGCTGCCGCAGCACTTCGCCGGCGCCGCTCAGGCGGTGACGTTCTGGCGCGATGTCTGGGCCGCGCTGCGGCTGCGGGAGCGGTACCGGCCGCTGGAGGGCCTCGACCTGTACGAGGTCACCCCGGACCGCAGCGGCGAGCTGCTGCGCTCGCAGCTCGAGTCGTACGGCGACATCCGGATCCACGTCAACAACGGGGCGCTGAGCAGCTTCGCCGAGACCCTGCCGCTGCTGCACCCTTTCGGCCGGCTGCAGTGCCACGACCTGTTCCTGGACGACGTCCGCCGCTACCAGTCCGGCTTCTTCGGCCCGGGCAAGTACGACGGCTCGGTGGTGAACTGGGTCAACGGCCCGCTGCTGCGCCACATCGGCGGCCGGGCCGGCTTCGACGTCCGCATCCTGCCGTTCGCCGCGCGGCCGTCCTCCAACGTCAAGACGCTCACGGCGGGAGTCAGGGAATGACCGAGCCGGTGCTGCTGCCCACCACCGTGATCGGGTCCTACTCGGTGCCCGAGTGGCTCGGCCAGCTGAAGAACGACTACTACCGGCACCGGATCAGCCGCCGCTACCTCGACGAGATCCACGAGATGGCGATCAAGGCCGCGGTCATGGACCAGCAGCGAGCCGGCATCGACATCGTGTCCGACGGCGAGCTGCGCCGCGACAACGACGTGGACTACCTGCTGGCCCGGATCCCGGGCGTGGAGATCCGGCGCCCGGACAAGGCCGACTACTTCGACTACTACGACGCGCGGCTGAGCGACGAGCTGCCCGCCCCGGGCCGGGCCAGCCTGGGCCTGGCCGAGGACTTCCGGTTCGTCGGGCAGCTGACGGACCGCCCGGTCAAGCTGTCCCTCACCGGCCCGTACTCGCTGGCCCGGCGGATCCAGGTCACCGGCGACGTCTACCCCGATCACGCCGAGCTGGTCCGGGCCCTGGCCCGGGTGCTCGGCGCGGAGGCCGCCGAGCTGGCCCGGGCGGGCGCGCGGGTGCTGCAGATCGACGAGCCGTTCCTGGCCGGCTATCCCGAGGACGTCGGCCTGGCCATCGAGGCGGTCAACATCGTGACCGAGGGCGCCGACGTGAGCTGGACCCTGCACGTCTGCTACGGCAACCGGTACGCCCGGCCGCTCTGGGAGGGTCACTACGACTTCCTGTTCCCGGCGGTCAAGCAGGCGAACGTGGACCAGCTCGCGCTGGAGTTCGCCCGCACCGGCGACGAGGACCTGGGCCTGCTCGCCGAGCACCACTGGGACCGCGGCCTCGGGCTCGGCGTGATCGACGTCAAGACCGAGCAGGTGGAGTCCCCCGGCCTGGTCGCGACCCGCATCCGCCGGGCGCTGCGCGTGGTGGCGCCGGACCAGCTCGTGATCAACCCGGACTGCGGCCTGCGCCACCTGCTGCCCGACATCGCCCGGGCCAAGCTGGCCGCGATGGTGGCCGGCGCCGCGATGGTGCGCGCCGAGATCGCCGAACCCGCCGCGGCCAGGCCGGCCGCGCGCGACACCACCCGTACACCCGTTCCGAGCAAGGGGTAAATCGTGAGCGAGCGCGACCAGGACGGATTCCACTTCACGTCCGAGTCGGTGACCGAGGGACATCCCGACAAGATCGCCGATCAGATCTCCGACGCCATCCTGGACGCGGCGCTGACCGAGTACCCGCCGTCCCGGGTCGCGGTGGAGACGATGGTGACCACCGGCCTGGTGGTCATCGCCGGCGAGATCACCACCGAGGCCCGCATCGACTTCGCCGACATCGCCCGCCGCACGATCTGCGACATCGGCTACGACTCCGGCGAGCTCGGTTACGACGGCCACGCCGTCGGCGTGATCACCGCCCTGGACCGGCAGTCGCCCGACATCGCCCAGGGGGTCGACCGCGCCCACGAGACCCGCGGCGACGGCCCGGCCGACGACTACGACCGGGTCGGCGCCGGCGACCAGGGCATGATGTTCGGCTACGCGACCAACGAGACCCCCGAACTGATGCCCGCCCCGATCGCGCTCGCGCACCGGCTGGCCCGGCGGCTGGCCGAGGTCAGGAAGACCGGGGTGCTCCCCTACCTGCGGCCGGACGGCAAAACCCAGGTGACGGTCCGGTACGACGCCGACGGCCGGCCGCAGGCCATCGAGAAGGTGCTGATCTCGGCCCAGCACGCCGACGGCGCCGAGGACAAACTGCCCGACGCGCTCTGGGCCGAGGTCGTCACCGCGGTCCTGCCCGAGGACCTTTACCACCCGCGCGACCTGCGCGGCAGCTTCTACGTGAACCCGACGGGCCGGTTCGTGGTGGGCGGCCCGTGCGGCGACACCGGACTGACCGGCCGGAAGATCATCGTGGACACCTACGGCGGGTCGGCCCGCCACGGCGGCGGCGCGCTGTCCGGCAAGGACCCGTCCAAGGTCGACCGGTCCGCCGCCTACGGCGCGCGCTACGTGGCCAAGAACATCGTGGCCGCGGGCCTGGCCGACCGGGCCGAGCTGCAGGTCGCCTACGCGATCGGGATGGCCAGGCCGCTGTCGCTGCTGGTCGACACGTTCGGCACCGAGCGGATCCCGCGGGCGGCGATCCTGGACCTGGTCCAGCAGAACTTCGACCTGCGCCCGGCCGCGCTGCGCGACCATCTCCGGCTGCCCCGGCCGATCTACCGGGCCACCGCGGCCTACGGCCACTTCGGCCGGGACGAGCCGGACTTCACCTGGGAACGCACCGACCGGGCCGGCCGCCTCCGCGAGCAAGCCGGCCTCTCCAGCGGCGTCGCCGCCCCCGCGCCCGCCGTGCCCTAGCTGCCTAGCCCGCGCCCGCCTCAACCGCCCCGCCCGGGACGCCGGAGATATCCGGCCCGGATATCTTTGATACCCTGGCGGTGAGGAGGCGATCGGCATGGCCATGGTGAAGACCCCGGTAGAGATCGACCAAGAGGCCCTGGAGACGGCCGCCGAGGTGCTCGGGACCAAGACCAAGAAGGACACGGTCAACGCCGCTCTCCGCGAGGTGGGCCAGCGACTCGTGCGACTGCGGGCGCTGGCCGGACTCGGTGAGATGGCCGACCGCGGCGACTTCGACGAGTTCCTCGGCAACAAGGCCGCATACAGGAAATGAGCGGCAGCAGCCTCTACCTCACTGATACCTCGGGCATTTTCCGGATACTGCAGTCCGAGACCCGTAAGGCATGGTCGGACCAGCTCACGGCGGGTGTCATCGCGATCTGTCCTGTCGTCGAGCTGGAGTTCCTGTACTCCGCGCGCTCGCTCGGCGACCGGCTGGAGAAGCGGCGCCTGATGCGCGACCTGTTCGGCTGGGTGCCAATGCATGACCGGGCGTACGAGCGCGCGAGCGAGGTTCAGCAGTTGCTGACCGAAACGGGCACCCATCGGTCGGCCGGTGCCGTCGACCTGCTCATCGCCGCGACCGCGGAACACGAACGGCTCATCGTGCTGACCGATGATCGTGACTTTCAGACCATCGCCGCCGTCACCGGCCAGCCCGTCAAGCTCGTCGCCGATATCTGACCGGAGCCGCAACACAGCCTAGTCCTTCTTCGACCTGCCCGAGTGTCCGAGCCTGCCACCGCACCTTGCTATAGCGCAAAGGCTATGGGCGGTCTCCAACTGCACCAAGCATCAACGCGAGTCCATGGTAACGGTCAGCTTGATCCCAGTGGCGGCGCATGCCCCGCACTGCGGCTGCCCGCAACCGCAGGGTCGGCATTGGTGTTCGCGCCAGGCAATGGCGTCAGCGAGGGCCTGGGACAGCAGTAACGTCGGCGCATCCATGGCGGAGAGGTCGTCGGCAAGCAGGACGGTGATGGCCTGCTGGAAGCGTCCAATCAGTTAGCGGGAGTCAGCTTCCAACGTAGTTATGGCTGCGTGCCCGGCCGCGTCTTCGACTGCGGGGACAGTCGGCCAGCGCCGGTCGAGGAGCGCTAGGGCGAGTGGGATCGGGCCATCAAGATTGTGCGCTGCGATGCCGGTCATGGGCTATTCCTCGCTTCCGACGGTGAGCTATGCGGCCTTTGTGCCGTGCGCGCCGGGGTCATCGTGTCGCAGCGTTCCATAGACTGCTACAGCATCATACGGCAGTTCGGCGTATCCGCTGGTCACCTACCTTGATCTAGTGACCGTTGACTACGGATCTCCCGTCCCACCGCACAGGCAAGTGGCGGAGATCATCCGCGCTCGGATCCGCTCAGGCGAGTTGGCACCTGGTGATCGGGTACCTGGCGTAACCGCGCTCATGCAGGAGTTCGGAATAGCCCGCACAACCGCTGGCAAGGTACTCGCCGCACTACGTGACGACGGCCTAATTACAGTGGTTCCTGGCTGGGGCTCATTCGTCAGAGAGTGATAGCTCGACAGCGATCTCGCTCATGACGGCATTCAATATTCGGATCTTCGGGAGGTTTTATATACATGAATGTCTCTTCA
>Ga0335075_10013177_pt1 | contig 12454 bp, 15 predicted proteins | sample Lox_Sample_24_FD_206723 | JGI IMG/M metagenome (GOLD analysis project Ga0335075, IMG submission 206723) | Soil microbial communities from Loxahatchee National Wildlife Refuge, Florida, United States - Lox_Sample_2.4 | ecosystem: Environmental > Terrestrial > Soil > Wetlands | place: USA... | reverse complement strand
GCCGCCCGAGGACGTCGAGTACATCGAGCGCGAGCGGCACGCGGTCGCGGTGCACGAGGCCTGTCACGCGCTGGTCGCCTACCGCACCCGCCAGCACATGGAGATCGACATCGCCACGATCGAGAAGGGCAGCGACTACCTCGGGATGGTGGCCAGCATCCCGCCCGAGGACCAGTTCACCCGCTGGCGCAGCGAGTACGAGACCGACATCCTGGTGTCGCTGGCCTCGCTGGCCGGGGAGCGGATGTTCTTCAACGACGACAGCTCCTCCGGGGTCTCCGGTGACCTCGAGTCGGCGACCACCGTCGCCTCGTTCATGGAGGGCTTCTGGGGCATGGGGTCGACGGTCTCGTCCTACTCCACGGCCAAGCGGCTCGAGGTCGGCTCGCCCGGCGGCGGCGTGGGCGGCCGGAAGAAGAAGGGCCAGGACCCCGAGGCCGATGTGCGCCGGGCGCTCGCGGACCGGATCGAGGACAGCCTCAACGGGTTGCTGGGACGGGTTCAGGACATCATCGCCGAGAACCGGGACCACGTCCTCGCGCTGGCCCACGCGCTGGAGACGCACAAGACGCTGTCCGGCGACGACGTGGTTGCCGTGATCGAGCGGCAGCCGGGCCCGTTCGTGGACGGCCGCGCGTACGCCAACCCGGTCCTGATCCGGGAGCTGGAGCAGTACCACGCGGAGGCCGCGCTCGCTCATCGTGACCACAGCGCGATCGCCCTCAACCTGCCCGACACCGTCCCGCTGCAGCTCGCCACTCCGGCCGGCGGCCCGGCGACGGACGGCACGTGGGCCGTGGCGCCGCACCCCGATCCGCTGGGCCTGGGCGACCACGAAAACGGCTCCGGGCCTCCGGGCGGGTGAGGCTGCACGGCCTCAAGGTGCTGCGCCGCCTGCCCCACCCGGAGCGCGGCTTCACCCAGGGCCTGATCGTCGCGAACGGGGTGGTGTGGGAGAGCACCGGCGAGTACGGCCGGTCCGCGATCCGGCGCTACCGGCTCGGCGCGGATCGCCCGGCCGTCAGCACGGCCCTGCCGCCCGAGCTGTTCGGCGAGGGCATCTGCCGGGCCGGGGACCATCTGTGGCAGCTCACCTGGCGGGAGCGGGTGGCCCTGCGCTGGGACCCGCACCGCCTGACCCTGCTCGAGACCGTCCGCTACAACCGCGAGGGCTGGGGCATCTGCAACACCGGCGGGTACGTGCTGACCAGTGACGGGAGCAGCGAGCTGGTCCGGCGCGACCCGCAGACCCTGGCCCCGCTCGGCCTGATCGTGGTCCGCCGCGACGGGCAGCCGGTCGGCGGGCTGAACGATCTGGAGTGGGCCGGCGGGCTGGTGTGGGCGAACATCGCCCCGCGCCCCTGCCTGGCCGGGATCGACCCGGACAGCGGCGAGGTGGTGGACATCGTCGACGCGCGGGCGGCCATGGAACGTCACCGGCGTGATCCGCAGGCCATACTGAACGGCGTCGCCGCCCTGTCCCGCCCCGGCGAGCTCCTGCTCACCGGCAAGCGCTGGCGGTCCATCTACCATGTCCGGCTGGTCGACGGACGCGGCTCCCGGCGGTCGGAGCGGCTGCTGGCCGCGTCGTCCTAGCCCCCGTACACTCCCGGGGTATGCGAGGCGAGTTCAGCTGGCTGGTGCTGGTCGCGGCGTTTGCGGCGGTCGCGGTGGCCTGCGGGGTGCTGATGACCCGGCTGCTGCGCATCGGCTCGGCGGGCGCGCCCAGGCAGACGCCGCGGTGACCGAGGAGGCACCCGCTCCGGTCATGCACGAGGCGCTCGCCCCGGTCGCCTTCCTGCTCGGCCGCTGGGAGGGCGCGGGGGTGGTCGGCTACCCGACGATCGAGAGCGCCCAGTTCGGCCAGGAGATCACGTTCAGCCATAACGGCAAGCCGTTCCTGATCTACTCCAGCCGCAGTTGGCTGCTGGACGAGGAGGGGCGGACCGGCCGGCCGCTGGCCGTGGAGACCGGGTTCTGGCGGCCCCAGCCCGAGCGCCAGCTCGAGGTGCTGCTGGTGCATCCGACCGGGATCACCGAGATCTACCTGGGCGAGGTGACCGGCACGAGGATCGAGATGGCCACCGACGCCGTGGTGCGCACCGCCACGGCCAAGGAGGTCACCGCCGGACGCCGGCTGTACGGACTGGTCGAAGGAGATCTGGCCTACGCCTACGACATGGCCGCGGTGGGCCAGCCGCTGCAGGCGCACGCGTCGGCGCGCCTCAAGCGCGTCGGCTAGGGCGCCGGGCTCCTCTGAGGCAGATCTTGGCAAACGAATGCGCAACCAGTGACTGATCCATTACTCTCCGTTTACTGTCGCGATGCGCCGGGAGCGCGTTGCGCGAGGCGATGCGCCGGGAGCGCGTCGCGGGACGTGAAGGGGGAGCCGAGTGGCCGCGGACGACCTGCAGTTAGAGGCGGGTGCCCGCCTCGTGCACATCGGCCCGCACAAGACGGGGACCACCGCCCTCCAGGGCGCGTTCAGGGCGGCCCGCGAGCGGCTGGCCGCCGAGGGGGTCTTCTATCCCGGCAAAGGCCGGCAGCCACTCTGGTCCATTCTCGCGGTGACCCGTCAGCCGGCGCTGGTCGGCGATCCGTCCCCGGACATGGCCTACTGGGACAACCTGGCCCGCAGCATCGCCGCGGCCGGCGACCAGCGCGTCGTGCTCAGCAGCGAGTTCCTCGCCGGTGCCGACGATGTGGCCGTCCGCCGCGTGATCGGTGACCTCGGCCCGCGGGTGCACGTCGCGGTGACGTTACGGCCGCTGGCCAAGATCCTTCCGTCGCAGTGGCAGCAGTACATGCAGAACGGCTACACCATGCCGTACCTGGACTGGCTGGAGGGCATACTCAGCGAGCCGCCGCGCACCCCGACGCCGGGATTCTGGCGCCGCCACCGGCACGACCAGCTGATCGCCCGGTGGGCCGCCGCGGCGGGCCCCGAGAACGTCACGGTCATCGTGGTGGAAGAGTCGGACCGGCTGATGCTGCTGCGCACGTTCGCGGCCATGCTGGGGCTCCCGGACGGCGTGCTGGTCCCCGAGGACGGCATCGCGAACCGCTCCCTGACCCAGGCCGAGGCCGAGGTCGTGCGGCGGCTCAACGAGGAGTTCAAGCGGCGCGACTGGCCCGGCCGCAGCTACGCCAGGTTCATGCGCAACGGCGCGGTCGAGCGGCTGAAGTCGCGCCGGCCCGGCCCGGATGAGGCGCCGATCACGACGCCCGTGTGGGCGCTCAAGCGGGCGGCCGGCATCGGCGCCGAGATGGCGGGGAACATCTCGGCGCTCGGCGTGCGGGTCGTCGGCGACCTGTCCACGCTGGGCGCCGAGCCGGCCCAGGATGGCGTGGCCGCGGAGGACGGGGCGCTGCTTCCGGCCGAGGCCGCCGCCGCGGCCATCATCGGCGCGTTCCAGGCGGGCGGGGTGGCCGGGCTGAAGACCTCGGAGGTTCTGCGCGAGGTCGACGCGAGGAGCATGACGCGCGCGCTGGCGCAGCGCGGCCGGCAGCGAATGCGGCGGACGATGCGGTTCCAGGTGGATAGGGTTCAGGGAAAATAAGAGCCCCCGGGCGCCTCCCATTGAGGGGACCGGCTGGACAAGGCCGGTCAGCCCGGGGGTCCGGTGTCTGCCGTGTATTAGCCGACCGCCGCCAAATGCGGCGCCCATGTCTGGGGAGCTACACGGGACGGCGGCTAGCTGACAGCCACCTCGCGAGTCCGACATCTATGCATACTGTTGGACCACCTCCTTTCCCGCGTTAGCCTGAACGCTATGTCAGAGCGCGCCAGCCAGGCAAGCGCGTTTCGCCCGAGGGCTCACTAGACTCGTCTCATGTCTCAGTCATGGGACGCAGCGCTGCGGGCCAGCGGCTATCGCGTGACGCCGCAGCGCCAGCTGGTTCTCGAGGCGGTCACCAAGCTGGACCACGCCTCGCCGGAAGACATATTCGCCGAGGTCCGCCAGCGGGCGCGCGGGGTGAACGTCTCGACGATCTACCGCACCCTGGAGCTGCTCGAACAGCTCGGCCTGGTCACCCACACCCACCTGGGGCACGGCGCCCCCCGGTACCACCTGGCCGCCGAGGCCGAGCACGTGCACCTGGTCTGCCGCGACTGCGGCCGGGTGACCGAGGTCACGCCGGAGGCCGCGCGCCCCCTGGTCACCGCGCTCGACGAGCAGCAGGGGTTCGAGACCGACGTCTGCCACCTCACCGTGTTCGGAACCTGCCGCGAGTGCCGCACCGACCGCGGCGCGGACACCGCATAGCCTGGCGGGTATGACTCCAAGTCCGCTGCTGGCCACCCCCGGTGCCGTCCCCGCCGAGGGACCCGACGAGGGCGTGGCCGCGCACTACGGGGACCCGTTCGCCGAGCAGCGCGCCGCCGCGGGCGGCCTGGCCCTGGTCGACCGGTCGAACCGGGGCGTGATCCGGATCGCCGGCCCGGACCGGCTGTCCTGGCTGCACAACCTCAGCACCCAGAGCCTCGAGCGCCTGGCGCCGGGCGAGACCGCGGAGGCCCTGATCCTCAGCCCGCAGGGCCACGTCGAGCACCACCTGGTCCTCACCGACGACGGCACCCAGATCTGGGCCCACGTCGAGCCGGGCACGGCCGGGCCGCTGGTCGAGTTCCTGGAGTCGATGCGGTTCATGCTGCGCGTCGAGCCGGCCGACGTCACCGCCGAGTACGCCACGGCGACCCTGCTGGGCCCCGGCGCCGGGGCGATCCCGGCCAGCGAGGCGGGCGAGGCGGACGCCGTGGCCGCGACGCGCGGGTTCGGGACCGACCTGATCGTGCCCAGGGAGCGACTGGCCGGCGCGGCCGCCGCCCTGCAAGCGCATGGCGCCGTGCTCGCCGGCCTGTGGGCCTACGAGGCGCTGCGGATCGCGGCCCGGCGGCCCAGGTTCGGGCTGGACACCGATCACCGCGCGATCCCGCACGAGGTGGGCTGGATCGAGACCGCGGTGCACCTGTCCAAGGGCTGCTACCGCGGCCAGGAGACCGTGGCCCGGGTGCACAACCTGGGCCACCCGCCGCGCCGCCTGGTCTTCCTGCACCTGGACGGGAGCGAGGACCGGCTGCCCGGGCCCGGCGACCCGGTCACCCTCGACGATGCGCCGGTTGGCTTCGTGGGCTCGGCCGCGCGCCACTACGAGCTGGGTCCGATCGCCCTGGCCCTGGTCAAGCGGACCGTGCCGGTCGATGCCACGCTGGCCGCGGCGGGCATCGCGGCCGCGCAGGAGGTCATCGTGCCGCCCGACGCTGGGGCGAATGTCACAGTTTCACTGAAGCGAACTCGGGGGGACCTGACCCGGTCGCGCGAGTAACCTGGCTGCGGCCGAACAACGTTGTTCCCGGCCGGTCCAGGAGGTCATGCCCCAATGCTGCGCCGTGCGCTGCTGGCTGCGTCGGCCAGCGAACGCATCCGCCGCCTCGTTACCACCACCCCGCTGGCTCGCGGCGTCGTGGCCCGGTTCGTGGCGGGCGACACCGCCGAAGACGCGCTGGCCGCCACCGGCGGGCTGCTGGCCGACGGCCTGCTGGTGACCCTCGACTACCTGGGCGAGGACACGACCGACCCGCAGCAGGCCGCCGCCGTCACCGACGAGTACGTGCGGTTGCTGGAGCGGCTGGCCGCGGCCGGGATGTCGGCCGGCGGCCGGGCGGAGGTCTCGGTCAAGCCCACCGCGGTCGGCCTGGACCTGCCCGAGCACGGCGAGAAGACGGCGCGCGAGAACATCGCCCGGGTCTGCGCCGCGGCCGCCGCCGCCGGGACCACGGTCACGCTCGACATGGAGGATCACAGCAAGGTCGAGGCCACGCTGCGGATCCTGGGCCAGCTCCGGCCGGACTTCCCCGATCTCGGCTGCGTGATCCAGTCCTACCTGCGCCGCAGCGGTGACGACTGCCGGGCGCTGGCCGTCCCCGGGTCCCGCGTCCGGCTGTGCAAGGGCGCGTACAGCGCGGATCCGGGCGTCGCGTACACGGCCCGGGCCGACGTGGACGGCTGCTACGCGCGCTGCCTGCGGGCGCTGGTCGACGGACCCGGCTACCCGATGATCGCCACCCACGACCCGCGGCTGATCGCCATCGCCGCCGCCAAGGCCACGCTGGCCGGCCGCGCGCCGGACAGCTTCGAGTATCAGATGCTCTACGGCATCCGGCCCGCGGAGCAGCTCCGCCTGGCCCGCCAGGGCAACCAGGTGCGGGTCTACGTTCCCTACGGCAGCGACTGGTACGGCTACCTGGTCCGGCGGCTGGCCGAGCGCCCGGCCAACCTGGCCTTCTTCCTGCGCTCCCTGGCCTCGCGCCGCTGACCAGGACGGCCTCCCGGTAGGCTCACGTGCCGTGATCGCTGTCCTCGGTACCGGGAAGATGGGCGAGGCGCTGCTGTCCGGGCTGCTGCGCTCCGGGATGGTGGCCCCGTCGGGCGTGCTCGCCGCCGTCCGCCGCGAGGAGCGGGCCCGCGAGCTGCGCGAGGCCTACGGGATCGACGTCGCCACCGCCGCGGCCGCCGCGCAGCGCGCGCAGACCCTGGTCATCACCGTCAAGCCGCAGGACATGGAGGCGCTGCTGGCCGAGATCGCCCCGGTCGTGGCCGCCGACAAGCTGGTGATCTCGGTCGCGGCCGGCATCACCACCGCGTTCATCGAGGCCCGGCTGGCGGCCGACGTCCCGGTGGTCCGGGTGATGTCGAACACCCCGGTGCTGGTCGACGAGGCGATGAGCGTGATCTCGCCCGGCTCGCACGCCGGCGAGCCGCACCTGCGCCGGGCCGAGGAGCTGCTGCGCCCGGTGGGCAAGGTGCTGCGGATCCCCGAGTCCCAGCAGGACGCGGCGACCGCGCTGTCCGGCAGCGGGCCCGCCTACGTCTACTTCCTGGTCGAGGCGATGGTCGACGCCGGGATCCTGCTCGGCATGCCGCGCAGCAACGCCCTGGAGATGGTCAAGCAGGCCGTCTACGGCGCGGCCACCATGCTGCGCGAGTCGGGCGAGCACCCGGTGATCCTGCGCGAGGCGGTGACCTCGCCCGGCGGCACGACGATCAACGCGATCAGGGAGCTGGAGAAGCACGGCGTCAGGGCGGCGTTCCTGGCCGCGATCGAGGCGGCCAGAGATCGCGGCCGCGAGCTCGGCGGGGGCTAAAGGCGAGCCGAACGCCAAAAAAAGGCGGGGTTGCCCTTTTCCGTACAGGACTTACGCTGGAGACGGGCGTGACTGGTGCGCTGAATCTCGCTAGGCGCACCCAGCAGGCCGGAAGAGGGCTATCAATGGCAGCAGACGCAACCTCGCTCAGCGACGTAAGGTTCCTGACCGTGGCCGAAGTGGCCACGATCATGCGCGTGTCCAAGATGACCGTCTACCGCCTTGTTCACTCGGGTGAGCTGGAGGCGATCCGCGTGGGCCGTTCGTTCCGCGTTCCGGAGCAGGCGGTCAACCAGTACCTTCGGGACGCCTTCGTCGCGGCCAGCTGACATTCGGGGGGTCCGCCCAAGCGCCCGGTCCCGGGCCAGCCGATTGATGCGATCGGCCCTGGCCGAGGTAACCTGTGGCGTTGGCGTGTGCCCGGTCGCTGAGCGGCGGGCGTGCGCGTGTGCGTGCCCGTAAAGCCAGGACCAGAGCAAGGGTGGACTCATGGGCTCAGTCATCAAGAAGCGCCGCAAGCGCATGGCCAAGAAGAAGCACCGCAAGCTGCTGCGGAAGACCCGCGTTCAGCGCAGGAACAAGAAGTAGGGATAGGCCTGGGAGGAGACGTGAGCCAGTCCCGGCCCGAACCCGGGAGCGACTGGCCGGAGTGGATCACCGGCGCCGAGGACCTGCTGGTGCGCTGGATGATCGGCGACCATGAGGTCGATGAGCTTGGGTTCGACCCGGAATTCAATGCCAACGTGTTCATGCCGTTGTTCCGGCCCCTGTACCGTTCCTGGTTCCGGGTCCAGATGCGCGGCATTGAGCACCTGCCCGATACCGGCCCGGCCCTGGTCGTGGCCAATCACTCGGGTGTGCTGCCGTTCGACGCGCTGATGCTGCAGGCGGGCGTGTTCGACGAGCATCCGCGGCACCGGATCCTGCGCACGCTCAGCGCGGATCTCGTCTACGAGGTGCCGTTCCTGTCCGACCTGGCCCGCCGCAGCGGGCACATCAGGGCCGATCCGGAGATGGCCGAGCGGGTGCTGGCGGCCGGCCATCTGGTCGGCGTGTTCCCGGAGGGCTTCAAGGGGATCGGCAAGCCGTTCCGGGAGCGGTACCGGCTGCAGCGGTTCGGCCGCGGCGGGTTCGCTGTGACCGCCCGGCGGGCCGGGGTGCCGATCATCCCGTGCGCGATCGTGGGCGCCGAGGAGATCTACCCGATGCTCGGGAACTCGCGGCGGCTGGCCCGGCTGCTCCGGGTGCCGTACTTTCCGCTGACGCCGCTGTTCCCGTGGCTCGGGCCGCTCGGCGCCGTTCCGCTGCCGTCCAACTGGATCATCGAGTTCTGCCCGCCGGTGCCGGCCGGCTCGGCCAACGGGTCGGGGCCCGACCAGGCCGCGAACTGCCTCGCTGATCGGGTCAAGGACATCATCCAGGCCAAGCTCGACGAGCTCGTGGCCGAGCGCGGGCCGGCCTTCAGCTAGCCGCGCCGGGCGGGCCGATGGCGGCGGCCTCGGGACCGAACCGCTCGACGTAACGCGGGTGGACCTCGCCCCACCGCTGGCCCTCGGGCCAGGGCGCGGCCGCGCCGTCCAGGTGACAGGCCAGGACGTCGAGGCAGGTGTGCCAGCCCGCCGCGTCCCGGGCCGCCTTGCCCAGCTCGTGGAACGTGTCGACGAGCACGAACGTGCAGCCGCCGTCGTGCGGCACGATCTCGAACCTGATCACGTCGGTGCCCCAGCGGAACTCCAGCAGCGACGGCGGCTCGCAGGCCAGCACCTCGCCGTCGAAATCGGGATGCTCCCCGTTGCGGGCCTCGAACACCAGCGGGGCGCCGGTCACCCACTCGCCCACGACCCGCTGCGGGAACCAGGCCGCCAGGTGGCCGGGCTCGGTCACGGCCCGCCACACCTTGTCCGCCGGATGCGCGAGCTCCCGGCGGAAGCGCAGCGCCCACCGGTCGCCGGCCTGCTCCAGTTCGCCGTTCATGTCATCTCCTCCAGGTGGCTCTCCAGGGCGTCGAGACTGGACGCCCACATGGCCCGGTACGGCGCCAGCCACTCGTCGACCTCGCGCAGCGGGCCGGCCCGCAGCCGGTAGAGGCGGCGCTGGGCGTCGACCCTGGCCTCGACCAGGCCGGCCTCGCGCAGCACCCGCAGGTGCTTGGACACCGCGGGCTGGCTCAACCGCAGCAGCTCGACCAGGTCGTTGACCGGGCGCTCGCGGTCCCGGAGGCATTCAAGGATCCGCCGTCGGCTGGGCTCGGCCAGAACCTCGAAGACCCCGGTCATAGCCCTAATATTCTCCACCAGTTATATGCCTGTCAAGTGATATTACGCTCCGTCCCGGGCCGGATCTGGTCTCCCAGGGGCTGGCTCTGCTAGCTGGCGTTGCGGCGGCGGTACACGGCCGCGCCGGCCGCCATCCCGCCGGCCACCGCCCCGGCCCCGGCCGCGATCGGCAGCGCGATCATGGTCACCCGGCGGCCCGACCGGAAGTCGTAGACCGGCCAGCCGCGGCCGCGCGCCTCCGCGCGCAGCCCCGCGTCCGGGTTCACCGCGCACGGGTGGCCGACCAGCGTCAGCATCGGCATGTCGTTCAGCGAGTCGCTGTAGGCCGAGCACCGCTCCAGGTCCAGGCCCTCGCGCCGGGCCAGCGCCTGGACCGCCTCGGCCTTGGCCTCGCCGTGCAGCAGCCCGCCGACCAGCCGCCCGGTGTAGACGCCGTCCCTGGTCTCGGCCACCGTGCCGAGCGCCCCGGTCAGGCCGAGCCGGCGGGACAGGATGCTGGCCAGCTCCACCGGGGTCGCCGTGACCAGCCAGACCCGCTGCCCGGCGCGCAGGTGGCGCTGGGTCAGCTCCCTGGTGCCGGCCCAGATCCGGTCGGCCATGGTGTCGTCGTAGATCTCCTCGCCCAGCCGGACGATGTCGGCGACCTTGTGCCCGGCCACGAAGGCCAGCGCGGCCTCCCGGGCGGCGTCGATGTGGTCGGAGTTCTCCGCGCCGCGCAGCCGGAAGTAGATCTGGCCCCAGGTCATCCGGGCCAGGTCGCGCGGGCCGAACATCTTGCGCGCCGCCAGGCCGCGGGCGAAGTGATAGATCGAGGCGCCCTGCATCAGCGTGTTGTCGACGTCGAAGAACGCCCCGGCCTGCGGGTCCGGCACCGGGGGCGGCTGCTCGACCTCGGCGGCGGCGGCGGAGGCCTGGCCGGCCAGTGCCGCCTCGGATCTAGCAAGCCGTCTCGGCAGCCGCCTCATATCTGCGAGCCTACCGGGAGTACCCGCTGACCAGGCAGCACTGCGGCGGTCCGGTCGCATCATCGGCGCGGGTCGGGCACCATAGTCAGCAATGTCTCTTCACTTCCTGGTCGCTATCGTCGGCGCGCTGATCGCGGCGGCCGGCACCGGCGTGCTGGGCGCCCGGTGCGTGCGGACTCCGGGCTCGGCGCTGATCGCGTACACGGCGGCGTTGCTCATGCTGACCGTGTCGCTCGGCGCGCAGGCGCTCGGCTACGAGATCGGCTTCGGGCCGACCACCTTCCGGGCGATGGAGATCGGCGCCCAGGTGCTCGCGCCGATTGCGCTCGCGATCGGGCTGGCCGAGGTGGCCGGCAAGACCATCGTGTCCCGGTTCGCCGCCCGGCTGCTGCTGACCGGGCTGGGGATCGTTGCCCTCGTCATCTACGCCACCGACCCGCTCAGCGCCTCGCGTTTCACTAAGGCCTGGCCGCCGACCACGGTCTACTACCAGATCGTTCCGAACAAGCTGCTCGAGTACATCCTGGCCCCGGCCATCGTGATCGTCGCCCTGATCGCGATCGGGTCGGCCCTCGCCCGGCCCTCCCGCGAGTCGGCCTGGCGGGACGCGGTCCCGGTCACCGGGGCCGCCGGGGTGGCCGCGATGCTGCTCGCGGTGCCCGGCATCGTCGCCGTGCTGGGCCTGAGCCTGCCGATCGCCTCGCTGTTCACGCCGCTGTGCCTGCTGGCCGCGGCCCTGACCTGGTTCGCGGGCCACCAGGCGGGCAAACTCCGGTTCGACCTCATGCGCGACGGCGCCGGCCGCGAGCCACCCGCGCCGGACTGGGACGCCAGGCCCGCCTGGGCCGGGTCCGATTCGACCGGGGACTTCGACCGGATGGCGGCCGAGGACGACGAGTTCGGCATCTACCGCAACGGGTCGCACCGCCAGCGCGACGACCTCGACTACCGGGGCGCGGCCGGCTACGGCGGGCCGGGCACCGGGGACTTCGAGACCGGCGGGTACCTGGACGACGACAACCTCTACCGCGCGCCCGCCGCGCCGCGCTACGAGGAGCCCTACCAGGACGCGCATCCCTACCCGGGCGAGCCGCCGTACCAGGAAGAGCCGCCCGCCTATCACGGTGAGCCCGCGGGGTACCACGACGAGCCCGCCGGTTATCACGACGAGCCCTACCGGGACGAGCCGGCCGACCGCGCCGCCCAGGCACAGCAAGACCTGTTCGGCCAGATCGCGATCTACACGCTGCTGGAAGACCGGGTGGAGGACTTCGACCGGCTGACCAGGCGGGTGGTCAAGCAGGTCCGCGCGCACGAGCCGGACACGCTGGTGTACATCGTGCACGCCGTGCCGTCGGCGCCGATGCAGCGCATCCTCTACGAGGTCTACAGCGACCGCGAGGCGTACGAGGCGCACAAGCGCCAGCCGTACGTCACGCAGTTCGAGGCCGACCGGCGGCCGTACGTGCTCGCGACCAACATCATCGAGCTGGGCCTGCAGCAGGCCAAGGTGTCGCCGCTGCCCTCGGTGGCCGACATCCTGCAAGACACCGGCTTCGACCTGCTCAGCGACACCGGGTTCGGGATGCCCGGGTACGGGCCGCGCCAGCCCGGCGGCGGCGCCGGCGGATCACGTGTCTAGTCAGCACGCCCCCGGCGAGGCTGATCACCTCGTCACCCTGCTGTCGCGGCCCGGCTGTCACCTGTGCGACGACGCCCGGGCGGTGATCGCGCGGGTGGCCGGTGACCTGGGCGTCGCCTGGGAGGAACGGGACATCACGGGGTCGCCGGACGACCTGCGCGCCTACGGGGAGATGATCCCGGTCACCCTGATCGACGGCGTCCAGCATGATTTCTGGCGCGTCAGCGAACAGCGGCTGCGGGCCGCGCTGACCGGCTTGTCCAGGTAAAAACCCGGCAAAGCGCCGGTCAGGGCATCGAGCCGGGGAACCTCCTGACTTTGTGCAAACGTTCACAAGGGCGTACCGTCGTAGCTAAAGGCAGTGCGCGGGCCGCCGCCGGCCCGCGGCGTCGATCCCCCAGGAGTGCCGGCGCATGTCCCGCAG
>Ga0335075_10013176_pt1 | contig 12456 bp, 10 predicted proteins | sample Lox_Sample_24_FD_206723 | JGI IMG/M metagenome (GOLD analysis project Ga0335075, IMG submission 206723) | Soil microbial communities from Loxahatchee National Wildlife Refuge, Florida, United States - Lox_Sample_2.4 | ecosystem: Environmental > Terrestrial > Soil > Wetlands | place: USA... | reverse complement strand
CTCGAAGCCCATGTAGGCGAGCGACTTCGCGAACACCGCATCGCCCGGGCGCTGTGGAATCGATCCCGAAATGGGTATGACCATGCCGGGGTTGGTGCCATAGGTGACCATCGGCTCGAGAGCCGCAGCATCGATGTCGATTTCCTGGTCGAACCGCGCGCCCGGATCGCTCGGAAGCTGCCGCCACTGCTCGAGCGCCTGCTCCCAGGCATCGCCCCGCGGTACACGCGGGCGGCCCGCGAGATAGGCGTAAGTCGTCTCGTCCGGCGCGATCATGCCGGCGCGCGCCCCGGCCTCGATCGACATGTTGCAGATCGTCATGCGCTGGTCCATGTCGAGGGACCTGATCGTGTCACCGCGGTACTCGATGACGTGGCCGGTGCCGCCGGCGACTCCGATCCTGCCGATGATGGCGAGAATCAGATCCTTCGCCGTCACTCCATCCGCGAGTCTGCCGCCGACGTTGATGGCCAGCGTGCGCGGCTTTCTCTGCAGCAGACATTGAGTGGCGAAGACATGCCCCACCTCGGTGGTGCCGATGCCGAACGCCAGTGCGCCGAGAGCCCCATGCGTGCTCGTGTGACTGTCGCCGCAGACCACGGTCTTGCCGGGCTGGGTGAGGCCGAGCTCCGGCCCGATGATGTGGACGATGCCGCGGCGGGCGTGCTGCAGTCCCAGAAGCTCCACATCGAAGGCGGCGCAGTTGACTTCGAGCTCACGCACCTGTCGGGCGGCGGCCTCGATCGCGATCGGTGCGCCGCCGAAGACCTGCTCCGTGCGGGTCGGGGTGGAGTGATCCATGGTTGCAAAGGTCAGCTCCGGTCGCCGGACCTTCAGTCCCCGTTCCCGCAGCACCGTGAACGCCTGCGGCGAGGTGACCTCGTGAATCAGGTGCAGGTCGATATAAAGGACCGCCGGCGTGTCCGGCGTTTCCGCCACGACCTCGTGGCGGCGCCACACTTTCTCGAAAAGCGTCTGCGGCGAAGAAGCCATCGGGCGCTCTCCTATACCGCCGCCTGGGCGACCTGGGTCGCGGCGCTGCGCTCCTCGCGCGAGCGGGTGCCGGCCTGCGCCAGCTCGATGCGGTTGATGACCTCGAGGAACGCCCTGGTGCTGGATTCGACGATGTTGGTGCTGACGCTGGCGCCGCGGTAGGTGCGTTGATTGTGCTCCACGTAGACTACCGCTTCACCCTGCGCATCCTCGCCCTCGGTCACGGCGCGGATCTCGAACTTGCGCAACATCACGCCTATGCCCGTCGCGGCCTCGATTGCCTTGAAGGCCGCATCGACCGGACCATCGCCCGATGCCTTGCGCTCCACCGTCCGGCCATCCGCATGCTGCAGCTGGACCATTGCCGTGGCAGGAGCGTTACTCGCCGCCATGGTGTCCAGGCTGGTGAGACTCCAGGGGCCGGCCGCGGTGCCTTCGGCACGCAGCACCAGCGCCTCGATGTCGCCGTCGAAGAGCTCCTTCTTCTTGTCGGCGAGCGCCTTGAATTCCTCGAACACGCGGTTGAGCTCCGCCTCGTCGAGCTCGAAACCCAGAGCCTTCACGCGGTCGCGGAACGCGTGGCGGCCGCTATGCTTGCCGAGCACGAGGTTGTTGCGCGAGAGGCCGACGTCCTCGGGACGAAGGATCTCGTAGGTCGAATGATGGCGCAGGACGCCATGCTGGTGGATTCCGGCCTCGTGCGCAAAAGCATTCTCGCCCACGACAGCCTTGTTGCGCGGCACCGCCATGCCGGTGATGCTCGAGACCAGGCGTGACGTCGGGTAGAGGCGGTTGGTCTGGACCCCGGTCGTGACGTTGAAGAATGCCGCGCGCGTCTTCAATGCCATGACCACTTCCTCGAGTGAGCAGTTGCCCGCACGCTCGCCGATGCCGTTGATGGTGCACTCCACCTGGCGCGCACCGGCCACCACCGCGGTAAGGCTGTTGGCGACGGCCATCCCGAGATCGTCGTGGCAATGGACGGAGAGCCGGACACCGTCTATCCCGCGCACATTCTTACGCAGGTAGCGGAAGAGCTCCGCGAACTCATCCGGCACCGTGTAGCCGACGGTGTCGGGAATGTTCACCGTGCTCGCGCCGGCCTCGATGGCCGCCTCGACCACCTGAGCGAGGAACTCGAGCTCCGTGCGCGAGGCGTCCTCGGGGGAGAACTCCACGTCCTCGCAGAGCCCGCGGGCGAGCCTCACGCCCTCGACCGCCGTGCGCAGAATCTCCTCCTGCGCCATGTTGAGCTTGTACTGGCGGTGGATGGCGCTGGTGGCGAGGAATACGTGCACCCGGCGCCGCGGCGCGTCCGCGAGCGCACGGGCGCAGAGCTCGATGTCCTCGCGGTTACAGCGCGCCAGGCCGGCGATGATCGGTCCCTGGATCTCGCGCGAGACCGCCTGCACGCTCTCCCAGTCTCCCTTGGAGGCGGCGGGGAATCCCGCCTCGATGACATCGACTCCCAGCTCCGCCAGAGCGCGTGCCACTCGCAGCTTCTCCGGTCGCGTCATGCTGCAGCCCGGGGACTGCTCTCCGTCGCGCAAGGTGGTATCGAAGATCAACACTCGGTCAGGATGGGGAGCCATAACAGCAGTCTCCGGTAGGTATGGCGCGTCTCAGGCGCGCTTTTCGTTGAGCCAGGGCATGCGGGCACGCAATGCCTCGCCGACTTTCTCGATCTGGTGCTCGATGTCGTTGTCGAGGAGCTTCTGGTAGCTCTTGCGGCCGCTGGCGTTCTCCTCGATCCACTGCCGGGCGAACTTGCCCGTCTGCACTTCCTTCAGCACTTTGCGCATCTCCTTCTTCACGCGGTCGTCGACGATGCGCGGGCCGCGGGTGAGGTCGCCGTACTTGGCCGTCTCGCTGATGAACTCGTGCATCTTGCGCAGGCCGCCCTCGTGCAGCAGATCGACGATGAGCTTCAGCTCGTGCAGGCACTCGTAGTAGGCCACTTCGGGCTGATAGCCGGCCTCCACCAGGGTCTCGAAGCCCTTGACGACGAGCTCCGTGGCGCCGCCGCAGAGCACGGCCTGCTCGCCGAAGAGATCGGTCTCGGTCTCCTCCGCGAAGGTCGTCTCGAGGACGCCGCCGCGCGTGCCGCCGATGCCATGCGCGTAGGCGAGCGCCTTGGCGCTCGCCTTCTTGGTCGCGTCCTGCGCGACCGCGATGAGGCAGGGCACGCCGCGGCCCTGTTGGTATTGGCGGCGCACCAGGTCCCCGGGTCCCTTGGGAGCGATCAATACCACATCCAGGTCCTTGCGCGGTTTGATCTGCTTGAAGTGGATGTTGAATCCGTGCGCGAAGAGAAGCGTCGCGCCGCGCTTCAGCGCCGGCTCGATGGTCTCGTACAGGGATTTCTGCGCCAGGTCCGGCACCAGCATCGCAACCAGGTCGGCCGCACGCGCCGCCGCGACCGGCTCCGCGACTTCGAGGCCGTCTTTCTTCGCCTTCTTCCAGCCCGGTCCCGCCTTACGCACGCCGACGACGACATCGAAGCCGCTGTCCTTCAGGTTGAGCGCATGCGCGCGGCCCTGGCTGCCGTAGCCGAGCACCGCGATACGCGCGCCGCGCAGCGCCTTCTTGTCGACGTCTTTCTGCGAATACAGCCTCATCATCATTCTCCCGACAGTAAAAAGGGGCCTACAAGCCAAATCCGCCAAACGGGCACAGCCCTGTTTGGCCAAATCAAAAAGAAACCCCGCATCGGCGGTAGCCGGTGCGGGGTTTGTTTTTTCTCACCTTGCCTGAGTGGTCCTCAGGTTTGCGCGAGCTCCCCGCACCGGCTGCTTGCAGGAAGCAGCAGTCCAATGGACAGCAGCAGCAGGGGAAGCAACGCACCGCGCGGCGCTCTGAGCGCTGCGCAGGTCACGTCAATCTCTGCTTCGGGTGCCACGAGCCGGTGTCCGGGGTTAAAAAGGTTGAATGCCAGAAAGGGCGAATGATGGACCGATGTGAGCACATCCGCGGCGGCTTTGTCAACGTGACTGCGTCTCCGTTATCCTGATCCCGTGTCCCAAGAGATGTTGCTGAGCACCGACCCGGCCGCGAGCCGGCCGCTGTGGGTCCTGACGGAAGGGGAGCTGCAGAGCTGGCTCGCCAGCCAGCCGGCCGCGGTGGACGCCTGGGTGCGAGCCCATGGCTTCCAGGCGGAGCGGCACCGCGTTCTCAGCCTGCCATCCGCGGAAGGCGGTATCGGCGGGGCGGTGGCCGGGCTGGGTGAGCTGGCGTCCGCGGCCGACCTCACTCTATGGCATGCCGCGGGGTTGCCCGACCGGCTCCCCGCGCAGTCATGGCGTCTCGCGACGCCGCTGCCGGCGCCTGTCGCTACCCGCTTCCTTTTGGGCTGGCTCATGGGTGGCTACCGCATGAGCCGCTACCGGCTCGACGGGTCGGAGCCGCCGCGGGCCGTGCTGGTGCCCCCGACCGGAGCGGACATCGCGTACGCGGATGCGGCGGCGCGGGCCACCGCACTGGCGCGCGATCTGATCAACACTCCAGCCAATGACCTCGGCCCCGAGGAGCTGGCCCAGGCAGCCATCGAGCTGGCCACCGCCCATGGGGCGCGCTGTCAGGTGCTGGCAGGCGGGGAGCTGGCCGGGTACCCGATGTTGCGCGCTGTCGGCGCGGCGAGCGTTCGCGCGCCACGGCTGATCGACCTGCGATGGGGGGACCGCGACGCACCGCGCGTGACCCTGGTCGGCAAGGGCGTGTGTTTCGACAGCGGCGGCCTCGACCTCAAGCCCGCCGCCGGCATGCTCCTGATGAAAAAAGACATGGGCGGCGCCGCCTGTGCCCTCGGCCTCGCCGATCTCATCATGCGGCTGCGCGTCCCGGTGCGGCTGCGGGTGCTGATCCCGGCCGTCGAGAACAGTGTCGGCGGGGCCGCGTACCGGCCGGGTGATGTGTTGCGTTCGCGCAAGGGACTGACGGTGGAGATCGGCAATACCGACGCCGAGGGGCGCCTCGTGCTCGCCGACGCGCTTGCGGAGGCCGACGTCGAGCAGCCGGATCTGCTGATCGATCTCGCAACGCTGACGGGCGCCGCCCGCACGGCGCTCGGGCCGGAGCTGCCGGCCGCCTATTCGCCGAACGAAGAGCTGCTCGATGCATTGCGCCGCCACGGCGCGCAAGAAAGCGATCCGGTCTGGCCGTTACCTTTGTGGCCGGGATACGACGACGAGCTCTCGAGCAAGATCGCGGATCTCGGCAATGTTGCCGCGTCGCCGTTCGCGGGCTCCATCATCGCTGCGCTCTTCCTGCAGCGCTTCGTCACCGCGACGCGGAATTGGTTACATATTGATCTCTACGCATGGAACGGCAAGGAGCGGCCGGGTCGGCCCGTCGGCGCCGAAGCGCAGTGCGTGCGCGGCCTCTTCGAGCTCATACGGTCGCGCTACCGGTGCTAAGCTAGAAGGCACACCCCTTCTATTGACTCGACGAGGGACGATGGCCAAATCCCGCGGTGTTGATCCGCGCGCGCATTCGCGGCTGGTGGTCGATGGCATCAAGCAGGCGCCGTCACGCTCCATGCTGCGCGCCGTGGGCTTCAAGGACGAGGATTTCGCCAAGCCACAGATCGGCATCGCCTCCACGTGGGCCAATCTGACTCCCTGCAACATGCACATCAACGGGCTGGCCGCCGAGGCGGTCGCCGGTGCCGATGCGGCGGGTGGCAAGGGCGTCCTCTTCAATACCATCACCGTTTCCGACGGCATCGCCATGGGCTCCCCGGGCATGCGTTATTCCCTGGTCTCGCGCGAGGTGATCGCCGATTCCATCGAGACGGTCGTCGGGGCCGAGGGGTTCGACGGCTTCGTTGCAATAGGCGGATGCGACAAAAACATGCCGGGATGCGCCATGGCGATGGCGCGCCTGAACCGTCCATCGGTCTTCGTCTATGGCGGCACGATCCGTCCCGGGGTTGCCCGGCGGGACATCGTTGCCGTGTTCGAGGCGGTGGGTGCCCGCGCCGCGGGCAAAATCAGCGACGAGCAGCTGGCGGAGGTCGAGCGCACCGCCATCCCGGGACCGGGAAGCTGCGGCGGCATGTACACCGCCAACACCATGGCCTCGGCCATCGAGGCGCTGGGTCTCTCGCTGCCCGGCAGCTCCGCCCAGGAGGCGGTGAGCCGGGAGAAGCACGCCGACTGCCGCCGCGCCGGCGAGGCCGTGGTCGCGCTGGTGCGGGCCGGGATCCGGCCGCGTGACATTCTGACTCGCAAGGCGTTTGAGAACGCGATCACCGTGGTCATAGCGCTGGGAGGGTCGACCAACGCGGTGCTTCATCTGCTGGCGATCGCGCACGATGCGGGCGTGAAACTTCAGCTGGATGACTTCAGTCGAATCGGCAGGAAGGTTCCCGTGCTGGCCGACCTCAAACCCAGCGGCCGCTACCTGATGTCCGAGCTCGTGGCCATCGGGGGCATCCAGCCGCTCATGAAAATGCTGCTCGACGGCGGCCTCCTGCATGGCGATTGCCTCACCGTCACGGGCCGCACGCTGGCAGAAAACCTCGCCGAAACAGGTATGTATATTGCTGGACAGGACGTGGTGCGGCCGCTGTCGCAGCCGCTCAGGAAGGATAGCCACCTCGTCGTTCTGTACGGAAACGTCGCCCCCGAAGGAGCGGTAGCCAAGATCTCGGGCAAAGAAGGCGAGATCTTCAACGGTACCGCGCGGGTTTTCGACGGCGAGGAGGCGGCGACCGAGGCCATCCTTTCCGGGCGTGTGCGCGCGGGCGATGTGGTCGTCATCCGCAACGAGGGTCCGGTCGGCGGTCCGGGTATGCGCGAGATGCTGAGTCCCACCGGCGCCATTGTCGGCCGCGGCCTGGCGGACAAGGTCGCCCTGATCACCGACGGGCGCTTTTCGGGCGGCAGCCATGGTTTCGTGGTGGGACATATTGCACCGGAAGCGGCGGTGGGTGGCCCCATAGGCCTGCTTCGCAACGGGGACCAGATCAGCATCGACGCCGTGCGGCGGGAGATCCGGGCGGGACTCTCCGCGGCAGAGCTGCGCCGGCGGCGCGCGGCCTGGAAGCCACGCAAACCCTTTGCCACTACCGGCGTGCTGGCCAAGTACGCGCGCCTGGTCGGCAGCGCCTCCGCGGGTGCGGTGACCGGTGCGGGGTCTGCGGCGGGGCGGGCGAAGGGACGCTAGCCAATCTCCGTCCAGGTATCGAAGCGTCATGCAGTTGTCACGTCGCAGAGCAGCGGTTAGAGTTCGCCTTCGCATCCACAGATGCAGGCGACGCGTACCAGTGGCTATGTGCCATCGAGGAGACGCGACACTGAATCACTCAGGGGGATTGAGACCTACGCGCGAGTCGGCCGGGGGAAGGCCGAACACACGTGTCTCGGGTATGCACGAGCCGGTGGACCGCACCGCCGGCGAGGTCGGGTCCGGATTGGAGCGCTTGCGGGCAGAAAGAAAGACGGTTACTTTGCACCGCTTACGTTTCGATTCGGCAATTGCGGACTTGCAACAGCTCACCAGCAACTCATGAGCGCTTACGTACAAGACACCCAGATCTTCACACGCCGCACGATCGTCCTCTTCGCCATCATTGCCATTCACGTATTCATTGCGTGGGTGCTGGCGACCGGACTGGCCACCCGCGCCATTCAGCTCGTTGCGCCCCCCATCCAGACATCGGTCGTGCAGCAGCAGAAGCAGCAGCTGAAGCCGCCGCCGCCGCCGCCGCCGCAACTGCAGCAGCAGCAGGTGCAGGTGCCGCCGCCGGTGGTCAACATCCAGATCCCGCAGGCGTCGCAGACTCACGCCATCACCGTGGTGAAACGCGTGGTGAGGGCGGCGCCGGCGCCGGCGCCCGTGCCGGGGACGCCGCTGGAGCCGCTGCAGAACGATTTCCCGTCGACCGACCAATACTATCCGGACGCATCCCGCCGCCTGGGCGAGCAGGGCACCGCGCTCGTGAAACTCTGTATCGGGGCCGGCGGCAGGGTCATCGGCGAGCCGTCGGTCACGCGCAGCTCCGGCAGCTCGCGTCTCGACGAGGCCGCGCTGCGGTACGCCAAAGCCACCTCGGGCCACTTCAAGCCGGCGACACGTGGCGGCGCACCGATCACCGAGTGTGTGTCGCTTCCGATCAAGTTCCAGCTCACCGACTCTTTCTGACCGTCCCTGACTCTCTCCGCTTCAACATCAATGTCTTCTGCGCTTTCGTGATTCGAGGAATTTATGGGTAACAACGCTATTGCATCCGTCAACAACCCATACGGCTTGTCCGGTATGTGGAACACGGGCGACATCGTCACCCGTGCAGTGATCGTCCTGCTGCTCATCCTGTCGCTGGTGTCCTGGTACACCATCCTGATCAAGCTGTGGGATCAACGTCGCCTGAAACAGTCGGCCCGCGCTGCTGAAAAGCAGTTCTGGTCCGCCTCGTCCGTCAAGGACGGTGTGGAGCGCCTGAAGAAGGGCGATCCCTTCCGCTCCATCGCCGAGGACGGCCTGCGCGCCGTTTCGCACCATGAAGGTCGACTCACCGACCGCATCGACATGAACGAGTGGGTCACCATGTCGGTGCAGCGCTCGGTCGATCAGGTGAACAGCAATATGTCGAAGGGTCTCGGCTCCCTCGCCACCATCGGCTCGACCGCTCCTTTCGTCGGCCTCTTCGGCACGGTGTGGGGCGTCATGAACGCCCTGATCGCGATCGGCCTGGCCGGCCAGGCGAGCATCGACAAAGTGGCGGGCCCGGTCGGCGGCGCGCTCATCATGACGGCGCTCGGTCTCTTTGCCGCGGTACCCGCGGTGTGGGGCTACAACTGGCTGCTCGGCCGCAACAAGGTTCTGCAGGATGCGATCCGCAATTTCGCGGGCGACCTGCACGCGTACCTGGTCAGCGGCGCGCGCGTGGCCGCGGGCCCTGAGGTTGCTGGTGGCGCCCGTCCGGCGACTGCCGCTCCCGCCGCTGCGGTCCGTAAGTGAGAGAAGAGTCGAAATCACGAGAGTGCCTCGAGGCCGGCTCCGCGCTTGGCGCGGAGCCGGCATCCGCGTAGGAGCTTTGCAAGATGGCGATGAACGTTCAAGGCCCGGGCGAGGAGCAGGGCGTGATGGCTGCCATCAACACGACGCCGCTGGTCGACGTCATGCTGGTGCTGCTCATCATCTTTCTGATTACCGTTCCCGTGATCACCAAGACGGTGCCGGTCAAGCTGCCGAATGCCAACAACATTCCGACGCAGACCAAGCCTGAGGACATCACGATCGCAGTGGACGCGGACGGCAACGTCTATTGGAACGAGAAAAAGATCCCGGACGACGCTCAGTTTCTCACCATGATCGAGCAGCAGGCCGTGAAGGTGCCGCAGCCGGAGATTCACATTCGCGGTGACCAGCAGGCCGCCTACAAGTACATCGGCCACGTCCTCTACGATCTGGAGCGCGGCGGGATGGTCAAGGTGGCGTTCATCACCGAGCCCGATCTTTCCCACGGCGCGCCGACGCACTGAGGAGCCCTGAAACATGGCCATGAATGTCGGGGGCTCCAGCTCGGGCCCCATGTGTGATGTCAACACGACGCCGCTCATCGACGTCCTGCTGGTGTTGATCGTGACTCTCATCATTACGCTGCCCGTGATGACGCACGCGGTGAAGCTTGATCTGCCTCAGAACCAGAATCAGCAGCCGCCGCCGACGCCGCCCGAGGTGATCGACCTCGAGATCGATTTCGACGGCACGGTGGTGTGGAACGGCACGCCGGTCACCATGCAGCAGCTCGATGGCTATTTCGCCACCGAGGCGACCAAGGACCCGCAGCCCGAAATCCACCTGAACCCGGACGGCATGGCCAAGTACGACGTGGTCGCCAAGGTGCTCGCTTCCGCGCAGCGCAACCGGATGACCAAGATCGGGTTCGTCAACGTTTCCGAATTCGCCCAATAGCGGCACGAGATCAAATTACCCCATGCGAGACGATGTCATGAAGGTCAAAGGTAACCTGGTTGCGGCGATCGCCATCGGCGCCATGCTGACGTGCGGTGCGAGTCTGGTCGGGATTACCCCGGCCATGGCGGCGACCAAATCGGCTACACCCACCGTCAGTCGCGAAGTCGGCAAGCCGCTGAAGGCGGCGCAGGACGCGCTGAAGAAGGGCGACTACACCGGTGCGCTGCAGCAGCTCGACACGGCCGATGCGATGCCGAAGAAGAGCGCCTACGAGCAGTACCTCATCAACGAGATGAAGGGCTACGCCTACGTGCGCACCAAGCAGTTCCCGCTGGCCGCGAAGGCGTTCGAGGCGGAGCTGGCGAGCGGCTACACGCCGCCCGACCAGGTGAAGACGCTCACCAACGCGCTGGCGCAGCTCAGTTACCAGAGCAAGAACTACGACAAGGCCATCCAGTACGGCCAGCAGTCCATCGACAAGGGTTATGCCGACGCGCAGATGCCGACTCTGGTGGCTCAGGCCTACTACCTGAAGGGCGACTGGAAGGGCGTCGTGCGCTTCGAGAAGGCGCAGATCGCCGCGCAGGAGAAGAGTGGCGCGGCGCCGAGCAACGAGTCGCTGCAGCTGCTCCTCAGCGGCTGTCTGAAGCAGAACCCGGCCGGTGACGACCCGTGCAGCACCAACGCGCTGGAAGAGCTGGTGATCTATCACCCGAAGCCGGACTACTGGAAGCAGCTCCTTTACGGAATGTTCAAGACGGTCAAGAGCGACCGCAACCTCCTGCAGACGTACCGTCTGGCTGAGGATGTCGACGTCCTGCAGCGACCGGAGGACTACACCGACTTCGCCCAGCTCGCCATCGAGGCCGGCTCGCCCGGCGAGGCGATCCAGGTGATCCAGAAGGGCCAGCAGGCGAACATCTTCCCCGATGCGCGCACCAAGGGTAAGGCGGCACGACTGCTCGCCGACGCCCAAAAGGCGGCCGACCGCGATCAGAAGACGCTCGACAAGTCGGCCCAGCAGGCCGCGCTGGCGCACAGCGGCGATCAGGACGTGGGCCTCGGACTCGCGTATTTCGGCTATCAGCAGTACGACAAGGCGGTCTCGGCCCTGAAGCAGGGCATCGCCAAGGGTGGCCTGAAGGACCCCGATTCGGCCCATCTGCTGCTCGGCATCGCGGAGCTCAAGGCGGGCAACAAGACCGACGCGCTCCAGTCGTTCAAGGCCGTGAAGGGGGATCCCACCCTGCAGCGCCTGGCGACCCTGTGGAGCCTGCGCGCCCGTCAGGCCTGAGCAAGTAGGAGAGATTCATGGCGATCAAGGCTGGTGACCGCATGCCTTCGGGCACGCTGAAGGTGATGACCAAGGACGGCCCGAAGGATGTCGCGACCGACGAGCTCTTCAAGGGCAAGAAGGTCGTCCTGTTCTCGGTCCCCGGCGCATTCACGCCGACCTGTGACGCCAAGCACCTGCCGGGCTTCGTGCAGCTCGCCGACCAGATACGCGCCAAGGGTGTCGACACCATCGCCTGCATGGCGGTGAACGACGTGTTCGTGATGAGCGCCTGGGGCAAGGCGTCGAGCGCCGGCGACAAGGTGATGATGCTCGCCGACGGCAATGGCGATTACGCCAAGGCCCTCGGGCTGGAGCTGGACGCACACAAGTTCGGCATGGGCACGCGCGGCCAGCGGTTCGCGCTGGTCGTCGACAACGGCGTGGTGAAGGGCGTGAACGTCGAAGAGCCGGGCCAGTTCAAGGTCTCGGCGGCCGAGCACATCCTGGGTCAGCTCGGCTGATCACACTCAGGTACAGGGATGTACCCCGCCGCCGCAGGTGGCGCGCTGGGCCGGGCAGGAGCCCGGATCCAGCGCCAAATAATGGCCCCTCGCGGAACTATTTTGCGTTCTGACCCCACCGATTAGGATGCGCTCAAGTCGAACGCCGCCCGGGATGGGGCCCTCGAGGCTGTGAATCTTTCGCGACCGTTCGTCACCCGACCGGTCGCGACGACCCTGCTCTCCTGCGGGCTGCTGCTCGCGGGAATCATCACCTACTTTCTTCTGCCGGTCGCTCCCCTGCCGGAAGTCGACTTTCCGGCCATCGTGGTCCAGGCACAGCTCCCTGGCGCCAGTCCGGAGACCGTCGCCACCAGCGTGTCGACGCCTCTGGAGCGTCATTTGAGCGCCATCGCCGGTGTCGAGGAAATGACCTCGCAGAGCTCCATGGGCAGCTCCCAGATCGTCCTCATTTTCAACCTCGACCGCAGCATCCGCGGTGCCGCCAGTGATGTGGAGGCGGCTATCCAGGCCGCGCGCCAGGACCTGCCCGCGTCCCTGCATAGCAACCCTACCTATCAGACCTTCAATCCCGCCGACGCGGCGATCATGGTCATCTCGCTCACGTCCAAGACGCTGCCCATGGGGCAGATCTACGACGCCGCCTCCACCGTAATCCAGCAGAAGCTGTCGGAGCTGGAAGGCGTTGGTGAAGTGGAGATTGCCGGCGCTTCCCTGCCGGCGGTCCGTATCGAGCTGAACCCGCTC
>Ga0335075_10013175_pt1 | contig 12457 bp, 12 predicted proteins | sample Lox_Sample_24_FD_206723 | JGI IMG/M metagenome (GOLD analysis project Ga0335075, IMG submission 206723) | Soil microbial communities from Loxahatchee National Wildlife Refuge, Florida, United States - Lox_Sample_2.4 | ecosystem: Environmental > Terrestrial > Soil > Wetlands | place: USA... | reverse complement strand
AGACTGGCTGGCTGCCGAAATGCAGATCGATGCAACAAGCGGCGACGCCAACACCGAGATCGAAGGGGTAGGCGGTGGCATGGACGCTCAGCCGAAAGGTTCCGCTCCGCGCATCGATCACTAGTCAGCGGCCGGCTGGGTGTCACGCCGGCCGACTGAATCGCGGGCAGCCGGAGTGGGGGTGGTTGCAGCCCCGGATGGCCACGTACACACAAGCGGCGCTATCATTGATCCGTCTGCAGGCGCCAGACCAAGAGCGCTGTCGGGGTGTACGGGTCAGGAGTCGGGAATCAAAGGGGAGTGAGACGATGAATATTCATCGCCCGGGGCTGGGTGCACTCGCCTGCGGGTCGTGGCTTGCCGTGTGCTCGACGACCGCGCTCGCGCACCATTCGGCTGCCATGTTCGACCCCAGCAGGACGGTCGTGATCCGGGGGACGATCGCCGACTTCAACTGGACGAATCCCCATACGAACTTCGAGGTGATCGTACTGAACAAGGACGGCACCCGTTCGATCTGGGCTGTCGAGATGAATGGGCCCAACAATCTCGTCCGGCTCGGATGGACGCGCACCACGATCAAGCCGGGAGACAACGTCACGGTGAGCCTCAGGCCCCTGCGAGACGGGACACCCGGCGGACAGTACCTATCCATCATCCTGCCTGACGGGAAATATCTGGGCGGCGAGCAAAAGCGCCCCAGCGAGAAGTAGGCGAACTCGATCCGACAAGCATCTCGTCCTCAAGGGGCCCGGATATGAACCGATCGGTAGCGTGCCAACTTCTCGGCGCACTCGCCGCGCTTGCACTGGCGCTGCCCGCCGCAACGGCCCTGGCGCAAGGGCAGCCGAGCCCGGGCTTGTCCCACGAGCAGGAGGAGGACCTGGCCCAGGTGCACGACGGGTATTACGGCGCGCTCGCCCCGCAGAACCTCGCCAAACCGCGACCTCAGCCGCCTTTCAACCTGACGGGCACCTGGTTCGTGAACCTGCGCGGCTCGTTCGCGGACTTCATGTTCGGGCCGCCGTATCCGCATTTCTACAAGGCCGGACAGGAAGCGATGAGGCTGGCGGCGGCGGCTAAAAAGGCGCACCAGCCCTTCCGCGACGCCAGCGGGGAGTGCTGGCCGATCGGGATGCCGATGATTCTGACACGGGTCTGGCCGATCAACATCATCCAGCTGCCGACGGCCGTATTCATGATCGACGGCTTTTTCGACAGCCTGCGAACCATCTACACCGATGGCCGCAAGCACACGCCGTATGACGTTTCCGTCGACACGTACAACGGCGAGTCGATCGGACACTGGACCAAGGATGCCCTGATCATCGACACGCTGTACTTTGCGTCGTCCCATCACTACATCGACATGGACATGGGGATCCCGATCTCGTCGAAACTGCATATCATCGAGCGCATCACGCTGCTCGATCAGGGCCACACCCTCCAGGATGAGTTTACGATGACGGACCCCGACATGTGGCAGGGCGAGTGGAAGAGCACCAAGCGCTTCATCCGCGAGGACTATAGCGACATCCCGGAGAACGAATGTCTTCCGGACACCGACCTGCACCTGCCGGGTACGGCGACCGGACACGCCGAGGCGCAGAAGGAGAGCCACATCAAGGCGCCGGCGCCGAAACCCTAGCGCGACCGACCACTGACCGATTTGAGATGCAGCCGGCGGCCCACTTACTTCGATGAGCTCCTGACGGCGGCACCGACGCCAATCGTCGGAAAATCGCCACTCGGCGCAAGCAGGTCGGCGTCGTTGTTCTCCGGCGAGTTGACCCGGGGGCTGACCGGGTGCGCAACCATCGCATTAGAGGGGTACTGCCTCAGGGCTGCCCTGGCTCGGGCTGGCGTCGCGGACAGCCATACCTCGACGTCGGTTGGCGTCAGGATCGCCGGCATTCGAAAGGGGTTCGTCCCTCCGTTGTGGAGGTCGCGCATGCGCTCGTTGGCGCGCAGCGTCACTATGGCGCATGAGACTATTTGTGTACCGTCATCTGCCCTCGAGCGGTCCCAGAGACCCGCGAAGGCGAAGAGGGGCTGATCGATACAGGTGATGTAATAGGGCCGCCCGGCTCTTCCGGGCAGTAAGTGCCAGTCGTAGAACCCGAGCGCGGGGAGGATGCAGCGCTGTCCCCGGCCCCAGGGACCTCGCCAGGCGGAAGCGGTCTCCAGCTTCTCCACCGGGGCATTGATAGTGGAGTACTTGGGCGCGATTCCGCCCGCGAAGTACGGAATCAACCCCCAGCGCATGAGCAGACCCTCGCGCTCTCCGGCCACTACCCGAATGACCGGCACGCGATCGGCTGGCGCGACGTTGTAGCTCTGCTCGTACTCGCGCCAGCGGCGCCGCTGGACGAGAAAATCGCGCTCGGCCCTGTGCATTTCGGGCGTGACGTAGCGTCCGCACATGGCTCAGAGCTTACCGGACCCGCGCCGCGACACTTGAGCGAAACAGCAGGGGCAGCACGTTCTGGCCTGCCCTTGCATTCCCTCCTGTCGACCATACATTCGACAGCAGAATCAGAGCGATCCGCGGAGCCACACATGCATCCTTTTCCGCATCACTACAGCGTCGCTGTAACGGTTCGCCCCGGCACAGCCGCAAAGCTGCGTACGGCGGAACTGGCAGCGATCGAGTCTGCGCCACCCAAGGCGTTTGGGGGATCCGGCGAGCGCTGGTCTCCCGAGGAGCTTTTTGCCGCCGCCGTGGCCGATTGCATTGTCCTGAACTTCCAGGGCATCGCGGCAAATTCAAAGTTTGCCTGGACGGGGCTGGACGCGACCACGAATGCGGTGCTTGACCGGGTGGAGGGCAAGATGCGCTTTACCCGTTTCGATACCCACGTTTCCCTGGTCATTCCCGCTGGCGCCGATCCTGCGCGGGCTCGCCTGCTCCTGGAGAAGGCAGAAGCCAGCTGCCCGCTCTCCAACACGCTCAATTGCGAGAAGCATCTGACGATGGAAATCAACCAGAGCTAGAGCCTGCGAATGGCTTTGGCGAGCAGGGAAGGGGCAGGATCGTCCGCGAGCGCCGATACAGTGCGGGGCTATGAGGGTTAATAAGGACGGCGACCCGATCGCGCGGCTGCAGGGAATTGAGGCCCCAGCCATTGCGATCGCAAGCCACCGTCCGGCTGATCAGGTCCGGCCTGCTGTTACTGCGGGTTTGGCGTGCCGTTCAGCAGCTTCTCAGTCAGCAGTTTGTTGGCCGTATCCACGTTGTTCTTTGCCAGAAAGGCAAGGACGCGCCCGTCCTTGAGCTTGATGGCTGTCATCAGGCCGCTGTCCGACCCGTCGAGTGCTGGAGAGTACACCAGTGAATAGGTCTCCCCGATCTGCAGGGAACTGCGGACCGACAACCCGGCCCGCTCCAGCGCGTGCACCGCTTCGGTCTCGAAGGCCCAGGGCTGCTCCTTGCCGTTGACCATGCGGGTGAAATACACGTAGCTATGCGGATTGCCGATGGCCATCCTCGACAGAACGCCGGTAAATACCAGATTGCTGTTGGCATTGAACTGCGAGTTGTCCGCATGATGGGCCTCGGCGAGACCCACGCTAGCCATCGTCAGCGCCATTGCCATCGCCGCTTGCTTCAGCACGTTCATCGATCTACCCCCCTTCCATTAAGGCCGGAAAACGCTCGACCCCGGTGCAATATGCCTCATATCAAAATAAAAATACATTTGCCACCTGTCAATAAACTGCGGCAATCAGCCGGGTATCCGCCGGGCCAGACCCCAGGGGCGATCGGTCGCAATGTGCTGCCGCGGTTCGAGTAAACTCGACCGGATACACCCCGGCCTCACCGGGGGGCAGGCAGCCCATGCAGCGTATGTCCAGGGGTGCGGTCGGAGGTTGGCTGGCGGCTGGGCGCTCGATGCCGGCGCCGGCATCCTGACCCCTGATTGCGTGGGCCCCCCGCCAGCATGATGTGTGGGCACCGTTGCGCCTGCCGGAAACGATTGATCAGATCGCTGTGTTGCTCGAGGGATCATTCATGAAAACTACTGCGAGCCTGTTGCGCCTCTTATTCGCCGTTGGAATCGGAGCTGCACTTTGCGTTCCTGGCGCAGTGGCGCACGCGCAGCGCCCGCCGGCAGCAGCCCTCGGTTCCGGCCCGTTCAGTTTTCACACGCGCGATGCCGATTTTCGCGTCGTCGTGGTCACCAAAGGGTTGGTCCATCCCTGGGGCATGGCCTTCCTGCCCGATGGATCGATTCTGGTCACCGAGCGGCCCGGTCGCCTGCGCATCATTCGCAACGGCGTGCTCGATCCGACTCCTGTCTCTGGTGTGCCGCGCGTTTACGCCGCAGGAATCGATGGGCTGCTTGATATCGCGCTGCATCCGGACTTTGCCCGGAACCATTACGTTTATCTCTCTTACAACAAACCCGGCCCCGACCTCGGTCCCAACGACGTGCCCGACAGTGTGCGGGCACCGGCTGCCATCATGGGGCCGAAAGGTCCCGGGAAAACGATGACTGATGCCGTCGCGCGTGGCATCTGGAATGGCCATGCTCTTACGGATGTTCACGATATCTTCGTCGATAACAATATATTGGACGACAGCATCGGCCTCATCGCCCAGGATTCGGCCGTAAGAATCGTCTTCGGTCGGGACGGCAAGCTCTATATGAGCACCGGTTCGCCCAATTCTCCGGCGAATTCCGGGAAATATGCCCACACGAGAGGGGGGCGCGCCCAGGACCCCACCAGCGACGACGGCAAAGTTCTGCGCCTCAACGATGATGGCACCGTCCCCCGGAATAATCCCTTCGTCGGCAAACGCGGCTACAGGCCGGAGATTTACACGATGGGCAATCGCAATATCCTCGGGATGGCCGTCGATCCAGCCACCGGGGTGGTTTGGGAGGATGAAAATGGCCCGCAGGATGACGATAAGCTCATCGCCCTGAAGCCTGGCGCGAATTATGGCTGGCCCATCGTGGGTGTCGGCTACGACTATAGCGGCGATCACATCGGTGGCCCCATTGCACTTGGCGATCCTTCCGCCGTGAGTCCGGGCTACCTCAATGGATACTTGCCCGGAATCGAGCAACCCTTTCTGAACTGGGTCCCATGTATCGCCCCCTCGGGCCTGGCATTTTACACCGGTGATCAATTTCCGAAGTGGAAGGGCAGTATTTTCGTCGGCTCAATGAAATATCATCGCCTCGAGCGTATCGTCCTCAACGACAAAGGCGGGCCGATTGCCCGGGAACATTTGCTGGAGGACCTGAAACAGCGCATTCGCGATGTGCGCCAGGGGCCGGACGGCGATCTCTACGTCCTCACGGATGAGGATCAGGGCGCGCTGCTGCGCATTGAGCCGGTCAAGGCGCAATAGTGCAGGGGAACCGGGCTTGCTGCATGAATGGCAGCTGAATCCTGCCGGCTGTAGGATTTTTGGAGCCCCGGGGAACCAACGCCAATACACCAAATCGGCTTGACCCGGCAGTCAGCTACCCGGATGGCACGTTACGCTGGGGCCAGTGGGCTCAGCGACAACGGAGGTGGCCTATGCGCGAGCGTATTTTTTCCCTCCTCATCCCGCCTTTGCTGGTTGTGGCGGCGGCGATCACACCGGTGGCGCACGCCGATGAGTACCAGGACGCTCAGAATCGGGTGAACCGCTCAGCGGATCTCGTCAATCACATGAGACAGGACCCGCATCTGGCAAAACTGCTTGACGAGGCTCGGGGCGTTTTCATCATCCCGAAATACGCCAAGGGTGCCCTGTTCTTCGGCGGGCAAAGTGGCGGCGGCGTCGTGCTCATCAGACGCAATGGCAGATGGAGTGATCCGGCCTTCTATAAATACAGTGGCACCAGCTTCGGCTTTCAGGCTGGCGGGTCGGGCGGCTCGCTCGTGATGCTGTTGATGACGCCGATGGCCGTGCGTCATTTCGAGGACGACAGCGGCAAGTGGTCGCTGAGCGGCAGCGTCGGGCTGAACGTTGCGATCTATAACGTGGCCGCCGAGGGCACCAGCCCCGCCAAGGGCGACGTCATCGTCTGGTCGGACACGCGCGGGCTCTACGGCGGACTGAGCGCGGGTGTTACCGGTATCACCCCCGACCGGGTCATGGATGACGACTACTATCGTCGTAACGTAGATGGGCGCGAGATCCTGGCCGGTACCGTGATGAACAACGGCGCCAGGGTTCTGCGCAATGCGCTCGCGGCACGGGTGGCAGAGCGCTAGGCTGACAGCGCCAGGCCGATCGGGGGCGGCCTGCATCGCCGCGTCGACAGAATAGTTGGCTGCTCTGTCGCCGTGGTGAGCAGGCCATGGGCCTGGCTCATTCGAATTACAACGACGGGGGAGACACATCATGAAGCTCGTTCGCAATCGCGTCCGGCACGTAAAGGCGGCCGCACTCGTTATTGGATTATTCAGCGCGAGCGCGGTGGGGCCGGCCTTTGCACAGCAGGCGGCAGAGACGCCGTCCGCGTCCGGTCGATATGACCAGGCGTTCCTGGAACGCAATATGAAGGAGCTGTCGAACTGGGGCCGGTGGGGCAAGGACGATCAGCTCGGCACTCTCAACTACATCTCGCCGCAAAAGCGGCTGCAGGCCTTTGCGCTGGCCCGCACGGGCACCGTGGTGTCGATGGAGGGACCCATCGTGCCGATACCGGCTCCCCCGGAGCAGGCGGACACCAATATCCCGCAGGGTGTGGCGACCTACGAGATCCGTTTTCGCACCATCCCGCCCGGCGACCCCCATCACAATGACGGCTTTGATGGGGAATTTGAACGCTACAACCCACATGGCAACTTCACGCACCTGGATGCTCTCTGTCACGACAGCGACGGAAGAGGTCACCTCTACAATGGCTATGACCAGGCGAGCACGGTCAGTGAGACCACCGGTTGCCGGAAGGAGGGGCTGGGGGCCTTGCCGCAGGGGGCGATCATCACGCGCGGGGTGCTGATCGATATGACGCGGCTGAAAGCTGCGCATACGGCCGGCGCACCGGTGACAGTGAAGGATATCGAGGCCTGGGAGAAGCAGGCCAGGATCCACGTATCTCCCGGGGATGCACTGTTCGTCTATAACCCGGGCCCCGTGATGGCAAATGGCCAGCCCAGCCGTGGCGGCTTCGATCTGACCGTGCTGCCCTGGATGCGCGCGCGCGGTGTCGCATTGACTTCGGGCTTCTACTCCGGATCGATACCGGGTTGGGGTGGTCAGGTCCCCGGCGTCTTTTCGGCCGATCACCGTCTCACGCTGGCCATGATGGGGCTGCCGCTGCTGGACTCGCCCAACCTGAAGCCTGTGTCGGAGGAGGCGGCGCGGCAGCACCGCTGGGAGTTTCTGCTGATCGTCGCGCCCGCCGCGATGGCCGGCTCGACGGGGGCGCTGGTCAATCCATTGGCGATCTTTTGAGCCTCAACGTCTAGGCCCGCTTGCTCGCATGCGAGTGCCTCCTGACAGCGGTGCGCGAGGATGCCTTTGCCTTCCTCGCCAGGCTCGCCTTGAGAGCTTCCATCAGGTCGATGACCGGTGCTTTCGGGCGCGCAGACCCGGCGGGTGGCGCCACATCGAGCTCGTGCGTCTGCTTCCTGCGGACCTTTTCCTGAACGCGATGCTTGAGATCAGATCGGTAGGTGTCCTTGAAATGGCTCGGCTCAAACTTTCCCGACATCTGATTCACGAGCTGCTTTGCCATGGTGAGCTCCGCGGGGGTCACTTTGGCTGCGGCACCTGCTTCGATGGCGGCCATGGGAACGATTTCGTCCTGGAAGCGAAGCGTCAGCAGGGTCAGCGCAGATCCCGTCGGCGCGATGGCACACAGGTGCTGACGCTGATGCATCACGAATGAGCCCACCGCGACCTTACCGGTCGCGATCAGGGCCTGTCGAAGCAGCAAGTAGACTTTGGCCCCACCCTTTGCAGGCGTCAGGTAATACGGCTTTGCGAAATACAGCGGCGCAATGGCGGCGGCATCGCAAAAGGTCTGGATCTCGATAGTCTCGGACGCCTTGACATTCGCATGCTGAAAATCCGCCTCCGTCAGCACGACGTAGTCGCCCTTCCTGTATTCATAGCCCTTGACGATGTTCTTCCAGTCCACCTCCTTGCCGGTCCGCTTATTGATGTGCCGATAGCCCACCGGCGCAAAGTCCCGGCTGTCGAGCATATGCAGCGGCAGTGGATTTTCCCGCGAGGCGGTGTGCACCTCGATGGGCAGATAGACGAGCCCAAAGGAGATTGCACCACGCCAGAGAGCTCGCGCCATAAGATCCTCCTGGTACTCGATTGCGCCCGGTGCTTTCTACCATGGCGCAAGCGGCTCTCGTGTCAGCGGACTGCCCGACGGCAACGACCATGAAATCAGATGGATAGATCCGTGATGCAGTCGTGCACGAACACCATTAGACTGCTGCCTGGAGCAGCGAGCGGGGCAGGGGGGATCGCATGAAAAGTGCAGCATCGGTCATGAAAACACTCTTGCTCAATCCACCGAGCTTTGAGAATTTCGATGGTGGCGCCGGGTCGCGATGGCCGGCGACGCGTGAGATCGAATCATTCTGGTATCCGGTCTGGCTGACCTATCCGGCCGGAATGCTGCCCGGAAGCCGGCTGCTCGATGCGCCGCCCCACAAAATCTCTCCGCAACAGACGATCGAGATTTCCAGGGACTACGAATTCCTGGTTCTCTTTACCTCGACCGTGGGCTTTCAGAGTGACCTGAAGCTAGTCAGGAAAATGAAGGAGGTGAATCCCGGACTGAAGGTCGCCTTTGTGGGTCCGCCGGTGCAGATCAAGCCGGATGAGAGCCTGTTTGCCGGCTCCGATATCGATTTCATCGTTCGCGGAGAATTCGATCATGCGGTCACGGACTACGCCAGGGGCAAGCCGATCGGCGAGATCGCAAATGCCAGTTACCTGAAGGATGGGAAGGTGGTTCACAACGCGACCCGGCCAGCGCTGAGCACCCCGGAGCTCGACGAGCTGCCCTTCGCGACCGATGTCTACAAGCGCGATCTGACGATCGAGAGCTACAACGTACCATTCCTGCTGCACCCCTTCGTCTCGTTTTACACCACGCGGGGCTGTCCCGCCCAATGCACCTTCTGCCTGTGGCCGCAGACGCTGTCAGGCCACGCCTGGCGGATGCGCTCGGTCGACAGTGTGGCGCGCGAGTTCGAGCAGGCGCATCGGATGTTCCCGCAGGCGAAGGAATTTTTCTTCGATGACGACACCTTCAATATCCGCAAGGATCGTGTGCTCGAGCTCTGCAGGCGCTTCAAGCCCGTCGGATTTCAGTGGTCATGCACGGCCCGGGTTCACAGCGACTACGAGACGCTGGCAGCCATGGCGGATGCGGGCGCGCGGCTGCTGATCGTTGGCTTCGAGTCCGGTGATCCTCAGATCCTGAAGAATATCAAGAAGGGTGTGACGGTGGAGCAGGCACGCGCTTTTGCAAAGAATTGCAAGAAGGTTGGCATACGCATTCACGGCGACTTCATCATCGGACTTCCGGGCGAGACGAAAAAGACCATCGAGAAAACCATGGATTTCGCGCGCGATCTTGACTGCGAGACGATCCAGGTTTCCATTGCCCATGCCTATCCCGGCACGGAGCTCTATGATCAGGCTGCGGCGAAGGGTTTCCTGTCCGCCGAAGCCATGGCCGATTCCGGCGGGCGCCAGCTTCCGCACCTCGAATACCCTGATCTGAATCGCGAAGAAATGATGGCGGCGGTCAACCGATTCTATGATTCGTACTATTTCCGGCCGCGCGTAGCGTGGCGCATCGTGCGCGATGCACTCTGGGATGCGCATGAGCGCAAGCGTCTCTATCACGAAGCCGTCTCGTTTCTGCGAACGCGTGCCGGGCGCTTGAAATATGCGAAGAACGCGAATTGAAGGCAGGAGCGCGCAGGCCCCGGCTTTCCCCCAGGGTCATAGTTGTTTAGTATCTGAGCCACCGTTGCGGTAGATAAAGGGGCGGTGATCCGGGGCGGGGGGTTATGTCGAGGATTGACGCTGCAAGGCGAGTCAGTCTCGTGCTCGTGCTGTCGGCGGCCACAGGATTGGGCGTCGCAGCCATCGAGGCGGCGTCGGCCGCCGATGCTTCCCGCGGGGCCACCGCGGATGCTGCTGGGTCGGTGCAGGTGCTGCAAGTCGCCTCCGGCATCTACATGATGACCGCCGACGGCGTGAACGTCGCGGTGGAGACTGGGCCGCGTGGCACTCTGGTGGTGAACGCCGGGCCGCAGGGGACAGCCAATGCGCTGCTGGCGGCGATCAGGCAGGTGACAAGCGGGCCGATCAGCTACGTGATCGATACCGGTGGGGACCCGGAACTGGTCGGAGGCAACGCGGCGCTCGCCGCCGCGGGCGTGAGCGAGCAGGACAAGGATCCGTTTGCAGCGAATCAGCGACGTGGCTTGAGCCCGCTTCTCTCGCTGGCTGGGTCCGGGTCCGCCGCCACGGTCATCGCCCGCCAGGACGTGCTGAACCGGATGGTCAGCGAGCCCGGGGTAAACTACCAGGGCGCGGGACTGCCCACGGCGACCTTTACGCGCAAGCAATTCAATTTCATTTTCAATGAGCCGGTCGCGGTGATCGCGTTGCCCAACGGGCACAGCAACATCGACGCCGCGGTACGCTTCGAGCGCTCCGATGTCGTGGTCGCTGGGGCCGTATTCGATCAGACCCGATTCCCCGTCATCGATACGAGTCATGGCGGCAGCATCCAGGGTGAGCTGGATGCACTGGGCGAGATCGCCAACACGATGGCCTTCGAGAGTGCGCCCATGGTCATGGACACCGGCGGTACGCTCATCATTCCGGAGCGCGGGCCGCTTTGCGATCAGGATGATCTGGTGGTCTATATGGATATGGTTGCGACGATACGGGCCCGAATCGAGTACTACCTTGATCAAGGCAAGAGCCTCGAACAGGTCCAGGCGCTGGGGCCGACCGAAGGCTACGAGGCCCGCTACGGCTCGGACACGGGGAGCTGGACCACGAAGGACTTCGTAGCGGCTGTATACAGGAGCCTGCAGGCGCAGCGAAAAGCACATCTTCATCCTGTTCGCGGACGAGCCGATGAATAGGGCTGCCCGGGAGCAGTTGAAACGCCGCGCAGTCGTGTATCCGGGCCGCGCCGCGGCATGGGTGGGCGCGCTAAGCCTGTTCCTGGGAACCGGCCCGCTCTGGGCGGCGCAGCCTGGAGCGGCAGCGGCAGCGGCAGCGGCGGCGGCTCGCGCGACGACTGGCCTTGGGTCGGCCTCTCGTCCTGCAGCCAGGCCGCCGACTGCACAGGCACAGGCTCCCTTTGATCCGAGCGGTTATTGGGTTTCGCTCATCACGGAGAATTGGCGCTGGCGCATGGTCGTGCCCGGCAAGGGTGAATATGCTGACGTTCCGATCAACTTACGGGCCAAGCAGCTGGCTGATGCCTGGAATCCTGCGACGGACGAGGCAGCGGGCAAGCAGTGTGAGGCCTACGGGGCAGCAGTGATCATGCGCAACCCCGAGCGGCTGCACATCAGCTGGCAGGATGCCAACACCCTTCGGGTGGATACGGATGAAGGAATGCAGACCCGGTTGCTGAGGTTCGTGCCGCCCGCTGCGCCTGGCGGTCCGGCGGCCGCGCCCGAGCCGCTCGCGGCGCCTCACACGGACGAACCGCCCAGTTGGCAGGGCCAGTCGGCAGCGCGCTGGCAGTTGGCGGCAGGGACAGCCGCTGCGGCGGCGCCTGCGGCGGCGCCACGCTTTGGTTCGCTGGAGGTCAGCACCGACGATATGCTGCCGGGCTTGCTGCGCAAGAATGGCATTCCTTATGGCGCCGACACCCAGATGAGAGAGTTCTGGGATTTGCGCACGCTGGGCACGCAGAGATGGATCTCGATCAGTGTCAGAGTCACGGATCCGCAGTATCTGCGGGGACCGTATATCTATGATTCGATCTTCCAACAGGAGCCGGACGGCTCGAAGTGGGCTGCATCGGTCTGCACGCTGCGATCGTGAACCGTCGCCGACAGCCCGCAATGTCCTGAGGGACTGCATGAAAATTGGTTCGTTTCCATTTGCGCTTGCGGCCGGCTTGTCAGCGTGGATCTACAGCGGTGCCGTGTCGGCGCAGGTCGATCTGTCGGGTAATTGGAACGTCGAGAGTACGCAGGGCGGAGTGAGCAACGGCCCGGGTCCGTTCGCGGATGATTTTGCCGGCATCCCGATCAACGATAGTGCGCGGCGCCTGGGCTTCGCCTACTCCGGTGATGAGCACGAGGAGCTCAATCGGCAGTGCCAGCCCTGGCCGGTGAATTATTGGCTGCTCGGACCCTGGGGCGGTCGTTTCACTGCACTCAAGGATCAGAGCGGTGCGGTGATCGGATGGCATGTGTCCTCACAGGCCTACGATCGCCTGGCGTTCGATGTCTGGACCGACGGGCGGGCGCCGCCGCCGCCGCAGGCATT
>Ga0335075_10013174_pt1 | contig 12457 bp, 7 predicted proteins | sample Lox_Sample_24_FD_206723 | JGI IMG/M metagenome (GOLD analysis project Ga0335075, IMG submission 206723) | Soil microbial communities from Loxahatchee National Wildlife Refuge, Florida, United States - Lox_Sample_2.4 | ecosystem: Environmental > Terrestrial > Soil > Wetlands | place: USA: Florida... | reverse complement strand
CGGGCTCCGATTCAGTTGCTGGGTTGCAGCAGATGCACCTTGTCCGGCTGGTTCTTGAAACCGTACTTTCGCTTGAATTCGGCCGGTTCGAGCATTTCTTGCGTGCCGTCGTCTTTCCGCACCACGATGACGATGCTGCTGTCAACCGCGGCATTGCCGGTGTACTGGCCGGACGGCGTGAGGGTCAGACCGTTGTTGCGCCGGCCCAACTGCATAATGCCGTGCAATCGGCCGGTGTCGGTTTCCCAAAGCCACAACCAAGCTCCCTGCAAGGCCGCCACAAATTGGCCGTCACGCGAAAAAGCGAGCTGGTTGGCGGCGCCATTGGTGTCCTGCAACGAGCGCAGACGCGCCCGCAAGTCGGAACGCCACACCTCGATCCCCCCATAGAAGGTAACGGCGAGCAGCTTGCCATCCGCCGTCCAGGCCGGATAGGCCAGAAATTCTAAGTTTGCATGGGGCAAGCGCTCTCCCTCCTTGCCGCTGGCCAGGTCGCGCAGACGGTACACGTCCGTCTGGGCGGGCGCCACCAAAGCGGAGCGGCCGTCCGGCGCCAGGTCGAACCAAACCACTTTCCACTTTTTCGGATCGTTGACCGGGCGATTTTGCTCGATGTCCCAAACGTGCCAGCCAACCCCCGCTACGTTGAAGGTGAGGCGCCGGCCGTCCGCCGACCATTTCACCTTCTCCGCCGCGCCGTCGAACGGCCCCAGCTCGCGGGCCTGTTTGCTTTTGGCCGTGTCCCAGATCCGTACCCGTTTTTCGCCCGCGGCGGTGGAGGCCAACCGTTTGCCGTCCGGCGACCAGGCCAACGAGCTAACCGTCGATTTATGGCCTGCCAGCGTTCGGCCTTCCTGGCCGTCGAGTGGCCGCAGCAGCACGGCGTTGCCCGGCCCCGCGGCCGACAGGATCTTGCCGTCCGGCGACCAGGCCAGCGGCCAGAGGGCGTCCTTGAATTCGGCTACGCTCTGGCCGGTATCCGCCGAGATCACAACGGTTCGGTAAGGATCTGCCACCGCCAATGTCCGGCCGTCCGGCCTCCAGGCGAAGCCGGTAATCGATGCACCCTCGATCAGCGAACGCAGCTGCTTACCACTGGCAGGATCAAACAAGCGCACGAAAGGCTGGCCGTGGAGGCAGGCGATGGTCTTGCCGTCCGGCGACCAAAAACTGCAGCAGCCATCGGTCTTCTCCAGGCGGCGCGGCTGTGCGCCGGGAGCCGCTTCGACCACGGCGACGCTGCTGTTGGCCTCGGTGGCGAAGGACAGGCTTTGGCCGTCGGGCGACCAGGACAGAGGATTGCCAGGGCCCACCGGCTTGGCATAATGGAAGGTTTCCTTTCGGCTTGCCACGTCCCAGACGCGGAGGCCGTCTTCTCCGGTACAGGCCAGTCTTTTGCCGTGCGGCGACAAGGCCAGGCGCCAGAGAGCGGCTGGCGCATCGATCCGGCTGACTTCTTCTCCCGTGTCCGCGTCCCAAACGATTAGGTGTTTGCCGTCCACGATGCCGGCAATGCGCAGGCTATCGGCAGAAAACATCGGCCATTTGCAGGCAATCGGCCGGTCGTGCAGGAGCTTGCCGTGAGCGGTCTCCCAGGTAATCAGCTGGCCCGCGTTTCCCCATGCTCGCACTTTGCGGCCATCCGGCGACCAGGCCACGGCCCAGATGAAATCCGCGGCCGGAGCTTCGAGCTTGCGGAGGCGTCGGCCCCTGGCAACGTCCCACAGGCTCACGGCGAATTTGTTAACTGTCCCCACCGCCAGCACCCGACCATCCGGCGACCAGGCCAGTGAGCTTACCGCAGTATCTGCTACCAGCACTTGCACCAGCCGCCCCGTCTCCACATCCCAGATGTGGACGTAACACTCCCAACTTCCCACCGCCAGCCGTTTGCCGTCCGGCCGGTAGGCGGCCGTGGACACAACGGTTGGCTCTCGCGGCGCGATGCTCCAGCTGCGCACGCCGGGTAATTTGGCCGGCCGGCGCACCAGAGCGTTCAGACCAAGCGGCTCGCCCGGCGTCAGCGGAGGCAGCGGCTCCGGCTCGATGGGCACGCTCTCTTGCGGCGGCGGTCGCAGCAAATGTACCTTATTCGGATCGTTTTTGAAGCCGTACCTTTGCTTGAATTCGGCCGGTTCGAGCATTTCTTGCGTACCGTCATCCTTTTCCACTACCATGACGATGCCGCTGTCAACTTTGTCGTCGCCGGTGTAATGGCCCTCGGGAGTGATGGCCAAGGCGTGGTGCCGCCGGCCAACTACCAGAAGTCCGCGCGGCCGGCCGCTGTCGGTTTCCCACAGCCGCTCACCGGTCTGGGCCATTAGCTGCTTGCCGTCGCGGGAAATGAATAACTCGTTTGCGCCCCCCACGAGCGGCAGCCTCCGCAGACGCTTGCTCAGGTCGGCCCGCCACAATTCGACGCCGTCGGCGAGGGATACCGCCACCGTGCGTCCATCCGCCGACCAGATCGGAGGAGTCAGATACAAGGAGGGCGTGTGGGGCAGCTCGGCACCGTCCTTGCTGTCGGCCAGGTCGCGCAGCCGATACGCTTGCTTGCGGCTGGGGGCCACCAGCGCCGAGCGGCCGTCCGGCGTCAAGTCGAGCCAAAAGACCTTCCACTTGTTGGGGTCATTGACGAGCTGGCTTTTCTCGACGTCCCAAACGTGCCAGCCAATCTTCGGCACGTTGAAGGTGAGGAGCCGGCCGTCCGTCGACCATTTCACGCTCTGGGCCGCGCCAGAGAACGGCCCCAGCTCGCGGACGCGCTCTCCCTTGAGCGAATCCCAGATCACCACGCGTTTTACTCCCGCGGCGGTGGAAGCCAGACGCTTGCCGTCCGGCGACCAGGCCAGCGACGTGACCTCGCTCTTGTGTTTGCCCAAGGTGAGATCGAGCTTGCCGTCCGCTTGCCACAATTGCATCGTGTGGTCCGGCCCCTGAGCGGCCAGACGTTTGCCGTCCGGCGAGAAAGCTAGCGGCCCGATGGTTTGCTTCAGCTCGGCGCGCGTTTGTCCCGTATCGGTCGAAATCAGGAAGGTATCGAAACGATCCGACACCGCCAGGGTTTGCAGATCCGGCGAAGAGGTGACGCCGCGGAGGGTTATCCCTTCGCACAGCGAGAGCCGCCGCTCTCCGCTGAAGGCGTCGTACAGCCGCACCCAGGGCTCTCCGTTGATGCGCGCGATCGTTCGGCCGTCCGGCGACCAGGCCATCGAGCTGTTGCCGCCATCGTCCAGACGTCGCAGCTCCTCGGCCGAGGCGGCGTCGATCAGAACGGTGCCCTGATTGCGCTCCAAATTGAACGCCAAGCTGCGGCCGTCCGGCGACCAGATGGCGGGATCTCCCTGACTGACGACCTCCGGACAATGCAAAATGCTCTTGCGCGTTTCCACATCCCAGGCGTGCAGGCCGTCCGGGCCGATGCAAGCCAGACGTTTGCCATTCGGCGACCAGGTCAGACGCCGAACGGCGGCCGGCGCGGTCAGCTGGCTCACTTCTTTGCCCGTTTCGGCGTCCCAGACGACGATGCGGTTGCCGTCCCCTGTGCCTGCCAAGCGCTGGCCGTCGGGAGAAAAGTCCGGCCGATCGACCTGGGAGACGATCCGCGGCGAGGTCAGGAGCTTTCCGTTGACGGCGTCCCAGGTGCAGCAGTGCAGGTCGGTTCCCCACGCTCGCACCTTGCGTCCGTCCGACGACCAGGTGAGCGCTAAGATGAAGTCCCAGTTGCGCGTTTCGAGTGTACGAAGAAGTCGGCCCGTGTCGGCGTCCCACAGATGAAGGGCTCGTTTGAACACTCCCGTCCCCACCGCCAGCACCCGTCCGTCGGGCGACCAGGCCAGCGATCCCACTCTGCCCTGAGAGTAAAGTACCCGCAGCAGACGCCCGGTCATGGCTTCCCAGATATGCACGGTGCCGGCCCAGCTTCCGACCGCCAGCCGCTTGCCGTCCGGCCGATAGGCGACCGCGGACGGGTTGAACGGCTCGCGCGGAGCGATGCTCCAGCTGCGCACGCCGGGCAGCTTGGCCGGACGTGTTACCAGGGCGTACTTGGAAAGCGGCTCGCCGGCCGCCATCGGAGCGAGCGGTTCCGGCTCGATCTGCACAGCCTCTTGCGGCGGCTTGTTCGCCTTGTCCTGTATCTCGACCTTGCCCTTCGGCGGCACTTCGATCTCGGCAACCTTATTGCCCTGCTTGTCCCGGATGATGACGACAATCGCCGCCGCTGTGCCGCCCAGCAACAACAGCAGCGACGCCGCCACGATCCAACGGCGAGCGGCCGGCGTCAGCCGGCTGTTGGATGCGGCAAAAACAGCCGGCTGACACCGGCCGCTTGCCAGCTGCACCGTGCGCTCGCCCGTCGTCACTTGCGTCGCCTCGCGCTCGATGGCTGCCAATTCGCCGGCCACTGCCTTCGCCGTCGCCGGACGCTGCTCGCGGTCCTTCGACAGCAAGCGCTCGATCAACGCCGCGAAGCGCGGTGGAATGTCCGTGTTGATTTCACGCGGCGGCCTCGGCGTATCCAGGGCCAACGACGTGAGAGCTGCCATCGTGTTGTCACCGCGGAACGGCAGCTGTCCCGTCGTCAGTCGAAACAGTACCACACCCAGGCTGAACAAATCGCCGCGATGATCGACGTGTTCCCCGCGTGCTTGCTCCGGGGCCATGTACGCCGGCGTGCCGACGATCGCTCCCGATTGCGTCAGCTGATGCTCCTCGTTGTCGCCCCGGGCCAGGCCGAAATCGAGCAGCTTGACGCGGCCCTGATGGCGGCTGTCCAGCCAGATGTTGCCCGGCTTGATGTCGCGGTGGATCAGGCCGCAAGCATGGGCATCGGCGAGGCCCAAGGCGATCTGCCGCCCGATCCGCGCCGCCTGTGCCTGCGTCGGCTTGCGGCCCGTTTTCAGCCAATCGTCGAGCGACATGCCTTCGAGAAGCTCCATCGCCAAAAAGGCGACCTGCCGCTCCTCGCCGACCTGGTGGATGGTGACGACGTGATCGCTCTTGAGCTTCGCCGCCGCCCGCGCCTCGCGGAGAAAGCGTTCGCGCGCCGTCGGATTCTTGGACACTTCCGGTTTCATCACCTTCAGGGCGATGGGTCGTTGCAGCTGCACGTCCTCGGCGTGATACACCATACCCATGCCGCCGGCGCCCAGGATTTTCAGGACGCGATAACCGCCCAGCCGGCCGATCTCATCGGCGCTCTGCGGCGGCGCCAATCCGGTCAAGGTTTCCTCGCTGAACGAAGCGGAGACAGGTTGACCAGAGGCGGCCCCCGCGGTCGTCTCCTCCGCGGCTTCCGGCCTCATTCGCTTGAGTCTCTGGATCAGGTATTCCACGGCCGTCTCGCCCGGATCGCCGTCGGCCGCCTTCGACTGTCGCGCCGCCTCCACCAGCGTGTCGCTGAGCTTGAGACCGCGAACCGTGTCGGCGCAGTGGCGGCACTGCTCCAGGTGCGCGGCCAATCGCTCCACTTCTCGATCCAACAATTGACCAACCATCAGCTTTTCCAGGTCGGCGGACGTAGGACAGGTCTGCTTGGCGGGCATGGCTGACTCTCCCGGATTGCGGAAATGATTCTCTACGAAAGAGTACGCACGGCAACCATCGTCCTTACGGAAAAAAAGGATGTCGCTCGCGCGATGTCCCAGAAGCGTTAATCCAGCAGTCCCTCCAGCTCGCGGCGCAAACGGCGGAGGACGCGGCACTTGGCGGCGTAGACGGCCCCTTCGCTCAGCTCCAGCTCGCGCGCCACCTCCGCCGCCGGCCGGCCCGCCTGGCCGTGTTCCATCCAGGCCTTCCAGGTCGGCTCTCGGAACTCCGGCCGGATCAGCCGCAGCGCCCGGCCGACTAGCTCTCGGCGGTACTCCGCCTCCTCGAATAGATCGTCCGAAGCGCGGGCGGGCAGGCCGTCGAGATAGGCATGGCTCACCTCCGCCGGCCGCACCGCAGCCCGCCGCCGACCATCGCGCCAGCGATTAAGCAGCAGGGTCCGCAGCCAGGCGCGGAAGCTGCGCTGCTTGTCGTAGACAAAGTCGGGCAGCTTGCGCACCAGGATGGTAAAAACGTCTTGAACGATGTCGGCGGCGTCTTGCGGCTGGAGACCGGCCCGCCGCGCCCAGCGGTACAGCAAGGGCGTGTACAGCTCGACGAGTCGGTCCCAGGCCTGCGGCTGGCCGGGCTGCCGGAGCCGCTCCAGGAGACTGGCGGGAGTGTCCATGCAGCGTCCCATAGGAGTACGGATGCCCATGACGGGATGCCACGCATCGTAACCGCGTGCCACACCGCAAGCAAACAGAATGCACCGTCATCCAAGCGGCACGGTCTCCTCATCGCGAGCAACCCATTGATGTAGAACGCGGCCACCCGTGGCCATGCCGCTGGCCGAGATGATGACGAGCGGACCCTGGAGAAGATTGATCTCTTTCAACCCCTTCGGCAGTCGGGCGAAATGCCGCCCTCCACGCGCTCGATCTGGACTATAAAACCCCCTTACCTTGATACACATTCATCACGCAGCCCAGACAATCAGCTCGGCACACTTGCCTCAATCACCTGGAGGGTCTTCAAGTGTATCTGGTCCTGATGAAACTTGTTCAGCCGTGCCTTGTACGAGGCGGTGTTCTTGGTGCAAACCAGGGTATGCGGCGATCCCTTGCGCTCGGTCCTCAGATCGAGATCGCAGTGATGGCCGCGAATCTGGTGTTCCAGGTGCCCGCGTCGATGCTCGACGGCGCGGAAGCGATGCTCCGATTCACGCGCATCCTCCAGATAGCGTTTCAGCTCGGCGCAGTCGGCACACTTGCAGGCGATGGGGGCGTCGCGGCGGAAATCGGCCGGCGGCTGCGGCTCCTGAGCGGTAAGCGCCTCAAGCTGCTCGCGACAGGCGGTCAGCCAACGAGACAGGCCGGGACTGGGCCGCTTGAGGTTTTTCTTGAGCCACGGCTGAAGCGCGGTCAGCGCCTCCAGGTGGGTCGAGATCAACGGATACTTGTCCGGCTTCGATAACGCATGGTCCACCAGCCGCGACAACAACTTCTCTTGCTCGGCGGCGATCAGCGACCGGGTCAATCCGGCGAGCACTTCCCCCCGCTTTATCCGGGCAGCGCGCCAATCGATCTCCTTCGTTTCTTGATCGATTTTTTCCACAGCGGCGACGGTTGGCCGGGCCAGGGTCGAGCACAGCTCGGCCCATCCGCTTTGGTTCCGCCGCGGTGCCAGACAAAGATGCTCCAGCAGGCGAACATTTCGCTCCAGCGTCGCGCTCGTCGTCGCCTTGAACACGGCTTGCAGGCTCCTCTGAAATGTGTTCCAACCGTGCTTCTGGCAGACCGTCGCCAGTGATTCGCCGGGATCGGCCCCCGCGTCCGTTACCAGGATCGATTCGAGATAGGCGTCGATCAATTCCGGGTCATCGAGCGCCGCTAGCGAAGCAAACAGAGGACAGTTCTCCGCTTTCCCGCTGGGAAAGCCGGCATAGGCGTGACCGCTCCAGTTGCGGATAATCGCGGCGGCCAAGGCGAGAGCTTCCTCCCGCAGCACCGGCGTTTCCTTCGCTCCGGCCCGCTGCCATCGCTTCACCAGCTCCGACAGCACCGGCGTGACGGCGTGGCTACCGCCCTCACAGAGCACGTCGAAATGTCTTCGTTTCGGCCAGAGAAGGATGGCGGCGTGGCGATACCAACGATCCAGGGTCATGCCGGCGTTGCCGGTGTAGCCCTCAAACTCCTCTTCGGGTGTGGTGTCCTTGATCGCTTCCGAGTCCAGCAGCTCGTCTTCTTCGACGGGTAGCTCAAGGATCGGCAAGGGATTGCCTTCGCCATCAAGGAAGTGATCCGCCATCAAGCTGCTTTCGATCACTTCTTCCATCTCATAATTACTGGGTTCGTTCTCCTCGTCATCCCAGCGCCGGCGACGCCGGTATCCTCCGGTGTACTCCGCCGAGCCAGACTCATGGAAGGTCAGCACCGCCAGATAGGCACGACAATCGGCCTGCCGCGCAGCATCGACAAGGGCACGCGCTTGGGCGCGATCCACGCCTTTGAGCTTGTCCCAGGTCAGGCCGTCCTGGGTGTATTGATGCTCGAGTGTGACGACCAGCTTGCGCGGCTCGTCTTTCTTGGCCCATTCTTCGAGGATCTGGCGCAGCCGTTCGATTGGTTCCGCCGAGCGCGGCGCGGTAATGCGTTTTTTCGACCTAGCCAGGGTCAAATTGTAAACCAGGCACAGGCGATGCCCGTCGCGCAGGGGACGCACTTCATGTTCGCAGTCGGCGTAGAAGGCAGCGTAATGAATGCGAAACGGGCTGTCGCCGCCGCCGAAGTCGATGACGCGCTCTTGTCCTTCGTGCCGGATCACCAGCTCGCCGCCCTGGAAAGACGACGGCAGCACGACGACCAGCGTGGCGACCATACGATCCAGCTTTTCGCCGTCGCGGTGCGGCAAGAAGAAGCTGCCGGGCTCGTAGAGCAGCAAATCGTATAGATGGCTTTGCAGCTTCTGCCGCTCCAGGCCCAGCTCCTTCTGAACCTTCTTCACGACTTTTTGCAGGAACGTTTCCCAATCGGGATTGGTCAGGGCGAAGCGATCCGACGTCAGCCGCCAGACGCGGCGGACGTTGGTGTCGATCAGCGTCTCTTCGCCCTTGCCGTAGGGCGCTTGCTCGCTGTGCTTTTTCAGCTCGTTGGCCTGCTTCTCGGAGAGCGGCAGACCAATTGGCCCCATCTCGGCGACCTCCAGACCAGGCAGCACGGCACGCGCGCTACCGTCAACACAGAAGGAGCCGGGGCGATCGATGGCTCGCAAGGCTTGGTCTAGCTTCTCAAAAACCGCGTGACTCATGGGAGCATCCTCGATCTGGCCGTGAGAGGAGGACATGGGAAGGCGTCAAAGATTATTATTGTAGGATAAGAATGGTCATTCTTGCAGGCGGAAAAGGTTGCGCGGCCGAGCAGGCGATTGAGCAGCAGGCGGAACTCACCTTGAATAGCAAGTTCGCCATCAACTTGTTCTCGGTGTAGAATCATTGAAGGTGATGAACCCGACCGCCTCCCGAACTGGAGGACTTGTCATGCCCCCACCCCAAAACCCTTCCCCTCCCTTTGTCTCCAAACCAGGATCGACCTCCACCTTGCCTGTCGCGGCCGGTTCGCGACTTCTCCATTCCATCGCCTTGGGGAATTTTCTGTCTTTCGGCCCTGAGACGCCGTGCTTACCGCTCGGTAACCTCAATGTCCTCGTAGGCCCCAATGGATCGGGCAAGTCCAATCTGTTGGAAGCGCTATCGCTGCTCCGCAGTTGTGTAAATCTTCCGGCGAGCACATCCAGGGAAGGCAATGATCTGCGCTCCGTCATCAACCGTGGCGGGGGCGTCGGCGAGTGGGTGTGGAAGGGGGCACCGCATGGCAACGCCACGCTCGAAGCCTTCCTCGCCAATCCCAGCGGTTCTCAACCGCTACGACACGTCCTTTCGTTCCGGGCCGAACAGCAAAGCTTTCGGATCGAGGACGAGTCTATCGAGAATGAACGGGCCTCCCCCGGTCAGGCGGACGTCTACTTCTACTACCGCTACCAGCAAGGCCAGCCGATGATCAACGAGGTGATTGATGAGGAGCAAAGGAGGCGCCTACGCCCAATTCGGGACAAAGTCCATCGTGATCTGTCCATCCTCGCCCAATATCGCGACCCCGAGAAGTACCCGGAACTTACCTACCTTTTTAGCATTTACGAGCGCATCCGGCTTTACCGCGAGTGGGCATTCGGACGCAACACCGTCTTCCGGGAGCCCCAGAAGGCTGACCTGCGAAATGACCGGCTTGAAGAAGACTTCTCCAACTTGGGGTTGTTCCTCAACCGATTGCGCCGCCAGAGCAAGGTCAAGGCAGCCCTCCTGAGTGGGTTGCGCGATTTGTACGATGGACTGACGGACTTCGACATCAGCATCGAGGGAGGCACGGTTCAGGTGTTTTTCACGGAGGGCGACTTTACCATCCCGGCAACGCGCCTCTCTGACGGCAGCGTCCGCTACCTGTGCCTGCTGGCCATCCTCTGTGATCCGGAGCCGCCGCCGCTTATCGGTCTGGAGGAGCCGGAGCTGGGACTGCACCCGGATCTGTTGCCGAATGTGGCCGATATGCTGGTAGCCGCGGCGCAGCGGACGCAACTGATCGTGACGACGCACTCCGACATCTTGGTGGACGCGCTGACCGAACGGCCGGAGACGCTGGTCATTTGCGAGAAGCACGAGGGACGCACCACGATGCGCCATCCGCCCCCCGAGGAAGTGCAGCCCTGGCTGGAGAAGTACCGGCTGGGACAGTTGTGGACGCGAGGGCAGTTGGGAGGGAAACGTTGGTGAGCAGCGCCATCTATCTGGAGGGTGGGGGTGATTCGCGCGATCTTCAATCCCGCTGTCAGATGGGCTTCCGCAAGCTACTGGAGCGGTGCGGTTACATGGGGCGTATGCCAAAGCTGGTTGCGTGCGGCGGGCGGAGTGCAGCGTTCGACGACTTCAAGATCGCCTCGGCGAGTGCTCAGAAAGGCGACTTCGTTGCTCTCTGGATCGACAGCGAGGATCCGGTGGCCGATCTCGAAGCTACCTGGGCGCATTTGAAAGCGCGAACAGACGATAACTGGGACAGGCCGAACGGCGCGACAAATGAGCAGGTGCTGTTCATGACCACGTGCATGGAGACATGGATTGTAGCTGACCGGGCCACTTTGGCCAAACACTACGGGGCCAAGCTACAGAAATCGGCCCTGCCGGCCCTTCACAACCTGGAAGGGCGACCTCGCGATGTCATCCAAAACGCGCTGATCCACGCCACGCGCAACTGTAGCAATGGCTACCGCAAGGGTAAGCGGTCGTTCGAAGTGTTGGGCAAGCTGGACCCGGCAACGCTGAATAAATACCTCCCCAGCTTCGTCCGTGTCCGCCGCATTCTGGATGCTTCCCTATGAACGGAGCAAACCGCTGTTGCTGATCAGACCGGCATGACGGTTTTCTGATCTTCGAGATCGTTCGGCTGGCCGGGCAGCTCTCTTTTTTCTTGTCTCGTGCTGATCTCTTGATTCACTCTTGCAGCCGGAAAAGTTTCCGCAGCGCGTCGAGCAGCGTGTGTCCGCCGCTGCCGCTGTGCGTTTCTTCCGTCAGCGCCGTGATCGGGCCGTGCAGCAAGCGATTGAGCAGCAGACGGAACGCCCCCTCGATGTGACGGCGGTCCTCGTCGGTGAGCCGGCCATTGAGCTTGCCCAACAATTCCCGAACAATCTCGCGGCGCTTCGCCTCGAAGTCCTGCGTCAGCCGCGCGATCACCGGACCGTGGCGGCGACGCGACCAGTCCTTGAGAAACGCCTTGGTTTCCTCATTGACGATCGCCTCGGCCGGCTCGACGTGCTTGAGACGATCGGCCAGCGTCGCTTCTCGAATACGTTTCAGATCGTCGATGTTGAATAAACAGGTGCGATCACCGTCGTGGATGCTCGGATCGAAATCGCGCGGGACGGCGATGTCGAGAATGACCAGCGGGCCGCCCGTGCGGCGAGCGTCGATCTGCTCGTAGCGTTGGCGCGTCACGATCGGCTCGGGAGCGCCCGTGGTGCTCAGCACGATGTCGGCGCGAGCGAGCAGGTCGTCGAGCTTCTCCCACGGCATCGCCTCGCCGCCGCAGCCGCGCGCCACGCTCACGGCCTTTTCGGGGCTGCGATTCGCGACCCAGATGCGCTGCGGCTTCAGCTGGCGCAGATGCCGCAGCGTCAGCTCGCCCATCTTGCCGGCGCCGAGGACGAGGATGGTCTTGTCGCCGAAATGATCGAACACCTGCTTGACGTAATCGACGGCGGCGCTGGAGACGGAAACATGGCCATGAGCGATGCCGGTCTCCGTGCGCACCCGGCGCGCGACCCGCCGGGCGTGTCGAAACAGAGCGTGCAAGAGCGTGCCGACGCTGTCGTCGCGGGTGGCCTGCTCGTATGCCCGCTTCACCTGCCCGGCGATTTGCCCCTCGCCGACAATCATGCTGTCGAGGCTGGCGGCGACGCGGAACAGGTGCCGCACCGCCTCGGCCTGGCGATGGACGTACAGATGCGGACGGACGGTGGAGACAGGCAAGCTGTGGAAGTCGGCGAAAAACTCGGCGATGCACTCGGCGTCCAGCTCGCGCGGCGCGGGTGAGCGGGGTTGCGTAAGCGCCCCGAGATCGTCCAGCACGCAGCCGAGATACAGCTCGACGCGGTTGCAAGTGCTGAGGATGACGGCCTCGCAGTCGAAGCCGGCGCACAGCTCGGTATGGGCGCGGGGCAGCTGCTCGTCCTTGAAAGCGAGCCGTTCGCGGACCTCGACGGGCGTGGTCTTGTAGCTGCAGCCGATGGCGAGAAGGATCATCGCCCGCCTCCTTGCCCCCAGTGAGGCAGAGCGAGGCAGCCGACCAGCAGCACGAAGGTCAGGATCGTCAGCAAGGCG
>Ga0335075_10013172_pt1 | contig 12457 bp, 12 predicted proteins | sample Lox_Sample_24_FD_206723 | JGI IMG/M metagenome (GOLD analysis project Ga0335075, IMG submission 206723) | Soil microbial communities from Loxahatchee National Wildlife Refuge, Florida, United States - Lox_Sample_2.4 | ecosystem: Environmental > Terrestrial > Soil > Wetlands | place: USA... | reverse complement strand
GAGAAGGCGTGGCCGCACAGCTCCTCGGTGATCGCCTTGACCTTCCGGGTCGAGACGCCCTGCACGTACATCTCGGCCAGCGTCGCCACCAGGGCCTGCTCAGAGCGTTGATAGCGTTCGAACAGTTTGGTCGAGAAGCGGCCGTCGCGATCCCGCGGAGAGCGCCGATCATGTGGTTCAGGTAGAGACTGCCGCAGTGCTTGACCCGGTAGGCCTCGTCGATGCGATCGTTGATATCCGCGTCAACTGTCTCGAACGCGACCTCCTTCGTGAGACCCCCTGCGAAGATGCGCCCTGCCCTCTTGCGCATGGCGGCCTGATACCAACGCGAGCTTTGTCCGTTATAGGCGCGCACGTAGAGGTCCCCATCGACGGCGACCGACCAGATCCAGGTCGGGTTCGATACGTGGTCCCATCCGCCCGGAAGGGGGCGATGCTCAGACTGTCGGTTTCGGCGATCTTTTGCAGTTCGTCTTGCGCCCAAGCTGTCATTGAAGGGCCTCGTCAATGCCCGATCGGGCGCGGAGCAAGCGCTCCGCAATAAAAGCCGCGCCAAAGACAACCACGGCGCTCGCCAGGAACACGGAGCTCAAGCCTGTGCGGCCTGCGATCGCGCCCAGCACCGGGCCGGAAACGCCGAGCGCGATGTCGAGGCAGGCCGTGTAAGCGCCCATTGCGACGCCCCGGCTCTCGGGCGGCGCGCGGCGGACGGCCTCAACGCCGAGCCCGGGAAACACAAGTGGTAGCCGAAACCAGCCAGCGCGGCGCCGATCGTCGCCGCCAAGACGCCGGCGGCAAGCCACATCAACGTCAGGCCTGCGGTCTCAATCAGGATGAACCAGAGCGCGACGCGAGCGCCGCCAAGCCGATCCGGCAAGTGGCCGAACGCCACGCGCGCGATGATGAGCGAGGCTGCGTAGGCGGAGAACGCCAGCCAGACGGGCGTCCAGCCGCGGTCGGCAAAGAGAAGCGAGCTGAACGTGGCGATGGCGCCGAACCCGACGCTGCCCAAGGCAGCGCCCAAACCGGGCAGCCAAATTCTGCTTATGACGGAGAGAAAGCTCGGACCGCTTCTGCGCCGGTCTTTCTGGGCGCAGTGGCGCAATCAGGATAAGGGTGGCAAGGGGCGCGAGCGCGGCAGCCGAGGAAACGGCGCCAAACCCGCCCTTCTGGTAAAGCGCGGTTCCAAGCCGCGCGCCGACCGCGAGGGCCGCGAACATTGCCGTTCCCATCCATGCGATCACCTTCCCGGTGTTGTCAGCGCCGACGCGAGCGAGGCCCCACGTCGTCGCCCCGGTAATGATGAAGCTCTTGGCCCCACCGAGGACGGCGCGGCCGGCAAGCAGGATCGCGACGGAGAGTCGCGGCTGGCTGAGGAAAGCTGAGCGACAAGAGATAGAGAAGGCCCGCAAGGGCGGAGCCCGCCAGGCCGGCCATCACCGCCCACTTCGGGCCCTGGGCATCGGCGGCGCGCCCGGACTAGATCCGCGCCACCGGAGAGGCGGCGAACTGACAGCCCGCCACCACTCCGACCATGACGGGGCCGAAGCCCAGTCCGTCGTGAACATGAAGCGGCAGAACCGGAAGCGCGGCTCCGATCACCAGAAAGCCGACCAGGACGGCGATCATCAGCGGCGCGAGCGCGGTCACGACCGAGGGCCGAGGCTCAGACACCGAAGAGGCGATCGACATTCCGGGCGTCATAGCGGGTCGTAGCCGGGCTGCTTGTAGAGCTTACGGGGGCCGCTGGGCGCGATTTCCTCGAGGCTGACGGACACCGACTCTTCGCCGTAGCCGAGGCTTGTCATGACGGCCTTTGTTATTCCCTCGGCGAGCTTCTGCTTCTGCCGCTCCGACTTGCCGGGCCAGAGCTTGACGATGACATGCGGCATGGCTCGATCCCCCAATTTAGACGCGCAGCAAGGTCTTGATGGCGCGGCGCTCGTCCATGGCCCGGTAGCCTTCCGCGACATCGGCGAGCGGCAGCATCAGGTCGAACACTTTGCCGGGGTTGATCTTGCGCTCGGCAACCAGCTGCATGAGGTGCGGCAAGAACCGGCGCACCGGGGCCGGGCCGCCCATGAGGCCGCGCTGCGGATAGAATAGCTGCGCGCCGTCAAGCTCGACGCCGTGCGGGACGCCGACATAACCGATCATCGCGCCAGGCCGGGCGCATTGGAGCGCCTGCGTCATTGATTCCTTCGTGCCGACGCATTCGAGCACGGAGTCGGCGCCGACGCCTTTCGTCAGCGCCTTGATGCGGGCGATGCCGGCCTCGCCGCGCTCGGACACGATATTCGTCGCGCCATATTCGAGCGCGAGATCCTGGCGTGCTTTGTGGCGGCTCATCGCGATGATCCGGCTGCCCTCATCTGTTTGGCGGCGAGCACGCCCATGAGGCCGACTGCGCCGTCGCCCACCACCGCGACCGTCGATTCCGGTTGGATGCGCGCCGTGTCGGCCGCGTACCAACCCGTCCCCTGCACGTCGGAAGTGGCCAGGAAGCTCGGGATCAGGTCGTCCGGGGGCGTCTCCGGTGTGGCGACCAATGTGCCGTCTGCGAGCGGAACCCGCGCTAGCGGCGCTGCGCGCCGCTCATGAATTCGCGCTGCTCACACGATGACTGAAAGCCGAAGCGGCAATGCGGGCAGGTGTTGTCGGAAATGCAGAACGCGCCGACGACAAATTGGCCCCGGCGCACCGTTTTGACCCCGCTGCCGACCTTTTCGACGATGCCGCAACATTCATGGCCCATGGCCATCGGCGCGGAAATCTCGTTCAGGCCGCGGTAGGGCCAAAGATCGGACCCGCATATGCAGGTCGCCGACAGCCCATGTGCGCACACCTCGTGACGTGGCGCTCTTTGGGCACCGGCTCATCGAGTGTGCGGAGTCACTCAGACGATGACCCTCCCGGCATAGGAGAGCCGAGAAGTTCGACCCCAAGCGGACCTTCGCATCCGCCCTGCGAACGCGCGGTAGTTGTCAGAAGGCGGTCTTCGGCTGAAGGCGCAAGGTTCGCCAGGTTGCCAACCAGACTCTAACGCAAGGTCATCGAGGGCGGTTGCGAGACAAGGCAACTACCCAGGCTAGAAGCCTCCTCAACCGGGCAAGGTCTATCGGTTACTCAGTCGATTGAGCATCAGCCACGTCCGCTGTAAATCGATACCTGGCAACGCCATACCGGATGCGATCGCGACGCCCTCGATTATGTATTGCAGAGCCGAAGACAGGCCGAGCATCTTCAACATTTGACCGAGTTGAGTCAGAAACAGCGCCGCACCGCTGACGGCGATCATGCTGCCGACGCCCCCAGAAATCGCTGTCCCGCCGAGCACCGCCGCCGCAATCGGCGCAAGAAGGTAGGGTTCACCGACCCTAAGCGTGGGATTGCGGATGAACGCCGATAACAGAATCCCGGCGATCCCGTAGAAGAGGCCGGCGGTTACATAGGCGGCGAACTCGCAAGCGGATATATTGACGCCCGCCACCCACGCGGCACGAGGATTGGCGCCGGCGGCGCAAAAACGCCGACCGACAGGTGTCTTTCGCAAGACGACGGAGAGGCCGACGACAAGGGCAGCGGCGACCCAAACCGAAAGGTTGAAGCCCAGCAGTCGCGCGTCTCCCCATTCGGCCATGAGGGGAGGAACCCGGGCTTCCGCGGGCAGTGCGTCGCGATACCAGAGCGTCGCCCCCGACGTGATCGCCCCAACTGCCAACGTCACGATCAACGCGTTCAGCCTGAAGAGGGCGACGAGAATTCCGTTCGCGGCTCCCACCAGCATGGCGAAGAGAAGCGCGCCGACGATCGCCGGGAAGAGAGCCGCGTCGCGGCCAGCGGAAATTCCAAGGATGGCGGTGCTTGATAGAGTGATGACGGCCGGGATCGACAAATCAATTCCCCGCGACATGATGACGAGCGCCTCGCCGGCAGCGCAAATCGTCAAGAAGGCGGCGAGCGGTACGATCGCCAGGAACGTCGAGGGAAGCAGGCTTCGCGGAACGATGATTGCGCCGAGCGCAATGAGAGCGAGCATGCCGATCCATATGGCGAGAAAGCGAAGTTGGATCGGCGCGTGGCTCCGGACGGCTGTTCGCCGAGGCCGCAGGACGGCAGTGGCTGCCACGGGCGCCTCGCTCATCGTTTCGCCGAGACAGTCATCGGCCTTCGTTTCGTTGCCTGAAGCGCCTTCGACAGCATCCGCAGGGGCTGCAGGCCCGAATAGAGAAGCACCGCGAACAGCGTCAGCATGCCGCTCGCGATAATGCCCGCCCCGGTGGTGAGGCCCAGGAGCGCGATGATATTGGCCGTCAGCGCGAAGAAGAGCGCGGCGAGAACGGCGCCGAGGTAGGATCCGCGACCACCGGTGAGCGCGGCCCCGCCCAGGACTGCGGCCGCGATGCTGGTTAAGGTATAGCTCGCGCCGATAACGGGGTGGCCGACGCCAACCTCCGAAGCCAGAAAGAGCCCGGCGAGCGCGGCGCCCGCCGCGGATAGGGCGTAGGCGCACAGATGAACGAAGTTGACGTGAACCCCGTTGCGCAGCGCGGCTTCTTCGCGAAAGCCAACCGCGCGCATCTCCAGCCCGGCGCGCGTCCGGTAGAGCCAAATGTCGGCGGCGACTGCAGCAGCCGCGATCAAGACGAAGGAAATGGGAACAAACCCAACTCGCGTCCTGAGGAAATCCATGAAGTCGTCGCTGATCGCGCCGAGCGGCGAAGGGCGAAGGTAGAGCGCTATTCCCTGAAGGATGCTCAAGGTCGCGATTGTCGCGATCACCGAATTGATGCCGACAAACCTGACCAGGCCTCCGTTGACGATCCCGACCACGAACCCGACGACGAGGCAGACGGCCGCTCCGGCCAGGATCGCTGCTGCTCCGATCTCGCCGGCAATGATGAAAGAGGCGATCACTACCGTGAGGCTCATCAAAGAACCCACGGAAATATCGAACCCGCGCACTATCAGAACGGTGAACTGGGCCATCGTGACGAGCGCCAGCGGCGCCGTGGCGTAGAGGATATGCTGAAGGTTGAGGCCGGTCAGGAATACGTCGGTCTTCGCCGAAGCGTAGCCCCCCACGCAGAGAAGCAGCAGGATGAGAAAAACCAGCGGCGCCCATCGTTGGCTGACCGCGCTGGAGACAACGCGGCCGACCCCGCCCAGGGAGGGTTTCTTCAGCGCCTGACCAAGAGCGTTCGCCTCGCTTGACGCGACCTCATGCGACAGCAGGAATGACGACACGATGCCTTCCTCGGTAAGGTCGTCGCCTTTCAGCTCGCGGATCACGCGGCCCCGCGAGAATATGAGCACGCGGTCGCAAAGGCCCGCCAGCTCCATTGCGTCGGAAGAATTGACAATGAGAGCCACGCCGTCGTCCGCCTTAGCGCGAATGGCGCGGTAGATGTCGAAGCGGGCGTTGGCGTCCACGCCCTGAGTAGGTTCGTCAATCAGCAGGACCTTGGCGCTGAACAGGAAGCTTCGGGCCAGCGCCGCCTTCTGCTGATTGCCGCCCGACAGGCTTCCGATCGGCTGATCGAGATTTGCGGCGACGATATTCAGCTCATCTGCAAGCGCATTGACCGTGGATTGTTCTGCTTGCCTCGAGATCAATCCGCCGGCGGCAAACTGCCGAAGCACTTGAACCGTGATGTTTTCCCGCACGCCGAGGGACGGAAAGATCGACTCGCTCGCGCGGTCGGCGCTGATGGAAAGGATGCCGGCGCGCAGCGCGTCGCGCGGGCTCGCAGCGGTGATGCTCTTGCCTTCGCATGCGATCGATCCGCTCGACTCGATGAGGCCGCCAAGCGCGCGCAGCGTCTCCCGCTGCCCGTTTCCGTCGGCGCCAGCGAATCCCAAGACTTCCCCGGGACTGAGGTGAAACGAAACGCCCTGGAAACGCGGGCCAGCGAGGTTTTCGACGGAAAGGACGATCTGCCTCAACGCCGGGTCGTGTTCGCCGGGAAACTCCTGTTCGATCGGCCGGCCGACCATCAATGCGACAAGATCGCTCTCGGAAAGATGATCGTCGACAGCGTATGTCCCGTGGCCTACGCCGTCACGAAGGATCGTTACGCGGTCTGCCAGAGCGAGGATTTCCGGCAAACGATGGCTGACGTAGACGACCGCAGCGCCGCCGGCCACTATTCGCTCCACAATTCCGCTCAGCTTTTCGACGCCCGAGTAGTCGAGCGTCGACGTCGGCTCGTCGAGCAGAAGCACCGATGGATTGTTGGCGAGCGCCTTCACGATTTCGAGGAACTGTTTTTGCGCAGGATTGAGATCTCCAACCAACGAATCGGCGGAGAGCCCGAGCTCGAAACGGTCGAGGAGGGACTGCGCCCAGCCGAGCCGGCCCCGCCAGGATCTTTGATCATCCAACGCGCCGAGAACGAGATTGTCGGCGATGGTCAGTTCCTCAATCAGGGAATTGTCCTGATAGACCGCGCCAAGTCCGTGGCGGCGCGCAAGCATGGGATCGGCGTTCGTCAGCCCCTCTCCCATGATGGTTACGCGACCCTCGTCCGCTGGGATCGAGCCGCTTGCGATGCCGAGAAGGGTGCTCTTGCCTGAGCCGTTTTCGCCGAGAACCGCGTGAACCTCGCCTGGCCGGCACTCGAAAGTGACGTGAGAAAGCGCCTGCACGCCCGGGTAGCGCTTCGATATTCCTCGCAATTCGAGCGAAGCTGCAGCCATGGCGCGGAGTTCCAAAAAAATCCGCGGGCGCGCCCGAGACGGGAGCGGCGGCGCCGGGAAGAGTCTCGGCCGCCCGCGGTTCAGGAGGTGGATCGGCAGGGCGGCGCGGCGTTCTCCACAAGACCGCTCTGCCTCGGGGAAGCGATCATTTGGCGAACATGGCCTTCATCATGTCGCCGTCGATCAGCGTTGAGACGGAGGCGTCCTCCGGCAACGCCGGATTGCACAACCCCTTGACGACTTGTTTCATCTTGAAGGGCACGTCGATCTTGCCCGGGACGTCCTGGCCTTCCTTCTTCATCATGGCCGCGGTCAGCGCGAACCGCGACTGGAAATTCTGCCCGCTCGAGTAGAAGATCTTCAGATTTGGATCTTTGAGCTTCTCCCAGTCGCAAAACAGACCCTGTTCGTCCGTCCTCAGCGCGACGGTGACGTCCGGCTGTTTGTTGGCCGCCTGCCATGCCCTGAGGGCGCCGCGGAAACCGTCCGCATACTCGTAGACCACCGCATCGACGCTACCGTATTGAGACAGGAAGCCGGACATGGCCTGGAACGCGCCTTCCTGCGTCCAATTCGTGTCCGCCTTGCCGAGGAGCTTCAGGTTCTTGTGATTGGCGAGCTCCTCGTCCGAACACTTCTGCCAGGTAGCGCTCAAGGGATTGCCCGGCGTTCCGCCGAGCTCGACGACCGTGGTTGGGTCCTTGTTGGCGTTCTGGGCCGCAACCTTGATGAAGTCGCGGCCAAGGTTGCAGATGTTCTCGGAGATGCTCGTCAGGTAGTCCTTTCCGGGCTTGCCCCCGACATCGGTCCCGTTGTGGAAGACCACCAGTATGCCCGCGTCGGCAGCCTCCTTGATGGTCGGCAACAGAGCTGCCCCCGCGTCGGCGAATACTACGATCACGTCGACCTTCTGAGCGACGTCGGCGCGCAGATCGGAGATCGCCTTCGTCGCGTCGCCGCCGGCGGAGGTGTAGATGATCTTCTTGATTTCCGGGTAGGTCAGCGCCTGGAGGATGAACTCCATCTTGGTGACCTTGCGCCAGACGTTCTCGCCGAAGCCGTCCGCGTAAGCGACTGTGAGCGTGCCGTGGCCCGTCTCGCAGACGTTGTCCTTCCAGCACTTGAGCGCCAACTCGCGCTGTTCGGGCGTCAGGTCCATCGCCGCGTGCCTGACCGCCTCGACAATCACAGGCGAGACGCCCTCGGTCGTGCCGACGGCTTTCAGCAACAGGTCATTCGCGTCGCGAGCATGAGTCGGACCGGACGTGATGGTGGCGAGAGCGACGACCGCCAGAGAGGCCGCACCCCTTCGCAACAGACCACGTGTGACGTTCATCGGTTTCCTCCTTTTTTGCTTTTTGAAGCCAGCGCTCCCGCTCTTTAGTGCTTCTTGAGCCAGGGATAGCGCGCGGTGTCTTTGCCCGCGTAGTCGGGGTCGAGGTAGATGAAGCACCGGTGGATCTTCCAGTCGCGGATTTCGAACACATCGCACCAGCGCCCGGCGCCATGCTCAGGAACGTCGGCTCGCCATGACCCGTCCTGATGCTCGCCGTGGCTCGTCCCCTCGCAGACCACCAGGTCCTCGCCGGAGAAGATCCAATTGAAGTGCGAGAAATGGTGGACGATCGACTTCAGGGTCCCCCCGACGTCCCCGAACAACTTGCCGATCTGCTCTTTGCCGCGCGCTATGCCCCATTTGGGGAAATAGACCTGCGCATCATCCGCGAAGAGATCGAGGATGCTGCCGCCGTCGGAGGTCACGCCCGCATTGTCGAAGGCTTTCAGGTATTCGATCGCGACCGATTTTCGCTGCTCGTTCGTCATCGTGTGCTTGGTCAGCGCCATGGACGTTCCTCCCAACTGTTCTCTTTCGCGGATATGCGCTTCCGCGACTCGCCGTCATCGCCTTATTCGGCAGCCGCCCGCATCGGCGCGGCCTGCTTCACCGGCTCCGCGCTGGCCGCCTTCGCCGCGAGGTAGGAAAGAGCGAGGATTGGCCCGATCGTCGCGCCGCCGGCCCAGTAGGCGCGCGCGGACGCGGATGCGACGCAATTGCCGACGCCATAGAGGCCGGCGATTGGATGATCGCTTGTGTCGAGGACCTTGCCGTCGGCCGACGTCTTGGGGCCGCCCTTTGTGTCGAGATTCCCGCCGCCGAGCAGCGCCGCATAGAAGGGGCCGTTCTCGGAGATCGGGAACATGGTCGGATTCGGGCCCGCAGGCACCGAGGCGGTCGGCCCGTTGAAGAGAAGCTCGACTTGTCGCTCGCCGCGGTGGAAATCGAGATCCTTCCCGGTCTTGGCGAAATTGTTGAACCGCTCGATCGTCGTGACAAGATTGCCGGCAAACTCGGGCGCGAGTTGCAGGCCGCCGATACGCGCTGCATATTTCTTAAGCCGCGCCGAAATGTTTTCGGTCAACTGCTTGACGTTCGCCCCCTTGATGACGTGGTCGTCATTAGTTCCGGGGGGCACGATGAATCGCCCGTACTCGGCGCTTGCACAATGATCCTGGCTCCGCTGGTCCCAGACCGCGATGAGGACAAGGTTCGAATATTCTCCTAGGGTTGGGTTCCACTCGAAGAAGGCCTGCGCCGATTCGTTGTACGCGAGCTTCTCATTGGTCACGCGGACCCCATGCTTGCTGACGTAGATCATGGAGTCGCCGGACGGGGAAAAGGTGCCGATCAGCGAAGGGTCGTGGTTCAGGGCCTTCTCCAGCACGATCGGACACATCCACGAGTAGTTCATGTTGCGCAGTTGCGCCCCGACCGATGAACCGATGTTGACGAAGTCGCCTTCGTTCGTGACTGCCGCGCAGCCTCCAAACACCGGCGCGGACAGAAAGTTTTTGCGCATCTCGACGTCGTGCGTGAACCCGCCGCTGGCAAAGATGACCGCCTTGCGCGCGCGGATCGCCACGTCCTTTCCGCTGCCGTCGGTCGCCTGGACGCCTACTATCTCGTTGCTCTCGTTGCGTATGACACGCTGCACGCGATGGCCGGTGCGGATGTCGACGCCGTCACGACGTGCGGCGGAGGACATCGTCCGGATGGCGACTTCGCCGCCGTCCGACATCGATTCGCACGCTTCCTTCGGCAGAAGCACCCGACCCTTGGCGGCCTTGTCCTCGGAAAATTCAGCCCAATAGTCGGGCACGCCGGGGCAGTGCCGGTATTCAAGCGCGCCCTTTTCGGCAAGCAACTCGGTCGCCAGCGACGCGTTGTCGTAAATCGCCTCGTACGCCGAGTACTCCCACGCCGTCATGCCAAACTTGGCGTCCGCGGGATTGTAAGCTTCGGGCCTCGACAAGCGCGCCATGTATCGGATGCAGTCGTCCTTTGGGTCCTCGATGCCCAAGGCGCGCATCGCAGCGTTGTTCGGCACCCAGTACCAAAACGCCGCTTTGCGTGTGGTGCCGCCGAGCTCGGAGGCCTTCTCGAGAACGAGAACTTCGTTCCCCAGCCACCGCGAGAACAAGGCGGCCGAAAGTCCCCCCACCCCGGAGCCGACAACGACCACATCGGCCTCGGCGTCGAAGGTGTTCGGGTGCACTGGCGCGGACGAGCCCCGCTTCGCGGTCGAAAGAGAAGAGGTCATCGCGATTCCTCCCCGTGGTGATAGGGGCGCTCTGCGTCTTTCCGCGCGAGCGTCAAAAAGCCGTCCTTCGCGATTTGCTGCTCGCGCCCCTTGAAAGTCTTTCAAAAACTGCGGATTATAAAAAATGCTGAGACCCGCGACGCGCGGCGGGTCTCAAACGGCGCGTTTAAAGCGCAGCTGAATCAGACGTCCGGCTTCGATCGCTGGAACGACTTGGGCGTGATGCCCAGGCGATTCCGGAAGGTCATCGTCATGTGCTGCTGCGAGGAAAAGCCGGAAGCAGCCGCGACGTCGGGAACCCCCGCGTCCGGATTCATCAAGAGCTTGCATGCCAACTGAAGGCGACGCTCGACGATGTATTTGTGGACGGACTGCCCGGTGTGGCGCTGGAACTGCTGCCGAAAGGTCGCGATCGGCGCCCCGACAGTCCTCGCCAGATCGGCGATGCTGAGCGGGGCCGGGAGATTTTCCTCGATATAGGCGATCAGCCGCGCCATTTGGCGATTCGACAAGGCGCGGCCCTGAATGCGTTGCCGCAAGGCGCGAATGCCGCGCATCGCCTCGGAATATGCAAGGTGTCCGAGCGCCTCAATGTCGAGGGCGTCCGTCCCGTCGCCCTGGGCCATTGCGCTACGCGCGTAAGCGACCAGGTTCGTTATTGTCGGCGAGATGATGTTGTCGACGCTGTGGTTGGCGCCGATGATCAGTGCATCGTCCCCATACATGTCCTCGCGAAACGCTGCGGGAAAGGAAAAGGCGACGAAGCCGCCGCTCACCTGATGGGCGCAAACCGCGACTTCTCCGTTGCGCGGATGAAATGCAATCGTTAGCGGCTGGAACCGCATGTCCGCGGGCGCGGCGCCGTCATATCCCGTTCTCGCCTCGATCGCGCCGAAAAGCAGGCAAATTACGTCGGCGTCGTTGCGAAACGTAAGGTCATAAGGTTTGGGCCTGACGAGATCCCAAGCCAACGGCCGGCCGTCCCCCGAGCTCCGGGCCACGCAGGGCGGCCCGTACCGAGCCCCAGCACCGACCAGGTTCAGCATCCTTGCTCCCAAAAACGTTCGGGCTCGAAGGCCCGTTTTTTTGTTTGTCCGCCTTGCTAGGGCGCGTGATCACAGGGGAAATCTTTGCAGGCGCCGTCCTCCCATTCCCTCTCGCCGTCCGACGCCGTGTTCGAAATGCGAACAGTTGTACCGATAGCGGTCAGTCTAAACAGATTTGGCGGGCCGCGTCAAAAGAACGCCTCGCCGTCCATTCGCCTCTGCTGGCCGGGAAGCCGCAAGTCAGAGAAGAAAGCCGTCGACGATCTGCACCAAAGAGTCGCCGATCTGTTCGAGATTTTCGATATGAACATGGTTGCGGTAGTAGCCGGAAACGTCGTGCTTGACGCCGAGCGCCCCGAGTTCGATGCAGCCGGAGCTTTCGATCTCGAGGATCGCCTCGCGAAGATTGCGGTCAAGAATTGACTTGTCTTCGTTCTCCTCGAGCGTGGCTTGATCGGCCGGCGCGCCGTCGGAAATCACAATGAGCACCTTGCGGTTCTCCGGGCGCGCCAGCAGACGTCGCGACGCCCAAAGCAACGCTTCGCCGTCGATGTTCTCCTTCAGGATCGAGGGATTCAGCATCCCGAAGAGCCCCAGTCGCGAGCGCCGCACCGGCTCGTCCGCCGCCTTGTAGATGATATGCAAAGTGTCGTTGAGCCGACCGGGATTGCGAGGCCGGCCCGCCGCCGCCCAGTCCCGCGCGGCCTGACCGCCGGTCCAGTCTCGCGTGGTGAAGCCCAAAATCTCGCAGGACACCTGGCAGCGCTCAAGCGCCGCCGCAATCAAATCCGAGGCTACGCACGCAAGCTCGATCGGCTTTCCTCGCATGGAGCCGGAGTTGTCGATGAGGATTGCCACGACCGTATCGCGAAATGTCGTTTCCCGTTCCTGCTTGTAAAAACTCGTGAAGCCGGGATTGACGACGAGGCGGTCGAGACGCGACGCATCGACGAGGCCCTCTTCGAGGTCGAACGACCAATTTCGCAACTGCCGCGCGATTAGTCGGCGTTGCAGCCGCAGGACCAGGCGGCGGAGGTCGCGACGGAATTCCCCGCGGCGCTGCTCGAGGAGGAGGCGTTCCTTGCGCAGCTCCGCATCGCTCGCGAGATCTGC
>Ga0335075_10013170_pt1 | contig 12458 bp, 7 predicted proteins | sample Lox_Sample_24_FD_206723 | JGI IMG/M metagenome (GOLD analysis project Ga0335075, IMG submission 206723) | Soil microbial communities from Loxahatchee National Wildlife Refuge, Florida, United States - Lox_Sample_2.4 | ecosystem: Environmental > Terrestrial > Soil > Wetlands | place: USA: Florida... | reverse complement strand
GTCGACGGAGATTGAATTCATCGAGCGCGGCGGCGGGCTGGTGAATACAGACGGCAAGGCGAGCGCAAAGAAGAACACTCTCACCTGGGCCACGGTAAAGATGCTCCTGAGCTATCGCATGCTGGTGGGCGTGTATATCGGCCAGTACTGCATTACGACGCTGACGTGGTTTTTTCTCACCTGGTTTCCGCTTTACCTGTCGCAGGCGCGGCACATGTCCGTGCTGAAGGTCGGATTTGCCGCTGCCGTGCCGGGGCTGTGCGGCGGCGTGGGCGGCATTCTGGGAGGCGTGATCTCTGACCGGCTGCTGCGCAGTGGATACTCGCTGAGCTTCGCACGCAAGCTGCCCATCATGGCGGGCATGGGGCTCTCAATGACCATCATCGCGTGCAATTACGCGCACTCGCAGACGATCATGCTGGTGTTCATGTCGCTCTCGTTCTTTGGTAAAGGCATTGGCGCGCTGGGCTGGACGGTCATCTCCGACACTTCACCGAAGGGGCTGGTGGGCATGAATGGTGCGCTGTTCAATCTCTTCGGCAACACGGCCGGCATCACCACACCACTGATTATCGGGTACATCGTCGAGAAGACGCACTCCTACAATGGCGCGCTGGTGTTCGTGGGAGTCATTGCGTTCTGCGCAATCGTGGCCTATGGGCCGATTGTGGGCGAAATTAAGCGCATCGAACTCGAACCGGCAAGCGCTGCGTGAACCGCGATGAGAGAAATGCGCGGCGGCCATTTAAGCTGGCAGTAACAGGGAGACATGCACATGGCGGAGTGGCCCGGAAATCTTCCGCGCAATGCGTTCAAGCAGGCGCTGGCCAAATGCGAACGACAGGCCGGGCTGTGGTCGGGACTGGCGAGCCCGATTGCCGCAGAGATCGTAGCCGGCGCGGGGTTTGACTGGATCGTGATCGACGGCGAGCACGCGCCCAACGACATTTCCACGCTGCTGCCGCAACTGCAGGCCACGCGCGCGGGCACGGCGGAGCCTGTGTTTCGCGTACCGTGGAACGAGCCGGTGATCATCAAGCGTGCGTTGGACGTTGGCGCGCGGTCGCTGCTGATTCCGTTTGTGCAGAATCGCGAAGAGGCTGAGCGCGCCGTGGCGGCCACGCGCTATCCGCCGCTGGGGATTCGCGGCGTTTCGGTGGCGCCGCGCGCCAATGACTTTGGGCGGGTGCAGAACTATCACCGCAACGCGCATCTGGATACATGCGTGCTGGTGCAGATCGAAACGCGCGCGGCGCTTGCCGAGATCGAGGCCATCGCAGCGCTCGAAGGCATTGACGGCATTTTCATCGGACCCAGCGACCTGGCCGCGGACTTTGGGCATCTGGGTAATCCGAAACACCCGGATGTGCAGGCAGCCATCCAGAACGCGGCAGAACGGATTCGCGCCACGGGAAAATCAGCCGGCACGCTCTCGCCCAGCGTGGACGATGTGGAGTTTTTGTTTGGCCTGGGCTTTAACTTCACGGCCGTGGGCAGCGATGTAGGCATTCTGGCGCGCAATGCGGAAAATCTCGCGGCGCGGTTCAAGAAAAGCTAAAAGCAACCCTCAAACATTGAGAGAACAACTGAAGGAGAAACACGATGGCAACCATCGGATTTGTCGGGCTCGGCATTATGGGCCGTCCCATGCTCAAGAACCTGTTGAAGGCCGGCCACACGGTGGTGGCCTACGGGCGCACCGCGGCCAAGCTCGATGCCTGCGTGCAAGACGGAGCCCAGCGCGGCGCATCGAACAGCGACGTGGGCGCGCGCGCAGAGATCGTCATCACCATGCTGCCCGATGGGCCAGAGGTGGAAGAAGTGGTGCTGGGCGAGGGTGGAATTCTGGCCGGCGCAAAGCCAGGCACCCTCCTCATCGACATGAGCTCGATCAATCCGCTGGTTTCACAGAAGGTTGCCAAAGCATGCGCGGCGAAGGGCGTGGACTTTATGGATGCGCCGGTGAGCGGCGGCGAGCCCAAAGCCATTGAAGGCACTCTGGCGATCATGGCCGGCGGCAACGAAGAAGTATTCGCGAAGGCCGAGCCGATTTTGAAGTGTATGGGATCGAGCGTGACGCTCACCGGACCGGTGGGCGCAGGCAATACCACCAAGCTCGCAAACCAGATCATGGTGGCGTGCAACATTGCAGCCATGGGCGAGGCGCTGACGCTGGCCACGCGCTGCGGGCTCAATCCGGAGGTGGTGTTCAACGCGGTGAAGGGTGGGCTTGCCGGCAGCGCGGTGCTCAACGCAAAGGGACCGATGCTGATTGCGCGCAACTTCAAGCCTGGATTCAAGATCAACCTGCACCAGAAAGACCTGCGCAACGCCCTGCAGACGGCGGAGTCGAATCGCGTGTGCCTGCCGATCACGGCGCTGGTGCAGCAGATGCTTTCGTCATTGATTGGCGCGGGCAAAGGCGATCTGGATCACTCGGCGATTGCGACGTTCGTGGAGGGATTGTCGAACGTCGAGGTGAAAGCGCCGACGGCATAATCTTTGACGCGATCGCCGCCGGCGCCTGCCGCGGACTTGGGCGGGCGGCAACTTAATCCAGCCTGCGCGCGTGGATGAAATATATCAGCCCGAGATAGTCGTCGGTCAGCAGAAAGCTGTCCGGGCCCATGCGCAAGATGCCGCATGGCCGACCGTGCACCACGGGCTTGCCGTTTTCCCTGGTCAGAAAACCTGTAATGAAGTCGCGAGGTTTGCGGTCGGACGGCGTGAATTGCACAACGCGATAGCCGGTGCCGATATGCGGATGGCTGGCGCCATGCAGCGCTACAAGAAAGCTGTCGTGGAGCACTGGATCTGTTTGCGGAAAATACGCAAAGCCCAGCGGAGAGCTGTGCGCGGCAAATGTAGCGTAAGCAGGCGGCACGCGATCGCAGGATTTGAGGGCCGCGGGAGCCTTGCCCAGAGCAGCATTCTGGTCGGTCTCCGATGGGTGACCGCCTCCGGCAGCGAGGTTGGTGCCCGCGGCAGCCACGCCGGTCTGCTTGCCGTAGACAGAGTCGCCGCTGTTTGCAGGCACCTCGGCCATCTTGTGCGGATCGTCGAGAGCCGGCAGCGGCGTTGTGTCCAGCACCGGCTTGCCGTGGGCGAAGTAGCAGGTTGGCCAGCCGTAATTCAGCGCGCTCGCCGGGGCTTTGTCGATTTCGAAGAATGTATCTTCCGGAAGTTGGTCGCCCAGATGGTCGTCGCCCATGTTGGTAGCGAAGAGAGCGCCGCCATCGAGCTCCGACACCTCACGCAGATCGACGGCGTTGCGCAGTCCCTGCGCAACCACTGCCGGATGGCCGCCGTCCGGGTCCATGCTGACGACGGCTGCGCGCAGCACTTCGCGCTCCTGGCAGTAGTTGCACGACGATCCGGCAGAAACAAAGATGCGCGCGGCTCCATTTACCTCGGCGACGGCCACCGTGCGCGTGAGATGCCAGCCGCCGTACTTGTAGCTGAGCCCGTAGTCTGGAAAATGGATGAGCGTCTCCGGCGGCGAAGAGGGCGCGTCGTCACCGGCGTTGTATTTATAGCGAACCAGCCGGTCAGTCAGCGGCAGATACAGCCAGCTCTGCTGCGTCGCCGGATCGGTCCAGAAAGCGAGGTTGTTGGGATTGCGCAGATGATCGAGATAATGCACCACGTGCTTGAACCGGCGCGTATGCGAGTCCCAGCCGTCGAGAATGAAGATCGATCCGTTCCGGTTATCGGAAAGGTCGTGCATGCCGGTCACGAAGATGCGGCCATCGGGCGAGCGCGCGAAGAAGCGCACACGATGCAGACCGCTGGCGGCGATGTCGATGTCGAGCGTCTCCGGCAGTGAGAGCGTGATGAATTTGCCCGGCGCGTAGGTGAGCGTGTGCCGCGTCTGCGCCATGGACAGAACGGCGGCCATGAAATGAAAGAACAGCAGAGCAACGACGAAGGAGCGTGATCGCACGGTACCAGTGTAGATGCACTGGCCGATTGGTCGAACGGGTCGCGAGATTGACTCTTGCTATCGTTTTGACCCGGGGGTCGTCCATCAAGCAAAAGTGACTGTTTGCGTCTTACATTCAAGGGCGCGAACCATCGAGCGTGTTTCGGGAGCACCTTCGACATCGCATCGCCGAATGGAGGGTTATGACACTGTCCAATCGGATTCGTCGTTTTGTTCAAACGCTGATTGTGATTCTGTCGGCGGCGGTACCGGCGTCGGCTCAGATCCCGCTCCGTGGATCCCCCTCAGGCTGTGACCAGAAGAAGGCGCTACCGGACTTCTTGAATGAACTCAAATTGTCCCCGCACAGCTCGCTCGCGAGTTACTGCATCGCCGAGTTGCGTCTCCAACAGCGCGAATATCAGGCCAGCGTAAACGCCTTCCGGGACGCGCTGCGTTGGGACGGGTATCCCGCCTGGACCAAAGTCTGGAGCTACATCCAAATCGGTAAGGTCTTCGACATCACCGACCAACGCGAACGGGCCGTTGCGCAGTACCAGTTAGCAATTCAGACCGGCGACAACACGGACGGAGCGATCAATCAGGCCCGCAAACTGTTGGAGCATCCCTTTGAATGGCCCGGAGATCAATGAAGGAACTGATTCCAGGCGAATTGTCTGCAAACCGGAAATTGCACTACTACTAACGTCTTCTACGTAGCAAAACGCAACGGGCGTTCGCTGCTGCGAACGCCCGTTGTGTCTGGGTGAGGATCGGTGACCAGAGCCGGTTGCATAACTATCTGAGTGCGATAAAAAACTTCCCTCAGGGGCTAAAGCCCAACGTTTACGCGGGCTTTGTGGCACCGCTGAAGCCGCGCCGTTTCAAAACGCGACTTATGCAACCAGTTCTAATTATGTCCGGCGATGGGCCCGGCGAGCTCCTGGCCTCTCTCGGCCTGCGCTTCGTGAACGTATCCGCGATCGGGCAGATCGAAGCGATCGAGGTTCATCACCTTGGCCCATGCAGCGGCAAAGTCCTTGGTGAAGACAGGCAGTGCGTCGCTGCTCGCGTAGACCTCGGCAATGGCGCGGAGCTGCGAGTTGGAGCCGAAGACCAGGTCAGCGATGGTGCCCGTCCACTTGAGCTTGCCCGTCTTGCGGTCATGTCCTTCGAGCACGCCGGCCTCGGTCGAGGATTTCTGCCACTTCGTGTTCATGTCGAGCAGGTTCACGAAAAAGTCGTTGGTCAATGCTCCGGACTTGCTCGTAAAGACGCCGTGCTTCGACTGCCCGAAGTTCGCGCCCAGCACGCGCAGGCCGCCGACGAGCACGGTCAGCTCGGGAGCGCTGAGGGTGAGCAGTTGCGCCTTATCGAGCAGCAGATTGGCCACGTGGTCTTCGAGTCCCTTGCAGACGTAGTTGCGGAAGCCGTCTGCCTTGGGCTCCAGCACGGCGAACGAGGCTACATCGGTCTGCTCCTGCGAGGCATCGGTGCGGCCCGGCGTAAAGGGAACCTTGACCGGGTAGCCGGCGTTCTTTGCCGCCGACTCGACGGCTACTGCCCCCCCGAGTACGATGAGGTCGGCGAGCGAGACCTTCTTGCTGTCGGTCTGGGCTTTGTTGAACTCCTTCTGGATGGCTTCGAGCTTGGAAAGCACTTTGGCCAGCTCAGCCGGCTGGTTCACCGCCCAATCCTTCTGCGGCGCAAGCCGGATGCGCGCACCATTGGCGCCGCCGCGCTTGTCGCTGCCGCGGAAGGTCGACGCCGAGGCCCACGCGATTGAGACGAGCTGCGAGATCGACAGGCCCGAGTCCAGAATTTTGGACTTGAGGGCTTCGATGTCCTGATCGTCGATCAGCTCATGATCGACGGCCGGAACGGGATCCTGCCAGATCAGCTCTTCTTTGGGCACCAGCGGACCCAGGTAGCGCGCGACCGGGCCCATGTCACGGTGGGTGAGCTTGAACCATGCCCGGGCAAACGCATCGGCGAACTCCTCAGGGTGCTTGAGGAAGCGCCGCGAGATCTTCTCGTAGGCCGGGTCGAAGCGCAGCGACAGGTCCGTCGTCAGCATGGACGGCGTGCGACGCTTGGAAGAATCGTGCGGATCGGGTATGGTGTCGGCGCCCGCGTCTCCCTTCGGCTTCCATTGATTTGCGCCGGCGGGGCTCTTGGTCAGCTCCCACTCGTAGCCAAAGAGATTCTCAAAGAAGTTGTTGCTCCACTTAGTAGGAGTGGTGGTCCAGATGACTTCAAGGCCGCTGGTGATGGCGTCACCGCCTACGCCTGTGCCGAAGGTGCTCTTCCAGCCGAGGCCCTGCTCCTCAATGCCGCCTGCTTCCGGCTCCGCGCCAACATGCGACGCCGGTCCGGCACCGTGGGTCTTGCCAAAGCTGTGGCCACCGGCGATCAGCGCGACGGTCTCTTCGTCATTCATCGCCATGCGGGCAAAGGTCTCGCGGATGTCCCTGGCCGCTGCGATCGGGTCGGGGTTGCCGTTCGGTCCTTCGGGATTCACATAGATCAGGCCCATCTGCACTGCGCCCAGCGGATTGGCGAGCTCGCGGTCGCCGCTATAGCGCTCATCGCCGAGCCAGGTAGTCTCCGGGCCCCAGTCGATATCCTCCGGCTCCCAGATGTCCACGCGGCCGCCGCCGAAGCCAAAGGTCTTGAAGCCCATCGATTCCAGCGCCACGTTGCCGGCCAGGATCATCAGGTCGGCCCAGGAGATCTTGCGGCCGTACTTCTGCTTGATGGGCCACAACAGCCGGCGCGCCTTGTCGAGGCTCACGTTGTCCGGCCAGCTATTGAGGGGCGCGAAACGCTGCGCGCCACGTCCGCCGCCGCCTCGCCCGTCGTAGGTGCGATAGGTGCCCGCCGAGTGCCAGGCCATGCGGATGAACAGCGGCCCGTAGTGGCCAAAGTCGGCCGGCCACCAGTCCTGCGAATCGGTCATGAGCGCGTGCAGGTCCTTGATCACGGCGTCGAGGTCGAGGCTGTTGAACTCCTTGGCGTAGTCAAACTCTTCGCCCATCGGATTCGACAGCGAGGAGTGCTGATGCAGAATGCCCAGGTTCAACTGATCGGGCCACCAGTTCCGGTTGCCTCTCACGCTTGCCGTTGTGTAACTGTGCGCGCCGTTTGAAAACGGGCATTTCGATTCGCTGGACATGATTTCTCCTCTGTCGTCTGGTTCGGTATCGGGTAAGTAAGGGTGAAGTCGATTTGCGGTCGGCTCGAAGTCTTCCAAGCTCCATGCATTGGCAGATTGAGAATAATCCTTCGACCCTCAATAGTGAAAATCGATTGTTTCTACAATGACGATTGCTCTGTTCTATGATAAAAGCTGGTTACAATCGCGCCGGACGACTCAGTCCGGCGTGACTTTTCCGTCATGAACCTTCAGGATCTCCGCTATCTCGTTGCCGTGGCCGAGCAGCGCCATTTTGGGCGCGCGGCAGACGCCTGCAACGTGAGCCAGCCCACGCTGAGCAGCCAGATCAAGAAGCTCGAAGACGAGCTTGGCGTTACTTTGCTTGAGCGTACAAATAAACGCGTCGATCTGACGCCAGTGGGCAGCCAGATTCTGAACCACGCGCGCCGCGCGCTGGCTGAGGCCGGCCAGATGGAGGCCGTAGCACGGGCCGCGCGCGATCCGCTGGTGGGCCCGCTCAAGCTGGGCGTCATTCCAACGCTCGCGCCCTACCTGATGCCGATGATTCTCAAGCCGCTCCGGCAGGCGTATCCCGGACTCACATTGGAATTGTGGGAGGACCAGACCCGCTCGCTGATCGACGGGCTGCGCAATCACCGGCTTGATGCGGCGCTGCTGGCCACGCCGCCCGAGGCTCCGGAGATCACGGAGCTGGCTCTCTTTGACGAGCCGCTGCTGGCTGCGCTGCCGCTCAATCATCGGCTGCGCAATGCGGCAAGGGTGAACGAAGACGCGCTGGCGGGCGAGCTGCTGGTGCTGGCCGACGGCCACTGCCTGGCTAACCAGGCGATGGCTGCCTGCGGCGCGCGCAACGGGGTGCAACGGGGCGCCATGCCGGCCTCGATGCAGGCCTCGACGCTTGAAACGCTGGTCAATCTGGTTGCCGCAGGCTATGGTTCTACGCTGCTGCCCGCGCTGGCGGCCGACTCCTTCCGCCGCCGCGAGATCGCGCTGCGCCCACTGGCCGGGGATTCTTCGCGGACCATCCGCCTTGTGAGCCGCCCGGGCTTCCCAAGGCCGCAGGCGCTGCGAGCGCTGGAACGGGTGATTCGCAAAGCTGTGGGTCCGAAAATCGCAAAAAAATGAGCCAGCGAAGTAGACTTTTTCCTCTGTGGAAATCTGGCACAAATTCCCAAAATAAACGCAGCTTTCGTAACAAAATCCGGCAATTCCCGAAAACCCGAATTCCGGACCCCCTTATCCACAAAAACACCTCTTTGAACCGTTGACCCTGTTTCTTTGGCTCCGTAGAGTCTCTAATCAAGACAGGTTTTCGGGAGGGATTTTCCGCCGTGCGCTCTGCGGCGGAGACGCCTTGCGCAGCCGATCGGAGCCACGTCAAGCGTTCCCTCAAGTTCTGGAGAAATGATGCTGAAATTAAAGAAGATTCACATCCTCGGATTCAAGAGCTTCTGCGACCGTACGGAGTTGACGGTTTCGGGCACCGGAATCGCTGTGGTAGTGGGGCCCAATGGCTGCGGCAAGTCCAATATTCTCGACGGCGTGAGCTGGGTGCTGGGCGAGCAGAGCGCCAAGACGCTGCGCGGTTCCCACATGCAGGATGTGATCTTTGCCGGCACGCGTGAGCGCAAGCCGCTGGGTATGGCCGAGGTGACGCTGACCATGGTCGATCCCGAAGCCTACGAGGGTCCGGTTCCGGCAGAGCCGGAGGTGGTGGTCGACCATGACGGTCCCGCCGACTGGGATGAAAATGAAGTGCGCCGCCAGCGCGCGGCCGAGGCCGAGGAGATCGTGGCCTCGGAGCAGCCGGGTCAGGTGCTCGACGAAGAGAGTGACGCTCAGGAGTCTGCCACTCAACAGGCGGGGCAGGCGGTGGTGCTCAAGATTCGCCGGCGCAAGTTTCAGCGCACGCCGCAGAAGGGCGAGGTGGTCATCACCCGCCGGCTCTTCCGCACCGGCGAGAGCGAGTACCTGCTCAACGGCAAGCTGTGCCGCCTGCGCGATATTCAGGACATCTTTATGGGCACCGGCCTTGGGCCGGAGAGCTACGCGATCATCGGCCAGGAGCGCATTGGGCAGCTTCTCAGCTCCAAGCCGCACGATCGGCGCGCCATCATTGAAGAGGCTGCGGGCATTACCCGGTTCAAGACCAAGAAGCGGCTCGCCGAGCTGCGTTTGGAGTCGGCCAAGCAGAATTTGGCGCGCGTGGACGACATCTTTGAAGAAGTCACGCGGCAGATGAACTCGCTCAAGCGCCAGGCGGCGAAGGCCGAGCGCTTTGTGGCGGTGCGCGATGAGCTGCGCGGCCGGCTGCGCGTGGTGCTGGCCAGCCGCATGGCGCTCATGGATGCCGAGCTCGAGAAGCTGGAGCAGGAGATTGCGGCGCTCACCGAGCAGGTGACTGCATCGGCCACGGAGATTGCGGAGCACGAAGCCAGCCAGCATGCGTTGACTGAACGCGGCTATGAACTGGACCGCGAAGGCCAGGCGGCGCAGACCCGCGCCAATGAGGCGGCCGTGGAGCTGGAGCGCGCCATCGCCCGCGAGCGCAGCAATACGGAACGCGTGAGCGAGCTGGAAGCGCGCATCGCCGCGGCTGGGGCCGAGCTGGAGCAGACGCGTTCGCAGCTAGCCGGCATTGCCGAAGAACGCGCACAGCAGCACAGCTTTCTGGAGACCGCGGCCGGTGAGGCGCGCGAGTTCCGGCTTAAGGTGGAAGGACGCCAGCAGGAGGCGCGCTCGGCTGCGGAAGAGGTCTTTAACGCGGAACGGCAGCTTGAGAGCAGCCGCCGTCATGCGATGCATCTGCTCACCCAGGCGGGCGCGGCGCGGAACCAGACTGCGCAGGCTGAAGAAAGCCTGGCGGCTCTTGAACGCGAAGCCGATCGCCTTGAGGCCGAGATGGGCCAGGCACGCAACGAGCGTGAAAACCTGGGCGTGGAAAGCGGACAGGCGCAGTTGAGGTTCGAGTCCGCTGCCGAGGCGTTCAAGCGGCTGGAAAGCGAGATCGCCGCGCTGCGCGAAACTCTGCAGGCGCGGCGAGCCGAAGAAAATGCACAGCGAGCACGCGCCAACCAACTGCGCAGCGAGCAGGCCGCCGCAATCGGGCGCCGGGATTCGCTGCAGGCGCTGATCAAGAATCACAGCTATTCGACAGACACCGTGCGCAAGCTGCTCAAGCCCGGCGCGCTCGGCCACGGCATGGCGCCGGTGGGCACGCTGGCCGACTTTCTTGAGGTGAGCGGCCGGCATGAAGGCGTGGTGGACGAGTTTCTGCGCGAGGAGTTGAACTACCTGGTGGTGGAGAGCTGGGGCGCAGCCGAAGAAGGCGTTCGCGTGCTCAAGACCAGCGACGGACGCGCCACATTCCTCATCCATTCGGATGCGCAGGGTGAGCTCTTCGAGGCTGGAATGGGCCTGGTCAACGAGCCCGGCATTACGCCGCTGCGCGACGCGATCAAGGTGCTCAACGGCTTTGGCCGTTCGCTCGAAGGCATTTTGCCCAAGCTGGGTCACGGCTATCTGGTCGAGGCTCCCGAGGAGGCGCAGCGGCTGGCGTCGGCTTATCCGCATGCGTTCTTTCTCACGCCTGAAGGCGAGTGCTTCCACAACGCGACCGTGACCGGCGGCAAGCCTGCGAGTGAAGGTCCGCTGGCGCTCAAGCGCGATCTGCGCGAGACGGAAAATCGTCTTGCCAATCTCGATGATGCACTGGCGCAAGCGGAGACTGAAGCGGCCACGCTCATCAATGCGATTGAGGGACTCACGGCACAGCTCGAAGCACAGAGCGAAGAACGCCGCCGCGCCGAAAGCGAGAGCGCGAACCTGGGTGCGGCTCTCAAGCAGATGGAGGGCGAGGCCCAGCGCATCGAGCGGCGTCTGCAGGAGTGGACGCTGCAGGCGGCGCGCAACAAGGACGCCTGCGAGGCCAAGCGCCAGGTGATTGGGCAAAAGCGGGAAGAGGCCGAGCGGCTGGAGGCCGAGCACGCGCAAGCCGAAGCCGGACTTGACACCATGCAGGCGCAGCTCGATCACCTGCGCAAGAAGCGCGAGGTGCTGCAGCAGGAAGCCGCGCAGCTCACCGCCGAGCTGGCTGGTCTGGAAGAGCGCCGGCGCGGAGCGGAAGCGGCCTTCCAGCGCATTGACCGGCTGCACGCCGATCTGGAGCGCCGCGTGCTGGCCATCGAGCAGCAGCGCGCGGCTGCCACGGCCGAGCGCGAGCAGCGCATCAATGAGAGCGCGACGCTGGCCGAACGCCAGCAGGAGCTGGCCACCGGGCGCACTGAGGCGCTGGCCCTTGCGCAGAGCATCGCCGAGCAGGCGCAGGCCCTGCGGCATCAACTTGCGGAGATGGAGACGCAGCTCAAGGCCGGACGCGCCGCGCTGGACCAGTTGCGCGAAAACCGCGCCACCCGTTCGAGCGAGGTGGCCAAGCTCCGGTCCGATCTCGAGCACCAGGAAGCGAGCTGCCTTGCGGAAGTGAATGTCGAGGCATCGGTGCTGCGCGGCGACGAAGAGATCGTTCACCTTGCCGGCGAAGAGCTGGCTGTGGAAGAAGAGACCTGCCGCGGCTTGCGCCAGCGCATCGAGCAGATGGGCCCGGTGAACATGATGGCGCTCGACGAGTACAAGGAGACGGCGGAACGGCATGCGTTCCTCGAAACCCAGCGCAGGGACCTGATTGAGTCGATCGAGAACACGCAGGAGACGATCAAGGAGATCGATCAGATCTCGCGGACCAAGTTCGACGAGGCCTTTGCGCGCATCAACGAGAATTTCGCGCAGGTCTTTACGCGACTCTTCCACGGCGGGCAGGCCTTCCTGCGGCTTACCGATGAAGAGAACCAGGCCGAGAGCGGACTTGAAATCGTCGCTTCGCCTCCGGGCAAAAAATTGCAGAGTGTACTGCTGCTCTCGGGCGGCGAAAAGGCGCTCACCGCTCTGGCGCTACTGGTCGGCATCTTCCAGTTCCAGCCCAGCCCTTTCTGCGTGCTCGACGAAGTGGACGCCGCGCTGGACGAGACCAACGTGGGCCGGCTTGCCGACCTGATGCACTCGCTCAGCGGCGAGACGCAGTTCCTGGTGGTGACGCACTCGAAGCGCATGATGCAGTCGGCGGACATGATCTATGGCGTGACCATGCAGGAGCCGGGTGTGTCGAAGGTCGTGAGCGTGCGGCTTGGATACCAGGAACCCCAGCGGGCAACCGCTTAAGCCGCGGAGACAAGGATGCCGGGCAAGCTGGAATTGATTGTGGGGCCCATGCGCAGCAACAAGACCGCCGAGTTGCTGCGCCGGATCGAGACGCGCCGGGAGTATGCGCGGCAGTATGTACTGCTGCTCAAGCCGAGCGCCGAC
>Ga0335075_10013169_pt1 | contig 12458 bp, 11 predicted proteins | sample Lox_Sample_24_FD_206723 | JGI IMG/M metagenome (GOLD analysis project Ga0335075, IMG submission 206723) | Soil microbial communities from Loxahatchee National Wildlife Refuge, Florida, United States - Lox_Sample_2.4 | ecosystem: Environmental > Terrestrial > Soil > Wetlands | place: USA... | reverse complement strand
CCCCGTCCGGCGTGCCGCCCGTCGTGCGAGATCGTCGCGTACCGGACGCCGCGCTCCCCCGCGGGCCCGATCGCCGCGACCCGCCAGCCCCGGCCAAGCTCGTCCCGGACCCTTTTATCGGTCTCTTCCGCGGTGCAGCCCGCCAGCTCCCCCGCGGGTCTCAGCTCGATGCCGTCGCCATCGATCAGCAGAACGACCGGATGCTCCGCGCGGCCTGTCACGGCGATCGCGTCGTACCCGGTGAGCTTCCCGGCGATCGCGAACTGGCTGGAGGCGAGCGCGTCGGTCACCATGCCGGTGAGGGGTGACTTCGCTACTACGGCGAACTTCGCGCTGGTGGTCAGCGGGGTGCCGACGAGCGGGGAGAACGCGAATATCAGCGGTGCCCGCGGGTCCAGCGGGTCGGCGCCGGCCGGGCCGAGCCGGTACAGCAGCCAGGCGCCGAGGCCGGCGCCGCCGAGATAGGCGCGCAGCACGTCGTCGGGCAGCGGCAGGACCCGCGAGGTCCCGCTCGTCACGTCGGCGACGAGCGCCCGCCCGAAATAGCCGCCTGCTGGCACGGTCAAGGTCCCGGCGCCCCCTTAGCCGCCCGCGTCGGCGGACAGGAAGAAAACGGTGTCCCCGGCGGCGACCGGCGTGGCCGCGTCGCGGGTGATCTGATCGCCGTTCAGTGCCGCCGTGACGTGCCGGTCGAAGGTGAGGCCGACCGCGTCGGCGGCGGCGCCCACCGTCGCGGCGCGGACGGCTCGCGGGCCACGGCCCCGGTCGCCCCGCGCCAGCACCCCGAACAACTGGACGGTTACCTCGGGGGCCGGCCGGGCACGCGCTTCCTCGTAGTCGGCCGGCTCGTTCACGTTGAGCAGCGAGTCGAGGTCCGGGTCGAGTGCGGCGAGCACCGGGTCGGTGCGCAGCGCGGCGTCGTCGAGCCGCGACACCCGGCACTGCTCGAACAGGAAGGCGGGCCGCAGCCGGTCCTCCTTGACCAGGCGCTCGGCGACCTCCGCGAGCGAGACCCGGTAGGCGGCGGCCAGCGGCTGCGGGTAGCCGCGAGCGACCGGCAGCGCGACGTCAGGATGGCCGGGCTCGTCTTGGGTCTCATCCCGGGGCTCGTCGAGGGCGCGCAGCACCCGGCGGACGAAGGCCGGATGCAGGAACGGCAGGTCGGTGGAGCTGACGTAGGCGGCTTCCGCCCGCCCGCTCAGCGCCGCGAGCCCGGCGGCGATCCCCTGCACTGGCCCCTTGCCCGGGCGCGGGTCTTCCACCACCGTGGTGCCGTCCGGCAAGACGGGGAGTTCCTGGCCGGCCGCCCGGACGACGACGACCGGACCGTTCGCCGCGCGCGCGACGATCCCGACCGTGCGGCGGAGCAGGGTGGAGCCGTGCCACTCGAGCGCCGCCTTGGACGTCCCCATCCGCGAGGACCGCCCGCCGGCCAGCACAACGCCCGCGCATACTGTCACCTCACCATCGTATGCGTCCGGCCTGGGCACCCGCTCTGCCTGGAAGATGACGACTCCGAGACCACATTGGGCCCGCCGGAGACTAACTCGTGGGTTCCATTCCCGAGCGCCACGGATGTGGCAGGCCGGCCGTACACCACGGTGCTCACCAGTCACGAGTCAGACGCACTTTCAAACAAAGTGGATAGGTAGGCACAGCGGGGTGTGCCTACCTATCCACCATCCTGCTGCAGCGGCGTCGCCGCAGTCCGACGGCTGCGACAACGGCACCCGCCAGGGCAAGTGAACCCGCGTGTTAATGGTGCGCGGGGCCTATGACTAGGAGCCGCACAGGCATATGGGGGCAAACCGGTCGTGATCATGGACATCTGACAGGCGGAGTGTTCGAGAAGTGGTCATCTGCTAAGTCGCAGCCGATGGCCGGGGAGGCGGCCGTGGTCAGGTGATGTCGTGGCCGACGGTGGTGCGCGCCGCGATCACGGCGCCGGCCAGGGCGATGGCGGCGAGCAGCGCCGTCGCGGCGGCGAACGGGAGCGGAACGGCGCCGGTGGCGCCCCGGCCGGGGCCGAAGCTGGCCGAGCCGAGCGGGGTGCCGGCCAGCGCGGACGCCGCCGTGTACGGCAGGTACCGGCGGACCGCGGTGAACAGGCCGCCGATCAGCGATTCGATGATGATCGTCCACACGAAGACGCCGATCACCCCGGCGATCTGGGAGCGCACGAGCGAGCCGACGACCACGCCGATTGCGCCGAGCAGCGCGCCGGCCACCAGGTGGCCGAGGCCCCAGTCGGTGAGCGTGCCCGCGCCGACGGCGAGACCGTAGCCGTGCCCGGCGGTGAACGCCAGGCCCTCGGTCAGCGTGATGGCGTAACCTGCCAGCCCGAAGACCGCGCCGCCGACGGCCCCGACGACCGTCTTAGCGACCAGCACGCGGACCCGGCGCGGCGCGGCCAGGTAGGTGAACGTCGCCGTGTGGTGCCGGAATTCGCCACTGGATATCGTCACGCCGAGCACGGCGGCCAGGATCAGGCCCCACACTCCCCCGGTGATGATCGAGGTCTGCCCGGCGTAGCCGGACAGCGACGCCGGCCCGTTGGGCTGGCCGGCCCGTGACGCCTCGAGCGTCGTCCACAAGGCCGTGAGCCCGACCGACACGGCCAGCAGGCCGTAGCTCAGCCGGGTGCAGACCAGCTTGAGGAACTCGGCGCGGATCAGGCGGTTCATCGGTTTGCCTCCGAGGTGAGCTTGAAGAAGACGTCCTCCAGGCCGGCTCCGCCGGTCGTGAGCTCGGCGACCGGGGCCTGGGCGATCAGGCGGCCGTGGTCGAGGATCACCACGTCCTCGACGGTCTGCGCGACCTCGGCGAGCAGGTGGCTGGACACCAGGACGGTGCCGCCTTCGGCCGCGAAGCCGTGCAGGAGGCCGCGCAGCCAGCGGACGCCCTCCGGGTCCAGGCCGTTGGCGGGCTCATCGAGGATGAGCACCTCCGGGTCGGCGAGCAGCGCGGTGGCCAGGCCCAGCCGTTGCCGCATGCCGAGCGAGAAGCCGCCGACGCGGCGGCCGGCCGCGGCGGTCAGCCCCACCAGGTCAAGCACGTCATCGATGCGAGACGGGTCCACCTGGGCGGCGGCCGCCTGGATGCGCAGGTGCGCGCGGGCCGTCCGGCCGGGATGGAAACTGGACGCCTCGAGGACCGCGCCGACTTCGTGCGACGGCTCGGGCAGGTCCCGGTACGGCTGTCCGTTGATGCTGGCGATGCCCGCGTCGGGGGTCACCAGGCCGAGCAGGATCCGGAGCGTCGTGGTCTTGCCAGCGCCATTCGGGCCGAGGAAACCGGTGATCGTGCCCGCGCGAACGTCGAAGCTCAGGTCGTCCACCGCCGTCACCGGGCCGAAGCGCTTGACGAGACCGCGTATCTGGATGACTGTCATGCCCGCCAGCGTGCGCCGCGTGCGGTGCTCGCGTCGTCGCACGAGCGGGCAGAATGAGGTCACCTGGTGGAGTATCCGGCGTGGCGGAATGTCGACCACAGGACGACTGCGACCTGGAGGAGGTCTCGCGATGCGGTTCCTGATGACGGTCAACGGTGGCGGCGAGCAGCCCGATGAGCAGATGTATGCCGAGATGGGGCGCTTCGTGGAGGAGCTGACCCGGGCCGGGGTGCTGCTCGCGACAGGTGGCCTGGACCGCGGCACGCACGTGTCCGCTTCCGGCGGCAACGTCACGCTGACCGACGGGCCGTTCACCGAATCCAAGGAGGTGATCGTCAGCTTCGCGCTGATCGACGTGCGGACCCAGGACGATGCGGTTGAGCTGGCCAGGCGGTTCTGGAAGATAGTCGGCGACGGCGAGGGTGACATCCGCCAGGTATTCGGTCCCGAGGTCTTATGCCGGCGGACACCGGGGCGGCACACCGCGCAGTCGAGGCGGTGTGGCGAATCGAGTCGCCCCGGATCATCGCCGGCCTGACCGGGCTGCTCCGGGACGTCGGCCTGGCCGAGGAACTGGCACAGGACGCCCTGGTCGCCGCGCTGGAGCAGTGGCCGGTGGAGGGAATCCCGGCCAACCCTGGCGGCTGGCTCATGCTCACCGCGCGGCACCGCGCCATCGACCTGATCCGCCGGAATGAGCGCCTGCGCGGCAAACTCAGCCTGCTCGCACAGGAACTGCGGACCGGGCAGCAGGGCGATGAGGCGGATTTCGACGCCGTCCTTGACCGGGAGAAGATCGACGACGACCTGCTGCGGCTGATGTTCATCTCCTGCCATCCGGTGCTGTCCGCCGAGGCACGGGTCTCGCTCACTCTCCGCCTGCTCGGCGGCCTGACCACCGAGGAAATCGCGCGTAGCTTCCTGACGACGGAGTCGACGATCGCGAAACGGGTCACCCGGGCCAAGCACACGCTGGCCAGCACGCAGGTCCCTTTCGAGGTGCCGCCAGCGGCCGATCGGCCCGCTCGGCTGGCATCAGTGCTCGAAGTGCTTTACCTCATCTTCAATGAGGGGTACTCGGCGATGGCCGGCGACGACTGGATGCGCCCGGCACTGTGCAGCGAGGCGCTTCGCCTCGGCCGGGTGCTGGCCGGGCTGATGCCGGGCGAGACCGAAGTACACGGCGTGGTCGCGCTGATGGAGATCCAGGCTTCACGGATTCCGGCGCGGCTCAGCCCGGCGGGGCTGCCGGTCCCGCTGGCCGAGCAGAACCGTGGCCGCTGGGACCAGTTGCTTATCTGGCGCGGTTTTACCGCCCTGTTGCAGGCCAGGGAACTCGGCGGCCAGCCGGGTCCCTACGTCCTGCAGGCGGCGATCGCGGCCTGTCATGCCCGGGCGCATCAGGCGGCTGATACGGACTGGCGGCAGATAGCCGCGCTCTACCGGGCCCTCGCTGCGATCTCGCCATCCCCCGTGGTGGAACTGAACCGCGCGGTCGCGGTGTCGATGACCGACGGTCCTGAGTGCGGCCTGCAGATCATCGACGGGCTAGCCGGCGAGCCCGTGCTGGCCGGCTATCACCATCTGCCGAGCGTCCGCGGCGACCTGCTGGCCAGGCTTGGGCGTAATGCCGAGGCCGCCGCCGAGTTTCGGGCGGCGGCCTCGCTGACCAGGAACGTCCCGGAACGGACGGTGCTTCTCCAGCGCGCCGCCGAGTGTGACCGGCGGGCCTGATTCCCTCATTCGAGCGTCACTTGGCGTGATAGGTCAGGTGCACCACGCCGGTGCCGTATGCCTCGAAGTGGGCCAGCGTCAGTGCGGCCGGGCTCGCGTCGCCGTCGAAAAGGCGCTTGCCACCCCCGACCACGACCGGGAAGACGAGCAGGTGGAGCTCGTCGAGCAGCCGCTCGCCCAGCAGCCAGGCCACCAGGGTTGCGCTGCCGGTCATGCCGATGTTCTTGCCGGGGCGCTGCTTGAGCTCGGTGATCTCGGCGGCGGCGCGGTCGCGCCGGATCAGCGTGGCGTTCTGCCAGTCCGCAGATTCCAGCGTCCCAGAGACGACGTACTTGGCGGTGCCGTTCATGGTGTCGGCCATCTCGCCGACCTGCTGCGGCCAGTGGGCGGCGAACCCGTCGTAGGTGACGCGGCCGAGCAGCATCGCGTCTTGCGCCGCCATCATGGACCCGACGGCCTGGCCGAGTTCCGGGCTGAAGTACGGGCCGGTCCACTTTTCGGGTGCCTCCACCACACCGTCGACCGACATCATCAGTGCTGCGACGATCTTCCGCATCGCGTCTCCCTCGAAGCCTGCGGCCAGCCCGTCTGGCCGCTCTCACCAGTGCTTCGAACGGGCGATCCGGGAATGGACACGCACCTGGTTTTTCTTTGCCGGAGACTCACGTCTCGTCCCGGCGGAGTATCCGGCGGGGCGGAAAGTCAACCAGGGGACGACGACGGCGGCCGGTGGCGCGGGTAGCGTCGGCTGCGATGGGTACGACGGCGCGACGCTGGGCGGCCGACGCCACGCTGGCGGCTGTGGTGATCGGCGTAGAACTCGGTGTGTCGCTTGGCGGCTGGCACGGCCGCGGACAGGCACAAGGTCACCCCGGTTCGTTCGGGATAGTGCTTTTGGTTGTGGCGGGTCTCGCTCTGGTCGCCAGGAGCAGGTACCCGGTGACGGTGCTGGCGGTGGTGCTCGCCGCGTCACTCGGCGCGAACCTGCTCGGCGTCGCGTTCGTCTGGCCGGCGCTGATCGTCGCGTTCTGCACCGCGGTGCTGCGCGGGCGGCGGCTCGCCGCGATCGCCTCGCTGGCCATCGGGTACGGCGTTTCGGTGCGGCACGCCTCCGCCGAGTTCGCGCTGCTGCTCGCCGCCGGGCTAGTCACGCTGCTGTCGGTGGCCGAGGCCAGCCGGGCGTGGCGGGATCGCGCCGCGGCCGACCGGCGGCGGCGGGACGAGGCAACGGCGCGGCAGGCGAGCGAGGAGCGGCTGGCGATCGCGCGGGACCTGCACGACGTGGTGGCGCACAGCATCTCGGTGATCAACGTGCAGGCCAACGTGGCGCTGCACCTGATGGACCGGCAACCGGACCGGGCGCGGGACGCGCTCACCGCCATCCGCGAGGTGAGCGGGCAGGCGCTCGCGGAACTCGGGCCCGTGCTGGGCGCGCTGCGCGACGGCGGCGCGCCGCTGGCCCCGGTGCCGGGCGTGTCACGGCTCAGTGAACTCGCCGCGCGGGCGCGGGCGGCGGGCTTCGACGTGTCGGTGACGGCGGAGGGGGCGGCGCGCGAGCTGCCCGCCGGGGTGGACGCCGCGGCCTACCGGATCGTGCAGGAGGCACTCACCAACACCGTGCGGCACTCCGGCGGGCGGACGGCGAACGTGCTGCTGCGCTACTCCGGCGACGAGCTAGTCATCGAGGTGGACGACGACGGGGACGGCGGGGCTGTGTTGTCTGGGTCGGGGTTTTCCGGATCGGGGCATGCCGGGTGGCCGGACGGCGGATCGGGGAACGGGCTGGCCGGGATGGGGGAGCGGGCGCGGGCGCTCGGCGGCACGCTGGAGGCGGGGCCGCGGCCGGACGGCGGGTTCCGGGTGCTCGCGAGGCTGCCGGTATGAGCACGGCCGGCGCGGTTCCGCCTAGCGTGATCAGAGTGGCTCTCGCTGACGATCAGGCCCTGGTCAGGACCGGGTTCGCCGCGCTGCTCGACGCCGAGGACGACATCAGCGTGGTCGGGTCGGCCGCGGACGGGTTCGCCGCGGTGCGGCTGGCGCGAGAAGCCCGGCCGGACGTGCTGCTGATGGACATCCGGATGCCCGGGCTGGACGGGATCGCGGCGACCAAAGAGATCGCGGCGGACCGCCGGCTGTCCGGGGTCCGGGTGGTGATCCTGACGACGTTCGGGCTTGACGAGTACATCTTCGAGGGGCTGCGGGCGGGCGCCGCTGGATTCCTCGTCAAGGACACCGACGCGGCCGAACTGATCCGCGCCGTCCGGGTGGTCGCCGCCGGCGACGCGCTGCTCTCGCCGGCCGTGACCGGGCGGCTGATCGCGGAGTTCGCCGCGCGCACCCGGCCGGGCACGCCGGTGGCCGGGGTGTCGGAGCTCACCGCGCGGGAGCGGGAGGTGCTGGCGCTGGTCGCGTCCGGGCTGTCGAATGACGAGATCGCGGTGCGGCTGTACGTGAGCGCGTCAACGGTGAAGACGCACGTCGCCCGGGCGATGACCAAGCTGGACGCGCGGGACCGCGCGCAGCTGGTGGTGTTCGCCTACGAGGCGGGACTGGTGCGGCCCGGCTGGGCTCCGCCAGTACCGTAGTCCTACGGAGGCCAGATCTTGCTGTCGGCCGTCTTTTGCTTCCCCCGTCTTGGCATGTCGACGGCCGATACTGCGCGACCCGAACCGCTACGCGGAGCGAGCACCGGCTTGTACCCTGAAGACGGTCCAAGGGCGGGCCTGGCAAGGGCCATAGGCGACATGCGGGGTATGCATATGAGCGTGGAGATGATCGCGCCCGAGTGGATGCACTCACAGATCACCGCTGCCGAGTACGATTCGTGGACCGCGGAGCAGTGCGCCGGCATCGAGATCGTGGACGGGATGATCGTCGTGAGCCCCAGCGCGTCCAAGCGGCATAACCGGCTCGCCCGCTTCCTGGCCAGTGCCCTCGACGCCGCCGCGGGGCCGGACTGGAACGCCGACCTCGGCTTCGACGTCCGCCTCCAGGACGTGCCCCTCACCAACCGCCGCCCGGACGTCACCGTCTACCGGGCCGATGCCATCGACGTCACCCCGACCCGTCCCGAGCACGTGCTGCTCGCCGTTGAGATCGTGTCGCCCGGTTCTGAGACGACCGACCGGGTTGTGAAGCTCGACCAGTACGCGCGCGCGGGCATCCCCTTCTACTGGCGGGTGGAGTTGACCGCCACCGGCGCTCCGGTTGTCTACGCCTACCTGCTCGACTCGGCGACCAGGCGGTACCGGGAGGGTGACGTCTTTACCGGGGCGGTCAAGGCCACCGCGCCATTCCGCGTCGAGATCGACCTGACGACCCTCAGCACCTAGGTCATCAAAGATGGTCACGAAGACCGGCGTCGGCTGGAGTCACACTTCCGCACGGCTAGCGCGTCGACGGCGACCACGCCGCGCGGGCCGCAGATCAGCGGGTTGATGTCGAAGGCGTCGAGGTGCTCGCCAAGCTCCGCCACCAGGACCGAGAACGCGACGAGGGCGCTGATCACCGCGCCGGCGTCGGCTGGCGGCTGGCCGCGGACGCCGCCCAGGATCTCGGCGAAGCGGAGGCCGCCGATCATGGTGGCCGCCGCGTCCTCGCTGAGCGGCGGGAGCGCGACCGCGTGCTCGGACAGCAGTTCGGTGAGGACTCCCCCGGCGCCGGCCACGATGAGCGGGCCGAGGGCCGGGTCGCGGGCCATGCCGAGGATGAGCTCGGGGCCGGGAGCGGCCATTTCGCAGACGACGACAGCGGGGCCGAGGCGGGCGGCTAGGTCCTGGTAAGCGACGCCGAGCTCGGCGGGGTCCGCGATGCCCAGGCGCACGCCCTGCGTGTCCGATTTATGCGAAATGCCACGCATGTCGGTCTTGAGCGCAACGGGGTAGCCGATCGCGTCGGCGGCCTTCAGGGCTGACTCAAGCGTGACGGCAGAGCGGGCCTGGACGGCGGGGATGCCGTAGTCGCGCAGCAACTCGAAGTGGTCTGCGCCGCGGAGCGGCCCGGCTGTGAGCGCTGCCGCCCACCGCGCGCGCCGATCGTGGGATGCCGCGCCAGGTTTGTCCCCGGAAAGGGCCGTGATAGCGACCGTTTCCGGGGACAAATGCGCGGCGCGGCTGAGGTAATGACCGAGCGCGAGCAGGCCGGAGCGGGTGGATTCGAGCACCGGAACGCCTGCCGCACGAAGACGGGAGGCGGCCGCGATGTCGATCGCGGCCGGAATCGAGGCGAGAACCGCGACCGGCTTGGACGTCCGGGCCGCCGCCGCGAGCACCGCGTCCCGGTAGGAGTCGTCGCCGTCGTACTCGGGGACCAGGTCGACGGCCAGCGCGACCGCGCCGACGTTGGAGTCGTCGGCGAGCGCCGACAGGGTCTCGGCGAACAATGTCTCGGAGTCCCGGCCGGTCCCCCAGACGTCGAGCGGGTTGCCGGGCTCGAGACCCGGGTCGAGTACGGCGGCGAGCCGCTCGCGGGTGGCCTCGGTGAGCGGCGCGAACGGGACGCCGACCGCGGCCGCCATGTCCGCCACGTGGGCCCGCTCGAAGCCCGAGTCGTGCACGGTGGCAAGCCCCTGCCCGTGACTTGGCCGGGTTCGCCGCGTGGCCGCGCAGAACAGCTCGAGCGTGTCCGCGAGTTCGGCCAGGTCGCCGACCCGGTGCACCCCGTACGCCGAGGCCAGCGCCTGCCACGCCCCGTCGCCGGCCGCCAGCGCGCCGGAATGGGCGGCCACCAGGGAGCGGCTGGCGGCCGATACCCCCGCCGCCAGCAAGACGACCGGGACGTCGCGGGCCGCCGCCGTCGCGAGAACCGAACGAAGCAGCGGCGCGTCGCGGACGGCCTCGAGAACGAGGGCGAGAACCTTCGTTTCCGGCAGGGTGAGCGCGTACCGGGCGTAGGCGGCGGCGGCGGTGACGAGTTCCTGGCCGGAGGAGACGGCCACCGTGAAACCGAACGCCCGGCGGGTCCGCAGCAGCGCGGAGAACACCGAACCGGAGTGGGTGACGAGCGCGACCGGCCCCGCGGGCAGCGGGTCCGGTTCGGTGTAGCCGATCGCGCGCAGGCCGCGCGCCACGTTCACGAACCCCATGCACCCAGCGCCGCAGATGGCTAGACCCGTGTCCCGCGCGATCGACGCGATCCGGTCGCGCAGCCCCGGTCCCGTTCCCAGCCCCGGTCCCGGTCCCGGCGGCCGACCGGAGTCGACCGCCGAGCCGAAAATCACCGCCGAGCGGGCGCCCGCCGCCGCCGCCGACTTGACCTGGTCCTCCAGCGCCGCGTCGGGCACGGCGAGCAGGGCCAGGTCCACGGCCTCGGGCAGCCCGCCGAGACTTTGGTAGCAGGGAACTCCGCCGATGTCGGCGTACCTGGGGTTGACCAGGTACGTTCGCGGCCGGCGGGGCGACTTGGCGACCTCGCAGATCATCCGGGAGCCGAGGCTGCCCGGGCGGGGCGACGCGCCGACCAGCGCGACCGACCGCGCCTCCAGCATGGCCGCAAGCGGATCACCCACGGCGGCTCCGCACCTTGCGGCGGTCGGCGATGGCGGCCCGGGCCGCCTGCAGGCCGGGGATGCCGCAGACGCCGCCGCCGGCGTGGGTGGCCGAGCTCGCGTAGTACAGGCCCTGCACCGGGGTCCGGTAGTCGGCGAAGCCGGGGGCCGGGCGCATGTGGAACAGCTGTTCCAGCGACAGCTCTCCGTGGAAGATGTTGCCGCCGATCAGCCCGTAGTCGTGCTCCATCTCGTAGGGGCCCACGACGTCGCGGTGCACGATGGCCGACTTGAAGTTCGGCGCGACCTCGTTGTACGCGTCGATCATCCGGTCGGCGTACTTCTCCAGCTCATCGCGGTGCGGCTCGGTGCTCCACGACGACGGCACCCACTGGGTGAACAGCGACATGATGTGGTAGCCCTCGGGGCAGAGCGTCTTGTCGAACGCGGTCGGGATCACCCCGTCGGAGAACGGCCGCTCGGCGGCGCGCCCCTCGCGGGCGTCGAGGAACGCGCGCTCGATGTACTCCATCGACGGCGCCATCTCGACCGACCCGGTGTGGTGCTCTTGGAGATGAGTGCCCGGGTTGGCGGTGAAGTCCGGCAGCTCGGCGAGCGCCAGGTTGATCTTGACGACGCCGGAGCGGGTCTTCCAGTTCTCGATGTCGCGGGTGAAGTCGGCCGGCAGGTGCTCGCGTCCGACGTGGTCGAGGAACGCGGTCTTCGGGTGCAGCGAAGTGACGACGATCTTCGCGGCTATCTCTTCACCGGTAGCCAGCACGACGCCCGTCGCACGGCCGCTGCCCGGCGCGATGCGGACGCGGGCCACCGGAGCGCCGGTCCGGATCGTGACGCCGAACGACCGCGCCGCACTGGCGATCGCCGCGGCGACCCCGCCCATGCCGCCCTCGGGGAACCCCCAGCTGCCGAGCCGCCCGTCACCCACGTCGCCGATCGAGTGGTGCGCCATCACGTACGCGGTGCCGGGCTCGTAGGGGCCCGCCCAGGTGCCGATCACGCCGTTCACCGCGAGCGCGCCCTTGATCTGCGGGGAGACGAACCAGTCGTCGAGCAGGTCGGCGATGGACATCGTCATCAGCCGGGTCACGTCGCCGATCGTGCGCACGTCGAGGCCGCGGTGCCGCCAGGCGAGGCGCAGCGTGGCGGCCAGGTCGGCCGGCTTGTGCGAGCCGAGCCGCGGCGGGACGGTGAGCAGCAGCGGGCCGAGCACGTCGGCCAGGCCGCCGAGCCAGGCGTTCCACTTCGGGTAGGCGTCCGCGTCCGCCTTCGACCACTTCGCGATCTCGTCGTAGGCGCGGCTCGAGTCCTCCTCGTACAACGTGAGCGACCCGCCCTCGGGGAACGCCTGGTAGTACGGGCCCATCGGGAAGACCTTGTAGCCGTGCTTCTCCAGCGACAGGTCGGTGGTGATCGTCGGCGGCAGCAGCGACATCACGTAGGACAGCCGGGTCACCTTGAAGTCGGGCGCGTCCGGCCACGGCGCCTCGGTGGTCGCCGCGCCGCCTGGTGTGTCCCGTGCCTCGAGGACTAGTGTCCGCGCGCCGGACCGGGCCAGGTAGGCCGCCGCCACCAGGCCGTTGTGCCCGCCGCCGACGACGATCGCGTCGTAGCTTTCCGCTGCCATGGTCGTATGCCCTTCTCCGCCAAAAGTTTGACTGAACATTCAGTCTAGGTTCATGGTACGATGCGAGGCAAGGTCACCGAAGACAGGAGCCAACCGGCGATGGCACAGGGATCTGGATCTTCGAATGGCAAGGTGACGGAGCAGCGTCGCGAGCAGATGCTGCGCTCCGCGCTTGAGGTCATCGTGGCGCGCGGCTACGCGGA
>Ga0335075_10013168_pt1 | contig 12459 bp, 13 predicted proteins | sample Lox_Sample_24_FD_206723 | JGI IMG/M metagenome (GOLD analysis project Ga0335075, IMG submission 206723) | Soil microbial communities from Loxahatchee National Wildlife Refuge, Florida, United States - Lox_Sample_2.4 | ecosystem: Environmental > Terrestrial > Soil > Wetlands | place: USA... | reverse complement strand
CGGCGATGACAGCCGCCGGGGTGCCCGTGGTGGCCATCGAGCACGTGGGCAGCACTTCGGTGCCTGGCCTTGCCGCCAAGCCCGTGATCGACTGCGACATCGTGGTCACCGAACAGGACGTTGCCGCTGCGTCCGAAGTGCTGATCGGGCTCGGTTTCCGGCCGGAAGGCGACCTCGGCATCCCGTTGCGGTGGGCGTTCACGGAACCAGAGCGACTGGCCAGGACGAACACTTATGTCGTCGTGCAGGGTTCGCTGTCGCTGCGCAACCACCTGGCCCTCAGGGACATCCTGCGGAGCGACCCGGACCTGCGAGAGCAGTACGCCGCCGTGAAACGGCAGGCCGGCGCGACCGCCGCAGACATCGATGAGTACGGGCGCGCGAAGAACGCGACGGTCCAGCGCATCCTTGCCGCCGCGGGCCTTACCGAGGCCGAGCGGGCCGCAATCAACACTCGCCAGGTGCCCTCACACGCTGCGTTCCCTCGATAAGGAGCCCGACTGCCAGCACCAGCGACGTCGCCGCGGGCGCCGTACCCGGAAGCTGAACGTCCAGTGTCCGCGCTAGCGTGGGCTGCATGGATAGCGACGCGATGCTGACCCAGCCGCCTATAGCCGGGAACGAGGCCGACACCCTGCTCGGCGCGCTTGAACGCCAGCGGCGGTACGTGGCATGGAAATGCGGCAACCTGGACTCAGCCGGGCTGCGGGCCACGCTCAGCCCCTCCACCATCACCCTCGGCGGCCTGCTCAAGCATCTGGCCCTGGTCGAGGACGACTACTTCGCGGTGAGGCTGCGCGGTCAGCCGCGGCACGCGGCGTTCGACGCGGCGGACTGGGACGCCGACCCCGACTGGGAGTGGCACTCTGCCGCCGATGACAGCCCCGAGCAGCTGATGGCGCTATGGGAGGAGGTCGTGGGCCGCTCGCGCGCCCTGGTCGCCGAGGCGATCGCGGCCGGCGGGCTGGATCAGCTAGCGTCCTTCACCTCCGGCGCCGGCCAGCGCCCGAGCCTCCGGCGAATCCTCATAGACGTGATCGAGGAGTACGCCCGCCACGTGGGTCATGCCGACCTCATCCGCGAGTCGGTCGACGGGCTCGTCGGCGAGGATCCGGACTGAGGATGGCCAGCTAGAATCGTCTGCCACGGCGGGTGCCCCGTACGCCCGACTGACGACTGCGGAGGCGTCGAATGCCCGAGACTCCCGGCGATGCACAGCTCTATGTCAACGGCGGCTACCGCGACGGGTCGGCTGGGCGCCACGAAGTGACGTCTCCGGTGACCGGCCAGGTGATCGGCTCGGTTCCTGTCCCTGGCCAGGATGACGTCGATGCCGCGGTCGGGGCGGCAAGGGCGGCTGGCCAGAACTGGGCTCGCGTCAACGTCTGGGAGCGCGCGGCCATCTGCCATTCGATCGGCGACGGGATCACTGCGCGGCGGGATGAGCTTGCCCGCCTTCAGACGCTCGAGCAGGGCAAGCCGCTCCTAGAGTCGTTCGCCGACGTCGACGAGGCGGCGACGCTGTTTCATCTCCACGCCGAGGACGCGGTGCGGCTGACCGGCGAGACCATCTCGTCGACCAGCTCGAGCAAGCGCATGTGGACGTTCTACCGGCCAGTCGGCACCTGGGCGATCATCACGCCGTGGAACTTCCCGCTGCTGATGTTCGCCGAGTTCGTCGCCCCCGGCTTGGCGACGGGGAACTCGCACGTCGTCAAGCCGCCGGCGCACACTGCGTTCACCGTGCTCAAGGCCATGGAGATCCTTCGGGAAGCGGGACTGCCTGACGGCCTAGTCAACGTGCTGCCAGGCGAGGGACCAACTGGCCAGGCCCTCGTACAGCATCCTGGTGTGGATGCGATCGGATTCATCGGCTCGTCCGCCACCGGCGCGAAGATCCAGTCCGCCGCTGGCCTGAAGCGCTCCATTATGGAATGCTCCGGCAACGGACCCCTGGTCGTGCTCAGCGACGCTGACGTCGAGGCGGCGGCCAAGGCGGCGGTCTATGGCGCCTACCTGTGCTCAGGTCAGGTGTGTTGCGCCACCGAGCGGGTACTGGTGGACCGAGCAGTGCACGGCACTTTCCTGGAGGCGGTCCTTGCGGAGGCGGACACGGTCCGTCTGGGCGACCCCTTCGACGAGCAGACCACGCTGGGCCCGCTGAACAACGAGGCCGTCGCCGCCAAGATGGACCGGCACGTGGCCGACGGCGAGGCCCGCGGGGCGAAGCTACTGCGCGGCGGGCGTCGGCAGCCTGGTCATCCCACCGATCTGTATTACGAGTTCACCGTCGCTGACCAGGTTCCAGTCGACAGCCTGCTGGCGACTGATGAGTCGTTCGGCCCGGTCGTTCCCGTCATCACCGCAGACGGCGACGACGACCTGCTTCAGATCGCCAACCGTGACCGGCTGGGCTTGCAGGCTGCCGTGTTCACCAGGGACATCAGCAGGGCGTACCGGTTCGTTGAGGAACTCGCCGTCGGGCAGGTGGTCGTTAACGACAGCACATGCTGGTGGGACGTGAACATGCCATTCGGCGGGGCCGGCGGCCGCAGCACCGGGTGGGGACGCATCGGTGGCAAGCACACCCTGCTCGGAATGACAGACCTGCGCACTGCCGCGATCAGCCTGTGATGGCGGACCATCACAAAGGGCTGGAAATGGCCGACGATACTCCGGGGAAGGCGGAATCCCCGACGTTCGACACGAGCGTTGCGCACATCGCCCGCGTGTATAACTACTGGCTGGGAGGCAAGGACAACTACGCTGCGGACCGCGCCGCGGGAGACCGGGCGATTGCTGAATACCCCGGCATTGTGGCGTCGGCGCGAGCCAACCGGGCATTCCTGCGCCGGGCGGTTCGCTTCCTGGTGACCGAGGCACGAGTCAGGCAGTTCCTCGATGCCGGCACGGGCATTCCGACCTCAGACAACACCCATGCCGTCGCGCAATCGCTGGCACCGGAGAGCCGCATCGTCTACCTGGACAACGACCCCGTCGTGCTCGCGCACGCGCGGGCACTTCTGACCAGCACCGCCGAGGGAGCTACCGCCTACCTTGACGCCGACCTGAGAGAGTCCGGCCCGATCCTGGCCCGTGCCGCGCAGACTCTGGACTTCTCCCAGCCGGTTGCCATCATGCTGCTCGCGGTCCTGCAGTTGCTGCGTGACGACGAACCGTACCGGGTAGTGGCCGACCTGCTCGCCGCGGTCCCGCCTGGCAGCTACCTGGTGCTGTCGCACCCGACGTCCGACGTCCAGCAGGACCAGGTCACCGCGATGGTCGCCCGGCTCAACGACCTCGTCGCGGAGAAGGTCACTACTCGCGACCAGAATCAGGTCGCGCGCTTCTTCGCCGGGCTGGAACTGGTTGAGCCGGGACTGGTCAACGTTTCCGAGTGGCGACCCGACGCGGCCGGGCCGGCGGAAGGGCCCGCGGCGCTCTGGGTTGGTGTCGCCCGTAAGGCGTAGACGGCAGCTAATCACATGACCAGAGTGCGGAGCAGGCGCGGGGGCGGCGAGCCGTGCCCGAGCAGCGTGTCATGCAGCTGGCGCGCAGTCCAGCCGAGATGCGCGGCCGCCATGTCGCGGGCCAGGTCGGTGACCTCGGTGTAGCCGACATAGCCGGCCGAGACCTGGGCCGGGTTGAGCAGGATGCGCCGCCACTTTCCCGCTGCCTCGCTTTCCTCCTGGAAGCCGCGGTCTAGCATCAGCGCTATCGCTTCAGCCTGGGTCATTCCGTGCGCGTGCACCCCGGCGTCCAGGATCGCATTGATGACCATCCGGAGCTGCAACTTGAGCCGCTGCATGCGGAGATGACGCGGATCGCCGTCACCCGGATACCCGAGCGCGGTCATCAGCCCTTCGGCGTACACCGCCCAGCCTTCTGCGAATGGGAAGGACCCGAATGCGGCACGGACTAGCGTGTCCGATCCGGCAAACCGCCTGGCATGCGCGCGCTGCAGGTAATGGCCGGGCATGGCCTCATGCGCCATCAGGATGTGCACTAGGTGCCGGTTGTACTCGCGGTAGAACGAGGCGACCCGCTCCGCGGTCCACTCCGCCGGAGCAGGTGACACCGCGAGGAATGTCGGCTGCGGTGCTGGCTCCAGCGCGCCTGGCGAGTCACAGTAAGCAACCACGACACCACGGTCTACCTCAGGCATCGCGACAACCTCGACCGGGTCGGGATAGATGGTCACTAGCTGATGTTGCTGGACGAACGCGGTCTGGGCGCTGAGCGCGGCGCGGCAGAAGCCAAGGATGGCCGCGTCGTCCGGAGCGTCCGCGGCGAGCCGGCCAAGGACGTCCCGGATCGACCCGCCGAGTTCGGCAGCCAGCTCGGTCATCTCGGCGGTGACCCGGTCCAGGTCGGCGCGAGCCCTGGCCAGGATCGCATCCGCGTCGGCCGCCGCGTTCAACCTTAGTGAGAGCTTGCGGGCGAATCGCTCGGCGCCGGTGCGCGGGCTGGCGAACGCGACCGCATCGGAGAGCTGCGCGGACAGCCAGTCCCGGAACGCCGTCACCGCATCCAGCGCTGCCGGCCGCGCTTTGTCGATCATTCCCGCGCACTGCGGCGCGACTTCAAGCGCGGCATCGACCTGCTTGGTAATCAGCGTGATCGTGCCGTGGAGCTGTCCGATAGCGGTCTCGATGTGCACCTGCGGCATCGCGCGGAGTTGCTCCCTGGCCGCTGCCAGTGTGGCCGGTACCTCGGCAAGCCGGCCGGCCAGGCTAGCGAGCCGCTCCCCCAGCGGCGCGAAATCACGTGCCAGCAGCTGGTAAATCGGCTGTCCCGGGTTGGCCAGCAGCGGATTCCAGGTATGCTCGCGCAGCTCGTCGATCTCGAACCTGCGCTGCTCGATCACGTTTGCCATGATCGCGGCGTCCACCTGGTGCTCGGCCGAAAGCGCCGCCGCGTCTAGCACGGCTAGCCGGCCGGCCCAGCTATCCAGTCCGCGTCGCTCCTCTGCTATCGCCGCCGCGGACCAGTCCGGCAGGCGCGTATCAAACCGGTGATATCCCAGTGCTGTTGCGGCACCTGGGTGCCGCCCTGCCCAGTCATCGATGAAGCCGCTAGCCAGCTTCGCGAACTCCTGGTCACTCACAGGTAACGACCGGGTTCTGATATTCGGATTTAGATTTACCGCGGTTATTGAATAGTCTGATTCCTCGTTCCGCCATGCCCCGAGTCTGTCAGTTAACAATTGCTATTCGCAATATCGAACTTATCGCAGTAAATACAGCTGTATTCGGCGGAACATCTCCGGCGCTGGAATTGTGCATCAGCACGAGGCGCATGGCGCTGCAGACACGTCAAAAGGGACGGGTCGCCGGCTCGCGTCCGCCGGACGTCAGTCCCCGCTAGGCGACAGCGTTCGGGCTGGCGGCGGTGACCGCCGACGTCGTGGCGATGGCCCACCCGGCTATCCGGTCTAGCAATGGCCCGCTGACGGCCGATTCGGCATGCCCGAGGCCGGGCACGATCCAGAGCTCTTTTGGCTGACGAGCGGCTTCGAACAGCTGCTCGGCATGGTCGGACGGGAAGTACTCGTCCCTGTCGCCGTGCACGATCAGCACTGGTGTCGGCGCGATCATCGCGGCGGCGTCCGCGGGCGGCAGTGGCACCGGATCCCAGCGGCCCTGGCTGATCCGCGTTTTCAGGATCTGCTTCGTGATCAATCGCCCGGCCCGGTGCTCGACGGCCCAGTGCACCCGGCGCATGGACGGCGTGCCGCGGTAATACCAGCGGCCGGGCCCGCTCACCGACACTACGCCGTCCACGCCCCCTATCAGCCCGGCGTGCCGAAGCACGGTGGAGGCGCCCATGGAGAAGCCCACCGTGACCACCCGCTCATAGCCAAGCTCGCGCGCGTACCGTACGACGGTGTCGACGTCGTTGATCTCCTTGTCGCCCAGCGTCGTCGCTCCGCCGGAGCGGCCGTGCCCCCGGAAGTCGAAGACCACTACGCCGGCGTGCTCGTTGAGCCGGCGGGCCACCCGCCACACGTGCGGCCACTGCCAGTGCAGCGTGAAGCCGTGGGCGATCACGATTGCAAGCCCCCGGTCACCGTGCAAGTGCACCGCCTCGATGGGGACTCCGTCAGGGGTTACCAAGGTCTCGGCCTTGGTCACGGGCTTGGTCATGACCCTATTCTGCGTGACCGGAGCACCTGCGTGGCCCGGAGCCCTTCCCTGGCCCGAGCTGACTGGGGCAGGCTTGGTGACTGCTTGGTCGATAGCCGCCCGGAATATCCGCCCGATCGCGCTGGAGAAGATCATGTCCGTGCTAGAAGAGCTCATTTCTGCCATTAAGTCGGAAAAAGTCGAGGTCATCGACCTGACGGCGAAGCTGGAGTCCGGTACGCCGGTCATCCAGCTGCCGGCGCCGTTCGCCAACACCATCCCGTTCTCGCTGCGCGAGGTCAGCCGGTACGACGAGCGCGGGCCCGCGTGGTACTGGAACGACATCAGCACGGGTGAGCACACTGGCACGCACTTCGATGCCCCGGTCCACTGGGTCACGGGCAAAGACGGTATCGACGTGGCGGGCGTTCCCGTCAGGAGCATGATCGCGCCGGCAGCAGTGCTTGACTTCAGCGCCGAGGCGGCCGCCGACCCCGACTTCCTGCTGGAGCCCGAGCACATCAGGAAGTGGGAGGCGCAGCACGGCACGCTCCCGGCAGGCGGCTGGCTGCTGTACCGGACCGGCTGGGATGCCAGGTCGGCCAGCCAGGAGGCGTTCCTGAACGCTAACGAGACAGGGCCGCATACACCTGGCGTCTCCGTTGCCTGCGCGCGGTGGCTCGCGGACGAGGCGCCAGTGATCGGCCTTGGCGTCGAGACGGTGGGCACGGACGCCGGGGCCGCGCACTCGTTCGACCCGCCGTTCCCGTGCCATTCGGCGTTGCTCGGTGCGGGCAAGTTCGGCCTGACGCAGCTGCAGAACCTTGCGGCGTTGCCGCCGACGGGGGCGGTCGTTGTCGCCGGGCCACTGCCCATCGTCGGCGGATCCGGGAGCCCGGCCCGGGTGCTGGCACTCGTGGAACGTGCGTCGTGAAGGTAACCGACGCCATCGCCGAGGCGCTGACTAAGCTCGGTGCTGACACGATGTTCGGCGTGGTCGGCAGCGGAAACTTCCACCTGACCAACGCGCTCATCAGCCGTGGCGTCCGCTACGTGGCCGCGCGGCACGAGTGCGGCGCCGCCAGCATGGCGGATGCGTGGGCGCGGCTTGCGGGCAGGCCGGCCCTGCTGACCCTGCACCAGGGACCGGGCCTGACCAACGCGCTGACCGGCATCACCGAGGCGGCCAAGAGCCGAACCCCGTTGCTCGTGCTGGCCGCGGACGTCAGCGAGCGTGCTGTCACGTCGAACTTCCGGATCGACGTGTCGTCACTCGCGGGGGCCACCGGCGCGACGCCCGCGCGGCTGCACTCGGCTGCCTTCGCGTTCGACGACGCGGTGCGTGCCTACCGGACCGCGCGCGACGAGCGGCGGACCGTCGTGCTCGGCCTGCCGCTCGATGTGCAGGCCGGTGAGTGCACCTGGCCGGGAGACCCTGACCTGCGAGTTGCCGAGCCCGCGGGGCCGTCGCAACCGCAGGTCGCGAAGCTTGCGGCCGTGCTGGCCGAGGCCACCAGGCCGGTGTTCGTGGCCGGTCGCGGGGCGCGGAGCGCCGCGGCCCGGGCGGCACTGGAGCAGCTCGCCGACAACTGCGGCGCGCTGCTCGCGACATCGGCGGCGGCGAAGGGCCTGTTCCGGGGTAATCCGTGGGACCTGGACGTCAGCGGCGGGTTCGCGTCACCGCTGACGGCCGAGCTGATCGCGAATGCTGACGTGCTGGTCGGCTGGGGCTGTTCGCTGAACATGTGGACCACGCGGCACGGCACGCTGATCGGCCCCCGCATGACTGTCGTTCAGGTGGACAATGACGCCTCCGCCATCGGCAGGCACCGGCGAGTGCACCTCGGAGTGGTGGGCGACGTCGCGCTGACTGCGTCCGACGTGGCCCGGCTGCTCGTCGGCGAGGCACCGGACGGGGCGGATGGCTCGCCTGAGGCCCAGGGTCCGCATGAGGCGCAGGCGGGCGGTCCCGCTGCCCTGCGCAGCATCGGGTACCGGTCCGAGGAGCTGCGGAGCAGGCTGGCGGCGGAAGTCCGCTGGCGGGACGTGCCGTACGAGGACGAGAGTGACGGCTCCCGCATTGATCCGCGGACCCTGACCATTGCGCTGGACGACTTGCTGCCAGCCGAGCGGATCGTCGCGATCGACTCCGGCAACTTCATGGGCTATCCGAGCATGTTCTTGTCGGTGCCCGACCAGGACGGGTTCTGCTTCACTCAGGCCTACCAGTCGATCGGCCTCGGCCTGGCGTCCGCGATCGGATCTGCGACTGCCAGGCCCGACAGGCTGGTGATCGCGGCGCTCGGCGACGGCGGCGGGCTGATGGGGATAAGCGAACTTGAGACGGCGGTGCGGCTGGGCCTGCCGATGGTCATCGTGATCTACGACGACGAGGCCTATGGCGCTGAGGTCCACCACTTCGGGCCAGACGGCTGTCCGCTGGACACCGTCCGGTTCCCGCCGGCTGACCTGGCTGCCATCGCGCGCGGGTTCGGCTGTGACGCCGTGAGCGTCCGCAGCGCCGACGACCTCGGCCCCGTCCGCGACTGGCTCGAGTCCAGGCCAGGCAGGCCAATCCTTATCGATGCCAAGGTCACCTCAGATCACGGCGCGTGGTGGCTCGAGGAGGCCTTCCGCGGGCACTAGCTAAGGCACTGCCGCGCGTGCGACACGGCCAGCGGACGATCGGCGGTCCGCGAGCAGCCGGGTCCGGTCGTGTGTGCCGAATCACACGCAGCTCGTAAGCTCGCCAACGATGGCCCGCCGACGAGCTGCCGCTGGTCTTTCATCACGGGACGCCCGGCGCACGTACGCCGATACACGCTCTCGAACGGACCGCACACGCCAGAGGGCTTCGCCTGGTCACCACCTCGCGACCTGGGTACGGGAACTCGACCCGCCAGCCCGGCCGCAGCGTGGTGGATGTGGTGGCCGACACCGACGCGGTGCTGGCCGCTTTGGGCGCTAAGCGCTGCCTGACCATGGGCTGGTCAGGTGGCGGTCCGCACACCCTGGCCTGCGGAGCCCGGCTCGGCGCCGCTGCTGCGGTGCTAGTCGTCGCCGGCGTTGCTCCGTACGGAGCTGACGGCCTGGACTGGATGGCTGACATGGGCGAAGACAACATCGTGGAGTTCTCCGCTGCCCGCCGGTCATGATCTGGCAGGGCAGCGCTGATCTGATGGTGCCGTTCGCGCACGGCCAGTGGCTGGCATCCCGGATCCCGGCCGCCGCGGCCCACCTGGAGGAAGGCGAGGGTCACCTGTCGGTGGGGCTCGGAAAGCTCGACACCATGCTCGATGAACTGGTGAAGGCGGCGGCCGGCTGACCGTGGCCGTGCGACCTACGCCCGGCCGATAGTCCTCCTACTTGAAGTACTGCTCCACTGCCCGGGCCAGCCCGTCCGCGATCACCTGCTGGCCACGGCCGCTGGCGGCGATCGTGCCCTCGAAGGGGTCGGTGATGAACAGCGGCTCCACTAGCGCCCCCGGCATCGTGCTCGGCGTATTGAAGTAGCCCTTCTTGGCCGGGCCGAGCAGCAGTAGATGGCCGTAGGCCTGGCTCTTCGCGGTTACCGATGAGCCGAGCCCCTGATCGGTCTGGACTCCGCCGTTCGGGATCTGCCAGCCCTGCGCGTTCATCGCGGCTAGGACGTCCGATTGCACTAGGCCGGCTAGCCGACGGTTGGCGGCGGCGAAGGGGCGGGCCGAGTCGTATGCGGTAACGGCGCCCGCGTTGGAGGCGCTTGCGCCGGAGTTGAAGTAGACGCCGAGAAGCACGTTCGCACGCGCATCGTTGGCGCAGACGTCCCTGGCGGCCACGTCGTCGTGTACGCCTTTAGCTGTCAGGGCGCCCCCTGATACGTCACCAGGCCCGAGCCGCAGGACCGATGTCCGTCCGGTCCTTGACACGACGACCCGGAAGCCCGCCTGCCGCAGGATCTTCATGGTGTCCAGCACAACAGGCAGGGTCTCGTCGGCCTCGTGGATGGTTTGTCCGGACTCAGTGCTGCCCACCGCGCCAGGGTCCAGTCCGCCATGGCCTGCGTCCAGGAACACCGTCAGATTCCGGTTTCCCTTCGTTGGCGGGAACTCGACGCATGCGCCCTTGCTGAAGTAGGCCGGGTCGATGGCTGTAGCCGCGCCCAGGCCCTGCACCCTTACCTCAGTGAGGCTGCCGGAGCTCATGCCCTGCGAGGAACTGGACCCGCCGCATGCGGTCAGCCCGATGGCAGCCGTCGCGACGAGAGCCGCGAGTCCCCCCGATTTCCGGTACATCCTTGTCACAACTACCCTCCGCGACCCCTACGCCACAAATCGTTGATCCTCGTCATGTTATGTTCATCCCGGTCATGCACGATCCCTCGCGCAAGCCGCCGCTCTCCGGGTATTGTTGAACTGGTGTTCGAGTCCAGCTGCACTTGGGTCGGCTGCCGTCCCGCGTCTATCACCGGTCCGCCCGTCAAGCACCAAGAACCCGGCGCGGCAGTGCAGCTTCAGCCAGCGCCGTCGCGGCGCATTGAAGGGGAGTGCCTGCGAGGAGGACGGGGTACAGCAGGCTGGCGTACTACGCGTGCCGGCCGGCGGCGTGGAGGTGGGCGGTAGCTCCGGCGATCGCCGGGTCGTGTTCGATTGCGGCTAGCGTGTCGAGGATGAGCTGCCGCTCGCCAGGGTCAGCGAGCCGGTCGCGGATACCGGGTGCCCAGTGCAGCGGGCCCTCGATGGGTAGCAGGTCGGTCAGGCGCAGCCCGGCGGCGACGGTAAACCGGCCGTCAGCCATCGCCTGCTCGCGGTGCAGCGGGACCGGGTCGATCAGATGCACCTGGTAGCCGCGTTGGCTGAGCCAGGACGAATACACCCCGCTGGCTCCGCCGACGTCCAGCACGCGGGCGCAAGCGGTCCAGCAGCACCTGGGTGCGCAGCAGCTCCAGCGACGGCCCGCTCGTCAGCCGGGCGCGCTCCCCGCCCCCGTTGTAATAGGCGTGAATCTCAGCCTCGATCTCCACGCCCGAACGGTAATCCGCAAGGCAGCGCCTACGCACCCTGATTTAGCCATCCCTTTCGAGCAAGGCGCGCATTCCGAATTATCGCTTGATGTGTTAGGACATCATCGACATTTAGCACGGCCAGATTGAGTCGCGGGCAGGCGGCCGCTGTCGATTAAGTGGCTGTTATTAAGTTTGAACACATGAACACTCCAAACAACCCGGTCATTACCGGAGTGCATCACGTCTGCCTGACCGTCACCGACCTCGACGCCAGCATGAACTGGTACCAGCAGCTCTTCCAGGCGGAGCGGTGGCCCGGGCGGCTTCCGCACTACGCCAGGGAGGAGACCGGATTCGCTGAAATGCTCGCCGAGCCACACACCGGCCTGCTCATCGGTCTGCACCACAACGAAGCTAACCAGGGCGAGAACTTCGAGGAGAGCCACACAGGCATGGACCACATCTCGTTCGAGGTCGCCGACCGCGCGGCACTGGAAGCCTGGATGGACCGGCTCGACGAACTCAACATCGGCCACACCGGCATCCGTCGCCGCCCAAATGGGCCGTACTCCACCGTCGTGTTCCGCGATCCCGATAATAACCAGCTTGAATTTGCGGCTCCGACACCTGCGGACGCGGATTCTTAGCTGCGTCGTGGGCGGGCTGGGGACCGAGTGTCCGCCGTGCAATCATCAGTTGTGCACTTCAGCTCGCCCGAGGCCAGCTCGGCCCGTATCGAGGAGCGTATTCGGGCCATCTGCCTCGCCCTGCCGGGCTGCGAAGAGCGGCTAAGTCACGGTTCGCCTGCGTTCTTCGTTGGGCGGCAGTTCGTCATGCTGTGGCCGGACGGGCACCACGAGACTGACTTCCCGCACCTGTGGTGCGCGGCGCCGCCTGGTGCCCAGGAGGAACTGACGAGCACGGAACCGGACCGGTTTTTCCGGCCGCCGTATGTCGGCCATCGCGGCTGGATCGGGGTCCGCCTCGACGGCGACGTCGACTGGGACGAGGTGGCGAGGATCTGCCGGGAAGCTCACCGGGTAATAGCTCCCGCACGTCATCGCACCGCGAGCTGAGACTTCAAATCTCGGCTACGCCGCATCCTCGGCAGGCGCCTGAGCGTGGCGCCGACTTAGCGGCGCTTCGTCCTTCCTAGTCGCGGACCGCTTCCGAAGTAGTCACGGAACACATACAGCGCAGGAGACCATGCCTGGGTGTCCACGTGGTTCGCGTTACCCCTATCAATGATCGCCCGATCAGCATGGATACGACGTACGTAGGTCTCCACGATCCGGAACGCAGCGCCGTCCGGCCCTTGCGGGGCATGGATGGCGTGGACCTCCGCCTCGC